>TBL_comb47_HYPODRAFT_10001411_pt1 | contig 31296 bp, 38 predicted proteins | sample TroBogypolimnion_40_FD_10682 | JGI IMG/M metagenome (IMG submission 10682) | reverse complement strand
AGCCTTTAGATGAATTAAAAATTGACAATAAAAATGGTATAGGTGCTGTGCCTCATAATCAAGATGTGGATTATTTTGGCCTACGTGTCAAGATGAAACCTAGCAAGTTTTTAGAGCTTGCCAAGCCAATGCCTCTGTCGGCTGATGACAAAAAAACCATACAACATCTTGAACAAGAAAAAGATAATAGAGGATTTGGGGCACCGTTTTTAACAGTTGACATGGAAGGTGAATTCCCTAAAGTAGATGGGCATGATGGTCGTCATCGTATGACAGCTATCAAAAACACAGAAGGCGACATTCCTGTAGAAGTACATATCTTCCCACGTTATATGCGTAACAGGGATCTAACTCCTGAATTAATTGATAAAATGAATAGGTTAATAATAAGCGAAACTGGTCGTTATGTTATAGGTCCAATATTTTCTCAAGCAGTTAAAGAAGCGATAAATGAATTCGCACCCGCCGAACCACGAGACGATGACAACTACGAAGAGCCAGAATATCCAACGTCTTTGAAGAACAAAAATGGTCAGCATGTGGGCGACACCATGAAATTAAACAACGGTTCCTGGGCCTGGCAGTATTGGAAATTGGATCAGAATCCCCATGGCCCATTCTACAGCTTCGACATACTTGGTCACGATTTTGCAACTGAAAAAGAAGCCTACGCCAGTTTACAAGCATATCATGCCACCCACACTGCTCGACAATTACGAGAATTTGCTCCTGCTGAACCACAAGACGGTGACGGTGATGTTCCGCCAAATGTCTACGAATTGGCCAATCGTTGGTGGAATAACACAGATGATCAAGACCGAATTGCCATGGTGTTGCGTAGCATGGGCTGGGACATACAGCAGGCCGACGGCGAGGAAGATGTTTGTCAATTAACTTATCGCGACGGCACAGTGTATTATCTCAACGACAGCGAATTTGATCCCGATCTGTATGAAAACTTCGCAGATGGTAAACATCCTGGGCGCAAAGGATTAAGTAAACGTATGGGTGTTAACACAAAAGCTTCAGTCAGTAGTTTACGTAAAACTGCCAAGCATTCGTCAGGAGAAAAAGCACGTATGGCTCATTGGTTAGCTAATATGAAATCTGGTCGAGAGAAAGCAAAGAAAAAATGAGAGCCCAAGAATTCGTTACAGAAATAGAACGGGCAGAACCTGGTCTCTATACAGGTGGCAATAAAGAATTGCCTTTCACTGTGGATACAAAAAACATGCGTCGCATACGTCCCTTGCCGGGCGGAAGTAGATTTGGTTACTATGTTGAAGGCACTGTGATCTATATTGTTGATCCTAAAAAACCGCGAGAACAACGTGAACGACCCAACGATATCATAGTGGGCAAGTTACACCTGGAACGTGCCAGTGGTGGACTAGTCCAAGTATTGCCCAATCTGTACCAGGTTGAAACCATTACAATAGACGAACAATATCGTAGACAAGGACTGGCACGAAGCCTATACGGTATTGCCTTGACCATATTGAAATATACACTCATGGCCGGTAGCATACAGACCACAGGTGGTAGGAGAATGTGGCAAATGTTGCACACGATACCCGGAGTTGAAATGTTTGGTGTGGTAGATGATTATATCATTAATGACAAAATTGCACAGGCCATCCTAAAACACGGTGGCCAAGTTATACATCAGGCTCCTAGCAAAGAGATCCCTGGTGAGACAGATCGTGTGTACGCATTTCCTATACGTACTGGCAGTAATGAGATAGTCAGCCAAATAAGAGGGTTGAGAGTCTATGACGAAATGGACGATAATGGCGTATCTTTGATTGCGAAATGGACTGGTCGATGAGAGCCCAAGAATTCCTAGCCGAATATGATCGTGCTATTACCGCACAGAAATTAGGCCCATCTATCTTGAATATGTTTAAGCAAGAAGGTCCAGCTTGGATACGTAGAGCTTTAGGCAGAGACATAGGAAATGAACCAGATCAAAATATAATAAATGATCTCATACAAAAATTAGAATTGGCAGATCCTACACCAAATAAACAATATGTACCTTGGATGGCTAGAACTTACAGCCGTGGTGGTTACAGATTTGAAGACGTATTAAGTCAAATACCTGAGTATTTAGAAAAGTTTTATCAACTAGTGAGACGTAAAAAAATTCCTGCTCCTAGAAACGATATTAACGGGTATCAACACTTTAGTGACTTTATGGGTGTTGTAGATGAGTATCCTGATATTCAGGCTGCCGAAATTAAAGACAAAGGCAACGCAGAGTTATTATATCAAGACAGTAATTTACGTGCTATTATTCCATTTGATCAAACGGCTGCTTGCTACTACGGACAAAATACCAAATGGTGTACAGCAGCCACAAAAGGTTACAATTATTTCAACGAATACGCTGAAAATACTCCTTTAATAATTGTAATACCAACAAAACCACAGCATCCTGGAGAAAAATATCAGTTACACTTTGACTATAGCATTGACGGGATTCCTATTCGTAGTGACGATGACTATTTAGAAATTTATCATAATCGTGGGGAAGACTATATTATAAACAATACATCTGATGGACAATTTATGAATGAAAAAGACCAAGGAGTTAGTTTGAAATCTTTAAAAGCTAGATTTGGCGCTAGTTTTGATCAATTAATTAATGCCTATTTACAAAAATTCCCAGACGAGGAATATAAAGTACAGCATAATTTTTAATAATTAAAATCTTACGGTTAGAGCTAAATATAGTAGTATATTAAGGATAACCCGTGAGATTACATGAATTTGTTAATTTAAATGAAGATAGTGTTGCCACAGTAAGCGGATCTATTGCCACAGTAGCTATGCCTCTTGGCGCTGTACAAAGAAGAATACCACCTGGATCTCTCTTTTCAGCTAAATATACTACTGACGCAGATTCGTGTCCTAACACGCCTGCTGAATACAAAAAGTATAAAAGGAAATCTAATGTTAGCTGATTTATTAAAAATCTTATTGGCCAGTGAATTTGTTTACTATTTGAAAGCTCATTTCTTTCATTTTAATGTAGAAGGGAAAGATTTCTATCAATATCACAAATTTCTACAGAAAGTGTATGAAGATGCATATTCGGCAGTTGATCCAACTGGAGAATTCATACGTACACTAGATGAATATACTCCCACTAGCCTAACCAGATTCCAAGAGTTAAGTCGTATTCAAGATCAAATCATGGTTCCAAGAGCAAAATTAATGATAGAAGAATTACTGGCAGATTCTCATATAATGATAGACTTATTAAATGAATGTTTTGAGTCTGCTACCCGCGAAAATAAACAGGACATAGCAAATTTTATTGCTGACCGTTTGGCCAAAACCAACAAATATATGTGGATGTTAGAAAGTTTTTTAAAGGAAAATAGAGAATAATGGACTATGAATTCAAAACTATCATTGAAAAACTAGCCATACTCGAAGGAAGAATCGATCCTAAAGAGTCAAAGCCTGTTGACTCTAAACAAAAGAAACCTGCTTTATTTACTAATCTAAAAAAAGACGAATCCGCCATTCCCATGGTCGGTGGGGTTGAATTCGCAGAAGATATTCTAGGCAAGGTACGTGCTTCACTAGATGATTATTTGAAGTCTGCCGAAGAAAAGATAAAACAAGACAAGGAGTTGATATCTAAGAAAAAACAAGATTCTGATATCAAGAAAAAAGATATTAAAAACTCTAGTTTACACACTAAACATCAAGACATAAAGCATGACAATGATCAAGATGAATATTCGCTTGAAGAAGATCCTAATCAAACTCCTGCCTCGGGAGAAGCTCCAGCTGGCATGACAGATCCTACTTATTCTCAGGGTAGTAACAACACTTATGCTGAATCCGCTCCGGTAAAAACATTGGATATTCCCTGCGAAGAAGTTGGATTAAGTGGCGGAGGAGGTAGCGTCCTAGTAGAATTACATGGAAATATGCGCGAAGGATTTTGTATCAAACGTGCTGGCAGAGCATTGCCTACTAAATTTAAAACATTAGATGAAGCAGAGATGGCGCTGGAGATGTATCGAGCACACTGCCGATCTAAATTGGCAAACGATGAAGGTACTGACTACCTCGAAGAGAAATAATGAACTTATTTGATTTAATCTTAAATGAAATGAATGAAGCTTCTGACATGGAAGAGGCCAAACAATATGCCACTCAACAGCAGTGCATAAATGACTACGTAAATAATCCTCGATTCAAACACTTAGATATCAGCACACGCAAAGCTATGGGAGCTTCAGCTTATGCCAAACAGAATAAATCTAACAGTCAAGTAAAGCCCTATGATCCAGAAAAGTACAAGGGATATCATTGGAACCAAGAAAAAGATTTAGAAGAGTACACGAATTCGTCACAAGACTCACTAAAAGAAGCTGACAGTGAAAAGAAAAAAACTTACAGCAAAAGCGAAAAAAACAACAACAGTGATAAAGGCAGCCAGCGTGATGATGTAAAAAGTGCGTTAAGAAGATATAGACAGGAATTCCCAGGTCTTAGTGATGAGGAGGCTATTGTAGCTCATGCTTATCAGCAAGACAAAGAAAATGCGGCTCAGCAAAAAGAAATTGATTCTCTTGAAAAAGCCAAAGATGAACTTTATAAAAAAATAGATCGCACCAATCGAGATTTAACCGATAAAGAAAAACGTTTTAAAGATCAAGAAGAACGTTTCCAAGCATTTAACAGAGAAGTAGCTAAAATGGGACTGGATCCTGTACAAGCGGCTCATGCGGCCACTGATTATGCCAAAGGCAACAAAAATCCTGATTTGAATAGGATAAAACAAATGCCAACTATTGCCACTGCCAAAACAACAGCTAAGGCAGCCACTGCTGCGTCAGTGCCAACTAGTTCAAGCGGATGGATAGCATCTCCAGCTATGAGAAACGGGACTGACATTGACAATGTAGGCTCCCAATCTGATAAAGTCAAAAAACAATCTCCGACTGGTAAAGACGTTCCTCAGTCAGCTAGTGCATCTCCATTTGGGCAAATAGCACAGTCTTTAAAAGATCTGCCCAGCACCGCATATTTAGGTTCACCAAAGAATCAAACAACCGCGCCTTCAATTGGCGCAACAGAACCTATCAATGCTCCAAATATACCCACACCAGTAGCTTCGGCCACTCCCAAGTATATTCCGGGGATAGATGAGTTTGATCCGGATAGTATTATACAGATACCAGACTTGAATCTAACAGCAGGTGAATTATTAGGAAAAGAATCAGCCATGACAGAATCAATAAACGAAGATTTAGGACCTGCCAGTTTTAGTCCTTACAAAGAAGACGACATTAATCAAGGTCGTGCCAATGTTACCGAACTTAGCAGAGCTTGGTTAAATCCAGCACAACAGAGAGTGACGTGGCAATTTGGGCCAAATAAAAGTCTTACACTACAGAGAAATTATATATTTGGCGTTATGAGTTTGATAGCTATAATGAAAAGTACAGGGGAATCTCCTGATAAAATATATCAAATATTTTCCAATAAAGAAAACACACTGGCATGGTTACATCAGCCTGTGGTACAGAAATATGTAAATTATTATCCCACGTACGAGCAACAACGTAAAGAAAAAGAAGAAGAAGAATTGAAAAATAGTCCGCAGATGCCATTGCCATTGGATCAAAAAGAACCTGTTCAACCTGATTTGTTTGAACAGTTGATGAAGCAGTTGGATTCACAAATAAACGAAATCAGCAGAGCAGATAAATTTAGACAACATCTTGCTAATTTGGAAAAATCACGTCTTGAGTTTTTAAAAAGTATAGCACATTTGCCATTTAAAGAACGTCAAGAAGCTATGCGTAGATACATAGAAAAAAACCTAAATGACAAAGAAGTAGACGAAGCTAGTATGTCATGGGCTGCACACAAACCTACTGGTCCCAAGTTTGGTGGTTACTTAAAAGGAACAGATCCTGCTCCAACAGAATTCAGTAAAAAATCTGTTGGTGGGTGCGAAGAAAGTACCACATTACCAGAAAATTTCATAACTTGGGCAATGGAGCAAAAGCAGTATAAAAACTTTGACAAAAATCCCGCTGTGTACAACGCTGCCAGATTAAAGTACAAAAAACTGCAAGAAGCTGCCGACGTATCTAGTCATACTTTGGGAAGTAGTTTAATCAAAAGACCTAGAACTAATCCTATCAAAATCAAAAAACCAAAACAAATAGCTGTAGCAGAAAGCTTGCGTGACTACGAACGTGAACAGTGGATAGTCACGCTTGATTCTGGTAAAAAGATTAAATTTACCTGCGACGCCGATTGTGACGTTGAAAGCTATATTGAAAACAAATACAAAGAACCAGTAGCCAATATAAAGTACATAGGAATAGTAGGTGAACCACCCGCTGAACCAGAAGATTATGAAAAGACCGAAGGTGTCGCAGAAGGTCATGCAGACCAACAACGCAAAGTGTTTAAGAAGAATGGCAAGCCAGTGGGCGAAGTCGGTATTGACCGTGAATCGAGCCCAGGTGTTGGTCAGTATTACATGAAGCATTATGCTAGTGGTAAAGATTTGTCTGGGTATGATTCATACGAAGAAGCAGTAGCAGAACTAAAACATTGTCTAAAACAAGGTGTGGCGGAAGGCTCAACTACACGAGGTGGGTTTGGTGGTTCAGCCAGTCAAGCACATCACGAAATACAATGGCTTAAGAATAAGATTGAAACACTGAAACCGTTATTGGCCAAGAAACCGAGTGTTGCTCGTCGGATAAAAGATTTGGAAAGACAAATCCGTGAGAGAGAACTGGCTATAGTATATCAGAAGGAAGGTGTGGCGGAAGGCATCATGGATGTTATTAAACAAACATTCAATGATAATGTAGCAAGCTGGCCAATGGGCACATCGGATGAGCAGTTTATTCAAGGCTGGGCCAGAGATATTAACGCTCGCACTGGAAAAACTATTCCCGTAGAAAAACTAGCACAATTATATAACAACTATGTTAAGCGTTCCGGTGAGCTTATGCAGTCACATAGCACTACTAACGAACAAGGTGTGGCGGAAGGCTCATTAGAAGAAGTAGACCGTAGAGGATTCTTAAAAGGCTTGGGTGCGGCGGCTGTGGCAGGTGGTGCCGGATATGTTGGTGGTGTTAAGAATGTATCAAACAAGCGTGTTGCACAAACATTAGGCACAGTTTATGGTTTTTTAGATAATGCCCCCGGTGCTTATAGTATAGGTTCACCATTTAATACAATAGTGCGTGATACACATAAGCGATTAGAATATTTTGAAGAACGACTTGATCCTGACATTAAATTTAATAATTGGTTTAATTACGGAAAAGGTCAAGGAGAAAGGTCTTATCAAAGTGAGTTCGGAGGTATTAAAGAATTTTCTAAAGATGATTTAGAAAAATTCAAAGGTATTTTAAGAGCACATATTAAGCACTTTGAAGAATCTGCATACGGAGCAATGGAAGAAAGCGTTGAGCAAGGTGTGGCGGAAGGCAAGGGTCTAGCCAAAAAGGTAAAAGTTGTCAAAGGCGAACACGCTGGTAAGACAGGTTGGATTAGAGAAATTAAACATGGCGCACACAAAGGCGCCCCAAAAACCTATTACATTGACCTAGACGATGGCGGTCAGGCAAATAACTTACCGGCTACAGCATTACGATTAGTCAAAGACCAAGGTGTGTCAGAAGCCTATGGAAGACCGCCCGAAAGAATTGATATTCCCACTAGTCTGGTTATTCCTCCTTATAGAATAGATTTTGACATTACAACTAGAATTGCCACTATTACACAACGTGGAACAGAAATAAAAAAGATAGCTATACCTAAAACAATAATTGGTGATAATTATAGAAACTATATACTGAGAGTTATAGAAAAAATAGAAGATGAAAAGTACGGGGACGATATAGAAGATAGAGATGTCAGTCTTCCCATCAGAGAAGATGACGAAGCTAATAAACAATTTGACATGATAGAAGCCATGGTCAGTGAACTAGCCAGTTTGAATCAGATAGACGAAGATGTCATCTGGGAAATGTATGATGATATGGATGATCAATCTCTGTTAAATGAAGCCGAAGCTTGGCAGACTAGCAAAGGCAAAAATAAAAACGGCGGATTAAATAAAAAAGGTGTCGACAGTTATCGTCGTAGCCATCCTGGCAGCAAGTTACAAACAGCCGTGACAACCAAACCTAGCAAACTTAAAAAAGGCAGTAAAGCGGCTAAACGTCGTAAGAGTTTCTGTGCTCGCATGAAAGGCATGAAAAAACATCGTGCCGGCGCAAAAACCAAACGTGATCCAAATAGTCGTATCAACAAGGCTTTGCGTAAATGGCATTGCGAAGGAGTAGAAAATTTAGAACGGGCATTGGCAGAAGCTATTAAAAAAGATAAAGAGTTGAAACCTGGGCAGTATTATATTTGGAAAATATATTTTGACGACGGTACAAACAAAACAATTAAAGTTACCAAAGACAACTTTGATCCCAAAGCTTACTATGCCAAGAAAAACAAAACAGTAGTAAATGTTGATTACTCGTGGGAACCACACAATGAAGACCAGCAGTAATATATCCTGCCCAAACGTTATTGCCAGCACGTTGGATTAATTGTGTATCCTTATCCTATCTATCCAGAACCAGACTCTGCGTATCCTGAAAGAGATCGACCAGTTTTGCCATTTGCTCCCGTATAGTTGACAAACCAAGATAAATATGCTAACATAGCATATGACTGTAAAAATTACTAAACGAATTGGTATGTTAGTAGCCCGCAATAACTTTGTATACAGAGGTGTTGGTGCTTATTCAAAAAGCATTATTGACTGGGCATTGGACGCAGGATATCATATTGACATTATATCAGATGCTGCGGTTAGAGATAATGGATTATTTTCAGCATACAAACAACGAGTACAATGGATACAACCAGACAATACTATAGTTGATTCAATATATAAAGAACTTAGTTCTTTTTCAAAACCTTTTGATACAGCGTTATCATTAAATTTTCGAAATTCCTTGGTCAAAGCTTTACGCAGTCATACATATGATATGATAGTTACTAATGTAGGAGAAGCATTAGATGCTGTTACCAGTATTGGGGTACACAAATATTGTACAGTATTACACGCAACACATCATGAGTCAGAAGCAGGCATTAAAGTATTACATGATATTTTTTCTCCAGGGGTAACTGATCATTATAGAGCATTGTGTAACTTACCTGATGTTGTGTTAGCATGTCAAAGTAATTGGATACAGTCACATGCCCGTATACAATATCCCAATAAAACAGATGAGTGTTTAGTTGTTCCGCCCTTAGTACCAGAGCAAGAATTACTTAATTTCTCTTCACTGCCCGTTGAACGTTGGGGAGTTGGTTTTGTAGGACCGTGGGAACCACGTAAAAATCCCGAAGCGTATATTGCCGCACTAAAAGCATCTGGTTTGCCAGCTGTGGTTCTAGTGCCATCCGAAACCAGTGCTAAGAAGTTCCAAGAACGTTTCAAAAAAGAAGGCATTGAATACAAAATACACGTGGGTGTGACAGGTATGGAGAAAACACGTATAATACAAAGTCTCGGGGCGGCTTATCATCCCGCAGTCAGTGAAACATTTGGATTGGGAGCATTAGAAACAGCACATTCTTGTCCAACTGTATTATTAGACAAAAACGAGTGGAGTCAAGCACACAGAGACTATGCTATTATAGTAAATGAAAAAGACGTTGCCAACGTACTTAAGGAAGTATACGGCGCAGGTGTTGATACGGCACTACAGAATAAATTGACACAACGTAATCAAAATATACGCGATGTGTTGTCAGCATTAGCTCAAAGAATAACCAGTGATTCAGTTCCAAAAAATAACTTTTATAAAGCATTGGATCAGCAGGGTTTAATTAAACATGAAGATTTTACTCAAGCACAGTCAAGTTTTTGCACAGATGAGATTTACAAAATGCTCAAGATTCCTAGCGTATCTACTGTAGAAGTACTACATAGTTATAATCAAACTTATTATAGATGTCGAGGAAGCAACCTAATGCCAACTGAATCGAAAGATCCATTTGGCACACTGTTTGCTTTCGAATAGAATGGCCTTAGGACCGCATTTAGTTGCGAGGCTGGGCGGCTACTGCCCTGATATTTTGATTCGCTACCAAAATATCTAAAAGTAGCCAAATTAATAGGTAGTATTTGGTACTTAATGTATAATGTATTATTAAAGGAGAACTTATGTCAGATCGCGTATTTACAGCAGAACAAACTAAAAAACTTGAACAAATTATCAATGAAGGAATGGCAGTGACATTTGAAATTGAAACTTTGACTACAGGCTTAAATGACACTGTCAAAGCCATCGCTGAAGAATTAGAAATCAAACCTGGCATTTTAAAGAAAGCAATTAAAATTGCTCACAAGGCTGAATTTGGTCGCACACAAGATGATCATAGTCTTTTAGAGCAAATATTGACCACTGTCGGAAAGACTCTATAAGCCCCATTTAGTGACTAAATTGTAATATTGCTTGATTTTGTTTTCTCGAGCAATAGTATCTGAATATAATTCTCCGAAAGTTTTGGTTGCTTTTGTATTCAATTCATTTGGAGAATATTTTGCCTGTAAAGTGTATCTACGTAAGTATTTATTAGTATTAGTTAAAATGGAGAATTAATATCAGCTACATTGACAGTTTATATGATCGTGAACATGACAGAATACACGTGGTTGAGCGAGTCAACGGAGAACGTGTTTATAAAGAGTATCCAGCGGATTATATATTTTACTATGATGATGTTAGGGGCAAATTTAAATCTATCTATGGTACACCTGTTAGTAGATTTAGTGCACGTACTGCCAAAGAATTTAGGCGCGAAGTTGCCATACAAAAAGGCAAACAGCTATACGAAGCCGATATCAATCCCATATTCCGTTGCTTAGAAGAAAACTACAAGGGAGTTGATGCTCCTGAATTGCAAGTGGCATTTTTTGACATTGAAGTAGACTTCCATAAAGAACGCGGTTATTCACCCACTACTGATCCATTCAATGCCATAACTGCCATTTCAGTTTATCTACAGTGGTTAGATCAATTAGTAACACTGACTATTCCGCCCAAACATATGACTATAGAAACAGCAAAGGAAGTAACTGCTGATTTCAGTAACTGTATAGTTTTTGAGCATGAAGCAGATATGCTGAAAACTTTCTTGGATTTAATTGAAGATGCCGACGTGTTGTCTGGATGGAACAGCGAGGGATATGATATACCTTATACAGTCAATCGTATCAAACGTGTACTCAGCAAAGATGACACACGCAGATTTTGTTTGTGGGGTCAGTATCCTAAAGAACGAGAATTTGATAGGTTTGGGGCTACCAATACTACATATGATATCGTCGGACGTGTACACATGGACTACATGCAGTTGTATAGAAAATACACTTACGAAGAACGGCACAGCTATAGTTTAGACGCCATTTGTGAATATGAGCTTAATGAACATAAAACAGCTTATGAAGGTACGCTAGATCAATTATATAATCAAAACTTTAAAAAGTTTATTGAATATAATAGACACGACACGTTATTGCTTAATAAGTTAGATTCAAAGTTAAAGTTTATAGACTTAGCCAATGAATTGGCGCATGCCAATACTGTGTTGATTCCGACCACCATGGGAGCCGTGGCTGTTACAGAACAGGCTATTATCGTAGAAGCACATGAACGTGGGCTAGTAGTGCCCAATCGCAAACAAAGATTGACAGATGACGATACCGCGGCAGCCGGAGCTTATGTAGCTTATCCAAAAAAAGGCATGCATGAATGGGTAGGCGCAGTTGACATTAACAGCCTGTATCCATCGGCTATACGAGCATTAAATATGGGAATGGAAACTGTCGTCGGACAACTACGTCCTGTAATGACTGACCGGTACATAAATGAAATTGTTGACAGGGGCAAGACATTTGCGGCAGCTTGGGAAGGAGTATTTGCCTCGCTAGAGTATACGGCAGTTATGGAACAACAAAAAGGTACAGAAATAACAGTAGACTGGCAAGATGGAGACAGTACTGTACACAGTGCCGCAGACATTTGGCACATGATTTTTAACAGCAATCAGCCGTGGATGTTGACTGCTAATGGAACTATAGTTACGTATGAACGCAAAGGTGTGGTTCCGGGGTTACTTGAACGTTGGTACGCTGAACGTAAAGAACTACAGGCTAAAAAGAAAGAAGCTACTGACCCCAAAGAAATTGCCTTTTGGGACAAACGACAGTTAGTGAAAAAAATTAATTTAAATTCCTTATACGGTGCTATTTTGAATCCGCATTGTAGATTCTTTGACAAACGTATTGGGCAGTCAACTACACTAACAGGACGTAGCATTGCCAGACACATGGCTGGCTATATCAATGAATGTATTACTGGTGTTAAGGATCACTTGGGTGATGCTATTGTATACGGCGACAGTGTGACAGGCGATACACTTATCAAAACCGATTCAGGCGAAATAACCATCGCAGATCTATTTAGACAAACTCCAGAGCATAGTATGATTGGGGAGAAAGAGTATGCAACTTGGTCATCGGCTAAGGTCATTGGATTTAACGCATACGAAGATGCTACTGTTATGAGTAAGATATCTTATATCATGCGACATAAAACAAAAAAGAAGTTATACAAAATTACTTTAGAAAACGGAAAATCAGTTAAAGTAACCGAAGATCACAGCATAATGGTCGATCGAGATGGTATGCTATTAGAAGTAAAACCCACTGATATATTGAATACAGATCTAATTATTTGCCTGGCATGCTAATCCAAAATTTTATCTACCAACAGCATCAGTACGTGGAAATTTAGCGGTTGACATATGGAATAGTGATATGTTAAAATTAAAAACAGCCGAATCGTTTGGATTTAAGACTTATGTGGTATGGGAAAACGATTTTCTCACTAATAAACAAGAAACAGTAGACAAGGTAGCTAAATGGATATTACAAGAACAGCAGTAAAGAGTATAGAGTGTTTAGGTGAGGTCGATGATTATGTATATGATCTAAGTATAGCAGATCAAGACCCCTTTTTTTTCGCCAATGATATATTAGTTCATAATACTGACAGTTGTTACTTTACTGCTTGGCCCATGCTTAAAGATGATGTTTCCAGCGGTAAAATGTCGTGGAATAAAGACATGTGTACACAGTTATATGATTCCATTTCTGATCAAGTAAATGATAGTTTTCCCGCATTTATGGAACAGGCATTTCATTGTCCAAGAGAAGCAGGGGAGTTAATCAAAGCTGGCCGTGAGCTGATTGGATCAAATAGTCTTTTCATCACAAAGAAAAGATATGCTGTGTTGATTTATGATTTAGAAGGAAAACGATTGGATGTGGATGGTAAGCCAGGCAAGATAAAAGCCATGGGCTTAGATTTAAAACGTTCAGATACTCCTAAAGTGATACAAGATTTTCTCTATGAGATATTGGAAAAAGTATTAACTGGAACTGGTCGAGAAGAAATTGTGGAACGTATACGTGAATTCAAGTATGCATTCGCACAACGTCCGGCTTGGGAAAAAGGCACTCCTAAGCGAGTTAACAATCTTACTATGTATGGTAAAAAAGAAGAAGCTGAAGGTAAGGCTAATATGCCAGGACATGTACGTGCGGCGCTTAATTGGAATAACTTGCGTAGAATGAACGGGGACAACTATTCTATGGCTATAGTTGACGGTATGAAAACTATCGTATGTAAATTAAAACAAAATCCACTAGGCTGGACTAGCATAGGCTACCCTACAGACGAACAACGTATTCCAGACTGGTTTAAAGAGCTGCCATTTGATGACAGTTTGATGGAAGCCACTATTGTAGATCAAAAGATTGACAATCTACTCAGCGTACTAGATTGGGATCTTGCCAGTGCTACCAATACAGAAAATACATTCCAATCATTATTTGAATTTTAGCAACAAAATTCTATCAAATGAGTAGTAAAATCTAAATATATCTGTTACACTAACAACATTACTTTAAAGGAAATAATACAATGAGAGATCATTTACTAGATTTAGTCAGTCACACTTTGGAATTAGGAAATATTGATTTAATTAAAATCAATGGCACAGCAGACGAAACTACTATTAGCGGAATATCCGAAGACCGGTCAGTTGTGGTTGATGGCAAATTTGCCAATCCGGTAGCAGAATTTATCGGAACATTTGGTATGCCAAATTTGTCAAAACTTAAAATCTTGTTGAGTTTACAAGAGTACAAAGAAAATGCCAAACTCACTATTAGTCGCAAGACTACTAACGAGCCAGAACAGTTAGAATTTGAAAATGCCACAGGTGATTTTAAAAATAGTTATCGTTTTATGGCTAGTGAACTTATCAATGAAAAACTTAAGACAGTAAAATTTAAAGGAGCCAATTGGAATTTGACTTTTGAGCCCAGTGCTATCGCTATCCAGCGTTTGAAAATGCAGAGTCAGGCGAATTCAGAGGAAACAAATTTCCAAGCTAAAACAGAAGATGGAGATTTAAAATTCTTCTTTGGCGATCATAGTACACACGCAGGTAATTTTGTGTTCCATGCAGATGTAGATGGTGTGCTTAAACGTGCTTGGAGCTGGCCAATCAAAACAGTTATTTCTATCTTGGATTTGTATGGAGACAAGGTAATGAAAATTAGTGACGACGGAGCGGCTATGATTACCGTTGATTCTGGGTTGGCTGTTTATAATTTTATTCTTCCTGCCCAAAGTAAATGATTAAAAATATAGGTACATCTAGCCCTTATCTCTATATTCAAGGAGGTCAGACTAATCACACTTATATCAATAACTACGGCGGAGCCCAAGGCCTTGGCAACCTGCGATTCAATACTTCTAGTCAAAATATTGAGATATGGGACGGGGCTAATTGGATAGTAATGAGCACGGCTCATGCCACTGTGAATCTGACTGCCGAAGCAGAGCAACTGTTGAACTGGGCCAAGGACAAGCGTGATAAGGAAAAACATTTGAAAGAATTGATTGAAAAGAATCCTACTATTGCCGATGCCGCACACAATGTACAACATGCTCAAGAACAACTTGATATCATATTAAAATTAACTGAAATACAACAATGACCCAAGACAATTTAACAGCTAAACAATCCAATTACGCATTATTTTTGCCAGCACTCAGTGGATTTTATGCCACTTATATTGGTAAACAGCGTAGCGGAGCAGGTGTGCCAAAATCACGCATGCCACAAGCAATACCAGATATGGAAATGCTTAACTGGCTAAATGCTCAGCAGGGATTATTTCCATACAAATGGAGCTTGTACAGTGCCGGGCATGCCAATCTAGACACTACTAAACAAGACTGGAACGAAGACATGGTTCGTGGCAGAGATCGAGCCAATACTTTTATCTTGGGTGACTCAGGTGGATTTCAAATAGGTAAAGGTGTTTGGGAAGGTGAATGGCGAGATCCGACTGGAGCAGAAGTTAAAGCCAAAATAGCAGAAGCCAAAGCCAAAGGCATCGAGCATGTTCCGGCTTTAGATAAAACAGGCAAACCTAAACATGACAAAAATGGCAATATCAAATACGTCAAAGTTGATCATGTAAAAATCTATCAAGATAAATTAGACGCCGCACAGAAAAAACGTAGCCAAGTATTAACTTGGATGGACACTTATATGGATTACGGAATGGTATTGGATATTCCGGCTTGGGTATCGCGTAGTCCAGCGGGTATGAAAGCTACAGGCATCGAATCATATGATCAAGCCGTTGAAGCTACCAAATACAATAATGAATACTGGATCAAGCATCGTTCTGGAGCTTGTAAGTTTTTAAATGTATTACAGGGCGAAAATCATACACAAGCAGATGACTGGTATGAAAAAATGAAAGACTTCTGCGACCCCACTAAGTATGACAGGCCATTTAATGGATGGGCTATGGGCGGACAGAACATGTGTGACATACACCTAGTATTAAAACGACTAGTGGCATTGAAATTTGACGGCTTGCTACAAGAGGGACACCAGGATTGGATGCACTTTTTAGGCACAAGCAAATTAGAATGGGCCATGTTACTAACAGATATACAACGTGCTGTTCGTAAGTATGTGAATCCTAGTTTTACCATATCATTTGACTGCGCCAGTCCGTTTTTAGCCACTGCCAACGGTCAAGTTTATCATCACATAGATCTACCCCATGATGGCAAATGGTGTTATCGTATGAACTCTATTGCCGATGACAAAAAATATTCCAGTGATACACGTACATATCGAGATGCTGTACTACAGGACAAGTTAGTTGATCATTTTGATGAAAGCCCTGTGAGTGCCAAATTACTGATTAAAGATGTTTGTGTGTATGCTCCGGGCATGTTGAACAAAATAGGCAAAGAAGGTAAAACCAGCTGGGATTCATTTAGCTACGCCTTACTAATGGCACACAATGTATGGCTTCACTTGGAAGCAGTGCAACGTGCCAATCGAGCGTACGACAATGGATCATGGCCAAGAATGATGGTCAATGAACGAGGCGATAGAGCTAGATTTAAAGATATAGTAGATGCTATATTTGCTGCCAATGATAAAGAAGATGCTCTAGCTATCATTGAATACTATGATAGGTATTGGATGGACATCGTAGGCACACGTGGCTATACAGGCAAGAAAAGCAAAAACGCAACCAGTCAATTTAACGTACTTTTTGCATGATAAAACTGATTAAATTGTCTCTTCCAATTTGGCAGAAAAACTTTGACTCAGTAGATCAATTAAAAGCTGAATTGTACAGTCATATATGTAAATCCTGTCGAAAAGGCGAAGTAGTTAATAATTTTGTTGTTTGGAATCCAATCGACAAAAACTCCAGCATTAAAGATATGTTAAACACAGGGTGTGGTTGCGAATATAAAGTGGAAATAAAATGAAAAGTTTAATAATTGGAATGGGAATTGGTCAACTATACAAAAGTGTACTAACCGAGCTAGGATCTACAGTAGTTACTGTAGACGCAGATGTCAACAAAGGAGCTGACTTCACGGATGTTGTATCTGCTATTACCAGCTACGGTACGTTTGATACTGTGCATATTTGTACTCCTAACTACACACATTTTGAATTGGCTACTAAAGTGGCTGCTTGTGCCGGAATTGTTTTTGTTGAAAAACCCGGAGTAAAGAATAGCGAAAATTGGGCTACATTGACACATACATTTAAGAGTACACGTTTTATGATGGTTAAGAATAATATGTGGCGTGATAATTTAGATGAAATGCGTAGTTACGTTGATAAAAGCACAGCTATCAAACTTAAATGGATCAACAAGAATCGTATTCCCGGCCCTGGTACTTGGTTCACTACTAAAAAATTAGCATTTGGTGGGGTCAGTAGAGATCTAATGCCGCATTTGTTAAGTTTGTATATGGCTATTAATACAGAATGGACCAAGGGTTATATGACTGGGAATGAATCCAAGCAGTTGCATTCTTTGTCAGAAATTGGTGATACCGAATATGGTACTGTAAAACGAGATGGTATCTATGATGTAGATGACATGTGTAAGATTAAATTTATGAGTCAACATAAGACTTGGAAATTAGAAGCCAATTGGGCCGATAGTAAAGAAGACAATCGCGCTATAGAATTTGAACTGACTGATGGCACAGTCAAACGTTTTGAATTGGGATTGTGTCCAGAAAGTGCTTATAAAGCAATGATTGAAGACTGTGTTGCTAATATAAACAATAACAATTTTTGGCAAGATCAATTATTAAAAGATTTTTGGATACATGAAAGAATAGAAAATTTATGAAGGTAAGATGCTTACAAACCACAGGCGAAGGATTCTTCAAAGAAGTAGAGTATGAAAAAAACGAGCCCGCACAAGATGAAATTGAAGTACGTGCGGTTATGACTGGAGTTTGTCGCAGTGACATTGACATGATGTCGGGAGATTTTGGTCCACTACCATTACACATGCAGGGGCACGAAGGGTTGGGTATTATAACTCGAATTGGTTCAGAAATACATAATGTCAAAGTGGGCGAATACGTAGCTACCCGAGGTGAGCCGGCATACGCGGATATGTATAATGTTCGCAAGGATGAATTTGTGCCAGTACCCACAGCTCACCCTCGTTACATTCTTGAACCAGTGGCCTGTGGCATACATTTGATATCACAAAACTTAAATGAGTTTCAGACTAGGACAGGCGGAAGGGTACTGATTATTGGTAGCGGATTCCTAGCATGGGTGGCCCGCAATAAATTATTAGATTATCATTTTTATGTAGATGTGCTAGGCAACCACAATATCAATCTATGGGGCACAGAATTAATAAAATCTGCTAAAGAGAATTATGATATAGTGATTGATTTATCTGGAAAATATCAAATAGGTACAGATATCAAGCTTAATAACAATGCGTTGATTATCGATGCCGTAGGTAAAGAGGTCAGTCGTGGGGAAGCCGAACAACAGTTATGGCGAGCCTGTACCACGGTTAGACCTAGTCCAAGGCATAAGAATTTTATCAATGCCATGTGGGACGCAAAAAATAAGATACAAATGGGCAACCTTGATGTTGACAAGTTCTGGACTCAAGCGTATAATAGAGATACAGAGTGGCAGCAAGCGTTTGCGGATGGTATGGATCGTCCAAGCGGGTATAGTAGAGGGTATATTGTATGGCGCTAAACACAGAAGAACGACAAGGTGTCGTTTACTTTACAGGGTACGAAGTAGAGCATACTGTATGCCATGGTATGAAAACATTGTTTGTAGTCGGAACACCGGATATATGTGAGATTTTTGATAAAGCTAGCGAAGCCAAAGTCAATCACATTTATTTTGGAACTAGTCAGAGTTTCAATCCAAAATCTATCAGTCAGGACGAATATAAAGCTTGGGACGATGTTATCTTGGCTTGTTTAAAAGCTGACTACTGGGTAACACTAGATTTTGATGTAAGTCATACCGAAGGAGTAATTGAATCTGGGTATAGCGAATATCCTAGATTCGTACCAATGATTAGTTGTAAGATCCCTTACATTAATCAGCTTAACTATAACGCTACACTTAAACTGGATGACCTCACTTGGGGTAAAACAAATCCAGGTGTGTGGACTCATCAACTACATGATCTCATGAGTAAAGACAAATATACCTATTGGGATCAATATACACAGGATACAGAAATACAATGATTAGATTACTATGGGCTAAGTTATGTAAATGGGGCTGGGATTACGGTCGCAATATCGAAACATATTCATTAGGTGTGTGTGATCGAGAAACTATTGATTTGTCAGATCCTTTAAGATTTTCAATACAAAAAGTTTCGGGTGGTACAATAGTAGAAGTAAGAAGGTATAACCCTAAGAAAGGTGAAATTGTCTTTTTCCTACACGTTATACCCGATGGTGTTGACGTCGCAGAAAGCATTGGTAAAATTGTTACTTTTGAAATGTTAAAAAAGGTTTGATATGGAACAGCAAAGATTAGAAGCATTAGCAGAGAAAGCTATTAGAATTATGGAAAAAGCAAAACAATTTGTGTATGTATCAATACAAAAAGAAGGATATCATTGTTTTCCCGAAGCGGCCACAGATTCTAAATACGCTACAGGCGATGAATACGATGTATCACATTTAGCATTTAAACACATGCACTACTTTTTTATCAAGGTTTGGATCGAAGTAAAACATTCAAATCGAGATATTGAATTTATACAAATGCGTAGATGGTTAGAAAATTTATACGGATCTAATACACTATCATTAAATTCAAAAAGCTGCGAAATGATAGCTCAAGATTTATATTTACAAATCGCTGTTAGATATCCAGACTGCGATGTGCGGATTGACGTGTCAGAAGATAATATTAACGGTGCTTATTTAGAATTTAATACTACTCGTCCAGCACAATCAATTGTTATTTAACAGAATTTAATGTTAAATAGTTTAGAATTTTATCAACCAGCAGTATTAAAATTTAAGGAAAAAAATGGGAAAGCAATATTTCAAACCCAACGCAAGAGCACTTGCCATTCAAGATGATTTAGATAAGTTTTTATCGTTTTGTCAAGACTACGGCTATAAATATAACGAAGCAGATTTATATAACTTCAAAAGTTATGCATGGCAGCAGTACAACAAATTTATTCAAGGCAAAAATGCCAAGAATATGTGGTTAGAAGATGCTCGTAGATTAGGAAGACCGTTTTAACTTGTATTGTTCAAGTAGTTGTTTTAAGGTGGTATGGCATTTAGTATTTTTAATAGAATTATCTAAATGCCATAACATTCTTAAATTAGTCCAGTGACCAATAACTTCGACTGGAACTTTTTGTTTAAATCCTTCTTCTACTGAAAAAATATGATCTACATGGTATTGATATCTTGAACGAGTTAAGTTATTAGGATTGATTTTGTAGTAATGATCGTGATATGATTTAGCAGTTATTTTCTTTACTGCTAATCGATATTTTTCTAACTCTGTACGATCTTCATCGCTTACCCAGCTGCCAGAGTCGATCCGTGATTTTCTAATTTTAGCTGTTACAATATTTGATTTAGAAGCGTTGTCAACCCCATATTTTTCAAGTAATACATCTTTTAACTTACTCTTAAATTTATCAATACGCATCGGATTATCTGCTCCGTATTTTTCAAGTAATGTATTTTTTACTGTATCTCTAAATGTTGTTGATTGAGAGGCAAATTCTGTTCCGTATTTTGCCAAACAAGCATCCTTATATTTTCTCAAGAATTCTGGGTTACGATTCCTACAAGAAGCAGAGCAATTTTTGGTATATCCATTACGGAGTCCTGTAAATCTCAAAGGGTTGATACGGCATACTGGACACAACACAGGATCAACCGTTGCTTCTAAATATAATTCGTGAAATGCTTTTTGAAACAAAGGCCAATCTGAAGGATAGTCTGTTGAACAAGTTTTAATGTAGTTCTTGATTACAGATCGTAAATCTGTTACTTGGTTTGGATAAGTTTCTATTAGATTTTTTAATTCTGATTTGTTCATAAGCATTGACTTTTACTGATAAGTAGTGTATACTTTATTTATACATTATGGCACGGAGGCTTATTTAATGAAACCCACAATTTGGATTTTCTCCCTTGAGTGTTTAGAGACCCGTTATACAAAACAATGGCACGAACACATTCCAAAATTACTTAAACATAAGTTAGGCGATAAGTTTAATGTTGTTCAGATCGACGGCGTTCAAAAGAATAGCCAACTCACTCCCGGTGCTTTCTTAAACTTTTCAGATACCAACTATTGGAAAAGTTCTCAGTTATGTAATTTTTTAGAGCATCACAATAGGGGTGAGACTTCTACTGACGATCACATCCTTTTTACAGACGCGTGGAATCCTACAGTTATTCAACTCAAATATATGAAGGATCTATTAGGCTTTAACTGGACACTCCACGGACTATTTCATAGTGGATCATACGATCCCCAAGATTTCCTAGGGCGGCTTGTTGGTGCTAAGCCGTGGGTCCGCCATGCTGAGCAGAGTTTCTATCACTGCTACGACCATAACTATTTTGCTACTAAATTTCATATGGAATTAATCTTTAGAGAATTACTCAACGGAGGATTTCAAAATGAAAATCCTTGGTATAAAGAAGATTTAGCCGAAGTATTAGACAGTAAATTTCCCAAGATGCAACAAACAGGATGGCCTATGGAATATATGGACGATATTCTAACTCCATATAAGAACATGCCCAAGCGTGACCTTATTCTTTTCCCACATCGCATCGCACCAGAGAAGCAAGTAGAGATTTTTCGAGACTTAGCTACACACTTACCCGAATATGAATTTGTAGTGTGTCAGGATCAACAGCTAACAAAAAATGAATATCATAATTTGTTAGGTGAAGCTAAACTAGTATTCAGTGCTAACTTACAAGAAACCTTGGGCATTTCATGCTATGAAGGTGCTCTAGTGGATGCTATCCCCGTAGTTCCAGATCGTTTAAGTTATACAGAAATGTATTATCCTATGTTCAAATATCCTAGCCAATGGACTGAAGATTTTGGTAGTTATTTAATACATCGACAAAATCTCTGTGATAAGATTGTGAGTTATATGGATAATTACAATGAGTTTGTGCCATACGTAAACAAACAATCAAAAATACTGTCTGAAAATTTCTTTTCAGCCAAAGCATTATTAAAAAATATCAGATAGTATTGACATTAATCTAAATACTCTATATACTAGACATATGATACTACAAGAACGCATAGAAAAATTAACCGATAATAAAAATGACTATGATAGATTGTATGATGCTGACTATCTATACTTTGTATATAATAAAGATGAAAAAACGTTAGAAAAATTTGTACAAGACATTGACGACGAATACTATGTCAGCCGAGACGCAATACGCGGAGACAGGAAAAGTTATGGTATAGAAGATGACGGTAACAAAGACCGAGAACTAGTAGGGTATGTCTACAATGTCAATCAAGAGCAAATGGATACTTTTGAAAAAGTATCACTCATGCCTTCTATGAAGTATAGTTATAGATTTGAAAAATACGATCTAAATAAAACAAAACAACAAGAGCAACAAGAAATACTAGAACGACTTCAACAAGGGGAAGAATAAATGATTAAAACACACACACTTATGGAATCGAGAATGGCTATAGATACTATGACCAGAGATGGTGAATATCGAGAAAGTAGTTTGGCAGATGCCCTCCGCGCCAGAATGAAACAGGATAAAAAACGTTTCTGGGCCGGAGATAATATCAGCGATTATTTGCATGAGAGCGCCAAAGAACATTTGATCGATGAAGCTACAGAAGCATTTGAACGAGTATTAGACACACTACTAATTGATCGAGAAACAGATCCAAATAGTCAAGGCACAGCTCGGCGCTTGGCAAAAATGTATTTCAACGAAATCATGGCAGGTCGTTATGATCCTGCTCCAGATGCAACAGCTTTTCCAAATGATAGTCAAGATAGATATGAAGGCATGCTTGTTGTACGTAGTGAGTTACGCAGTATGTGTAGTCATCATCACCAACCCGTTACTGGTGTGGCTTATATTGGCATTATTGCCGCCAACAGACTTATCGGTCTATCTAAGTATACTAGAATCGCTCAGTGGTGTGCTCGCCGTGGTACACTGCAAGAAGAGTTATGTAACGACATCGCTCGAGAAATAATGCGAGCTACTGGTTCCGAGAATGTCGGAGTCTACATACAGGCTACTCACGGATGTGTAGAAAATAGAGGCGTAATGGCGCATTCTAGTCTTACACAGACCACTGTATTAAAGGGCGCATTTAACGAAGACATAGGAACAAAGAAAGAGTTCTTCGACAATATTAAACTACAGCAGGATTTTGCCCCAAGATGATATCTTTACTACTTTTTATTCTTGGGTGGGCTGTTGGAACAACTATTGCTTATCATTCTAGACCAAAACCTATTGTGCTCGATACTGCCTTACAAGACAGATTGACAATAGCTGAAAATCTAAATGTCAGTTTAAGGCAAGACCTCAACGAAGCCAAAGAAAAAATATGGAAATTACAAAATAATTACCCTAAAAAATAAATATGTTTCAAGCGGTCTCAGGGCATCATTCCCGCTTTACAAATTCTGCTGCCTATGCTAAAATTAAACATAGGAGAAACAGCATGATTCAATATGACGAAGAACAGTTACAAGCTTCTTTAACGGGGCAAATGGTAGAGGTGCCAGCACCTCGCAAACCAAAATATTATTCAACAAAACATTATGGACACAACATTGGCCTCAGTGCTGTATTCAGGCAGCCAAATGCAGATCACAGTCACTGTCACTTGCTACACGGGTACAGTCTAGCATTTACATTCACATTTGGGTGTGACTCATTAGATGACAAAAACTGGGCTGTAGACTTTGGTGGACTTAAGAAGCTCAAAGCCTGGTTAGAAGATAACTTTGACCATAAGTTAGCATTGGATCGGCAAGATCCACACTTAGCCAAGTTCCAAGAACTAGAAGCATTGGATCTAGCAGAGATTAGAATCTTTGATGGTGTTGGCGCAGAGAAATTTGCCGAACACGCATTTTATTTTGCTGATGCTTTAATTAGAGCCAATACTAATAATCGTTGTTATTGTGTAAGAGTCGAATGTGCCGAACATGGTGCTAACTCAGCTATTTACGAAGTCTAAAAAATTTTAAGTAGACTGCCATTATTGTTAAATAAATCAACTACACTTAAAGGATAACAATGGCCAAGTCCAAACCCAGCAAAAAAAATGACTATAAAGTAGCAGTTCTTCTACCTACCCGTGGCAGAACTACTGCTCTTAAACTCAGCATTATCAGTCTTTTTAACCGAGTATCTAAGATAGAAAATATCCAATTGATTCTAGGTTTTGATAATGACGATGAAGTAGGATTAAAATTCTTCAACGAAGAGATTCAAATATGGCTTCAGCAAAAAGGCGCGGCTTATACCGTAATGGCCTTTGACCCTATGGGTTACGAGGGACTCAATCTTTACTACAACGGATTGGCCGAAGAAGCATCAGCGGATTGGTTAATGATATGGAACGATGATGCTTGGATGGAGACTACCAACTGGGATCAAAAAATTACCGATCACAACGGCGAGTTCAAACTACTAAAAATGCATGTACATCGAGAACATCCATATTCAATATTTCCCATATATCCCAAAGAATGGTATGACCTCTTTGGATTTGTAGCAAGACATCAAATGATAGATGCCGAACTAAGTCAAATAGCATATATGCTGGACATCATGGAAATCGTGGACATCTACGCCACTCATGATAGATATGACTTAACTGGCAATAACAATGACTCTACTCACAAAAATCGCAAGATACTAGAGGGAAATCCCAGCAGTCCAGAAGACTTCCATCATTTGGGTTATGGAAATGCCAGAATAGTCGACGCAGAAACAATCGCAAAGCATTTAAAAGACAAAGGTATAGAGTTACCTTTTTGGGAAAATGTAAAACTAGGCAAGCAGGATCCCTGGGAAAAATTAAGAGCCAATGACATCAACAAGCAGATGGTTCAATATAAAATAAAGGCTGAATAATGAAAATAGGAATGATAGGAAAAGGTACTGTGGGATCAGCAGTATATCGGGGATTGGGAGAGCTAGGACATGTTATGAGTTTTGTGGATCCTGCGTATCCTGAAACTAAATTTAGCGATATTTTAGACACTGATGTGGTGTTCGTTTGTGTGCCCACTGATCGTGCTGCCAACGGTGACTGCGATACTAGTATAGTAGAACAGGTAATGAATGACTTAGATACTGCCAATTACACAGGGCTCGTTGCTATAAAAAGTTCAGTAATTCCCGGAACCGCAGATAGGTTATCTGCGAAACACTCTACTCTTAAAATATGTTCTGTTCCTGAATTTTTACGTGCTAGATGTGCTTACGAAGATTTTGTCGAACACCAGGACTTGTTGGTAATTGGCAGTGTCAGAGACGAAGATTACGACATCATCAAAGAAACACACGGGCATTATCCAAAGAATATTTCTTGTGTAAAGCCAGCCGAAGCAGAAGTAGTAAAGTATTTTAACAACGTAAATCACAGCGTACAAATTATATTTGCCAATATTACTTACGAAATATGCAAATCATTAGGTGTAGATTATCAGAATGTTTACAACGCTATTATCAAGCGCGAATGTTTCAATCCGGCATACTTGGATTGTAGTGAAAATTTACGTGGGTTTGGCGGACACTGCTTGCCTAAAGATACCAGTGCTTATGCCAATCTCATTAAACAGTTGGGTCTAAATTATGCTTTGATAGATGCCACTCTAAAAGACAACGAAAGTTTTACTAAATGAGTAAAATACTGGTAACTGGCGGTAGTGGTTTATTGGGCAGGGAATTAGTCAAACAATTAACCGAATCTCATCACGAAGTGTGGGTAGTAGACAATCATTCTAGAAGTAAGGTAGTTCCCGACTGTGCTAAATTTATTCTAGCCGATTTGGTCAATGACAGCACTTATCAAGATTTACCCACAGACTTTGAATACATTTATCATTATGGCGCTATAAATGGTACTACTAATTTTTATGATCGACCAAATGAAGTATTAAGTAAAAACTTTATATCTGATGTGAAAACATTTGAATTTGCCGCTAAGTGTAGCAATCTTAAACGCATAGTATATGCCAGCAGTTCAGAGATACCGTCGGGAGAACCTAGCCCTATACCAGAAACACTTGATATCAAAATAAACAATATACACAATGCCAGATGGAGTTATAGATTAGCAAAAATTACCAGCGAAAATTATCTAGCCAACAGCACATTACCCTATGTTATGATACGTTATTACAATGTCTACGGGCCAGATGACGGTCCGGGACATTTCCTAAGCGATCAACTGACAAAGATTGAAAAAGGCATATTTGAAATAATCGGAGGGGATGAAACCCGTTCCTTCTGTTATGTCGAAGATGCCATGGCTGCTTCAATATACTGTGCGGAAAATTCCAATCGACTGTTGGTTAATATCGGAAGCGATATTGAAATAGTTATAAACGATGCGGTTAACATAATTGCCAACACTCTTAAAATAACCCCACAATGGAAACAAATTCCTAGCAAGGCTGGATCTACAAAAACACGCAGGCCCGACATATCTACCCTACGCAGCATCATGCCTCATTTTCAACCTAGAAGTTTCGAAGAAGGTATTGGGCAAATACTAGGTTGACAAATTTCTCTAGCTAGTATATAATATCTAAATATACTAGCTATGGAAAGTAATATGAAAAAAACACAATTAACTTGGAGAGATTCTGAACGTCTTTGTCAGGAAATCTTGAGACAAATAACAAAAGATAGCTGGCGTCCTGATATTATTGTAGGCATTGGACGCGGTGGGTTGATGCCTGCTATATTGATCAGCCAATATTTGGGTGTAAAAATGATCAGTTTAGATGTCAGTTTAAGAGACGGTGGCGATACTGTTAGCAATCTAGGACTAGCAGAAGATGCTTTCGAAGGGCAACGTATTTTAATCGTCGACGATATCAATGACACAGGCGCTACATTTAATTGGATTATGGAAGACTGGCGTAGCAGTTGTCTACCGGACGAAAAGCGTTGGAATAATCTAGTATGGAATTACAACGTGAGATTCGCAGTGGTGGTAGATAATCTTGCTAGTAAATGTAACGTCAAGATGGACTACTCAGCAGTAGAGATAAACAAGGCCGAGGATGACATCTGGATTGAATTTCCCTGGGAAAAATGGTGGACTAAATGAATAATAAAATAAACGAAATTTTAGATATACTACAAGAAGAATGTGCCGAAGTAATACAGGCTGTTAGCAAGTGTCGACGTTTTGGAATAGATAATGTCTATTTAAACGGCGAAGGAACTCAACGAGAGCAATTGGTTAAGGAAGTTGGCGATGTTGTTGCTATGATTGACCTACTATATAATCACGGTGTGTTGACCGAGGAAGAAATAACCATAGCAAAACAGAATAAATTTAACAAACTTAAAAAATGGTCAACCATATATGAAAACTAAGAATAAACTGGCAGAAACTCCGGCTACAGGCATATTGAAACGCAATGATTGGGGTGACTCAAAAATGTATCAAGTCACCTGCGAGTGTGGTCAGAGTGATCATGAGCACACAGTCTGGATTGAAGCCAGCGAGAGCGATGTAGAAGTACATGTGTATGTGACAGTTAAAACCAATTTTTGGAGTAAAACACGATGGCATCATGTTTGGCAACTACTGACGCGGGGCTATGTCAAAACGGAAACTGTCCTCGGCATGACTGAACAACAGGCCATGAACTATGCATCAGCTTTACATCATGCGGTAGAAGATGTTAAAATGTTTAAACAGAAATAGGACTAAAAATATGAGCAAGATTAAGATAGCGGAACTTTTCTATTCAATTCAGGGAGAGGGAAGATATATGGGAGTCCCAAGCGTATTTCTTAGAACGTTTGGCTGCAATTTTTCTTGTAAGGGTTTTGGTATGCCTAAAGGCAAATTGAGTACCGAAGCCGAGGACGTAGCCTCTATCCATCAGCTTTATCCTTTTGCAAAATACGAGGAATTGCCTTTGGTTTCTTCGGGCTGCGACAGTTTCGCATCATGGATGCCAGAATTCAAACATCTCAGTCCCATGCTGGAGACCGATGCCATCGTGGCTCGTATCATGGAGATCTTGCCACATGGTGAGTGGCGAGACGAGCACCTAGTTATTACAGGCGGTGAGCCGTTACTAGGTTGGCAACGTGCTTATCCGGACTTACTGAACAATCCTAAAATGAAGGCGTTGAAAGAAATTACCTTTGAAACAAATGGTACTCAGAAACTTACTCCAGAATTTAAAAATTATTTAGATCATTACATTGATGAAAGCTATGGGCGTGAAGTTACATTTTCAGTCAGTGCTAAACTTCCGTGTTCTGGCGAAAAGTGGGAAGATGCTATTAAACCAGAAGTAGTGTGCGAATATGAACAGTATGGTACTACCTACTTGAAATTCGTCGTGGCCACAGAAGAAGATATCGCAGATGCCGAACGTGCCATAGATGAATTCCAGCAGGCAGGATTCACAGGTCATGTCTACTTGATGCCGGTGGGCGGTGTAGAGAGCGTATATTCTTTAAATAATAAAGCAGTGGCCTTGGCAGCTATGAAACGTGGATTGAGGTATAGTGATAGGCTACAAGTGCCGCTTTTTAAGAATGCATGGGGGACTTAATGGGAATATTTGATAGATTTAAGAAAAAGACAACAGCAGAAGCGGTAAAAGAAGCGGCAAAATCAGCTAAACAAATTGCCACAGAAAAAGGCGAGTCATATGTAAACATGATAAGCATGGAGGTTGACCCTAACGACATGCAAAATGGGTCATTTGAATTAGACTGGAACGATAAATTTGTTGCCGATTTAATTAGACATGGATATCAGATGTCTCCAAAAGATACAGACTCTGACATAGTAGACCGATGGTTTACTGCTGTCTGTCGTAATGTGGTATTAGAAACTTTTGAACAATACGAAGCCATGAACAATCGTGTGGTTAAATCACGCGATGTGGGAGATGGTCGTAGCGAGGTAAGTTAATGAATCAACCCAAGACAGTGATAGTTTATATGCTGACAAGGGATACCGGCAGCAGTGTGTTATTTTACAAAGCCCACACCCCACTAGGCTGGAAAGACAGATTTGAAACTAGAGAAGCGGCGGAAAATGCCAAATATTGGTGTGAGCTAGCCGAAACCAACAGCACAGTCAAATATGATGTGTTAGAATTAGAATTACTCAACCCGGATTATTTCAATGATATTTAATAAAGTTAAAGGACTTAAGGCAGAGGGTAAACGAATAGGTGTGACCTTCTCGGCATTTGACATGTTACATGCCGGACACATAGCCATGTTAGCAGAAGCTAAAAATCACTGTGATTATCTCATCGCGGCGTTACAAACGGACCCTACTATAGATAGGCCAGATACTAAAAATAAACCCGTACAAAGTATAGTCGAGCGACAGATACAACTAGCGGCGTGTCGTTATGTAGACGAAGTAGTGATATATCAAACCGAGCAAGACATTGTAGACTTGTTATTGATATTGCCAATTGATGTTCGCATACTAGGTATAGAATACCAAGATAAAGATTTTACCGGAATGGCAGAATGTTACCACCGCAACATTGAATTGGTATTTAACGGAAGAGACCATAGCTTCAGCTCCAGCAGTTTAAGAAAACGTGTAGCAGAATCGGAAACCCTGAGATTGTTAAAAAAATGATGCTATATGTAAATGGTAGCACTCATGTGTCGGCAGCAGAAGCAACCAATCCCTACATATTTGCGTCAGATGATCCTGTGCTGGCATGGATGGGCCATTTGCCGCATCCAGACAACGTGTCCGTCAGTTGGGGTAAATTACTAAGTTTAGCTCTTAGGGCCGGACTACACTGTGCCGTCACTAGCAATAACGATAATCTACAAATTATAAATGAAACCAAACAGTGGTTAGAAAATGGCCGCAACCAAAATGAATTAATAATAATAATGTGGAACGATTGGATTGATGAAAAACTAGAGCATGACAGCATATACTTGTTTCATCAACAACTCAAGAATACAAATAAACCACATTTATTTTTAAACAGTAACACCTGCTTTAGTACCAATCTTGCTCCGTACGATTGGGGAGTAAATTTCCTCCAAGCTTACGATCCTAAAATGACCTTTTCCAATTTAATCAAAGATAATAAAATGTACACAGTATCACCAAATAGTCGCCATTTTGGTAAAGATGCTCATAGCTTTTTTAATCGTTATGTGTTACAATACATTATCACTAACAAATTAATATAAGGCTTATATGAACTACTTGCTTGTTGATACAGCAAACTTATTCTTTAGAGCCCGTCACGGAGCTTTCCGAGGTACTGATACTTGGGAAAAGATTGGTATGGCTCTGCATATTACATTAATGGCAGCAAATAAAATGGCACGTAGATTTAATGCGGATCATGTGGTTTTTGCTCTAGAAGGGCGTAGCTGGCGCAAAGATGCTTACAAGCCTTATAAAGCTAATCGAGCAGTTGCTAGACAAGCATTAACCGAATCACAACAAGAAGAAGACCAAATGTTTTGGGAAACTTTCGATGCTTTGAATAAATATCTTTCTGAAAAAACCAACTGTAGTGTTATAAGGTGCGCCACAGCAGAAGGTGACGACATCATAGCAAGATGGATTGCGTTACATCCTGCTGACGACCATGTGATTATAAGCAGTGACACTGACTTTGTTCAACTGCTGTCCACAAATGTAAAACAGTACAATGGTATTACAGATGAATTGATCACGATTGAAGGAATATTTGATGCGAAAGGTAAACCGGTCCTCGACAAGAAAACTAAGGAACCTAAAAAGATACCGGATCCAGGGTGGCTTCTTTTTGAAAAAATAGTTAGAGGCGACCCGACTGATAATGTTTTTTCTGCGTTTCCAGGAGTTAGGACCAAAGGTACGAAGAACAAGGTCGGCTTGGCAGAGGCGTTCGCAGATAGAGAAAAACAAGGATACAACTGGAATAACATGATGCTACAACGATGGGTTGACCCTGATGGGGTAGAACACAGAGTATTAGATGACTACGAAAGAAATAAAATGTTGGTAGACTTGACAGCACAGCCAGAAGAT
>TBL_comb47_HYPODRAFT_10001409_pt1 | contig 31327 bp, 21 predicted proteins | sample TroBogypolimnion_40_FD_10682 | JGI IMG/M metagenome (IMG submission 10682) | reverse complement strand
AGGAGAAGGACGGCATCGTGGTGGTGGACTACAACTGGTGCATCGGCTGCCGCTACTGCATGGCGGCCTGTCCCTACGGGGCCCGCCGCTTCAACTGGGGCGAGCCGAACGTCCCGGCGGCGGAGCTCAATCCGGTCACCCACTACCTGGGCAACCGGCCGCGGCCCAAGGGCGTGGTGGAGAAGTGCACCTTCTGCATCCAGCGGGTCCGCAAGGGCCTGTATCCGGCCTGCGTGGAGATCTGCCCCACCGGTTCGCGCAAGTTCGGCAACCTGGCCGATCCCAAGAGCGAGATCCGCTACATCCTCGAGAACAAGCGGGTGTTCGTGTTCAAGGAAGAGCTGAACACCCGGCCGAAATTCTTCTACTTCTACGGGGTGTGACCATGGAGACGCCGCGCGCCTTCGCCCGCTTTGCCCTGGACTCCCTGGGCCGCCTCTGCGACGGGAACCGCTACTACTACGCCTGGATCGGCTTCCTGCTCCTGCTGATCGCGGCCGGCGCCGCGGCCTACGCGGGCCAGCTGCGGGACGGCCTGATCGTCACCCACATGCGCGACCAGGTGAGCTGGGGCTTCTACATCGGCAACTTCACCTTCCTGGTGGGCGTGGCCGCCGCCGCCATCATGCTGGTCATCCCCGCCTACGTCTACGACTGGGAGCCGATCCGCGAGATCACCATCCTGGGCGAGGTGCTCGCCATCAGCGCCCTGGTCATGTGCCTGTGCTTCGTCCTGGTGGACATTGGCCGGCCGGACCGATTCTGGCACATCCTGCCGCTGGTGGGCCGGCTGAACTTCCCCACCTCCATGCTCGCCTGGGACGTGATCGTGCTGAACATCTACCTGCTGCTCAACTGGTTCGTGGTCACCTACCTGCTGTTCTGCAGCTACACCCGCAGGCACTACGTCAAGGCCATCGTCCTGCCGCTGGTGCTGTTCTCGATCCCCATGGCGGTGAGCATCCACTCGGTCACCGCGTTCCTGTTCAACGGCCTCGCCGCCAGGCCCTTCTGGAACTCGGCCATCCTGGCGCCCCGCTTCCTCGCCTCGGCGTTCTGCTCGGGCCCGGCGATCCTGCTGGTGCTGCTGCAGATCCTGCGCAAGGTGACCAGCCTGAAGATCAAGGACGAGGCGATCTTCAAGGTGGCCGAGCTCATGGCCTACACCATGGGCTTCACCCTGTTCCTCACCTTCGCCGAAGTGTTCAAGGAGTTCTATTCCGGCACCGAGCACCTGGTCTACACCCAGTACCTCTGGTTCGGCCTGCAGGGCCACCACACCCTGGTGCCCTTCGCCTGGGCCTCGGTGGGCTGCGGGCTGGCCGCCTTCCTCCTGCTGCTGATCCCCGGCACCCGCAAGCGCTGGGTCACCCTCAACATCGGCTGCGCCCTCATCTACGCCAGCGTCTACATCGAGAAGGGCATGGGCCTCATCATTCCCGGGCTCACCCCGGACCCGCTGGGCGAGATCTACGTCTACACCCCCTCCCTCACCGAACTCCTGGTGGCGGCCGGGATCTTCGGGGTGGGCTTCCTGGTCTTCACCCTGATGCTCAAGGTGGCGGTGCCGATCATGCTGGGCGAGCTGACCTCCGCCCCCGGGCGGCCGGCCCCGGCGGACCACCCCTAGGAACCGGATGGATTGTTGTGACGGAGAAGCCTTCCCCGGGCAGGAGGGGGTGTGATATTTTCAGATCGCACCTCGCTCCGCTTCTGTAATGTTAAATTAATGCAGGTTTTCATTCCGGGGTCCATCGTCATGGCTGTGATCGAAGAAGCGGGGCTCAAGACGGCAGGCATCATCGGCGGCGGGGTGGGCGGCAGCGGGCTGCTCTCCTTCCTCCTGACCAGCCAGCGGCTCCGGGTGGTCTTCATCGTCGACCGCAACCCCGATGCGCCCGGGCTCAAGCTGGCCGCGGAGGTCGGCATCGCGGTGTTCACCGACATGACGGAGGCGCTGAAGCAGGTGCCCTGCCAGGTGCTGTTCGAGATGACCGGGGTGCCGGCGGTGAAGGCCCAGGTCACGGAGTTGGCGGCGCGGACCGGGATCGAGCTGATGCCGGCCAGCACCTGGATGCTCATCCAGGACATGGAGCACTCGAAGCAGCAGGCCTCCGGGGCGGTGACCAGGGAGATCAGGGGCATCAAGGACCACCTCACCGCCAGCCTGGAAGGCAGCCAGAACCTGGTGGGCCGGATCAACCACGTCATGTCCTCCATGCAGATGCTCGCCCTCAACGCCAGCATCGAGGCGGCCAAGGTCGGGGTGCACGGCCGGGGCTTCGCGGTGGTGGCCGAGCACATGACCAAGTCGGTGGAGAACGTCCGCAAGCTCACCGAGGACATCGGCAAGGTCAACAACGACATCCGCCAGGTCTCCGACCAGATCGACAGCGCCATCAGCCACCTGGCGTAGCGCCCTCCTCCGGCAGCGGCTGCGGGATCTCGAAGCTGAACTCCGCCCACTGTCCCGGTTCGCTCCGGGCGTCCATGCGGCCCCCGTGCAGGTGCACGATCCGCCAGGCGGTGTAGAGGCCCACCCCGGTGCCCTTGCGCTCCCGCAGCTCCGGCGCCTGCAGGCGGCTGAACTTGCGGAACAGGCGCGGGCGCTCCTCGGCCTTGAAGCCGGGGCCCTGGTTCCAGACCGTCACCCGCAGCTGGTCCGGCTGGGGCTCCACCCCGATCCGCACGATCCCGCCCTCCCGGCCGTACTTCGCGGCGTTGCCCAGCAGGTTGACCAGCACGATCTTCAGCAGGTCCGGGTCGCACTGGACCGGAGCCAGGCCGGCCGGAACCAGGCGCTCCAGGGTCATGCCCCGGGCCTGGAGCTGGGGCAGGATCAGCTCCACCGCCGGCTCCACCACCTCCTCCGCGAACGCCGCGGAACCTGGGCGCAGGGCCAGGTGCCCGCCCTCCATGCGCGCCAGGTCCAGGTACTCCCGGATCAGGTCCAGCAGGTAGCCGCCCTTGCCGATGAGCCGCTCCAGCTTGGCGATCTGCCGGGGCTCCATGGGGCCCAGGTAGCCGTCGGCCAGCACCCGGGCGTCGGTGAGCATGGAGGCGACGGGGTTCTTGAGCTCGTGGCTGACGAAGGCCAACACTTCGGTGTAGGCCTGGTTGGCGGCCTGGAGCTGCTCGATGCGCCAGACCTTCTCCACCGCCTGGGCCAGCCGCTCGGCGATGGCCATCCACAGCTGCACGTGGTAGGGCGTGTAGGCCCGCGGCTCCCGGGAGCTGAGGAAGATGACGCCGAAGCGGCGGTCCTGGACCGTGAGCGGGCAGGTGAGGGAGCTGCGCACGCCCTCCTGGACCAGGAGCGCGCTGGAGCGGCTGCGCGGGTTGCGCTCCAGGTAGCGGGGCAGGTCGTAGATGATCCGGGAGCAGTTGCCGTCGAGGACCTGCCGCAGGGAGCTGCGGGCGAGGTCCTCGGCGTAGCCGCTGGTCAGCACCATGGGCTGGTAGAGGGCCTTGCCCTTGCGGGCCACGATGCGCCGGCCGTCGTCCTCCAGGAACGCCAGGCCGATGCGGTCGCAGGGATACAGCTCCCGGATCGGATCGAACAGGAACGCCAGCAGCTCGTCCAGGGATGCCTCCCCGGCGACCTGCTGGTTGACCAGGTCCAGGATCCGCCGCTCGTCCGGGGTGAAGGGGCGCGCTCCCGCCCCGCCGAGCGGGGCGATGAAGTGCATCAGGGGATGCTGCTCGGGCAAGAGGTCTCCCCTATTCGATGTAGCGGCCGCGCTCGGTGTAGTGGGTGTGGAGCAGCTTGTGGCTGAGCTTGCCGCAGGGGCCCTCGGTGAGGAACTCCTGGTAGAGCTTCAGCACGTCGGGGTTCTCGTGGGACTTGCGGATCGGGTAGGCGGAGTCCTCGGCGTAGATCGCCCGGGCCCGGGCCTGGCGGATCTCCGCCGAGGTGGGGATGGGCTGGCCGCCGCCGCCGATGCAGCCGCCGGGGCAGCCCATGAACTCGATGAAGTGGCACTGGCTGAACATGCCGCCCCGCTTGACGTCCTCCATCACCCGCCGGGCGTTGGCGGTGCCGTGGGCGACCGCGACCTTGAGGGTGGCGCCGTCGAGGAAGTCCCAGGAGGGGAACAGCGGGGCCAGGAGGGCGGGCACCGGGCCCACCGTGGGGATCTTGAGCTCCATGTACTTCACCCCGTCGAAGCCGCGCACCGGCTTGATGTCGGCGTGCTGGAACAGGTCCTCCACCTTGATCCCAACCACCAGCTCGATCACCGTGCGCAGGGCGGCCTCCATGACGCCGCCGGTGGCGCCGAAGATCACCCCTGAGCCGGTGGCGGTGCCGAACGGCGCGTCGAACTCCGACTTGGGCAGCTTGGGCAGGTCCAGGCCGGCCTCCATGATCATCTTGCCCAGCTCCCGGGTGGTGAGCCCGTAGTCCACGTCCTTGAATCCGGAATCGTCCATCTCCGGGCGGTTGCATTCGAACTTCTTGGCCGAGCAGGGCATCAGGGCCACGGTGACGATGTCCTTGGGGTCGATGCCGTGGGAGCGGGCGTAGGTGGTCTTGATGATGGCGCCGAACATCTGCTGGGGGCTCTTGGCCGAGCTCAGGTTCGGGATGTACTCGGGGTAGAAGTGCTCGAGGTACTTGACCCAGCCGGGGGAGCAGCTGGTGAACTGGGGCAGGGCCACGGGCTTGCCGTCGGCCAGGGCGGCCTTCAGGCGCAGCAGCAGCTCGGTGCCCTCCTCGAGGATGGTGAGGTCGGCGCTGAAGTTGGTGTCGAACACCCGGTCGAAGCCGCACATGCGCAGGGCGGTGTTCAGCTCGAAGGTGAGGGGCTGGCCGGGCGGGAGGCCGAAGCATTCGCCGATGGCCGCCCTGGGGCTGGGCGCGGTCTGGATCACCACGTGCTTGGCCGGGTCCTGGATGGCCGCCCACACCTCGTCGGTGGGGTCGTTGGCGCGCAGGGCGCCGGTGGGGCAGCGGTTGATGCACTGTCCGCAGTTGATGCAGACCACGCTGCCCAGGGGCTTTTCCAGGAAGGTCTGGATCCGGCTCCGGTCGCTCCGGCCCAGCACCTCGATGGTGCCCACTTCCTGCAGGTCGATGCAGGTGCGCACGCAGCGCCGGCAGAGCACGCACTTGTCGTTGTCGCGCACCACGGAATAGCTGGAGCGGTCGATCTGGTAGCGGGGCTTTGCCGGGTGGCCGAAGCGGAAGAAGTCCACCCCGCACTCCTTGGCCAGGGTCTGCAGCTCGCAGTTGCTGTTGCGGCCGCAGGCGTAGCACTCGCCGTAGTGCTCGCTCAGCAGCAGGTCGATGATGTGGCGCCGGGCCTGGCGGACCTTCCGGGTATGGGTGTGGACCTTGATGGGGGTGGTCACCGGATAGGCGCAGGCGGCCTGGAGCGTACGCTGGCCCTCCACCTCCACCACGCAGATCCGGCAGACGCCGGCCACGCAGAGGTCGGGATGGTGGCACAGGGTGGGGATCCTGATGCCCACGGCACGGGCGGCTTCCAGGATGGTGGTGCCCAGGGGCACCTTGGTCTCCTGGCCGTTGATGGTGACGGCCACCCGGCCGCCGATGGCCGACGGGTTGGCGGGCGCCGGCAGCACCTGGGTCTTCTGGCTCGCCGGAGCGCGGCGGGCGTCATCGCCTTGGAACGGATTGGACATGGTCGCCTCCCCTCAGGCCCTGGCCAGCATGCGGCCCATGATCTCCTCGCGGAAATGCTCCACAACGGAGAGGAAGCCGTTGGGGCTGCTCTGGCCGAGACCGCACTTGGAGGCGAGCTGCATGGTCTCCCCCAGCGCGCACAGCTCCTTCAGGTAGGCCATGGAGCAGGTGCCGGCCTGGAGCCGTTCGACGCCCTCGAGGAGCTTGGCGTTGCCCACCCGGCAGGGGGTGCACTGGCCGCAGGATTCGTCGGTGAAGAATTCCAGGAAGTTGTGCAGCACCTCGAGCATGTCCCGCTGGGGGCCGAAGACGATGACCGAGCCGCCGGTGGGGATGTCCTCGAAGGCCAGGGTCCGGTGGAAATCCCGGGCCGGCACGCACTGGCCCGCGGCGCCGCCGATCTGCACCGCCTTGGCGTCGGTCCCTTGCACTTCCATCAGCAGCTGGGCCACGGTGATGCCCATGGGCAGTTCGTACACGCCCGGTTTCCCGCAGTCGCCCGAGACGCTGAACAGCTTGCGCCCGGTGGATTTCTCGGTGCCCGCGGCCCGGAACCAGGGGGCGCCGTTGGCCAGGATGCAGGCCGCCCAGGCCAGGGTCTCCACGTTGTTCACCACCGACGGGAAGCCCAGGTAGCCGGTGTTGACGGGGAAGGGCGGGCGGTTGCGCGGCTCGCCCCGGAAGCCCTCCAGGCACTCGATCAGGGCGGTCTCCTCGCCGCAGATGTAGGCCCCCGCGCCCATGAAGATCCGGATGTCGAAGCACAGGCCGCTGCCCAGGATGTCCGGGCCCAGCAGGCCCTGCTCGCGCCGGCGGGCCAGGGCCGCTTCCAGGCCGCCCCGCAGGTAGGCGTACTCCCCGCGCAGGAAGAGGATGCCTTCCCTGGCGCCCACCGCCTTGCCGGCGATGGTCATGCCTTCGAACACCAGGTCCGGGTGCTCCATGAGGATCACCCGGTCCTTGAAGGTGCCCGGCTCGCCTTCGTCGGCGTTGCACAGGATGAATTTCCGCTCGGCCTGGGCGGCGGCGGCGAAGTTCCACTTCACCGAGGTGGGAAAGCCCGCGCCGCCGCGGCCCTTGAGGCCGGAGGCGGCGATGATGCTGATCAGTCCGGGGCGGTCGGTCTGGAGGGCGGCCTTGAGGCCGGCTTCCGGAACCTGCGCGGCGTAGGTCGGGATGGCGCTCATGTGAGATGCACCTCCTTCGCTTCTGCGGCATGCACGCCGAACACGCGGCGGCATTCCTCCAGGATGTCGTGGACTCTTTCCGGAGTGACCCGGGTGAAGATGCGGTCGTTCACCAGCAGGGCGGGGCCCTGGTCGCACATGCCCATGCAGTTGGCCCACTCCAGGGTGAAGGCGCCGTCGGCGGTGGTCTCGCCGAAGCGGATGCCCAGGTCGTTCTCCAGCTGGCGCATGACCCGGTCCTTGCCCTGCATGGCGCAGGAGATGGTCCGGCACAGGCGGATGACGAACCGGCCCTGGTGGTGGTCGCCCAGGAAGGCGTAGAAGGAGACCACGCTGTGCACCTCCACCGGGTGGATGCCCAGCAGGTCGCCGATTACCTGCATGGCGTAGCTGTCGATGCGGTGGTACTTGCGCTTGACCTCAAGCAGGATGGGCACCAGCGAGGCGCGGTCATGGCCCAGCTTGCCGGCCAGGGCGCTGATCTCGGCCGCACAGCGTTCTCGTTCGGTCATGAGCATGTCAGTCCTCCCCGGGCTTCAGCAGGCGGGCCACCTTCCGGACCAGATCCGCCGGCTCCACGGGCTTGGTCTGGAAGTCATCCACGGGAACCATCTCCGCGTCCTTGCCGAACGCGAGGCCGGAGGCAGATGCAACAGAAGTGAGCATAAGGATGGGAAAGTTCCGCCCCTGCCGGCGCAGATCCTGCGCCATGGCGAAACCGTCGTCCGGCTGCTCCATCATGACGTCGAGGATCAGCAGGTCCGGCTTGAAGGAGGCCACCGCCGCCATGCCCTCGGCGCGGTTGTACGCGGCCATGGTCGTGTGGCCTGCCTTCTGCAGGAACAGACTGCTCGCCTCCACGATATCCGGATCGTCGTCAACGATGAGGATCTTGGCCATGAAAGCCTCCTCTTCCGGACCTGAGTTGTCGGGTCTGCACTATTTTATCATTAAGCTGAAAGTTTTATTTTTTTTGACGGAGCGAGGGGCATTAATAATTTCGGAATAACTTATCTCAAACTCGCAATACCCCCATGGAACAACGCTGAAGTCATTCGTGATTAAAATCACGAAAAATGCCGGCGCGGGTTCCCGGGAACCGTTACACTTTTTTTAAATCATTCGTGACAGTTCGTAACGTTGTGACATTTTTCACGGTCGTCAACCATGCAAAGCGCCATCTCGGACAAAGTCATCGGCCGCCTCTCGCGCTACCGAACCCTGCTCCACGAGCGGACGGACGGGGCCCAGACCCACCTGTTCTCCCACGAGATCGCAGCGGCCATGCGGCTTTCGGACTCCCAGGTGCGGCGCGATCTCATGGCCATCGGCACCCGGGGCCTGCCCAGCCGCGGCTACGAGGTCCAGGGCCTGCTCCGGGACCTGGACCAGGCGCTGAACCAGACCAAGGTCCACGGCGTGGCGGTGGTGGGGGCGGGCAACCTGGGCCGGGCGCTCATCGCCACCCTGGAGTCCACCCGGACCAACCTGCGCATCAAGTGCGCGTTCGACGCCGACCACGGCAAGTGCAACCGGGTCTACTCCGGCGTCAAGTGCCACTCCATGGACCTGCTGGACGAGATGGTGGTCCGGGAGGACATCAGCCTGGCCATCCTCTGCGTGCCCGCGGCCTCGGCCCAGGCCCTGGCGGAACGGGTGGTCCACGCGGGCGTCAAAGGCGTGCTCAATTTCTCCTCCGCCGCGCTGCGGCTGCCCAGGACCATCGCCCTGGAAGAAATAGACATCAGCAACTATCTGGCAAAGCTAGCGTACTTCACCCTTCACCCTTCAAAGGAGCGCCGGAATGGCCGTCATGAAGAGCGTTGAAACGATCCTATTGGGTCACCCCGATGCCGGGCGCGACCACCTCATCCCCATCCTGCAGGAAGTCCAGGCAGTGGAAGGCTACCTGTCCAAGGCTTCGATCGCCCAGGTGGGCGAGCAGCTGCACCTCCCCGCCAGCAAGATCTTCGGCGTGGCCACGTTCTACAACATGTTCCGGTTCCAGCCCAAGGGCAAGTACCACGTGATGGTCTGCCGCGGCACCGCCTGCCACGTCAAGGGCAGCAAGCGGGTGCTGGACATGGTCACCAAGACGCTCAAGCTGCAGCCCGGCGAAACCAGCCGGGACGGCCTGTTCAGCCTGGAAGTGGTGGCCTGCATGGGCGCCTGCGGCCTGGCACCGGTGGTGAACATCAACGGCCAGTTCCACGCCAAGGTCACCCCCATGAAGCTGCAGCGGATCCTCGACGAATGCCGCAACCAGGAGCTCACCCATGTCGAGCAATAATCCCCTCCCCACCTCCTGCTGGGACGTGCCGGCCAAGCCCAGCACCGAACTGCTGGCCGCCCTCAAGACCGGGCCCTTCAACGGCAAGTCCGGCGCCCAGCTGGACGCGCTCCTGACCGAACTGCGGCGCGACCAGGTTTCGCGTCCCGTGATCTTCGTCGGCGCCGGCACCTGCGGCCTGGGCGCCGGGGCGGAAAAGACCCTGGTCCGGCTCAAGGCCTACTGCGAGGCCATGAGCCTCGACGCCGACATCCGCGAAGTGGGCTGCATCGGCCTCTGCTCGGAAGAGCCCATCATGGACGTGCAGCTGCCCGGGCGGACCCGGGTGTCCTTCGGCAACGTCACCGAGGACAAGGTCGACGCGCTGCTGGACGGCATCTTCAAGGGCGAGCTGGCCAAGGACCAGGTGCTCGGCCAGTTCCTCGCCGAGGGCCAGGAGCCCTGGCAGGGCGTGCGCTCCCTGGACCAGCATCCCTTCCTCGCGATCCAGAAGCGCTGGGTGCTGGCGAACTCCGGGCTGATCGACTTCACCTCCATCGACGAATACATCGCCCGGGGCGGCTACTCGGCCGTGCAGCGGGCCATCACCACCATGACCCGCCAGGAAGTGGTGGACGAGATCCTCAAGAGCGGCCTGCGGGGCAGGGGCGGCGGCGGCTTCCCCACCGGCAAGAAGTGGCAGATGGCCCTCACCGCGGCCGGCGCGCAGAAGTACATGGTCTGCAACGCCGACGAGGGTGATCCGGGCGCGTTCATGGACCGCGCGGTGTGCGAAAGCGACCCGCACCGGCTGCTGGAAGGCATGATCACCGGGTGCTACGCCATCGGCGCCAGCCGGGCCTACATCTACATCCGGGCCGAGTATCCGCTGGCCATCAAGAACCTGAAGATCGCCATGGCCCAGGCCAAGGAATACGGCCTGCTGGGCGAGAACATCCTGGGCAGCGGCTTCAGCCTCGACATCGTCATCAAGATGGGCGCCGGCGCCTTCGTCTGCGGCGAAGAGACCGCCCTGATGCAGTCCATCGAGGGCAAGCGCGGGATGCCGCGGCCGCGGCCGCCCTATCCCATCCAGTCCGGCCTGTTCGGCATGCCGACCGTGATCAACAACGTGGAGACCTTCGCCAACATCCCGGCCATCATGCAGATGGGCTCGGGCACCTTCGCCGGCACCGGCACCCCGGGCAGCAAGGGCACCAAGGTGTTCGCCCTGTCGGGCATGGTGCGCCGCACAGGACTCGTGGAAGTGCCCATGGGCACCCCGATCCGCGACGTGGTCTTCGCGGTCGGCGGCGGCATCCCCAACGGCAAGAAGTGCAAGGCGGTGCAGATCGGCGGACCTTCCGGCGGCTGCATCCCCGAGCCGGCCATGGACCTGGTCTGCGACTACGAGGCCCTGAAATCCTTCGGCGCCATCATGGGCTCCGGCGGGCTGGTGGTTCTGGACGAGAACACCTGCATGGTCGACCTGGCCAAGTTCTTCATGGAATTCATCCAGTCCGAAAGCTGCGGCAAGTGCATCCCCTGCCGGGAAGGCACGCGGCAGATGCTCCAGATCCTCCAGGCCATCACCCACAACCGCCGGGCCGAGGACGGCATCGACGCCCTCCTGCGGGTGCGCGGCGTGATGGTGCTGAAGGAACTGGGCGAGGCGATCAAGAACTCCAGCCTCTGCGGCCTGGGCCAGACCGCGCCGAACCCGGTGCTCTCCACCCTCAAGTGGTTCCGGGACGAATACGAAGCCCACATCTACGAGCGCCGCTGCCCGGCCGGGACCTGCCGCGAGCTGGTGGGCGCGCCCTGCCAGTCCGGCTGCCCCGTGGGCACCGAAGTCTGGAAGTACGTGGCCCACGTGGCCCTGGGCGAATATGACGAGGCCTACCAGGCCATCCGCGGCGCCAACCCGTTCCCGTCGGTCTGCGCCCGGGTCTGCAACCATCCCTGCGAAGCCTCCTGCCGCTGCGGCACCACCGGCGGCGACCCCATCGCCATCCGCAACCTCAAGCGCTTCGTCGTGGACCGGGTCGATCCCTCGGCCTTCAAGACCGCCTACCGTCCCGCCAAGGCCGACGCCCCCCGGGTCGCGGTCATCGGCGGCGGCCCCGCCGGCCTCTGCGCGGCCAACGCGCTCAGCCAGAAGGGCTACAGGATCACCCTGTTCGAGCGCGAACAGAAGCTGGGCGGCATGCTGGTGGCGGGCATCCCCGCCTACCGCCTGCCCCGCAAGGTGCTCGACGTGGAGATCCAGAACCTGCTCAATCCCAACATCACGGTGGAATTCGGCAAGACCCTGGGCCAGGACTTCACCCTCAAGGACCTCAAGGGCAAGGGCTACAACGCCATCTACGTGGCGCTCGGCGCCCACCGCAGCAAGCGGCTGGGCCTGCCCGGCGACGACGTGAAGGGCGTGCTGCCCGGCATCGAGTTCCTGAAGGGCTTCAACCTGCAGCACAAGGAACTGGCCAAGGGCCGGGTCGGCATCGTCGGCGGCGGCAACAGCGCCCTGGACGCGGCCCGGGTGGCCGTGCGCCAGGAGGGGGTCTCCGACGTGACCATCTTCTACCGCCGCACCCGCGGCGAAATGCCGGCCTACGCCGAGGAGATCGAGGCGGCGCTGGAGGAAGGCATCCGCCTGGAAGTCCTGGTGGCGCCGCTCGCGGTCCGGTCGGAAAACGGCAGGCTCACCGGCGTGCAGTTCCAGCGCAATGAGCTGGGCGACAAGGACGAAAGCGGCCGCGCCCGGCCGGTGCCCATCCCCGGCAGCGAGTTCGAGGCCGAGCTGGACACCCTGATCGTGGCCATCTCCGAAGAGCCCGAAGGCGAGCTGCTGGACGGCCTCAAGCGCAAGAGCTGGGGCGGCCTGGTCATCAACCCCGAGTCCTACCTGGCGTCCGAGAACGGCGTGTTCGGCGGCGGCGACGTGGTCACCGGACCCAGCACCGTCATCGAGGCGGTTGCGGCCGGCAAGAACGCCGCGGTCATGATCGACCGCTTCATCCAGGGCAAGCAGCTCAAGCAGCTGCCCAGCGTCGCGCTGCCGACGGTCTACGTGCCGCCCTTCAGCGTCGAGGAAGAGGAAGGCGAGACCCCGGGACGGGCCCATCCGCCCCACCTGCCGGTGGAGGCCCGGACCAAGAACTTCAGGGAAGTGGACCTCTGCTTCACCGAGGATCACGCCCTGTGCGAAGCCCGTCGCTGCCTGCGCTGCGACATCGAATTCACCCAACCCGTTTAGACGAGGCCAACGATGTCAACACTCGAAGCGAATGGTCAGCAACTTGAAGTCAGGAAGGGGGATACCATCCTCCAGGCGCTCAAGCGCGGCGGCATCCACGTGCCGACGATCTGCCACATGGAAGGCCTGCTCCCGTCGGGAACCTGCCGCATGTGCGTGGTGGAAGTGGAAGGCATGGGCGGGCTGATCCCCTCCTGCTCCTACCCCGCCGCCGAGGGCATGAAGATCCACACCAGCACGCCCACCGTGCTCAAGACCCGCAAGGCGATCGTGGAGCTGCTCCTGAGCAACCACCCCGACGACTGCCTGTACTGTTCCCGGAACGGCAACTGCGACCTGGCCAACCTGGCCCGGGAGCACGGGGTGCGCCAGCGGGTGTTCCGCGGCGCCCGCAAGCGCAAGGACAAGGACATCTCCAGCCCGGCCATCATCCGGGATCCGGAGAAGTGCATCCTCTGCGGCAAGTGCGTCCGGGTCTGCGAAGAAGTCCAGGGCGTCTGCGCCATCGACTTCGTCAACCGCGGCTCCAAGGCCTTCATCGGCACCGCCTTCGACGAAGGCATGAACGTCTCCAGCTGCATCAACTGCGGCCAGTGCATCCTGGTCTGCCCGACCGCGGCCCTGACCGAGAAGAACTACGTGGAAGAGGTCCTGCGGGTCCTGGCCGATCCCGGCAAGACCGTGGTGGTCCAGCACGCGCCGGCGGTCTCGGTGTCCATCGCCGAGGAGTTCGGCATCAAGCCGGGCACCGACTTCGACGGCCAGATGGTGGCCGCCCTGCGCCGGGCCGGGTTCGACAAGGTGTTCGACACCTCGTTCACCGCCGACCTGACGATCATGGAAGAGGGCTCGGAACTGATCAAGCGGGTCACCGAAGGCGGCGCGCTGCCCATGTTCACCAGCTGCTCGCCGGGATGGATCAAGTTCGTGGAGGAGTTCTACCCCGAGTTCATCCCCAACCTCTCCACCTGCAAGAGCCCCCAGCAGATGATGGGCGCGGTCATCAAGAGCTTCTACGCCCAGCGGGCCGGGCTCGAGCCGCGGGACATCGTCAGCATCTCGATCATGCCCTGCACGGCCAAGAAGTTCGAATGCAACCGCCCCGAAATGGGCAAGGACTACGTGCCCGACGTGGACTACGTGCTCACCACCCGCGAACTGGCGGAGCTGTTCCGGGCCGTGGGGGTCAACCCCGCGAACCTGGAGCCCGAGGGGGCCGATTCCCCGTTCGGCGAGCGCTCTTCCGCCGGCAAGCTGTTCGGCGCCTCCGGCGGCGTGATGGAAGCCGCCATCCGCAGCGCCTACTTCCTGATCACCGGCGAGGAGATGAAGGACTACAAGATCCAGGATCTGCGCGGCATGAAGGGCTGCAAGGAACTGCGGGTCCAGGCCGGGCCGGTGGACCTGGGGGCCGCGGTGGTCTCCAGCCTGGGCCAGGCGCGCAAGCTGATGGAGGAGATCAAGGCCGGACGCAAGGACCTCCAGTTCATCGAGGTCATGACCTGCCCCGGCGGCTGCATCAACGGCGGCGGCCAGCCCATCGGCGCCAACATGGAGTCGATCAAGGCCCGCATGGCGGCCCTCTACAACATCGACCGGGAGGACCACCTGAGGGTCAGCCACAAGAACGTCGAGGTCCAGAGGCTGTACACGGAATTCCTCGGCGCGCCCCTGGGCCACCTTAGCCACGAGCTGCTCCATACTGAATACCACCAACGCGAAGTCATGCTTTAGGGGATGCAAATGCAAGAGCAAAAGAAGATATTGGTCGTCGACGACGACATCGACATGCTGGAGCAGGTGGCCATGGTCCTCAAGGCCGAGGGCTACCTGGTCATCCAGGCCCAGGGCCAGAAGGAGGGCGAGGAGGCCCTGCTTTCCACCATCCCGGATCTGGCGGTGCTGGATCTGATGATGGAGAACATGGACTCCGGGTTCGTGCTCTGCCACCACGTCAAGCGGCTGTTCCCGGAGACCCCGGTGATCCTGCTGACCGCGGTCAAGGCCACCACCGGGCTGGATTTCCACCCCCAGTCCGACGACGCGGCCTCATGGGTCAAGGCCGACGTGATCATGGACAAGCCGGTCCGGCCGGAGCAGCTCAAGCAGGAAGTCAGGCGCCTGCTGAAAATAGCTCCGGTCGAGGTGGTCCATCATTAAGGGGGATAGCTCCCCGAAAAGTGAGATAATGGCTTAAATCCCAAACAGCGTCGGAGGTTGAAGGCCATGTCTGAACCCGAGGTCGATCCCGCCCCAGAGGCGAACTCGACCTTGGGTTTTGTCAAGACGGTCCCGAACCGCTGCCGGATCTGCTACACCTGCGTCCGCACCTGCCCGGCCAAGGCCATCCGCATCTCCAAGAGCCAGGCGGAGGTGGTGGCCTCGCGCTGCATCGCCTGCGGGCACTGCATCCAGGTCTGCACCCAGAAGGCCAAACGTATCGTTTCCACCCTTTATGAAGTCGAGGCGCTGCTCAAGTCCGGGGCCCGGGTGGCGGTCTGCGTCGCCCCCAGCTTCCCGGTGGAATTCCAGGACGAGATGGACTTCCGGGTGCTGGTGGGGATGCTCCGCAAGATGGGCTTCGCCAAGGTGGTGGAGGTGGCCTTCGGCGCCGACCTGGTGGCCGAGCGCTACCGCCGGCTCATGGGCGAGCAGCCCCGGAGCCAGTTCATCGCCACCACCTGCCCGGCCATCGTGACCTACGTGGAGCGCTACCAGCCCGAGCTGGTGCCCAACCTCTCGCCCATCGTCAGCCCCATGGTGGCCATGGCCCGGGCCCTGCGCATGGAGGACCCCGAGCTCAAGGTGGTCTTCGTGGGGCCCTGCGTGGCCAAGAAGGTGGAGGCCAGCAACCCCGACATCGAAGGCCGGCCCGACGTGGCCATCACCTTCCGGGAGCTCCGCTACATGTTCCTGCGCTGGTCGATCAAGCCGGAGCGGGTGGTGCCGTCCGATTTCGACCCGCCGCACCCGTCCCTGGGCGCGCTGTTCCCCATGACGCGCGGGTTCCTCCAGGCGGCCTCCATCGCCGAGGACCTGCTGGCCAACGAGGTGGTGGCCACCGACGGGATCAAGGGCTTCACCTCGGTGCTGGCGGAGTTCGCCAACGGCACCATGGAGGCCCGGCTGCTGGAGATGCTCTGCTGCGAGGGCTGCATCGCCGGCCCGGGCCTGTCCAGCGAGGAGACGTTGTTCAAGCGCCGGGAGCGGGTGAGCCACTACGTCCGCTACCGCCAGTCCCAGATCGATCCCGAGGAGTGGCAGCTGGCGGTGGACCGGTTCAACGACCTGGACCTGAACCGCCGGTTCACCCCCGACGACCAGCGCCTGCAGCCGATGGAGCCGCACGCCCTGAACGAGATCATGAAGCGCATGGGCAAGTACTCGGAGGCCCACGAGCTGAACTGCGGCGCCTGCGGCTACCACACCTGCCGCGAGCACGCCCTGGCCATCGCCAAGGGCTACGCCGAAAGCGAGATGTGCCTGCCGTTCGTCATCGACACCAACTTGAGCACCATCCGCAAGCTCACCCACGCCAACGAGAAGCTGGCCAGCACCCAGGAGACCCTGATGCACTCCGAGCGGCTGGCGAGCATGGGCCAGCTGGCGGCGGGGGTCGCCCACGAGATCAACAATCCGCTGGGGGTGGTGCTGATGTACACCCACCTGCTGCTGGACGAGTGCGCCAAGGAATCGGCCATGCGGCCCGATCTGGAGATGATCGTGGAGCAGGCCAACCGGTGCAAGCGCATCGTCGCCGGCCTGCTGGACTTCGCCCGGCAGAACAAGGTGGCGTTCCAGGCCAACGATATCCGCGAGGTGATCCGCACCTCCATGGCCAACCTGGCCACCCCGCCGGGGATCAAGGTGGAGGTGGAGCACCTGGAAGGCAGCCCCAAGGTCGAGCTGGACCGGGACCAGATGATCCAGGTGTTCGTCAACCTGGGCGGCAACGCCTTCGACGCCATGCCCGGCGGCGGCACCCTGAGGATCACCTCCCGGGCCGACGAGAAGACGCTGACCATCGACGTGCGGGATACCGGCACCGGGATCCCCAAGGAGAACATCAACAAGCTGTTCGAGCCGTTCTTCACCACCAAGGTGATGGGCAAGGGGACCGGGCTGGGCCTGCCGGTGGTCTATGGGATCGTGAAGCTGCACCGGGGGGAGATCAGCGTGGAATCCAATCCCGACCCGCTGTTGGGCCCGACCGGCACCACGTTCCGGGTGAAACTGCCGCGCGAGGCGAGGCGGGTGGGAGACTCATGAAAGAGACCCTGCATCTGATGGTGGTGGACGACGAACTGGGCATGCGCATGTCGGTGGAGCGGGCCCTGCGCCACTACACCACCTGGTTCGACGACATCGAGGCGGAGGTCTCGTTCCGGATCACCATGGCCGAGTCGGGCGAAGCGGCCCTGGACCTGCTGGCGGTGGACCCGGCCGACATCCTCCTGCTGGACTACAAGCTGCCGGGCATGTCCGGGCTGGACGTGCTGCTGACCCTGGGGGAACGCAAGTCCGAGACGCTGGTGGTGATGATCACCGCCTACGCCACCCTGGACACGGCGGTGCAGGCCACCAAGGTCGGCGCCTTCGACTTCCTGGCCAAGCCGTTCAACCCCGACGAGCTCAAGGCCGCGGTGCACAAGGCCAGCAAGCACGCCATGGTCCAGCGCGCGGCCCGCAAGCTGGCCGGGGAGCGGCGGCAGATCCGGTTCGAGTTCCTGTCGGTGCTGGCCCACGAGCTCAAGTCGCCCCTGGCGGCGGTGGAGGGCAACCTGCGGATCATGCGCGACCGTTCCCTGGGCGACAAGATCGAGGAGTACGACCGGCTGGTGAACCGGTCCATGCTCCGGCTGGACGGCATGCGCAAGCTGATCATGGACCTGCTGGACCTCACCCAGATCGAGTCCGGCCAGAAGAAGCGGGAGCTGGCCCCGGTGGACGTCTGCGCGGTGGCGGCCCAGGTGCTGGAGACCCACCAGGTGCTGGCGGCCGAGAAGTGGGTGACCCTGGGCTTCAACCCCAAGGGCCCGGTGGTCCTGGACGCCGACCCCGGCGAGCTGGAGATCATGTTCAACAACCTGGTGTCCAACGCCATCAAGTACAACCAGGACGGCGGCTCGGTGACCGTGACCGTGGAGCAGGACGCCGCGGCGGTGACCATCGCCGTGCGCGACACCGGCATCGGCATGACCGCCGAGGAGATGGGCAAGCTGTTCGGCGAGTTCAGCCGGATCCGCAACGAGAAGACCCGCAACATCCTGGGCTCGGGCCTGGGGCTGTCGATCCTGCGCCGGCTGGCCGGGCTCTACGGGGGCACGGTGCAGGTGCAGAGCTCGCCCGGGGAGGGCAGCACGTTCACGGTGGTGCTCAGGAAGTGACCTGTCCGCGCCCTCGCTGGAACGGCTGGGCGGAACGGTCAGGCAGAAAAATTATAGCAACCGTTTTTGTGGCAATAAACTGGTTGCAAGCTCACGCTGGTTGTCTGCCATTGCCTGCCTGCTTGCGCCAGGTTTATCTGGGTCCTATATCTTTCCCCCTAAAAGAGGCTGCCCGGTCATCGGCAGATGCGGACAGCGGCGGCACCCGTTCCGGTGCCCATGGAGAGCCCTGTCCCGGGAGGGATTTCGATGGGTTCTTGTCTTGCTGTTTCGCCCTGCAGGTTGTCACGATCTCCAGGATTCAAAACCATAATAATTTCATTATTTTGGGGCATGACTTTGGGGGTTATTCCGGTCCAAGGACAGGAATACTCCTTTCATGGGAATAAACCCGTTCCGCCTGAAAAGATAGGAGACCTTCCCGGAATCCTTGAGGTGGACCCCGCGTCCGGGGCGGTCAGCCTCTATTTCCCCTTGGGGCCTGGAATCGGCCGGACTGGGCTTCGCTATGTCCCCGCCCTGGTGGGGCGTTTCGCGCCCCAGGTGGAATGGTCCGCCGTGCCGGATTTGACCGGACGAACGGATCATAGGCCGGTTCTGATCGGGACAACAGGTTTTGAGCTGTCCCCCGGGTCCCTGGACCTGCCGCTCATCTTGGCGAGCGGAGGCGAAAGCCCTCAGCCGTTCATCCGGTGGACCTATCCCGACGGAAGCGGGGGCGGCGCTGGCGCTCCCCTTGCCGCCGAGGCGGATCCCATGGCCATCCTGGCCCGTTTCGGCTGCGACCCTTCCTCGGGCCCGGGGCACCTCCCACACCGGGAAGCCCCCGCTTCCGCGCCCCTGGCGTTCCATGGCACAGGTGGGGACTTCCTGGTCGCCTTGGCGGAGGAAACCCGGATTCCGGCCGAGGAGATGCCCTGCCTGGGAATGCCGGGAGAACCTGCCTGGTGGATCGTTCCGACCCGCCTCCTGGCGGTGCGTGGAGACCTGGCCTACGAATTCCGGTTTGCGGGAAGGTCGCCCGGTTGCGCCCATTACCGGTTGACGGCCATCCGCTCCAGTTCCGGCGAGCTCATGACGTTCACCTATGGCGCCAACGGCGCGGATTTCGACGTGGAATGGGCGGGCTCCAGGGTGCGGGTGGCGCTGGATGGGATGACGGCGGCCCAGCCCGTGCCCGCCTTGGATGCCGACCCTTCCGATCTCGGCCCCGGGACGCCATCCCAGGCCTTCGGCGATGCGGAAGCGCGCCTGCGGATCACCTACGAAGGGCCCGACGCGATTCCGGGCTATACCGTCCACGCCCTGGGCCGTTCGCAATCCGGCCAGGCCTCCTGGCGGCGCGCCCTGCAGGTGACCCGCGTCCAGGGAGATGCCGCCGGGGAGACCCTCCAGTTCAGCTACGGCAAAGCCGACGCCGAAACCCAGGCGGGCCCTGCGGGAACCCAGTGCTTCGCCCCGACGGTGCTTCGGGAGATCACCTCGCCGGGCCGGATCCTCCGTCTGGACTGGGAAGGGCAGCCTCATCAACGGCAAACCGCGGAAGGCGGCGGCTTGGCGCAGGATGACGGCTGGCGCTTCGGGGTGACCGCGCTCCATGACCACGGTGTCGGCGGGATGAACGGCGCCACCTACGTGCGGGCGGCGCAAGTCACGGAGCCTCTGCGGGCATCGGCGCGGCCTGCCGGGAATCCCTGGGTCCGCCAGTCACGGCATTTCGCCTTGGGGCCGGGCGCAGAGGCAGGTGCCAAGTGCCACACCTATGTGCGGGACCGTTGGGCGTTCGGACGAACCTGCGCCGGAGGGGAGGCTGCGGGCGCGGAGGGGCCTCAGCGGCGGATTCCCTACGACTATGAGCGGGACATTCCCACGTTCGAGTTCGATCCCCGGACATCGACCCTGGTTCCCGTTGCCGGTCGATTGACCCGCTGGCTCAACTGGGGACCGGGGTCTGAGGAATCGGGCCCGGTTCCCGATCTGCATCGGGCCAGGCCCCATGGCGGCACCGGGCTCAAGGGAGGCATGGGCCTGCAGCCGACGGCGCAGCCTGGTTCCATAACTTATGACCCCGGCAGGCGTGTAGCGACCATGGAGATCTTTTCCGGTCCAGCCACGGGCGGGGTTGTGAACTATGGGCCGTTGGGGCCGGGGGGCGAGGCTGCAAAGACGCTGGCTGCGCAGGTCGCCAGAAGCCAGCAGATCGAAAGGGATATCGCCCAGAGGTCGGCTGGGATCGCGGCACAGATGCAGCAACAGGCGGCATCGGCGGCAGCTCAGGTGCTACAGGAGCAGCAGGCAAGACAGCAGGCCGCCTTCAAGGCGATGGATGAGCAGATGAAGGCCCAATTGGCTGAGCTCCAGCGGCGGCCGATGGAGCTGGCCGCATCGTTGCCCAAGATGAATCTGGAGCCAACTCACCCCCCGCCGCAAGGCCGCTCAGGGGCGGACCACCCCAGCAACCAGGAAGGAATCAGAAACCTTCAATCGGTGGCCACTTCGATGGCAGGCAAGCCCGGTGATGTGATGGTGATGATCTGGGATTGGAAGCAGGGTGGGGTATTTGGCCCTGCTCATTCCGTCGGTCACGCAGCCCTGGCCGTAAGGGACGATAAAAGAGGATGGAGGATCGTTCAAAGCCAGTTCCCGCACGAGCCGGGCGGGAAATCCAAGATAGAGGGGCCCAACGTATTGATTTCAAACCCCAGAGATCTGCTCAAGGAAGAGGGGGGCAAACCCGACACCGCCTTCCTGGTGATGGTGCCGGACCTGGGCGGCCTGGCCATCGCTGCGATGGCAGATCTGCGCAAAGAGATTTGGCACTTTGATCCCGGCCATCATTGGGAGAGCTTTGCCACCAATTGCACGTATGGCATCATCCGGAGCCTGCGGGCAGGAGGGGTGCCTCTCAAGGGGATGTGGGCGAATCAGACCCTTATACTTCCCGGATCCCCCTACACTCCCAGAGATCTGAGGACAGCCCTGGATCGAGAAACCCCTTTCAATGCGATCCACCCTTTCAAGATTCACCACCGCAATGACCTGATCGGTCAAATCAACTGGGAACAATGACCATGCGATGCGAAATGATTCCCGTTCTTGCCATGGCGCTGATGACGATCGGCGCGAGCCAGCCAGAGGGCTTGAATCTGGGGTCCGGTCATCGCGGTTTGGTCTTCACGCAGATCAACCCTCTGGATCCGCATGAGCCGCACTATACGGTGGCATTCGCCTGCAACTTGAAACCGGGGTTTTTCGTCTCGGCCGCATACCTGAATGACGATCCGGATACGAAAATAATTCAGAAGGAATTGATCGCCCCTGAATATGAGAAAACCTTCCCCCCCTATTTCTGGTCGGGGTGGACGACCAAGGGGCTCTTCTCCTTTGATAGGGACGCGGCTTTTGATGGGTCAAATCTTTACCGGATCGAAAGGGGCCACATCCGGATCTACCCGCGCATGGCCCTGCAGGAAGCCCGCAAGCGTTACCAGCTCAAGGACGACCACATCTTCCTGGGAGCGTTTGAAGGCCGGGTCTTCTACTGGATCAAGGACCAGCCCAAGGCGGTCTACTTCCGGGCGGCAAACCACACCTACCGGTTCAAGCTGCAGAAGCGGGTCACGGAACCGCTGGGCATGGCCAAGGGCGATCCCAGGGGGGACCTGGCGCTGTATACGGTCATGATGCCGGCAGGTTGGTTTTCAACCACCCCGCGAACGTTGGACTGGGTCATCCTGAACGTAAAAGAGGCCGAACGGATCGAGTGAACCCCTTTTTTGAACAGCTCAAAGGGCCCTGTTCGATCTCCGTCGCCCACGGCCGGGCCAGGGTGGGTTCCGGTAGGGAAGCCTCCGGAAAAATGAACCTTTTCTTGATATCCGGCAGGAAGAGACAGGATCCCTGACCTGCCCAGGGAAGTTGACCTTTTTCCTGCCGCTGGCGGCACCCCCATACCGCCCATCCGCACCTTTTTCGGAGCCCCCTTGAACCGAACGACCCGCCAACTGCTCTGCCATGGCCTCGCGTCCGTATGGCTGGCCGCGATGAACACGGGCGGTCCCGCCCCGGGCAGCAAGCCCGCGGGCGCGACCACGGGCCTGGGCGGGACGGACCGGACCTTCGTCTACGCCAAGGCCGTCGGCCAGGACCGCACGGTGCTCGCCGCCGGGGAGCAGGAAGCCTACGACGTGATGGCCGGCGAGACGATCCACGTGGCCACGGACGCCACGGGGGATTCGGTGAAGTACGCCGTCAGGGACGAGGACGACCGGCTGGTGGCGACGGTGCGGTTCACGTTCGACTAGGATCCCCATGGCTTTTTCCTTCCTCCGTCCCCTTGCCGCCCTGGCCCTTTGCGCCGTCCTGGCCCATGGCGAGGTGGTGGTCTACCCCCCCAAGGCAGAGCTCAAGGCCAGGGGGACCCGCGCCTTCCAGGTGGCGGCCCTGGCCCCGGCCGGGGAGGGCAAGGAGGCTTCCACCGAGCGCAAGCGGCCCCTGTGGCGCAAGCCGTCGGGGACCTGGCGCTGGGCCGTGGAAGGGGGACCGGAGGGACTGGTGGACCCCCTCACCGGGGTGTTCACGGCGCCGTACCTGGACGAGGCGAAGGATTTCACCCTGGTGGCCCGCTCCGAGGACCATCCCGGCCAGGCCGGCCGGGCCACGGTCCATGTGCGCGCCGCCGGGGACAGCACCGAGCCGCCTCCGCTGGTGGGCATGACCGTGCTGGCCCGGAACCTGGGGGGGGAACCCAAGGAAACCAAGGAAACCAAGGAAACCAAGGAGGAGCCTGACCAGGGCCTGGGCGGCATCGCCGTGCTCTCGGCTCCGGGGGATCCCTGCGCCGCCTACCTGGTGGCGGATCCCGGCAACCACGTGATCCACCGGGTCACCGACTGCGGCAAGAAGAGCATCCTATGCGGCCGCATGGGCACGGCCGGCTATGCCGCCGCCGACGGCGCGCCCCTGTTCAAGGGGCCCACCCACCTGGTGGCGGTGGAGAACTGGGGCCCCGTCAAGGGCCGGGCCGTCCTGGTCGCGGACAGCGGCAACCATGTGATCCGGATCCTCCGGGCCGACGGCTCCGTCGGACTCCTGGCCGGGGAACCCGGCAAGGCCGGGTGGCGGGACGCGGACCAGGCCAGGGCCGCGCTGTTCTGCCAGCCCATGGGCCTCGCCGTCCATCCCGGCGGGATCCTGCTGGTGGCGGACCGGGGCAACCAGGTGATCCGGCGGATCACCCCCCAGGGCAAGGTGGATACCGTGGCCGGATCCCGGGGCACCGCGGGGAACGCCGACGGATACGGGAACAAGGCGCATTTCAGCCACTTGGGTGCAGTCGTGGCGGACCCCACCTACCAGGAAGACGAAACCTTCTTCTTCCTGGATGGCCATGCCCTGCGCCAGTTGCGGTTCGACCCGGAGGGCGCGGCCGAGGTGACGACCTATCTGGGCCAGGTGGGCACGCCGGGCGTGCCGTGCGATGAAAACCTGTTCCGCGACCTGGAACCCCGGGAGCCCCTGCTGGCCAGCCCCTGGGGCCTGGCGCTGGGCGACGGGCAGGTGCTGATCGCCGACCAGGGCAACCATTCCCTCCATGCGATGGTGGACAGCGGCGATGGATGGCCCGAAAGCCTGGCGACCCTGCTGGGCCATTGGACCGAACCTCGCACCCGGCCCGGGTTCCTCCGGGGCCTGGTGGCGCCGCCCCTGGATCCCTGCATGGCCACCGTCAAGGCCCCCCGGGGACTCCTGGCCCTGGGCCCCAGGTCCGTCCTGATGACCACGGAGAACGACCTGCTGCTGGTCCAGACCCAACCGGTCCGGGACGCGGACGGGGACCAGGAGATGAAGGTGCCGGGCACCGCCTCGGGCGGCTGGGCCCAGGTCAGGCTGACCCGGCTTCCGGACGACGCGGGGGTGGTGGTGGAAGCCTCCCTGCCCTGCAACGACGCTCTGGGCCGCGAGGATCTGCGCCCGGTCAAGTACTGGGTGGACTTCTACAACCCTGACCAGAGCTTGGCCATGCGCAAACAGGGCGAGGCGGTGGGCCGCACCCGGATCCGGGTCCAGGGCGGCCTGACCCGGCCGGGGAACGGCCGGGTGCTCCTGGTCGCGCTGCTGCCGGATGGGCAGGAGCGCAGCGCCCGCCTCCCCCTGTCCCAGGATTTCCAGAGCGTCCGGGGCCTGGGCGAGCGGCGGATCACGATCATCCCCCGGGAGCTCAACCTGATGCCCGGGGAGGAGCGCGGCTTTTCCGCCCTGGAATCCGGCCGCCCCGGGCTCCCGGGGGCGCCGCTGGCCTTCCCCGAGGCCGCCATCCCCGGGGACCTGGGCCTGGAATCCGCCGGCGCCGAGGCGGAGCCCTTCCTCTGGACGGCCTGGGACGTGCGCGCCAAGGTGCCCTATCCCATCACCGCCCAGGGCCGCATCACGGCCAGGCCCCTGCAGCACTGCGCGCGGGAGATCCGGATCCGCGCCACCAGCCGGAAGGACCCCGCCCTGTGGGGGGAGGCCACGGTGCACATCATGCCCCATGCGCTGTTCCCGGCCACCAAGTCGGGAGGGGGGACGGGGGCGATCATCGCCGGGTTGCTGGGCCTGGAGTGGACCACGCCCGTCCTGGCCGATCTCCCCTTCATGGAATTCAGCGCCGCGGATCCCGCCGCCCCGGGACGCCGCCCTCCCGGGGCCCGGGTGGTTTCCCGGGCGCAGGCCTTTCCCTCCGAGACACGGGAATTGGACTACCCCGCCGGGGATCTGATCGCGGGCTGCGGCCTGCCCCGCACCCTCGTCTGGACCGGTCGCCCCGACGCGGACGGCCAGCGGCTCACCCTGATGGGGCCGGATGGGCTGGCCTGCCATGATGTCACCGGCCTGACGTCGTTGCCGGTGACCCTGTATCACGGCGCCACCGCGGTGGCGGAGTCGCTGAAGCGGAAAACCCCGGACGGCCCCTGGGAGAGCCGGATGGAACGCTGCCGGGTGACCGTCCAGGGCATGGGCCCCTGGCTGGGCGGGCCGGCCCCGGGCGGGGAGGATGGCCGCCACCCCGCGGCCTCCTTCCGCCGGCCGGGCGGGATGACCCGCATCCTGGATGAAGCCGGCGGGGTGGATGCCCTGCTCATCGCCGACCCCGAGGACCACACCGTGCGGATCTGCCCCAGGACCGGCGAACGGAGGGTGGAAACGCTTTGCGGGAACCCGGGGCGACCCGGCTTCCTGAACCATGAGGAAGGGGGCCAGGCCCTGTTCAAGGGCCCCACCTACCTGGCCCACCGGTGGCTGGAGGCCAAAAGCCAGGGTGCCGGGAAGGGCGGCGGCAAGCGCTGGCAGGCCATCATCGCGGACAGCGGCAACCACGCCATCCGGGGCGTGACCGCGGATGGCGTGGTCACCCTGATCGCCGGCGGCGAAGGGGAGGGCCACCGTGACGACTGGCAGCCCGGGGAGGCCCGGTTCCGGGATCCCCAGGGCCTCGCCGTCAGTCCCTTGGGGGACATCTTCGTGGCGGACCGCGGCAACCGGGTCATCCGGGTCATCACCCCCGAGGGGCGCGTCGGCACGGTGGCCGGGGTCCCCCACCAGGCGGGGAGCGCGGACGGTCCGGCCCGAAAGGCCACCTTCACCGACCTCAAGGGCCTGGCCCTGAACAAGAACGGCCATGGGCAGTGGGAACTGTGGATCCTGGACGGCCACGCCCTGCGCAGGCTGAACCTCGCCACCCTCCAGGTGGACACGGTGCTGGGGGTGGTGGACACCCCGGGCTTCCGCGACGGCCCGGTCCGGGACGCGGAACAGAAGGCGCCGGTCGCCTGCCTCAAAGGCCCCACGGACCTGTTCTTCCAGCCGGGGCACCGGGGTCGCCTCTACATCGTCGATCGGGACAACGAGGCCATCCGGCTGGCCACCCAGGAGGGCCATGGCTTCGACCGCATCACCACCGTGGTGGGGAGCCCCGCGCATCCCGGGATCCGGATGGGCCTTCTGCGAACGGACATCCCCGAGCCCCTGGAGGACTGCCACGCCACGCTCCGGCAGCCGTTCGCGGGCGTTCCGCTGGGAGCGGGCCGGTTCCTGCTGACCACCGGTTCCCAGGTGGTGGGGGTCACGCTGCCGGACCCCAGGTCCCTCGCGTTCCCCAGCTGCCGCCTGGAGGTGGTGGACCCCGCGGTGGCGGGGCGGCCCTGCCGGATCCGGTTCAAGCTGCGGCCCCAGTCCACGATCCCGAAGGATGGTCCCGCCAGCTTCAAGGTGGCCTTCGAGGACCCCGGCGGCCAGCTGGCCGAGGAGGTCAGGCTGGAGGGCCGGTGCCTGGACACCCTGGTCGCCGAGGGCACCTTCACCCGGCCCGGGCCGGGGGCCCGGGTGACGGTTCGCGGGACCGACTTTGAAGGAACCTGCACCTTCGTCGAGCAGACCCTGGAAGTCCAGGCGCCGCCGCCCGACCCGGGCCTGGGCCTGGAACCCGCCGGCCGCCCCCCCAAGCGCAGCGAGCACCCGGAGGAGGACGACCATCCCGCCAAACGCCAGAAGACCGGCAGCGGCGCCCAGGGTATGGACACCTCGGACGCTTGACGAACGGGGGGTCCTGGGAACTTGTGATTAATTAACTACACACCTAAGCCGAAAGTGACCGGGACGAAGCATGGTCAACCCTCCCCCGATCAAGCTGCTGGCCCTGGACCTGGATGACACCCTGCTCAACCGGGACCGGGAGATCTCCGTGGCGAACCGGCGGGCCCTGGCCGCCGCCGAGCGGCGCGGGGTCCTGGTGGTCCTGGCCTCCGGCCGCCCCATGGCCACGCTGTACGGGTTCGCCAAGGTCCTGGGGCTGGACCGGCGGAAAGGCCATCTGATTTCCATGAACGGCGGCTTGATCGTCGAATCCGATACCGGAGACACCCAATGGAGCGCCGCCCTGGAGCCTTCCATCCTGGCCGAACTCTGGGAACACGCCAAGGCATGCGCCCAGCCGATCCATGTCTATGACGGTCATGAAATCCTGGTCAACCTGGACAACGGCTTGACCCGAGAGGACGGCCGGCTGAACGGGCTCCCCACGCGCGTGGTGGAGCGGGATGAATTCCTGGGCGAACCACGGGTCAAGGTCGTCCTTCCGGGCAGCCCCGAGGATCTGGACCCCATCGAAGCGCGGTTCAAGGCTGTGTTCCATGGCCGCGCCAACATGTGCCGTTCAAAACCCTACCTGTTCGAGATCATGCCGCCGGATGCGGACAAGGGCCTGGCCCTGGCGCGGATCGCCACCCTGCGCGGCCTGGGCCGGGAAGCGGTCATGGCCATCGGCGATTCCTGGAATGACGCGGGCATGCTGGGCTGGGCCGGGGTGTCCATCGCCATGGCCAACGGGGTCCCGGAGATCCGGAGCATGGCGACCTGGGTCACCACCCGCGGCCATGACGAGGATGGCGTCGCCGAGGCGATCGAGAAGTTCATCCTGGATCGCTGAATCAGCTCCCGGCCCCGGGCAGCGCGCCGAGCCCCAACTGCGCCAGGGGGAGGTGGCGGGCCCGCTCCAGCACCTGCTGCTCGAGGGGGCCTGCGCTGTCCTGGGCGGAGAGCTGGAGGTTGCGGGTCCGGCCCCAGTCCTCGATCCAGGCGGCCAGGCCTTCCGGGCCGGCCTGCTGGAGGCCGCAGACGATCAGCGCGTCCGCCTGGGGCAGGGTGATCCCGGTGCCGGCCCCGTCGCAGGCCAGGGAGACGCTGTCGTTGCCGGGCAGGTCCCGTTCCAGCAGGTGGCGGTTGAGCGGCGACAGCCCCGCGGAGGGCGGCACCGGGCCCGGCGCCAGGGGGAGCACCTGGCCCGAGGCCACCAGGCATTCCAGCCCCTGCAGGATCTCCTCCTGGCTGTAGGCGGCCAGGGACTCGTGCCCCAGCAGCTCCTCCACGGCCATGCGGTTGCCGGCCAGGAGATCGGCCAGCTGCGGGAAGATGACGCCGTCCAGCTCGATGGCGTTGGCCTTCACTTCGAACCGGAACTCGAAATCCTCCCGGGCCTTGAACGAGCCCAGGGTGACGCCCTGCATCCGGTGCCCGGCTTCCGGGGCCGGCGCTTCCTTGCCCAGGCAGTAGACGTCCCGGCGGAACACGGTGTTCAGCACCAGGTCCTTGTGGGTTTCGAAGGCCTCCCGGGTCCGGAGCCCCTCGAAGAAGCCCTGGAGGTCCTTGGGCAGGCAGAAGGCGCCGTAGTTGAGGGCGATGGGCAGGCAGCCCAGGTAGCTCAGGCCGACCCGGCCCATGTCCGTGGACACCTGCTGGAAGTAGTACGGCTCCCAGAAGGGCGTGAAGTATTCGTGGGCGACGTAGCGCGGGTCCGCGCCCAGGATGTGCTCCACCAGGGCCTTGACCTGGGGCGAGCTGGTGACCGAGGCCGCGCCGGCGTCCAGCAGCAGCTTGAGGTGGCCCAGGCCCTTGGCCACCTTCTCCAGGGTGGTGCCGGGCATGCCGTCCACGTGGGTGGCCATGATGTGCCGGATGGGGGCCTGCTGCGCCCAGCCGGGCAGGGCGTTGTAGCTGATGTAGACCTTGCCGCCCGGCTGCAGCCGGTGCGCGATGAAGCCCTGCAGTTCGCGGCGGATGGTCTGGCTGACCCAGGAATAGACGCCGTGCAGGGCGATCACGTCGAACCGGGGCAGGTCCCGCTCCAGCAGGTGGGCGAAGTCCTCCTCCAGGAAGGTGACGTTGGTGACGCCCCCGGCCTTGGCGGTCTGGATGGCCCGCTGGATGTGGTCCCGGTTCAGGTCGACCCCGTAGAACCGGCCGCCCGGATTGGCGGCGGCGTGGATGATCAGGCTCAGGCCGGTGCCGCAGCCCAGTTCGCAGTAGGTGAACCCGCCGGCCAGACCGGTGCGGGGGAACCCGCGGATGGCGGCCAGGTAGTCCATGACCCAGGGGCTCAGTCCGTCATAGAAATAATCAATATATTCGGCATCGCAAAAATAGCCAGAACTCAACAGTCACCTCCAGTCTGAACTTCAAAGCCCTTGACTATTTAATAATAATTAATATTTGAAGGGATTCAACGGCTTTCTTTGTCCGGACCGGGGGAACCTGGAGCCGGGCCAAGCCATTGGAGACCATCGGGCAGTGGCGCCCGTTGGCTTGAGCGACGACGACCGGCATGGGATTCCTCAACCGCAGGCTGCAAAGGGTTTCCTGGCGAAAGGCGGGCTGGGGCCTGCTTGGCCTGGCCGGAGTCCTGGCGCTGGGCGTGGCCTGGTCGGCGATGTCCCGGGAACTGGACGGCTTCCTGGACTGCTTCGCCCTGCGGGTGCCCAAGACCGTCACCAAGGTGCTGGACCGCAACGGCGACGTGATCGGGGTGTTCGCCGAAGAGCACCGGGTGGTCATCCCGTTCGGGGACATCCCCCGGGCCTTCGTCGGCGCGGTCATCGCCACCGAGGACGCGGACTTCATGAGCCACGGCGGGGTTTCAATCCGGGGCACGGCCCGGGCCGGCTTCCATTTCCTGACCAGCTTCGGCCGGCGCAGGGAAGGGGCCTCCACCCTCACCATGCAGCTGGTGCGCACGGTCACCGCCCGGCGCCAGCGGCGCCTGGAGCGCAAGCTGCAGGAGGTCATCCTGGCCCGCAAGCTGGAGCGGGCCTACACCAAGAAGCAGATCTTCGAGCAGTACGCCAACGAGGTCTACTTCGGCGGCGGCCGCTACGGCATCGAGGCCGCCTCCCGGTTCTACTTCGGCAGGCGCGCCGCCCAGCTGGCGGTGGAGGAGTGCGCCCTGCTCGCCGGCATGATCAAGAGCCCCAACGGGTACAACCCCTGCAGCGCCGATCCCAAGGCCCGGGCGGCGGCGATGGCGCGGCGCAACCACGTGCTGAGGCGGATGGCGGCCGAGTCCTACCTGAAGCAGAGCGAGGCCAGGCTGCTCATGGAGCGTCCCATCCGCCTGGTCCGGGGCGACGCCCGGGAGGAGGCGGTCGCCCCCCACGCCGTGGAGGAGGTGCGCAAGTACCTCTACGCGAAGTACGGCCGGGACCGGGTGCTGGAAGGCGGACTGGAGGTGACCACCACCATCGATTCGGCCTGGCAGGCCGCCGCCAACGAGGCGGTGCGCGCCGGCCTGCGGGCGGTGGACCGGCGCCGGGGCTTCCGCAGGGAAGCCGTGCCGGCCGTCGCCGATCCCGGGACCGCCACGCTGCCCGGATGGAACCGGCGCTTCGAAGCGGGCGAAACGGTGCGGGGGGTCATCCTGGGCTGGAAGCCCGGGGGGGCCGAGGTGCGGATCGCCAGGACGGTGCTGACCGTGCCCGACGCCGCCTTCGCCTGGGCCGGCAAGGGCGTCCGCGCCAGCCTCCGGCCCGGGGCCGCGCCGCTGTTCCGGGTCGGGGCCGCCGGCGCGGACGGGGCCCCCACCGAGCTGGAACTGGACCAGGAGCCGGAGGTGGAAGGGGCGCTGCTGGCGACGGAGCCCGGGACCGGGGAGATCCGGGCCATGGTGGGCGGCCGCGACTTCGACCGGTCCAAGTTCAACCGCGCGTCCCAGGCGGAGCGCCAGGCGGGGTCCACCATGAAGGCGTTCGTCTACGGCGCCGCCTTCGCCCGGGGCCAGACCCCCGCCACCGTGGTGGAGGACGTCCCCACCCGCTTCCTGTTCCACACGACCCGCTACGAGCCCAGGAACTACGAGCGGGACTTCTGGGGGCCGATCCCCATCTGGGAGGCCGTCCGCGCTTCCCGCAACCTCCCCGCGGTGCGGACCCTGGAGGCCACCGGGATCGAGAACGTCATCGCCTTCGCCCGCGCCGCCGGGGTGGGCGGGCCGCTCCACCCCGTGCCCAGCCTCGCCCTGGGCGCCTCCGAGCTCACCCTCGACGACCTGGTGCGGGGCTTCGGCACCTTCGCCAACGGCGGCCGGCAGGCGCCCCGGCCCTTCCTCATCCGCAGGATCGGCGACCGGGACGGCCAGGTCCTGGAGGCCTACGCGGGCGCCCCGGGCGGCCAGGTGGTGGACCCCATGAGCAACTTCCAGCTGGTCCAGTGCCTGCAGGGGTTGGCCCAGCGCGGCACCGGCGCCCGCTCGAACCGGCTCGGCTGGCCCGTGGCCGGCAAGACCGGCACCACCAACGACCATGCCGACGCCTGGTTCCTGGGGTTCTCCACCCGGATCGTCTGTGGGGTATGGGTCGGGCTGGACGTCCGGAAGACCATCTACCCGGGCGCCGACGGCGGCAAGGTGGCCCTGCCCATCTGGGTGGACTTCATGGAGGCCGCCCTCCCGGGCACCCCCCGGGAAGCGTTCGTCGCGCCGGACGGCATGGACTGGGCCGACCTGGACCGCGCCACCGGCCTGGCCGCCACCAGTCCCACCCATGCCGGCGACCTGGTGCGCCTGGCCTTCAAGCCCGGCACCGCCCCCACCGGCCTCAGCACCCCGGAAGCGATCGCCGCCGCGCGGGAGGCCCGGGAAAAGGCCGCCACCCGCCCGGTGGACATCCGTCCGTGGGGCCTTTGACCATTCGCCCCTACATGATCGCGCAGAGCGAGCAGGTGTCCTGCTCCTCGCCGCAGGCCGGGCGCCAGCAGCCATCGCCGGGCTCCAGCACC
>TBL_comb47_HYPODRAFT_10001408_pt1 | contig 31328 bp, 15 predicted proteins | sample TroBogypolimnion_40_FD_10682 | JGI IMG/M metagenome (IMG submission 10682) | reverse complement strand
TTTGGAACATTGTTAAGAAAGGTTGCATCTTCGATTGTACGGTCTGCCAGGTTCCGGGCTGTTTTTCCAGAAGGGACCATGTCCCCCTGGCCATCGAGGATGGCATATTCGTAGGTCCCACCGGCACTAAACAGCAATGAATAGCCATCTTCGGTCTCGGCCCATTTCACCCGTTCGTCGCCTTTGAGGTAAATATTGATCTTTGTGCCATCAGGCTGCACAAAGCCGATGAGGCCAGGATATGCCGGGGATGCGGACAAATTCAGGCAACTAACTATAATTGAGATAATTAGAAGAAATATAGTGTTCTTGCAGTTCATTTTAATGATCCTGGGTTTTAATGATCAAAGCCAATAACTTCTACAAATATAAAATTCATTTTCACATTATTCAAAAGCGGTTGAAAATCGCCTGACCGGTCCGCAAAAAAAAACTTCGGATCATCAATTGATCCGAAGTTTCCTGATCTGTTAAACAGAGAATTGATTAAGGGGTCCGCTTTGTCCAGGTACCGCTTGAAGAAGAATCCGGTACTGCGGGTGCGGAATCAGCAGCAGCCTTTTTCGGTCCGCTGATCAGGATCATTGTCGTGGCAGCAGAAAGTGCAATAAATCCTGCCTTGCTGATCGCCTGCTTGCGCGTCATCTTCTTATCGGTGGTTTCAACCGTCTCTGTGATTTTTTTCTCTTTTGTTTTCATATCTTTAAAATTTCTGATTTCCATTTTCTAATTCACTTTACAACTACGTGATTTTATCACATACAAATACAGAATTGTTCAGGATGTTCATTGGTCTATCCAAAAGTAATCAATCCTATAAAATAATTGCACTGTTTTTTAATTTTTTTTTAATTTATTTTCCGTTTTCCGTCCTCCAGATGTTGCCGAATCATTTTCAAATTTTCCAATCGTCAAATGATCTAATTATCTCCTCACCATCACCTTTATGGTCTGTGTCGTCCCTTTGTCATTGATCATCAAAGGATACACACCACTATTCAGGTTGGGCAGTCCGATAATATTCAGGTTGCCACCGGTCAGTATCTTTGTGAAGATGACCTGTCCCAGGGCATTGTACATCGTGGCCACAGCTTTGTCGCTTACTTCACCAATTATCCGTACTTCAACATTGCGGACCGCATAAGCCCTGAGTTTTCCAGATGCAATTGACTGGTCGCCGATTGCGCTCACGATATCGGAGGTATGGAGGAAGAACCTTTCGGCAGTAGCCGTATTGGCAACGACAGCAGCTTTGTACGTATTTGTGGAAAGATCGGTAAATGTGTTCGTCAACCTATCTTCCAGGATCATCTTGCAACCTGATTCCAGATTTGTGCCAACGGCAGAGAAAACGACCTCGCCAGCCGACTTGCTATCGACACCCACCGGGATGACCAGATCCTTGTACTGGTTGGTTGGCAAACACTGCAACTGGAAGTCAACGCCATTGTCTTCGACCAGCCGGGTATAAAGGGCAAAACCTGTAGCCGCCCTGAACAACCCTGCATCGTATCCGACATCCAAACCGTCAGTTGTACCCTCTATAAACCTGATCTTGGTGGCATATTTATCGGCACCAAAGGTTGCATTCAACAAGATCTGCGGAGCTTCAACTGCTCCTGTTTTCAAAGGCAGAACATTGAGATGGACCTGCATCGTCGGTGTAAAATTGATGTCCTTGTCATTGATTACCCCTTTAACAAAGAACCCCTGGCCAACCTGTGCATATTTAGTCCCCAGATCAGATCTATTGACGATGTCGTAACTGACTGTTGAAACTGTTGGATCCCAGAAATAAATCGCAGCATAGTTCTTATCGACCCCTTTGGAATTTAATGCGTCAATGTTCCGATCGAGGAAGTTGTCGCATCCATTGGCAGCACCGGCAGCAGGGTTCAGGCAGATTGCCGAAGTAAACGGGTTACCGACACAGTTCCAGCTGTTATTGCCTTTATACCTAACTTTAACAGCTTGTTCGCCAACATTAATTGATCCTTTGAAAGTCAACGTGGATGTAATCGGATCACTGAGGCTCACATAAGGTTTATGTGAGGTCATTGCCTTATACGCAGTGGCTGCTTCAAACTTTTTGCCATAAAAATGATTTGTGATTGGTAGCCCCATATTTGAATCCCTGAAATAGACGTCCCATTTATTGTCTTCCGTAATGTATGGGGCAAGTGCGTACTGGTCTGTCAGTGTGGAAGGATCCCCATCAATATCCTGCCAATACGGTATTTCAAGGTTAAACTTGAGGAAGTCTTTGACCAATTGAATCGTAGGTGATGAAACCAGGTACCAGCGTTCGTCAACGGTAAACCGCTCAACCGTGCCCGGGCCCGTAATCGTCCCTTTCACGATCATGGAGCCGGTCCCAACAACCGATGACTTGACGACCAAGCCCAAACTATCGGCTGTGTGGTTGTTCATGATGTTCCCACTGACGTCAAACTTTCCGGTTGGCATAACAGTAACCGAAGCCAATGTTGCAATTGTAATGTCCTTGCAAGTAGCCGTCCTGGGTACGTACACCCCTGATACTTTCAAATCAAAGATCTGAGGATAACGGTCAACTTTGATACCGTCCACATAGGATCCTATATTCCTGATGTTCACATTGTCGTTGATTGTCGGAACGATATGAAGATTCCAGTTAACCTCTTTGAACCAATCCTGGTCCAAAAACCCAATCCACTCATTGATCAGGATGGTCGTCTTCTGTGTATTGGGATTGAGTGTTGCAGTGGAGGTATTGAATTTGGGTGCATCTGCTGACCCATTGTATTCAAATGCCTCAATGGTGTAATCGGTGCTTGCTGACAAACCGCTTAATGAAACAGGTCCATTCCCCGATCCATTGTAAATGCAATACCACCCGGTCGAACCAATTTGTGTCCCACTGCCATAAGCCGCATTGGCCGTATAAGTTGTATTGTCAATTGGCAGAGCAACCCCAGTGGAAGCCTGTTTGATAAATACGGCCCTGCTCGTTCCGTTTCCATTTGCCCAGTTCACGGTCATTGTTGTTGAACCTACAGAAGGGAATGAAATGTCGTGCGCCTGTACATCAGGAGCAGTGCCGGCAGCTTTTACAATCGTGATCGTATAAGTCTTTGTCGTACCATCCTGGGCGGTCACCACAGTTGTGATCGTATTTACACCGGTTACCAAAGTTTTAAACAACGACTGTTGACCACTAATGACAGGCACTCCCTCTACCGTGATGGTGGAATTGCTTGCTGTGGCAGTTGGAGTTACAGCAATTTGAGTAACCGAACTGGCAACAGATTCTGTGTAAGAGGTCGTCCCGGATGCAAAATCTGGGGAAAGTGAGCCAACAGAAGGAACCAGGTTGATCAAAGTTGCATCGTTGGAGGTGGTCGTGAAATTCTGTGGGTTTTTTACCGCAGTACTTGGATCATACTGTTCAAAACCTCCAGTCCCCTTGTAATCAAATACCTGTACTTGATAATCAAGGAGTGGTGCAAGACCTGTAACGGTTACGGAACTTCCGGTGCCATTGTAAACGCAGTACCATCCGGTTGGGATCTGGGTCCCGTCGCCAAAATTAGGATTGGCACTATAGTCCGTATTGTTCACAGGAACAGTAGTCCCCGAAGAAGCCTGCTTCATGAATACGACCCGCTGTGTCCCATTCCCATTTATCCAGCTGATATCTGTCTGGGTACCCTTTGTATTGGTAAAACTTATATTATTTGCTTGTACCAATGGTGGATCCTCAACCACAGTGATCTTGCTGCTTGTACCGGTAACAAAACCGGTTGTTGCCGTTACAGTATGTTGTGTTCCAACCGTTGGGGAGACTGTATAAGTGACCGTAGCGATTCCCGAAGCATTGGTTGTACTTGTTGGGGAACCAAAAACCCCTAAGTTGGTCGAACTCCATGTAACGACCTGGTCTTTAAGGGCGATCGGATTTCCGAATTGGTCTGCCAACTGGGCCGTAATCGTAACCTGTGTAGATCCGTTAGCCGTATAAGACGAAGAAGTAACCAAATATTGCGTTGGGGTGGTGGTTACATTGATCGGATCTGTGGCATCGATCAAACCTGTATTCCCGTCAGCAGGGAATTTGTCGGATGCAGTTACATTATAACCACCAGGCTTTGTTGCCGTAAACCAGAAGTTGGCAGAAGTAGCCCCTGCCGGGATAACAACCCTTTGGATCAGGTTGCCTCCACTTGCCGCATCGTAAAAACTGCCCGTGGTTCCAGAAGCATACAGGTAAACAGACTGGTCGGTTGCAGATACGGAAACCGGTGTACCATCGGCAAACTGGCGCGTCACAACATAGGAGACCCTGTTCCCGGCGGCGAAATCTGCCGGCGAATTTAAAGTCAGCTTATACGGTGTGCTTCCATTCATTGGATTATCAATAGCGGTCGTTGTATTAACTTTTGTATAGCCTGATTCGCCATTGTACTCAAATACTTCAACAACATAATTTGTTTTTGCAGTTAGGCCGGTGATGTCAACCGAGTTCCCTGCGCCGTTGTAAACACAATAAGTACCCGAACTTCCAACCTGGCTACCGGCATTGCCCATAATGGTACTGGCCGTATAGGTTGTATTGTTAGCTGGTAAAGTGATTGGGGATGTTGCTTCCCTGATGAACACAAGCCTCTTTGCACCGTTGCCATTTGTCCAGTCGATCGACATCGAAGTTGGCGTCAACAACGAAAGGTCGATGTTGGTGGCCTGTACATCCGGAGTAGGCAGATCAGCCCTTGTCACCTTGATCTTGTAAGTTTTAACCGAATGATCCGCTGCTGTAACAACCGTTGTGATCCAATTGTCCCCAACCTGTAAATTAAGCGGTTGCGATGGCGAACCGCTAATGACAGCAGATGGTGAACTGCAGGAAGAGACACTTTGGGATACGCAAACTGTAATGGTAGGATTGTTCTCCTCAAAAGTTGGGGTAACGGTCATACTTGATACAGAGTAAGGCACGTTATCCGTATAGGAATAGGTATTTTTATCGAAATTGCCTACCAGGATCCCGTCTGAAACCGTCAGGTTCGTTACCGCAACAGGAATTGGGTTTGTGGTCTTGTTCGCGGTATTGTTCTCCGTTGTCAGATCGGCAGTTGTCGCACTGGCCACCGCAGTGGTTATGTAATCGCCTGTCGATTTTACCTTAGCCGTAATGTTCAGGGTCTTGGATGCCCCATTTGCAAGGCTTCCTACACTCCAGGCTCCAGTCCCGTTTATATAACTTCCTGAGCCATCATCTGATACAAAGGTATAGCCTGAAGGCAACAGGTCGTTCACAACAACCCCGGCAGAAGTGCTTGGGCCATTGTTCGTTACAGTAACAGTAAACACAACATTTGAACCGTAAACCGGAATGTCAACATTCACTGAATTTGTGACCGACAGGTCGGCAACCGGAATGACTGTGATTGAAGAACTTGTTGTATTGTTCGTATGATCCGGATCAGGCATGTCAAATGTCCCGATCGTAGCAGGATTCACAACACTGCCGGAAGAATTGACCTTTGCAATTACTTTGAGGACTTTGGATCCACCTGAGGCAAGGTTGCCAATCGTCCAGTCCCCTGTTAACGGATTGTAAGCACCCGTTGCATCGTCGGATACATAGGTGTATCCGGCTGGCAATAGGTCATTGACGATGACACCGGTAGCCGCACTCAGGCCAGGATTGTTGGTAGCAGTGATTGTAAATTCAACATAGCTGCCGATGTATGCGCTCGGTTTATTGACCGTTGACACAACTTTTAGGTCCGCAGATGCCCCGGGAACTGCAACAACCGTTGAAGAATTGTTGGCCAAGGCAGGATCGTTGGTGGTGCTGGAGACCGTTGCTATATTCGAGTAGCTCCCGGCCGAATTCACTTTTGCAGTGATCGTCATCGTGGCCGTTTCGAGATAGGCAAGGTTGCCAATGGTCCAGGCACCCGTTGAACTGTTGAATGTACCGTTGCTTGGGGTCGAATTGGTCATAAAGATAAACCCTGCTGGTAAAGCATCCGAGACATTGACACCTGTGGCATCACTTGGCCCGTTATTGGTAACGGTCAATGTAAAGACCTCATTTTGCCCGACAATTTGTGCCGGATTGTCGGATGTGTTCACAATGCTGATATCGGTTTGTGGTACCGGAACAGTTGTGCTGCTTGCACTGTTATTGGCCAGAACAGGATCCCTGTTCGTTCCCGTCACTGTAGCGGTATTCATATATTCTCCTGATAACTGAACTGTTGGATTGACTTTTGCAACAATATTCAGTGATGCTGAACCACCATTGGCAATGGTTCCGATTGTCCATTTCCCTGTGATCGGGTTATAGGTACCCAGACCATTGTCGGATACATACGTATAACCAACAGGCAATTTATCGGTAACCGTTGCCCCAAGTGCCATGTTCGGCCCATTGTCGGTCGCTGTCAGTGTAAAGGTGACATTGCCGCCAACATTTGGCGTTCCGGTATTGGCCACATTGGTAATTCCCAGGTCCGCTGACCCATCAATGGAAATCAAAACAGCCCCTGAACTGCAAACCGAACCATTTGGTGCAGGAAGACATACACTGTAGGTGAAACTGTCGTCGCCCGTTGCACCGGTGTTTGGCGTATAGGTATAGGTACCATCAGGATTAAAGGTTACCACCCCTTTTGAAGGATCACTCTGTTTTGTGAATGAAGAGCCTTGCTCATAGAAATCGTTAGTTTTCACATCGCCCAACACAGTGGTATTCAGGCTTGTACCAATCGGGTCATCGAATGCTTTCGGACCTACTGTGATCGTGAAAGTTCCATCGGCACTCAATCCTGATGCATCAAAAACCTTGTATTTCAAGGAGAATGTCCCGACATATCCCTTGGCAGGGGTAAACGTGAATGAACCATCAGCATTAGTGCCCCAGGCCAATGTTCCCTGTGCTGCCGAAGGTTGTGACATGTTAAAAAACTCCATTGTCGATCCTGGATAAGCTGCGGCATCCGGATCTGTATCATTTGATCCAACATTTCCTGTCAGCATGGAATTGTAATTCGTCTGGAAGTTGTCGTTTACAACAACAGGTGCAGCACAGCTTGAAGAACCCACTGTTGCTTTAGCACTTGTTACGCTACAACCATTGGCATCGGTAACAGTGACTGTAAAATCTCCTGAATTTAAACTTGTAATGTTCTGGGTTGTTGCACCATTGCTCCAAAGATATGTATAAGGTTCAACCCCACCAGCTACAACCGCATAGGCTGAGCCATCCGTACCCAAACATGTTTTGGGATAAGTGGTTACAGATGCACTTAAGGCTGTAGCAGTACCCACAGTTACATCGAGGGTTGCAGAACAACCGATGTTGTCGGTAACCGTAGCTTTGTATGTGTTGGCAGCCAATCCTGTAGGATCCTGAACTGTTTGGCCCGTATTGGTCCACGCATAAGCATAGGGTGCTGTACCATTTACGACAGTCAAGTCAATTGAGCCCGTGGCGGCACTGCAAGAGGATGAATTTTTGGGGATGGCGTACAACTGCATCTTATTTGCAGGTTCTGCAATTGTTACTGATTCAGTTGAAGGCGATGCGGTACACCCTTTCGCGTCGGTTACCACTAGGCTATAAGTCCCTGCGGCTAGGTTGCTGACCGAAGTTCCGGTAGCTCCTGTTGACCAGGCATAAGTATAAGGACCTGTTCCACCTGATGCAACTACGGAAATGCTCCCATCGTTGCCACCGTTGCAGGTTGTACCAACAGGGGTTGCAACAACCGACAGCGAAGCAGCAGGTTCACCGACGACCTGAGAACTTAGGGCCGCCGTACAAAGGTTGGCATCGGTAACCGTTACATTGTAGGTTCCTGCCGGAATATTGTTGATATCGTGTGTAGTAGCGGTAAATCCGCCTGTGCCGGTCCATGCAAAGGTGTATGGGGATACCCCTCCCGATACTGCCAAACCAACACTTCCATCGCTTCCACCCTTACAATTGACATTTTTAATGGTTCCTGTAAGCGAAATTGCGGGAGATTGTGTGACAACATAACTTGCCGACACGGTGCAATTGTTGTTATCTGTTACTGTAACTTGATAAGTACCGGCGATCAGCGCGGTACGGTCTTCTGAAGTACTTGCGCCAGAGTTCCAATTGTAAGACTTATAGGGGGTTGCTCCGCCTGCGGCAGTAATGTCGATCGCACCCGTCGATGCCCCATTGCAAAGTACATTGGTGACCAAACCTGAAACTGAAAGGACTTGGGATTCTGTGATCACAGCATTTGTAACCACTGTGCAAAGATTATGATCAGTGATTGTAACGGTATAAACACCTGCGGCAAGCCCTGTTGCAGTGGCATTTGTCTGTACCGGGGATGTGTTCCACGAATAGGAGTAGCCAGATCCAATTGTTCCTCCTGCCCCTGCTGCCGTAGCAGTTCCTGTGGAACCGCCATTGCACAATACATTGACCTGACCGGTAATCGAACCGCTTAACACTGCCGGCTCAGTAATTGTAAACGTAGTTGTTGCGGTACAACCCTTTGCATCAGTTACATTGACGGTATATGTCCCGGCAAAAAGACCAGACAAATCCTGGGTTGTGGGGCCGTTGCTCCAGACATAGGTATAGGGCGATGTGCCTCCACCAACGGTAAGGTCGATTGCACCGTTTGACCCACCATTGCAACTAACATTGGTTTGGGTGAAAACAGACAGGTCGATTGAAGTAGGCTGGGTGATCACAACAGCGTTCCCATTTCCTACAGAAAGGGTCAACGAACAACTTTTGCTATCGGTGATCGTTACCGAATAAGTTCCGGCAACCCTGCCCGAAATGTCTTTCGTTGTGGCAACCTGTGTGTTTCCAGAATTTCTCCAGTCATAGGTATAGGGTGCCGTTCCACCGCTCACGGCCAAAACGACCTGACCGTTATTTCCACCGTTACAGCTTACATTCGTAATCGTTGGGGTGGCACTGATGGCTGCAGAGGGCTGTGTGATCGTATAGGATTTGGTAAGGGTACAATTCCCTAAACCGGCATGGTCGGTGATAACCACCTGATAGGTACCTGCCGGACGGTTGGTAATATCCTTAGTTGTGGCAGTAAAACTGTTTGGTCCAGTCCATGCATAAGTATAGGTTGAAACACCTCCTGAAACCGTCTGGACAACAGATCCGGTTGAAGCACCAAAGCAATTGATATTTGTAATGATTCCATCTGCCTGAATTGCAGAAGGTTCGGTAATTGTGGCACTCGCAACTCCTTCAAAATTATTTTTATCAGTTATTACAACACTATAGGTACCAGGAGCCAAACTTCCAGGGCTTTGGGTTGTAGATGTATAAGAGTTAGGACCTGACCATGAGTAAGTATAAGGCGAATTTCCACCTGCTGGATTGGAAAGAGATATTGAACCATTGTTGCTTCCATAACAGGTTACATTGGTAGGATTTGCGGTTGCAGTTGGGCCATCACTGTTACTGACTATATATGTCTTTGTTGTCGAACATCCGGTTTCATTGGAAGCAGTAATTGTATAGCTATCAGAAGAAATAAGTGTTAAATCCTTATCTGTGGAGGAAAATGTGGGATCACCTGCACTCCATTGATAAATAAAGGTTGTGCCACCTGTCACAGTGAGCGGAATTGCCCCGGTTGAATTATTGGTTGTTGATGAAGTTATACTTCCATTTAAAGCTATCGAAGGAGGAGTATTAACCGTTACCGTAACAGAACTTGTTGCGGAACATCCTGCACCATTGGTCGCCGTTACGGTGTATGTACCTTGCTGGCTTGACCCGATATTTAAAAGTACCGGATTAGCATCCTGGCTTGTAAAACTGTTTGGTCCTGTCCACGAATAACTTGTCCCGCCAAAGGCATGCAAATAAAGGTTGCCTCCTGTACAGGCTAGGTCGGCTGTTGCAAGGGCTGTTGGAGTCTCCTCCACATAAACGGTAATTTGAGATTTGGAAATACTTTCACCACAATCATTTTTCCCGCTTACAGAAATCGTATAGGGACCTATGGCCACACCGCTCCAATTGACTGATATGTTCGCATTTGTAGATGATCCGTTAACCGTTGCCCCTGCTGGAAGTGTCCAGCTATAGGAAGTATTTGCAGGATCGGGTGGCACCGACAGGATCGATGCGGTCTCCGATTTGCAAACTTTGATACCGGCACAACCACTTGCAGCAGTGAGTGTCCAATTGCCCGAAGCTGAAACCCCGTCAGCATCGGTTACTGTTACCGAGTAGCTGCCCGCTTGTAAACCTGTGCGGTTTTGTGGATTAATCGTACCTGTCAGGTCGAACCAATCATAGGTATAGGGTGCCTGGCCACCGGATGGGTTCAAGGTGATGCTCCCATCGGCGTAGCAACTGGGATGTAAAAACGTCGCATTGATCAGGATCTGCCGTACCGTCAACGTTTGACCTGACGAAGTCCCTCCGCCCGGTGTTGGGTTAAACACAGTGATAGCGGGCGTTCCACCGCTTGCTATATCGGCAGCCAGAATAGTTGCCGTAAGGGTATTGCCATTGATATAAGTTGTTGCCCTGGAAGCACCACCAATCTTTACGACCGATTGGGTATTGAAATTCGTTCCCGAAACGGTCAATGTAAAATCACTTTCACCTGAAGCAGTTGCAGTTGGTGAAATTGCGCTTAGGGTTGGAACAGGGTTGCTGATATTAAAAGAACTGCTTGTACCATTGGTAACAGAAGTTGCGGCGGCAGTTAATGTATAACTTCCTCCATTATTAATGGATAAATCTGTAAATGCTGCCATACCGTTTGAGGTGTTCACGGCTACTGTGGTTGTACCACTTAACACTCCTCCTGATGATGGGGTTAAAGCAATATTTTTGGCTGAATTTGTTACAGCATTTCCATAGCTATCCTTCCAGGCAACAATGGGTTGGGTAGCCCAGGTGGCACCGGCCAAGCCCCCGCCGGGTTGGGTGGTAAATGATAGATTGGTATTGCTACCAGCCGAAACGTCAACAAATAAACGGTCGCTACCCGATGAGTTAATCGTCTGATCTGTTGCGCTAATGATTGCATTTTCTTCATTGTACAAAACCATGGTCGCCGTGGCAATTCCACTACTGTTGAAGGTAAGCGAAATAGCATTTCCCAAAGCCGTTGAATTAATGGTTGGACTATTTCCCAAGGGGGCAGAATTTGCACCTGTGAATGTTAAATTGTGTGATCCTGCATAACCAGTATAAGCCGAATTATCAGAATTTAAGGCTGAAATCGTGATAGTTTGAGGTGATCCGGCAGTCAGAGTTAACAACGTACTGGTGATAACTAACCGTTTGTCGGTTGATGTATGAAGCAAACCAGATGTTGTAGATCCAAAATAAGTGGCATTTTTAAATGGAGAAACTGCAGTTGAGCCTGATCCTCCATAAGTTCCACCTGCTTGAGCAGAAGTTCCATATTGGAGCAATTTGGCTTCTGAAGTTGTCAAATTCGGTAATAAAACTACGGTTGTATTACTTGATACAGTGCCAATACTCACTGTATTCAAGATTGTTAGTTTATTGGTGACTGATTTTGTTGAGTTGGCTCCTGAGAATGTCAGGTCATAAAAACTAGGGTTCAATGCACCAAGGGTTTGATTTGTTCCTCCAAAAACCACCTTACTTGTTCCAGGCGTAAACTTTGTCCCATCCCCACTCCAGGCAGTAGTTGTACTTGAATTGGCATTGATCGTATTGGTTAGTCCTCCATCCAAAGTACCGGCTGTCAGGGTTACATCCCCAGTGAAAGTATGGGTCAGGCCGCTTCCCAGATTGAGTGTCCCACCCGGTCCGTTAATGGTCAATGAGGTGCCACTGGCATTTCCTGTTAAGGTGGCTGTCCCTCCTGTTTTGGTCATCGAAACCGCTCCAGCAGAAAATCCAGCGATCGTTTGTGTTCCGGTTCCAGATAAAGTAACAGACCCTGTTCCTGTTGTCGTAAATGCAGCAATTGTTTGGTTACCGCTTCCAGATATCGTGACTGACGACGGTGAAGTTATGGTACCTATGGTTTGAGTAACGCTTCCAGACAAAATAACTGGTCCGGTAGTTGTGAAGCCATTTATGGTTTGAGCAGTGGTTGTTCCATTTACGGTTATACCTCCGGAACCGCTTGTCAATGTACCGGCTTTAATAAAGTCGCCACCCAAAGTAATCAGGTTTGCACCAGGGGTTAATGTTGCCGCGGAAGCAATGTTAAGGGGAACTCCTGTATTTAAAACTTTGGCTGAATTGAGGGAAACAGACCCCGCAGTATTGGCAATCGTTACACCGGCGGTTCCGGTAAATGGGGTTATCCATTCACTTCCAACAGTTCTTGTATCTGTTGTCTTGTATTGAAGTCCATAAGCGGTACCCGACCAACTAATTGCAGCAGAAACTGTTGCGGTTCCTTCGATGGAGAGGAGACCTGAAACACTTACTCCGGTTGTTGTTTTGACATTGGTTCCCGTGCCTGACAATGTTAAATTGTTGTACCCTCCAGACACCGGGAAAACAGTTTGCGCACCATTCATCGAATAGTTCACTGTACCACCTGTCATGGTCATCGTGGTGTAATTAGTCGGGAAATTGCTGGTCCCCTGGCCGCCTGTATTGCCAGCTAAATTCATAGTTCCTGCAACTGTCAATGTACCACCAGAAGTGGCCCTGTTGGCGGTGAAAGTTGACAGGTTCAAGGTTGTCCCTGTTCCGATGTTCAGATCGCCGGATATGGCGGTATTCACTGCTAAGGTTGCAGATGCTGTACCACTTAAAATTAAGCTTCCGGTTACTTTCGTAGTAGCCGTATTGAACGTTTTGGTACCTGTTCCTGAAAGTATCAAATTCCCAGGGTAGGTAGCACCGGTATTCGACTGACCCAAAATATTTTGTGCACCTCCGCTATAATTGATGTCCCCTTTGGTAAGTGTTAAAGTTTTTGAAAAGGTGGGTGTAAATGCAAATGATAAGGTACCACTGGTTTTATTAACCGTTAACGAATAAAGCGTAGCTGCGTAGTTCCAGGCTTGGTCTATTGTACCATTGATAGTTGCACTTACCCTGTTTGTAAGGGTGCCGCTAAAACTCCAGTCACCTCCAAGTGCTATCGTAAGTATTTTTTTTGTGCCACCATTTGTGTATCCGGAAATAATACCTGCACCCGACACATTGCCTGAAACGGTCAACGTATAAGAAGTAATTGAAGAGGTTATCAGTGTTCCGGTTACGGTAATGGTTGCACATGCAGAAGCTGCATTAACAGTAACAGTATGTCCACTGGCAATGGTTACAATATCTCCTGCAACTGGATAAACACCTGTTCCAACCGCAGCCCCGCCGATGGTTAGTGACCATGTTGTATTGGTAGTCCAGTTACCCGTTGCCCGGGAGTAATAGGTGGTGGGTGCAGCCTGTGCCATACCAAAAATAGACATTAGGACAACAAGGGCGATAAGCCGATAACTCACTGATCGAAAAAACCCTTTGATCGGATTTAAGAGGTTGTATAAACACCTTTTGAAATCAGGTTTATCTTCTGCAATGGTATATTTTGAATGATTCATCTTTTTAATTTTTATGGGTTAATTGCAGGTTATTTCGTAATCGTTCCAGGTACAGCCGGGTTTGGATTGATGTTCCCAACAACAGCGGTTGTCGTAGCTGTACAGCTCTTGCTATCGGTTACTGTCACCGTATAGGAACCGGCAGCGAGGCCGCTTCGGGTTGTCGTACCGGAGCCGGTACCGGTCCAACCATAGGTGTAGCCAGCTGTTCCACCAGTTACAGTCAATGTAATGGATCCATTACTGACACCAGGACAGGTAGCCTTTGTAACAGCAGTGCTCAGGCTCAAGGCCGTTGGTTGAGTAATGGTCTTTGAAAGTTTGGCCGTGCAACCATTTTTATCGGTCACCGTCACCGTATAGGTCCCAACAGCGAGGGATGATAAGTCTTCAGAGGTGGCACTGTTGCTCCATGAATAAGAATAATAAGGAGCCGAGGCGTTTTGTGTCCCTCCGGTAACAGTAAGGTTTATTGATCCGGTAGAACCGCCATAACAGGCCACATCAACTGTAGAGGCACTAAGGTCCAAAGCCGAAGGTGCAGCAGAAATGACCATCCCTGTTTGCGTTTGCTTACAGTTGTTTGCATCGGTCACGGTCACCGAATAGTTTCCGACGGCAAGACCGGTCCGGTCTTTTACGGTAGCCCCGTCGCTCCAGGCATAAGTATAGCCAGAGCCAGGTGTACCTCCGCTAACGGTCAACGAAATGGCACCAGTGCTCTGTCCGCTACAACGGATTTGGGTAATTGCCGGTGATATGGTAATCGCCGTGGGTTGGGTCAAAACAATGCTTCCTGAAGAAACTGTACACTGACTGGCATCCCTTGCTATCACCGAATAGGTGGCTGCTGCCAACCCGCTCCTGTTTTGGGTCGTTACGGCGTCGTTCCAAAGGTAAGTATATGGAGGGGTGCCACCCGAAACGTTGGCAACAGTGATGCTGCCAGTTGACGATCCGTTGCACAAAATATTTGTTGGTGTTATGCCCAGAGAACCAATTGCAGGATTCTCGGATAGGGTTACCGTATAGGTTTTTGAACTTCCCGATCCACCACCTGCTGTCACTGTCACGGTGTAGGTTCCCGGTGCCAGACTGCCAATTGTAAGACCAGTGCCTGTACCTGTTCCACCACCGGATTTTGTCCAACTCCAATTGTAAGGGCCGGCAGCACCTGTAATCGTCATGGTGATGGTACCATCCGAAATATGGTAACACGCATTTTTTAATACCGTAACAATCTGCATATCAGCAGAGATCACCGAAGCCTGGGTGGTATTGAAAACCCTGTCGCATGGATCCTTGATTGAAACCGAAACGGTACAGGGTGTTGTGGTGGTCAGCGATGGAGGTGTAAATATTTTATGGGTCGGGTCACCTGGAAAGGCCGGGTCGTCGGTAAAGATACCGCCGCAACCTGCAGACCATGTCACAACAAATAAACTTGCGTTCAGGGTTGGTGGGAACGAGAACGAAACGGGGGTAGGTGTTCCCATTACAAAAGTTGTGGGAATACCGGTAATGTCAACATTATAGGTAACCCCTTTCCCCGACATAAACGAGAAGTTAAAAAAAGCCCTTTGTGCCGCCACGTTTGCCGGAACGTTGCTTGAGGAATTGAGAGAGTGTGCGGCTTCGATCATCACATATCCCCTGTTTGGATCGCCCAGGCCCTTGCCATAAACCAAAACGGCCGCCCTGTATTTGGGGTCATTGCTAAGATTGTATCGTTTAGGGTGCATCGGATCATAGACGCCAACAGTCGTTGTTGGCCTCCAGCCACCAACCAATGGTATAAAAATCTGTTCACTCCCATTTTGTGTCGCAGCATCGATGGTGCCCATAAACTGCATAAATGGGTTGTCGGAATTGGTATAGGTATAGGGGGGAACACCGCCTGAATGATCACTATAAAGGAGCAGGGAATTTTTGACAAGGCTTGATCCGGATGTAAAGGCAACTGTCGGATCTTTTTCTGAAAGGAAATTGGTCTGCTGCGTGTGGTCTGCCGGGTTGACCATATCTTCCAATACACTCCCCGCATGGCAGGATAAATAGATTGAGCCCTTGTATTTAAGGTTCCAGACATAAAGGTTGTTGTGGGTTGTCCATGTCGGATCGGCATGGGGCATCACGAAAATATCGTCACACGACCCAAGATCTGAAGGATATTTGGGATGTGTCTTTGAAGTGGGATCATTTTAAGCTGAATTAGGGATCCCTGCGTTCTTAAAGTAGGGAATGGCAATAATTCCATTTTGAAGGTCAAGTGTCCATCTGGGTACCGTGGCAAATTGTAAGGTCATTGCAACCGGGACTGTAATCGGGGAAGTTGTGGTAAACCCTACGACACCTTTAGCAAGCCATTTGTTAATTGTATCGTTTAAGGCTTGTGAACGGTATTGGGCCTCGATGATGAAAGGGCCACCCCTGAGTTCTGTTCCATTATAAATGATATCAATTCCATCTTTTGCCTTGCCCGGGGCAATGATCCATTTTACCGGAATTTTAAAGTTGGTGATCAGGCTATAAATTAAACCATACGGCTTTAGCCCGTTTCCAATCGTTTGGGGTTGAATACCCATATTGATCACAAACGACCCTGACTGCATCACCTCTGAGGATGTTTGAGCTACGGAAAACAGGGGTACCAGAAATAGCAGGATTGACGAAATGACTATTTCAAAGGTCATTTTCATCTTTTTCATTTGTAAATTGCCCATACAATTAAATATAAAGTTTAGTAATTTTATTCTTTGATGATACGTGACAACTCAGCAAGATGTTCAGTTACAAGGTCAACACCTCAAACCAAGTGTCAGGCTTATGGTAGTTTACACATCAATCTAAATAATAATCAAACCCAAAATGAGCAATTTAAAACTGTTAATCGGTTGTTCAGTGATTAAGCAAATCGGATTTCCTTCATATTGGATTAGCTATTTATTAGTTTGATGAACGACAATGTTACCATCTATTGTCCCGGATTCAAAAGTAAATATATTTTACAAATGTGAAAGTGGGTTCTTTAACTTTTTTTTTAAAATTTTTTCAAATCTTTTTAACTGCTCACCACGTTGTTTGTAATCATTATAAAGTAAATAAACATTTAATCATAAGATATCCTTTATGTTAACACAAATATTAGGCTTGATATTTTTTAGGAAAATTGTTTAAACATCGACAATCATAGGTTTTTACGCCTTGTCAATTGTTTATTTGTGTTAAAATTGCAGGATGATCCTATGATATTTTTGAGATAGAAGCGGTTTTGGGGAGAGGTCATTTTTTGTATTTGTCCCACCAAACGAGGGTCCACAATTCAATGATCAGGCAATCATCAAATGGAGCCAAAGCCATGGCAGCTACCCTTCATATTGGGATAGAACATGAGGAGGTCAATTTTTCAGTTAAATATTTGGCTTATTTCCCGGCCATCAATTCCTCTTTGAGGTATTTCGCGGTATAGGATTCTTCACGGTCCATCATCTCTTCGGGAGAGCCGTTGCAGAGGAGACGTCCACCCTCTTTTCCACCTTCGGGACCAATATCGATAATGTGGTCGGCCACCTTGATCACCTCCATGTTGTGCTCGATCACAATCACCGTATTCCCCTTATCGACAAGCTTGTTGAGCACTTCGAGCAGGACCCTGATGTCCTCAAAATGGAGCCCAGTGGTGGGTTCGTCCAGAATGTAGAGGGTCATCCCCGTATCGCGCTTGCTCAATTCGGTGGCAAGTTTCACGCGCTGCGATTCACCTCCGGATAAGGTTGTCGAAGACTGGCCCAACGTGATATAGCCAAGGCCAACTTCCTGTAAAGTCCTCAATCGGTGAACGATAGCAGGAATACTTTCAAAAAATTCGACCCCCTGGTTGATCGTCATGTCCAACACATCGCTGATCGATTTTCCCTTGAAGCGCACCTCCAGGGTTTCGCGGTTGTAACGCCGCCGATTGCATTTATCACAATGGACATACACATCGGGGAGAAAATTCATCTCGATCACTTTCATGCCGGCACCTTCACACTCTTCACACCGCCCCCCTTTTACGTTAAAAGAGAAACGTCCGGGTTTATACCCACGGATCTTTGCTTCGGGCAGCAAGGTAAACAGGTTCCGGATATCGGAGAAAACGCCTGTATAGGTGACAGGATTCGAACGTGGAGTCCGCCCGATTGGCGATTGGTCAACCTGTACCACCTTGTCGATGTGCTCGATCCCTTCGATCGAACTGTATGCCAGAGGATCGAGCAGCGATTTATAAAAATACTGACTAAGGATGGGTTGCAATGTCTCGTTAATCAGGGTTGATTTGCCGCTTCCCGAGACGCCTGTCACACAGATTAACTTACCTAGCGGAAATGAGACATCAATATTTTTAAGGTTATTCCCCGATGCACCCCTGATAATCAATGATTTGCCATTTCCAGGCCTGCGTGTTGCAGGTACGTCTATTTTCTTCTTCCCGGTCAGGTATTTGGCCGTCAGGGTATTGGCCTTGAGCACATCGCCAGGCAAACCGGCAGCCACGATCTCACCACCGTGAATCCCTGCCATTGGCCCCATATCGATCAGATAATCAGCCTGTAACATCATATCGCGGTCGTGTTCGACAACAACCACCGAATTCCCGGTATCGCGCAATTGCTGCAACGACCTGATCAACCTAAGGTTATCACGGTGATGCAAACCGATGCTGGGCTCATCGAGAATATAAAGTACATTGACGAGTTGAGAGCCGATCTGTGTCGCGAGCCTGATCCGCTGAGATTCGCCCCCCGAAAGGGTCCCGGCTGCACGATCGAGTGAAAGATAGGTCAGCCCGACATCAATTAAAAACCGCAGACGTGTGCGGATTTCCTTGATCACCTCGACCCCAATTTGTAACTGTCGGTGAGACAACCGATCTTCGATATTTTCAAAAAAATCTGAAAGTTCGCAAACATCCAGCTTTGCCAATTCAGAAATATTTTTCCCATCGATCTTAAAATGGAGTGGCTCCTTCTGCAACCGCTGACCATTGCACTCGGGACAGGTACAGCTCTTGTGGAACTGGTCGGCCCATTTTTGTGCTGTTTTTGATGTATTGTCGCTCTTTTGATTGATGATGTACTTGATGATCCCTTCATAGGTCATCATATAATCGATTGAACTTCCTAATGGTGAATTCTTTAACTGGATCCGTTCCCCTGTTCCGAAAAGGATGGCATTGATCGCTTCTTCGCCGATTTCACCGACAGGTGTTTTCAAAGTAAACCCGTATTTCTCGGTGAGGGCTTCGATCTGCCAGAAAATCATTGTATTTTTCTGGACCCCCAATGGCGCTATACCCCCTTTTGCGATGGAGAGTGTGGGATCGGGGAGCATCTTTTCCATATCAATCTCGGTTATCTCTCCAAGTCCGTTGCATTTGTGGCATGCCCCCATCGGAGAATTGAACGAAAAACTATGCGGGGCAGGATCGTTGTAGGAAATCCCGGTTGCCGGGCACATCAGGTGGCGCGAAAAGAAACGGGTATCGCCCGACTCCTGGTCTAGGATCAAAATGATCCCCTGCCCATGCTTCATCGCCACATCGACGGAGTCGCGGAGCCGTTTGCGGTCCCCCTCCACAACCACCAGCTTGTCGATCACCATCTCGACACTGTGGTTTTTATAACGGTCAACTTTGTAACCATGGGTCATTTCACAAACTTCGCCATCGACTCGTGCATAGAGAAACCCTTTTTTGCGGATTTGCTCAAACAATTCACGATAATGCCCCTTGCGGTTCCGTACAACGGGTGCCAGGACCATGGTCCGTTTGCCGTTAAATTTTTCAATGATCAGGTTAATGATCTGGTCATCTGTATATTTGACCATCTTTTCGCCTGTATTGTAGGAGTAGGCCTCACCGGCCCTAGCGTAAAGAAGACGGAGAAAATCATAAATCTCAGTAACCGTCCCCACTGTGGAACGGGGATTTTTATTGGTCGTCTTTTGTTCGATCGAAATGACCGGACTTAACCCGGTGATCTCGTCCACATCAGGACGTTCCATATTGCCAAGAAAACTGCGCGCATAAGCCGAGAAGGTCTCGATGTAGCGTCGTTGCCCCTCTGCATAGATGGTGTCGAAAGCCAGCGACGATTTACCGCTTCCACTCAATCCTGTGATCACGGTCAGCTGGTTCCGTGGTATTTCAACATTTATATTTTTGAGGTTGTGCTCGCGCGCTCCCCGGACGATTATCTTATTGTCTCCATCCATGATCATCACTTTTATTTTCTTTGGAAGGGCCCTTTATTTAACATCCTCATTTTCAGAATAAACAAATTTGCGGAGTTTCCCGGGTTGTGGAATTTTCAACGAATAAGTTTTCTTTTGTGGATTTTTAAGATAGGGTTGCCGCAACCATGGGTTAAATTGTTTCAGCAACTTGTAATTGACATTGTTTGCCCTTGCGAAATCGGAAAAACTGGCTACATTGCCGGATACCTGAACCATTGTAAACGGGATGATTGGGTATTTTTCGTCTTCGGCCACTTTAAACCCGTAATTTGCAGGGCTGCCCACAACAAGTTTGAGGGAAAGGATCCGGAAAAGGTATCTCGAAGTCTCTTCGTTGAGCAACAAATCGTAATAATTTTTGCTATCCTGAACATCCATTTGGCGGTTCACGCCACTTACCCCCGCATTATAGGAGGCGGCAACCATAGTCCAGTTGTTATATTTGGCGTACGATTTTTTCAGGTATTGACAGGCAGCCTCGGTTGCCTTTTCGATATTGTACCGTTCGTCAACCTCTTCGTTCACTTCCAGTCCGTTTTCAATCGCAGCGGGTTTCATAAACTGCCATATCCCAACAGCACCTGCCGATGAAACAACCTTGTCGATCAACCCACTTTCGGCAAGAGCCAGGTATTTAAAATCAAGGGGCACTTCATTCCGCTTCAGGATCGGTTCGATGATTGAAAAATAGCGGTTGGTTTTTTTGATGTAAAGGAGTGTCTGTGAATGGAAATTGGCATTGATCAGCAGTTCCCTGTCCAACGATTCACGGACATCAAAATTTTCGAGGGGGACCGGTTCATTGGCAAAATCGAGTTTTTCGGGAAGCTTTGCCGGTGTGAAAAAGACCTCCTGTGGTCCTGTGGGAGATTCGACAATCCGATTGTTGCTGGTTATCTGACCTGAATTAAAAAAAAGCCCGCCAATGATCACACAGATGGCAACAACTGACAGAAAAACAAATACCCTGGAGTGGTAGCGTTTATTGAACACGGGTTTTATATCTTCCATTTGACTTCGCTGAATTAAGCCCGCAAAGGTACTCAATTTAGCGGTTTATTCCAATCAACTTCCAGGCACTTAATTAAAAGAATAGGCCAATCCTGTAACAATAACAACTTGAGAAGGTTTATAATTCACTGATTTATTGTTACTTAATGAGTTTAAGAAACGTTTTATCCGAGGTTCAACAGTTAATGTTATCCGATTGGTCACTTCATATCCCATCTCCAAACCTACTGAACCCGAATAGACCACATTGCGCATGCCCGAAGTTTCGCCACTTCCGACCTGTGTGCCATTCTCGGTCAGGACAGCTTTGTTCCCCACCAGGATGTTCGTGCTGACACCACCCGTGAGTCCTATACTTACAACCTTACGGTCCAATAATTTGTAAGTCGCCTGGACAGGGATTTCAATGAACCTCATATCCTGTTTCAACTGACCACCGACGGCATACGATGAACTGCTACCCAATACAGTACCCGAATTCAGCGTCGATTCCACCCGGGTCCCCACCACTTTGCTGATTGTGACCTGTCCTGCAGGTGTAGCTGCAATGGCTCCGCTGGCACTGATACTGTAAAGCGGGTTTACGCTCATCAAACCAACATTACTTGTGGTCTGCCTGATGCTATTGAATGCGACACCCGATTTTATGATGAGCCGATTGTGAACCTTGTAACCAGCCATCATCCCACCTGACAATGTTTTTTCCGAATTGGTTTGCTGCGGCTGGTAATTGGCTGTGTTGCCCGAAATAAAACTGCTTTCAAAAAGAGCCGACTGACCAGTATTTTGCGCCTGATTGGTGAAAACAGGTGAAAACTCAGCTTTAAGGCTCCATTTTCCATTGCTTTTGGAGGGTTGGTGGTTGGTTAAAGCAACATGCCCATCGGCCACAAATTTCTGATTTGGTTCAATTGTCGTTTTCCTGGCCAGGGAACGTTCTTCCTTTACACTATCTTTTTTACTGGAAATAATCCAGGCAGCAAATTGTTTTACGATTTTAAGGTTCTGGTTAAAGTGGTCGAGAAAATCCTTTTCGGTATCGAATAAAACCAATTCGCCACCTTTAGGAGAAGCGAGATGGTCGTTGATCAGCGAAGTACCCGGCGCGAATGTGGCCAGAGAAGACAAATTTGCAGATTGTGAGGGATTGACCTTTGGAGAGGAAAATGATCCGACTGATGTGCCGGAACTGACTGCAACGATTTGTTTTTCAGTCTGAACAGCATTATCCGTTTCGGGAGTGACAATTTCAGTTCTGCCTCTTGTGGTTGCAATGGTATTTTGAGGGGCAGGACCTTGCTTGTCAGGATTGGTCATGTACCATCCGGCAAGAAAAGCCAGTATGATGGCTGCTGCGATCCCGGCAATCCTAAGGAACAAAAAGCGTTGTTCCTTTTTCCGGGAATTGAGTTTCCCCTGGATATTGGTCCAAAGGTACATGGGCGGATCCTGTCGGTATTCACCCAATATGTCCCTGAATAGTTGGTCTATATCTTTTTTTTCATTCAACATAGTGTAGTTGTCACGGTATTTTTTTCTAATCCGAACTCATCTATAACCTTTTTCTGAAGGATCGCCCTTGCCCTTGACAGGTTTGATTTAGAGGTCCCTTCGGTAATTTTCATTAAATTGGCAATCTCCTGATGGGAATACCCTTCGATCGCATACAGATTAAAAACCATTTTATAACGTGGGGGCAATTCCTGAATAATTTTCAATAAGTCGGTTGCCGAAATTGCAGAAAGGGTTTCTTCCTCAAATTGTACACTTTCGAAGACCATCATGTCTTCTACAGGATAGAGGTGGTTGTTCTTTCTGAATTTTTCGAGCGAAGTGTTGACCATAATCCGGCGCATCCACCCCTCAAAAGATCCTTTAAACCCAAACTGATCCATTTTTGTAAAAACACGTATAAAACCCTCCTGAAGATTGTCTTCAGCCTCGGTGGCATCTTTTGAGTAACGAAGGCACACACCGTACATTTTAGATGCGAAATGATTGTATAAGGCCGTCTGAGCTTTTCGGTCGCCAGATGCACATTTTCGTATCGTTTCTTCAAGGTTGATCACAAATCTGCTTTTAGTAGATGATTACCACAAAAATCCGGTCCGAAGGAACATTAAATTTCGCATCAAAATATTTAAAGTATGTTAAAGAACGAAAAAGAAACTTTCCCGGGCAGGTAAATAGCCCGGCATTTCCTATTTCGAATTGATTTCTCATCTTTCTCAACTCCTTTTCAATAGTTTTAGATTCCTTTTGCTTAGAAGATGGACAACTCAATGGTCCTGGTTGCGTGAATGGGAAAATAAACCTCCAATGAATCTGAAGGCCATAGCGAAATCCAACGCAACTAAAAGCAAGTCGTATCCATCTATCTAGTAATTGAATATAACTGAACAAAAGTAAAAACACATAAAATTCAGACCATGAAAACTAAACACATTTCTGTACTTCTGGCCCTAACATTAACGATGTTCAACTGTACAAAGGATATTACTCCTGTCACCGTCCCGCCGGATATCGTTTTAACCCCTAAATCTGCTGAACTCGTCACAGCCGACAATACGTTTACTTTTAATCTATTGAATAAAATACCGATGACGACTCCTGAAAATGTGATGGTGTCGCCGCTCAGTATTTCATTGGCACTCTCCATGGCATTGAACGGGGCCGAAACAACGACCAAATCGGGGATGATCAACACACTGGGATTTAGCGGTTTGACCGTGGACGAAATTAACCAGACCTACCTGGACCTGATCACCGCATTAAAACAGGCAGACCCGGATGTTGTAATGAATGTTGCAAATTCGATCTGGATCAGAAAGGGCTATCCTGTACTTGCACCCTTTACAAGCACAAACCAGAAATACTATGACGCAAGTGTCGAAAGTCTTGATTTTGACCTGACTGCATTAAATAGGATCAACAGTTGGGTGAATGAAAAAACAAATGCCAAAATCCCAAAAATTCTGGACGAGATTTCGGCCCAGGAGGTCATGTTCCTGATCAATGCGATCTACTTTAATGGTNAGTGGAAGATCCAGTTCGATAAGACAAAAACACAGGATGAATCTTTCACGCTTAGTGCAGGCGGATCGGTAACTGTCCCGATGATGAAGAGCAAAGAACTCTACGGTTACTCGGTCGAATCGGGATATAAAGCATTGAAGGTGCCTTATGGCCGCGGCAAATTTGCAATGACAATGTTGCTTCCCGATGACGGAAAAACAGTCGATCAGATTGTTTCCCAGTTGAACCCTTCTGTTTGGTCGGCACTTCAAACTTCACTTTCAACAACAGTGAAAACCGATGTCTGGTTGCCAAGGTTTAAATTTAGCTGGGGCGTTGACCTCAACGACATTTTATCTGCAATGGGCATGTCTGTAGCTTTTTCCGATCAGCTTGCCGACTTTTCAAAGATTAACAGTACCGATCGGTTGTATATCACCAAGGTAAAACACAAAACATTTATCGATGTGAATGAGGAGGGAACCGAAGCAGCAGGTGTAACCTCCATCGGGATCGGCGTGACAAGCGTAGGGCCATTGGAACCTGTCTTTCATGCCACGAAACCTTTTCTGTTTTTGATCACCGAAGGGGACACCGGTGCCATCCTGTTTGCCGGCAAGGTCGAAAATCCATCCATTTCTAACGAATAAAATCATGAAAAATTCATCCATTCCGAAAATCTCTTTCTTCATATTTCTTGTTTGTCTGCTTGCAGTTTCCTGTACCGAAAAACGGATTGAAACCACTGCTACGGGATCCTACTTCCAATACGAATATGTGAATTACGCCTGGAGTTATAACCATGGAGGATTTACAGTCACCCCATCGGGTGAGATCTATAAATTCAATACAACGACATCCTGGGTTTTTGCCAAAAACGGAAAATTGTCTTCAGATGATTTACTGAAGAATATAGCAGCCTCCACCAAAGTGGATACCCTGGTAAACAATTCAGATATTGTTTATTACCAGCAGCTTGCAAATCTGGCAAAAACAGGAACCTTAAGCGAAGCCGTTATGCAGGGGGCAGATATGGGGGCAATGTTTTGTAAGGTATTTGTTCCTTCCAATTCAGATCCACTGGAGGTTTATGATGAAGTTATCCTTAGGCAGAATGGCGATACTGAGATGCACAACCTTACACCCGAATCTGCTTTGATTGCCAATTGGCTGACGAATATTCATCTAAAATAAATTATCCGGTATAAGCTTATTTTAAGTGGCGCATTGGTCCTTCGAATTTCAATTGAAATCTGCCGGTGCGCTACCTGATTTAAGGACTTCGATCTACAGTGAATTAACCACATTGTAACGTTACGGCTCAAAAATTACCAGCCGAATCACGGGTTTTGCACGATATACATTTTTCTATACAAAAAAACTTTTAATTTTCAATTAAATATTTAATTTTGATGTTTTAAAACATCTAATTGGAGAATCTATGTTGGATTCAGGTCAAGTCTTTGAGAATCAGTTTAAAGGTGAAAATTGTATTTTCAATCTGTTAAAACCCGAAGAAAAGGCTATTCTTGATAAAAATCTTGACGTAACGCGTTATAAGAAAAACGATTTTGTTTACCGCGAAGGGGAGATGCCCATTGGCATGCAATATCTTAAAGAAGGCATGGTCAAGCTGATAAAAGAGGGGATCGGAGGCCGGGAACAGATCATCAGGATGATTACACGCAACGGTTTAATCGGATACAGGTCCCTGATTGCCGGTGAACCACACAATGGTACGACCATTGCCATTGAAGATTCCGAAATCATTACAATTTCCCCCGATATCCTTTACAATGTTTTGCTCCGAAACTACGACTTTTCATTGGCCTTGCTGAAAGACCTCTCCCAGGAACTAGGCTTTTCGCACCATCGAACGGTCAGCCTTACACAAAAACACATCCGGGGACGCCTGGCAGAATCAATTCTCCTGTTAATCGAGAAATATGGTTTTGAGCATGATAATAAAACACTTCGGGTCTATTTGTCGCGCGAGGACCTGGCCAACCTTTCAAACATGACCTCCTCAAATGCCATTCGGACCCTTTCGATTTTTGCGGGCGAGAAAGTGATCGCAATGGATGGCCGTAAAATTAAAGTTGTTGACATTGATAAACTCGAAAAGATCAGTAAGCAGGGCTAATCTTACTTTCTGGAATTTGATTTCCTAATTTTCCCACCACAAATATAATTCACCACTCTTCGTTCTTTAAAAAGTGCTCTTCCTTTCCGTTTTTTACTACTTTTGGACTTTTAAAATTGACCAAATTTGTAGATAATGAACCAGTTTTTTTTAATCAGAGTTTACTCAACATTATTCCTGTTTTTATTCATACTCTACGGTTGTGGCAATCAACCCTCAAATAATGTAGCCAATATAGAAAGATTGCCGAAGCTTGAACCTGATTACTCCGGTTTGGTCATTCCCCCGAATATAGCGCCGTTGAATTTTATGATTAAAGAACCTGGGGCTGAATATATGGCATCTTTCTCTGTTGGAACAGGGATCCCACTGAAATTTAGTTGTTCCGATGGTAAAATCCAGTTGCCCGAAAGTGATTGGAAGGAGATGTTGGATAAAAACAAAGGGAAAGACCTCAAAGTGGATATTTTCGTCAAGGATAATCAGGGCAAATGGTCAAAATTTCAACCTTACACGAATAAGATTGCCACAGATCCCATTGATCAATTTATTTTTTACAGGTTAATCCATCCGGGGTATGAAAGCTGGTCAGAGTTAAGCATCCAGGAACGCAATTTAGAAAACTTTAAAGAACGACCATTCATCGAAAACAGTGTTGCAGATGAGAATTGTGTGAATTGCCATGCCTTCAACAACGGTAAAACGGATGATTTCCTGTTTCACATGCGGGGCAGCCTGGGCGGAACCTATTTCTATTCAAAAGGTAAATTTAAAAAGGTGAACCTCAAGACCAAGGAGATGAAAAACGGGGCAGTTTATCCCCGTTGGCACCCTTCGGGCAAATTTGTGGCCTTTTCATCAAATAAAATCGTGCAACGCTTCCATGCGGCTGATAATAAAAAAGTTGAAGTAAGCGACCTTGAATCTTCGCTGCTCCTTTACGATAAGGATAAAAATGAGATCACGAATATCGATCTTAACGGTAAGGACCAAAATATGGATACCTACCCAGAGTGGTCTCCGGACGGTAAGTGGCTTTATTTCTGCCGTGCCGAACAGATTGGAGTAGTTTATGACTTCTCGAAAATCAGGTATAACCTTTATCGTACATCGTTCGATCCCGAAAAATTAAAATTTGGCATGCCCGAACTTGTTTTTGACGCCAATAAAATAGACAAAAGCATGTCGTTCCCACGGATCTCGCCTGATGGCAAATATCTTATCCTTACCCTTGCCAACTATGGCTGTTTCCCAATCTGGCACAAGGAAGCCGATCTCTATCGTATTGATTTACAAAGCCTATCCAGTTCCAGGATGGACCTCAACAGTGATTTTACGGATAGCTACCATTCATGGTCTTCAAACAGTAAATGGCTCATATTCAGCAGTAAAAGAATGGATGGTTTGACAGCACGACCTTATATTTCATTCATTGACGAACATGGGAATTCAAGCAAACCATTTGTTCTGCCACAAAAAGATCCGGAATTCTACCAGACTTATCTGAAGAGTTATAATATCCCTGAGTTCTCCACGTTTGAAATCGATTTGCATCCGGGCGATATCCGCGATCTTGCAAAAAGCAAAGCAATTCAGGCCTTACAAGGAAAGAGCTGATTTTATGATCTTTAATCCGAAAAAAATGGGTAAAATAAATCTCAACAAATTTCCGGTCCCAGCCGTTACATTTGGTATATTCTTTTTATTTATTGCCGTTTATTTTGCAGTCTATGCAACTCAATTATTTTTCTTTCAGGAAAAAACATCACTTTTCATATTCTCGGCAGACTTCCTTCATGAAAATCTTCGGCAACCTGGTGGATTATTGGTCTATTTTACAAAATTTGTCACTACCTTCTTCTATTATCCCATCGCCGGGGCAATCACCGTATCGCTTGTCATCACATTGATTGCGCTTACGACTTCAGAAATATTAATCCGCTTGACAGGTAAAAAATTTAGGGTACTGGCCTTTATTCTGGGTACCGGCTTGTTCTATCTTCAGACAAATTACCAGTTCATGTTCATCTATAATCTGGGATTGTTGCTACAATTGTCGATTTTCCTATTGTCGATCAGTTATTCAACACAACTAAAAGGGTGGATTCCTGTTGCCCTGGCTCCACTTTGTGTATTTTTTATGGGTGGATTTGTTTGGATATACTTATGGATGACCATATTAACCCTTATCCTACAATGGAATAAAAAAGCAGTTTTCAAGGTATTTGTTTTGCTGACCGTCCTCTCTTCCTGTTTTTTTGTTTCAATGCACTACATTTATTTCCAATCTTTAAAAACGCTGCTGCTTTTTCCCTTTACAACTGTTGTTGAAGGGATGAAATTTGGGCTCTATTTTACCATTGCCGGAATCATCGCTCTTTTACAGCTATTGGCCAAAGTTAAAATTGCCCTACCTGAAAAATGGAGGCTTTCTGAACCTGTTATGGGATGGATAACGTTTCCATGTTTGTTGGTCGCTCTTGTATTGATCGGCATTACGCAGTCTGACAGAAAAACGAGGGACTATTTCGAGGTCGAGAAGCTGTTTTCGCAGGAGAAATACAAAGAGGTCATTGCGTTTAACATTGTCCATCCCTCATTGAATAAGCTGACCATTTATTTGAACAACATAGCCCTTTGCGAAACCGGTCAACTCAATGACTTTCTGTTTCATTTTCCGCAGATGCCAGACGGAAGTACTTTGTTCCTTAAATGGGAGTTGGAGGGAGAGGTTCTCAGGCGTGGGGCTTATTTTTATTATACGATAGGAATGATCAATGAAGCCCAGAGATGGGCTTTCGAAAATATGGTTATGAAGGGCCATACACCTGAGGGATTGAAAATGCTCATTAAAACAAGCCTTATCAATGGCAATTTCGAAATGGCCAAAAAATATATTTCAATCCTGAAACAAACCCTTTTCTACAGGGAGGATGCCATCAGATACGAAAGCATGTGCTTAAACAACAAATTGGTTGAAGCAGATCCAGATCTTGGCGAAAAGGTTAAAAACAAGTTGAAATCAGACTTTTTTACGATCTCTGAAGACCCATATGTCAACATTGAAAGAATTCTGGCCAACGATTCCCTGAATAGAAAAGCGATGGATTATAAAATTGCACTGGTGTTGCTCCAGAAAAATTTCAAAGGTGTTGCGGAAATACTACCTAAACTTGAAAGGTGCGGCTACACGAAAATACCCATTCATTTACAGGAAGCTGCCCTTGAATACAAAGTACTCAATTTTGGCCCATTGCCACAACCAGGTAATCTCGCTTTTTCCCCCGATGTCGAAATCAACTGGGGGCAGTTCATTACGACTTTTAAACCTTTTAACAACAACATCCGCGCGGCTGAACCAACATTGCGCGGCAATTTCAGATATACCTTCTGGTATTATGCGTTTTACAGATAAGGTTTAATTTTCATGTCAACCTCAATCAGTTGTTGATTTTCTCCCTGATCAGGTTCATCCGGTCTTCGCGCTGCGCCGACCAGGTCTTGTCTTCCTGTTCAAGAAATTCCAAAAGCAACAATGCTTTTTCGTAGTATAATTTGCCGTTTTCTGCTCTTTTTTGTGCCTCGTTGACCATTGCCTCGGCATAGAACAATTCGGCCAGAACTGCGAGATGACCGTTTGTATAATTGTGTTCGACAAGTAATCTATTGGTTAACTGATCCTTAGGGATTAATTGGAAAAACGAGGCGTCACGCCGGAGAAATTCATAATAGCTGCGCTCCAAAATTTTTTCTGCCTGATCGGGATCCCCCTTTTTGAGCAATCCGATGATCGCACCAATTAGGTCACCGATCATTTCTATCATCCGCAAAATGTAGTCTTTCTGATACATAAGGCATTAACTTATTTAAGGGTGGGTCTGTTTTTAAGTTTCTTAGGATTCCTACTGAAATGAAAAATGGCCAGTACATTGATAACAAGATCTTTCACCGCAAAGTAAATACAAAATGGGAATTAGCCTATATTTCTTCTTCTCATTCATGAACCCAATAACTCTTGGATATTCCGGTGATGCTGACCCCCCTTCTCCGGTCATATTGACCCCCCTCCAGGGATGATGGTTCAGAGAACTCTAATGACTGACAATTTTACCGTTTTTTTCTTAAACTTTCACCTTTTAATTCAATTCTGTAAGAAGTATGGACAAGCCTGTCCAGGATAGCATCCGCAATGGTTTCTTCGCCGATCACATCGTACCAGTTGGCCACCGGTAACTGACTGGCAATCATGGTTGATGATTTGCCGTGACGGTCTTCGATCATCTCCATAAGGTCCATTTGTTGTTGCTGTTCCAGATGGGTCAGCCCAAAATCGTCGAGGATGAGCAGGTCTGCCTTGGACAGGTTTTCAAATAGCCTGGATATTGTCCCTTCAATACGCGACAACTTCATCTTTAACAGGAGCTTCTGCATATTGTAATAGGCGACCTTATAGCCCTGGGCGCAGGCCTGGTGGCCAAGGGCAGAAGCTAGAAAACTTTTACCGCAGCCGGCTGAGCCGGTGATAAGGACCGATTCCCCTTTAGAAAGGTATTCACCCGTTGCAAGGTTGGAGATCAATGCTTTGTCCATTCCCCTGGAAGCATCGAACTTTAGCTCTTCAACGGAAGCCTGGTAACGGAACCGTGCATTTTTGCTCAGGCGTTCGAAACGGCTGTTTGTGCGTTCCTGTTCTTCGGCTTGCAGGAGCAGCTCCAGCCCTTCGCTCAAGGTTAGTTCGTGTTGCCTCCTTGTTTCCACTAAGGCCTGCCAGCTACGACACATCCCGTGCAATCGTAGCCGGCCCAATTGTGATTCGATCTGCATCATAAACAATTAAAATTAAATGGTTAAAAACTAATGGTTGTTTGTGTGTAATATTCTTTCCCCCTGATGTTTTGATGGGCGGGCAGTGGCCGTGAAGGTTTATTTTCCGGCTCCTGGGACATCTTGTTCCTAATGATGTTCAGGACAAATGTGTAGGAGTACTTTTGGTGTTCGATGGCCATCGCGCAAGCCTTGTCGAAGGCTTTCTGTTCTGTTTTGCGCTGCAGGTTCAACAAGCCATCGCGCAAGCCTTGTCGAAGGCTTTCTGTTCTGTTTTGCGCTGCAGGTTCAACAACCCGTCACAGGTCCTGTAGAGCTGCTCAGGGTGCCGGTTTTGGGCAAAAAGATGTTCAAAAAGCTGATGGAGCGGCCCTGATTTTGATCTGGCCTTGTCCAGGTAATAGTCCGGGCTCCTGTCGATATAATGCTGGTGGGCAGAGCACAAATGTGCCTTTTCGGTGGTATAACCGCCTTGTTTGTAATCGCGCCCGTGTAC
>TBL_comb47_HYPODRAFT_10001407_pt1 | contig 31337 bp, 31 predicted proteins | sample TroBogypolimnion_40_FD_10682 | JGI IMG/M metagenome (IMG submission 10682) | reverse complement strand
GCCAGTCACTAACATTCGACCTTTGTTGACTTTGCCTATAAAAAGGAATACCATAGTGCATTTTACGCTGGGTAAAACGTCTATTTCGTTTTTCAATTTATTGCATGCGTTTTTCTTTATTCCGTTTTCTATTATGTTAATGCTGCACGACAATGCGGTGAGTCATGTTATTTTGTGGCATTTGGGCGTTGTTGGTATTATTTATATGAATAACTATATCAATGTTTTACTGAATAATAAAGACAGTGTTTTCTATTCGGTTTTGGTGGTGGTTGCTGGTTGTGGCCTTGCTCAGTATTATAAAGTCTTTGATGTTACTACATATACCGCTCCTTTTTTTGAAGGCTTGTATACTACCCCGTATTTATTTATTATTCCAATAATGGCTGCTGTTGCCGCTTATTATTTTGCGTTCAACTTCTTTAAAAACAATTTGAATTTGGATGAAGGATTGGCCAAGAAAAGCGTGGAAGCAAAAACCGAAGACTTTAATTGGTTGAACCAATTTGGCACGCTAGGCACGTTCTTAAAAAATGATATTAGAATGATAAAAAGAAACAAACGACCTAGAGGAACTGTGGTGGCCAGTATTGTTTTTATCTTTTATGGCTTGTTGTTTTTTACCAATAAAATTGAAGCTTACAATAATCCAACGATGCAAGTTTTTGGAGGCATCTTTGTGTCGGGTGGTTTTTTATTAAACTTCGGACAGTTTGTACCAAGTTGGGATAGCGCCTATTATCAATTGATGATGAGTCAAAATATTAGTTACAAAGAATATTTAAGTTCGAAATGGTGGTTAATGGTTATTGCCACATTAATCTCAACCTTATTGGCCTCTTTTTATTTGTATTTTGGATGGCAAGTGTATTTATTAATTGTTGTGGGAGCTATTTATAACATAGGGGTAAATTCGCATATCGTATTATTAGGAGGTGCCTTCAACAAATCGGCAATTGATTTGACCGCACGAAAAGCATTTGGCGAAAGACAAGCGTTTAGTTTTAAAAATGTTCTAATTGCTTTGCCAAAAATTCTAGTACCTATGGGGCTATACTCTTTAGGGTATTTTATTTTTAATCCAATGATAGGCTGTTTGTTTGTCGCCATAGCAGGTGTTCTGGGTTTTGCTTTTAGAAACTTTATGTTTGGTAAAATTGAGAAAATCTATAAATCAGAAAAATACGCAACGATTGCGGCTTATAAGCAGAATAACTAGTAGGCAGTATTCAGTGATCAGTGCTCTCTGGAAGGGAAATAAAAAATTAAAATAAACAAATACTCTTTTTAAAATGATACAAGTAAATAATCTTTCGAAAATATATAACAACGGCGTTAAAGTATTAAATATTGCAAATCTTGAGATTCCGAAAGGGGAGAGTTTTGGATTGGTGGGAAATAACGGCGCAGGGAAAACTACTTTTTTTAGTTTGCTTTTGGATTTGATTCAACCGAGTTCAGGGTTTATTAAAAATAATGACATTCAAGTTAATACAAGTGAAGCTTGGAAACCTTTTACAGCAGCGTTTATTGATGAAAGCTTTCTGATTGGCTATTTAACAGCGGAGGAATATTTTTATTTTATTGGCGACTTACGCCATCAAAATAAGGCAGATATTGATGCATTATTAAAAAAACACGAAGACTTTTTTAATGGTGAAATCATTGGAAAGAAGAAGTATCTAAGAGATTTATCGAAAGGGAATATGAAAAAAGTGGGCATCATTGCTGCTTTAATAGGAAATCCAGAGGTAGTGATTTTGGATGAGCCTTTTGCGAATTTGGATCCAACGACCGTGAATAGATTAAAAAAGATAATAAAAGAATTGGCAGACAATCCAGACGTTACGGTTTTGGTTTCTAGTCATGACTTGGTTCATACGGTTGAGGTTTGTACAAGAATTGTGGCTTTACACAAAGGAGAAGTTGTAAAAGACATTCAAACATCGGAAGAAACCTTGAAAGAGTTGGAAGCTTTTTTTGCGGTATAATTTCTAAGTTATAGATGATATTATCCGGAGAAGATTTAGTTCTTCTTCGGATTTCTTATTTAAAAAAAGCTATATTTTTTTTCACTTATCAAAAAGAAACGTACTTTTACCAGTTAGTTATACTAAAATTAGCTTTTTAGAGTTACTTATTAAAAACAATTTGACATTGAAAACCAGTACTATTAAATACCTATTCATAACAGCAGTAGTGATTTTTTTTGTAGCGTGTTCTACTAAGAAAAACACTTTTGTTTCGAGAAATATGAATGCTTTGGCAACAAGAGATAATATTCTATACAATGGGAATATCGCTCTTAACAAAGGAATTGTCGATTTAAAATCGCAATATATAGATAATTTTTGGGAGATATTGCCTGTTGAGCGTATGCAAATAACGCAACAACAAGAAGTGCCTGGGAAAAAGAAAAATGCCAATTTTGAAAGAGCGGAGACGAAAGCGACTATGGCTATTCAAAAACACTCGATGAATATTGGCGGAAGTGAGAAAAACCCTCAAATGGATGAAGCTCACTTACTATTAGGAGAAGCGCGTTATTATGACCAGCGTTTTGTTCCGGCTTTGGAAGCGTTTAATTATGTTTTGTATAAATACCCCAACAGTGATAAGATTTATGTAGTTAAAATTTGGAGGGAAAAAACCAACATGCGCATGGACAATGACGCAATGGCGGTTACTAATCTTCGAAAATTATTAAGTGATATAAAATTTAAAGATCAAGTTTTTGCTGATGCTAATGCGACACTTGCTCAAGCATTTTTAAATTTAAAACAAAAAGATAGTGCCGTTGCTAGATTAGAATTGGCCACTAAGTATACCAAATTAGACGAAGAAAAGTCAAGATATCGTTTCATCATGGGACAAATATATGATGACGTGGGTAAGAAAGACAGTGCTTTTGCTAAATACCAAGAGGTAATTGATATGCATAGAAGAGCAGCGCGTCAATATGTGATTCAAGCACATGCTCGTCAGGCAAAGCAACAAAAGTTTACAATTGGTGACACATTAACTTTTATGAAAAAGTATAATGATTTGTTGAAAGATAGAGAAAACAGACCTTATTTGGATGTGATTAATCATCAAGTGGCTTTGTTTTATGATCAATTAAAAATGCCCGATGTGGCGACAAAATATTACAATAAATCTATTAGAAAGCGAAGTGATGACACTTATTTAATAGCGAGTAATTATAGAAATCTAGCTGATATTTATTTTAATAAAGCGAAATATGTAACGGCGGGTAAATATTTTGATAGTACATTAACTAGATTAAATGCACGCTCGAGAGAGTTTAAATTAATTACTAAAAAAAGACAAAATTTAGATGATGTAATTAAATTTGAGGGAATAGCGCAACGAAATGATAGTATTTTAAAAGTTGCGTCACTTTCGCCATCGGATAGAGAAAGTTATTATAAAGACTACATTGAAAATTTAAAGAAAGAAGACAAAAAGAAACAAGAGTTAGCAGAAAAAAAGGCTAAGGAAAACGTTTCAACTTCAGGGGATGCAGATCCACTTAAAGCGAAAACTAAAGATGGTAAAGAAGAGGCAAAAATTGGAAATAGTGATGGTGCCAAAAAAGACATGCCACCACCTGCAATAATGCCAGTACCATCAATAAGCAATTCTGATCAGGCGAGTACGTTTTATTTTTATAATCCATCTACAGTAGCTTTCGGAAAAATTGAATTTAAGAAAAAATGGGGAGATAGAGCACATGTTGAAAACTGGAGAATACTTAAAGAAGATGTGAAAGAAGAAGTAAAAGAAGAAAAAAATCCAGAGGAAACAAAAGAAGGGACAGACAAAGGAGATGAAGCTAAAAAAGTTCCAGAAAAATATACTACTGATTTTTATGTAAAGCATGTACCAACATCGTCAAAGGTATTGGATAGTATTGGAAAAGAAAGAAATTTTGCCTATTATCAATTGGGGGTTATCTATAAAGAAAAATTCAAAGAATATAAACGAGCCGCAGACAAACTAGAAAAACTTTTGGATAATCAACCAGAAGAAAGATTGATTTTGCCTACAATGTATAATCTCTATAAGATTTATGAAATCATTGATCCAAGTAAAGCACTTGTCATGAAATCTAAAATTATTGCACAATATCCAGATTCTCGATATGCTCAAATTATTAGTAATCCTAGTGCTGCTCAAATGAGTTCGACACCCGAGGTCGCTTATAATGATTTATATCAAGAATATTTAGATGGAAATTATCGAGAACTATTGCCCAAAACGGAGGATGCCATTGATCAATTTACGGGTGAAGAAATTTTACCAAAAATGGAATTATTAAAAGCGGATTTGATTGGGAAATTAAAAGGATTGGCGGAGTATAAAAAAGCATTAAATTATGTTGCTTTAACATATCCAAATAGCAGTGAAGGAAAATCAACAGAAAAGTTTATTAGCAATAGAATACCTTATTTAGAATCTTTGAGTTTTAATTCGGAGTTTCCATTGTCATGGAAGATATTGTATAGAGCCGATAATTTAGAGGATAAAAAAACTAAGGCGCTATTAGCTATGCTTGTCAAATTTGCTAAAGAGAGAACAATAGATAAATTACAGGTTTCTACAGACATTTATACAATTGACAAAAACTTTATAGTTATTCATGGCATCAAAACGGTTGAAAATGCTAAAAACATAGCTCAAGTTTTGAAAGAATTTAAAGATTATAAAATAGCTGAACCCGCTATAGTTATTTCTAGTGAAAATTACAAAGTAGTACAAATTAAAAAGAACATTGACGATTATGTTTCAGGAGGATGGCTTACTAAACCTATTGTTCCTATTCAAAGAACTATTGTTGTTCCACAAGATGAAATAGAGAAAGTGGTAAAAGAAGAACCTAAAAAACCGATAGAACAAGGGAAAGAAGCACAAGATTCTCCTAACGCTGCTAAAGGAAAAGCAGGGGAAATGCAAAAACAACCGAATAATGTTCCAAAAGACAACTTAAACTCTAATGATTTGCCTTCAGGGATGATGATGCCTCCAACACCTGACTTTCCAAAAAAATAAACGCTTATGTTTGATAGAAAACCAAAATCATATACTGACCTTTTAGGAAAAACCAACAGGATTGTTGAAGGAACTACTATAAAAGGAAATATTGTTTCTCCTGCTGATTTTCGTTTGGATGGACATTTGATTGGGAATTTTGAGTCAAAAGGAAAGTTAGTTATTGGACCTGCAGGAAGTGTAAAAGGAGATATTATTTGTAAAAACTGTGATATTGAAGGACGTTTTGAAGGAAAAATACAAGTGGCTGAAATCTTGAATTTGAAAGCCAAAGCAAGTGTGCATGGAGAAGTGGTTTGTGGCAAACTTTCAGTAGAGCCAGGAGCAGAGTTTAGTGCGACTTGTGTGATGAAACCTCATGTAAAAAATCTTTCTCATAATGGACAACCAACCGAAGAAAAAACAGCGTAATAGATGGTTGGCTTTAATTAATATCCCTATTCAGATGGGGATTATTATTTATCTATTTTCTTTATTGGGTAATTGGCTTGACCAAAAATATATAAATACAAATAATTTATTTGTAAAAATACTAACACTTTTTGGCGTTGCTCTTGCTTTTTATAATATTAATAGACAATTGAAAGACATCAATGAATCTGATAAAACATCCTAATGAGTTTTAAAAAATACCAACCTATTTTAGAAGTCTTACTAGCATCAATAGGTGTTTTTATTATTCACGAATTGGTTTTTCTTTTTTTTGATTATAAAAAGGAAGAAAGTGGTTTTCAATATTCACTTCCTTTTTTATATTTATTTTTCTCTGTTTGTTCCCTTATAATTGTTTCCATTTTATTAAAAGTAAAATCAGTTGCTATTAATAATGTAGGGAATGTTTTTTTATTAGTAACTCTTATTAAAATTGGAATTGCTTACCTTGTTTTAAATCCAATTTTGGACTCTTCAAGTAGATATGTTGAAACCGAAAAAATGAATTTTTTTATTGTTTTCGCTATCTTTTTGACAATAGAAACGATTGTAACCATAAGAATATTAAATAATAAGCAATAAATTGAATTAAATTTGATTTTTTGGTCAAAAAATTGTTGTTTATACTTTTGATTATTAATAAAAAATGTACCTTTGCACCAAATTTCAGAAGTAAAAATTAAGATAATTTTAAGTTATGGTGTTTTCGAAAAAACCGATTCATTTTATTATAGCAATTCTAGTGGCTTTTCTTCCATTATTTGGGAAATCAGCTTCAATAGATACGATGCAAGTAAAGAAAGAAGTTGTTGTTGAAAAGAAGGAAGTTAAGGATGAGGCAGCAGAACAACAAGAGAAAATTGATGAAGTAATTGGTCATCACGTTCTTGATGGACATAGTTTTACTTTGTTTGCTGATGGTGAAACAGGAGCTCATTATGGTTTTTCATTACCTATTATTCTTTGGGATAATGGTTTGCAAGTTTTCTCTTCTTCAAAATTCAATAATGGTGAATCTGTAGCAGAATCTAATGGGAATTATTACTTTTTACACCATGAAAAAATCTACAAAACGGATGCTACTGGGAAACTAAGTACTGAAAAAGTAGAAGGAGAAGAGCATGTTACTAACGCTCAGCCTTTAGATTTTTCTATTACTAAAGCAGTATTGACTTTAATCGTTGTCGCTTTTTTAATGTTTTTCTTATTTGTAGGTTTGGCTAAATCGTATTCTAAAAACGGAGGTATTTCTTCGGGAGTAGGACGCTTTTTTGAGCCTATCGTATTGTATGTTCGTGATGAAATTGCCATTCCAAACATTGGCGAGAAACACTATAAAAAATACATGAGTTATTTATTGACTATCTTTTTCTTTGTATGGTTTTTAAATATCTTTGGATTGACACCACTTGGAATTAATGTTACAGGAAATATTTCAATCACTTTTGGATTGGCTATTCTTACATATTTGATAACAACATTTACAGCTAAAAAAGATTATTGGAAACACATTTTCTGGATGCCAGGAGTTCCGGTTCCAATGAAAATTATCTTAGCACCAATTGAATTATTAGGAACTATAATTAAACCTTTTTCATTGATGATACGTCTTTATGCCAATATTTTTGCAGGACATATTGTATTGATGAGTTTGGTGGCTTTGATGTTTATTTTCCACAATTGGGTGGGAAGTAGTATGTCATTTTTGTTATCGTTTGCTATTTCAACAATTGAAATATTAGTTGCCTTATTACAAGCTTACATTTTTACAATGTTATCTGCTTTGTATTTTGGAGCAGCATCGGAAGAGCATCATCATGATGAGGCTCATTAATAAATTGAATGTTTAATTAAATATATATACATTATGGAAGGAAATCTTCACCTTATTGGAGCTGGATTAGTAGTAATCGGAGCAGGTTTAGGTATCGGTAGAATCGGTGGATCTGCAATGGACGCTATTGCACGTCAACCAGAAGCTACAAGTAAAATTCAAACAGCTATGCTTATTGCAGCAGCGCTTATTGAAGGTATTGGTTTTGCTGCTTTGTTCGCAGTAAAATAATAAAAAATATAAAGCCATAACGGTTGGTTGTGGCTTTTATTTTATTAATTAAATTAAAAAAGACTATAATTATCTATATACTATGGAAAAGTTAATAAATGATTTTTCGTTTGGGTTGTTTTTTTGGCAATTAATAATTTTCTTAGGATTGTTATTATTATTGAGAAAATTTGCTTGGAAACCAATTCTTGACGCAGTAAACGAAAGAGAAGAAGGGATTAAGAATGCGTTACTTTCTGCTGAAAATGCTAAGAAAGAGATGCAAAATTTGAAATCTGATAATGAGAAATTATTGGCTGAAGCAAGAGCTGAAAGAGATGCTATGATGAAAGACGCTCGTGAAATCAAAGATAAAATGATTAACGATGCTAAATCAGAAGCACAAGCAGCTGGAGAAAAAATGATTTCTCAAGCTAAAGCAGCTATTGAAAGCGAGAAAAATGCAGCTATGGCAGAATTGAAGAATCAAGTTTCTTCTTTGTCTTTAGAAATTGCAGAAAAAGTATTAAGAGACGAATTATCTAACAAAGAATCTCAAACTAAATTGGTTGAGAAAATGTTAGGTGATGCTAAATTAAACTAATCATTATGTCTAGAGCAGCGATTAGATATGCCAAAGCAATATTAGACATTGCACAAACTTCAGGAAAAGCTGAAGCGGTTAATAATGACATGAAGTCAATTGTTGCTGCTATTGCTGAAAGTGTTGAATTGAAAGATTTTTTATCAAGTCCGATTATAAAAATGGATGTTAAAAAGTCGGCGTTGTCTGAAATATTTTCAACAGTTCAAAATGAAACGAATAGTTTGTTTCATTTGCTATTTGAAAATAAAAGATTTGAAATTCTTGAAGCTATAGCTAAAGAATACCTTCATCTATTTGATGTAAGTAAAGGAGTTGAAGTTGCTAAAGTAACTACAGCTTTTCCAATTACTCCAGAATTAGAGACTAAAGTATTAGCCAAAATTGCAGAATTTTCAAGTATGAAAATCACAATTGAAAATATAGTAGATCCAACAATTATTGGTGGATTTATATTGAGAGTTGGTGACCAGCAGTACAACGCTTCTGTAGCCAGCAAGTTAAGTGAATTAAAAAGAGAGTTTAGTAATTAAAATTCCATTAAAGATATATCAAAATGGCAGAAATTAAACCAGCTGAAATTACAGCAATATTAAAAAAACAATTATCTGGTTTTGAATCAGGTGCATCGTTAGAAGAAGTAGGAACCGTACTTCAAGTGGGTGATGGTATCGCTCGTGTTTACGGTTTATCAAATGCTCAATATGGTGAGTTAGTACAATTTGACAACGGATTGGAAGCTATCGTATTGAACTTAGAAGAAGACAATGTTGGGGTAGTACTTTTAGGACCATCTACTGGAATCAGAGAAGGGTCTACTGTAAAACGTACACAACGTATTGCTTCATTGAAAGTTGGAGAGCAAATAGTTGGTCGTGTTGTAAATACACTTGGAGAGCCAATTGATGGTAAAGGACCAATCGGAGGTGAATTGTATGAAATGCCGTTGGAAAGAAAAGCTCCTGGAGTTATCTTCCGTCAACCTGTAACAGAACCATTACAAACGGGTATCAAAGCAGTAGATGCGATGATTCCTGTAGGACGTGGACAACGTGAGTTAGTTATTGGTGACCGTCAAACGGGTAAATCAACCGTTTGTATCGATACTATTTTAAATCAAAAAGAATTTTATGATGCTGGAAAACCAGTATTTTGTATCTATGTTGCTATCGGACAAAAAGCTTCGACTGTAGCTGGAATTGCAAAAATGTTGGAAGAAAAAGGAGCCATGGCATATACTGTAATAGTTGCTGCTAATGCCTCTGACCCAGCACCAATGCAAGTTTATGCACCGATGGCTGGAGCTGCAATTGGAGAGTATTTCCGTGATTCAGGTCGCCCTGCATTAATTGTTTATGATGATTTGTCTAAACAAGCGGTTGCTTACCGTGAGGTATCTCTTTTATTGAGAAGACCACCAGGTCGTGAAGCATATCCTGGAGACGTTTTCTACTTACACTCTCGTTTATTAGAAAGAGCTTGTAAAGTGATTGCTGATGATGATATCGCTAAAAACATGAATGACTTGCCAGATACTTTGAAAGGTATCGTTAAAGGTGGTGGATCATTAACGGCATTACCAATCATTGAAACGCAAGCGGGAGACGTTTCTGCTTATATCCCAACTAACGTAATTTCGATTACTGACGGACAGATTTTCCTTGATGGAGATTTGTTTAACTCTGGGGTTCGTCCGGCAATTAATGTTGGTATCTCAGTATCACGTGTTGGAGGAAATGCACAAATTAAATCCATGAAAAAAGTAGCTGGTACTTTAAAACTAGACCAAGCACAATTCCGTGAGTTAGAAGCTTTCGCAAAATTTGGATCTGATTTGGATGCTGTAACTTTGAATGTAATTGAAAAAGGAAAAAGAAATGTTGAAATCTTAAAACAAGGTTTGAACTCTCCTTATACAGTGGAAGACCAAGTTGCAATTATTTATGCAGGTTCTAAAAACTTATTAAGAAATGTTCCTGTTGCTAAAGTTAAAGAATTCGAAAAAGATTTCTTAGAATACTTGAACAATAAAAATAGAAATATATTGGATGCTTTAAAAGCGGGTAAATTAGACGATACTATTACCGATGCTTTAGAACAAGCAGCTAAAGAAATTTCAGCAAAATATAATTAATTTTAAGTGAATAGAGAATAGTAATTAGCGAAAAGCTAATTACTATTCTCTGATTACTAATTACTAAATAAACATGGCAAACTTAAAGGAAATCCGTAATAGAATTACTTCCGTTTCATCGACGATGCAGATTACTTCTGCGATGAAAATGGTTTCTGCTGCAAAGTTGAAGAAAGCGCAAGATGCAATTACAGCTATGCGACCTTATGCCGAAAAACTAACGGAATTATTACAAAGTTTAAGCGCAACTCTTGATGGTGAAGTTGGAGGAAGTTTTACAGCTCAACGTGAAGTAAATAAAGTTTTAATTGTTGCCATCACATCCAACAGAGGATTGTGTGGGGCTTTTAACTCTAATGTTATTAAGCAGGCTAAAACTATTGCAGAGTCTTATTCTGGAAAACAAGTTGATGTTTTTGCAATTGGTAAAAAAGGGAATGACGCTTTAGGAAAAACCAATACAATTGTCGGCAATAAAAGTGAAGTTTTTGATGATTTAACGTTTGATAATGTTGCAGAAATTGCTCAAATATTAACCGATAAATTTACTTCAGGGGAATATGATAAAATAGAAATTGTTTACAATCAGTTTAAAAATGCAGCTACACAAATCGTTCAATCCGAACAATTTTTGCCATTAGCTCCTGTTAAATCTGACAAACCAGTTTCTACTGGGGATTATATTTTTGAGCCATCTAAAGAAGAAATTGTATTGACATTGATTCCAAAATCATTAAAAACACAGTTGTATAAAGCGATTAGAGATTCATTTGCCTCAGAACACGGTGCTCGTATGACCGCGATGCATAAAGCAACTGATAACGCAACCGAATTAAGAGATCAATTGAAATTGACCTACAATAAAGCACGTCAAGCGGCTATCACTAATGAAATCCTTGAGATTGTTGGTGGAGCAGAGGCGTTGAAAGGATAATTTAATTCAAAATAAAATAAGTAAGAGTCAACATTTGTTGGCTCTTTTTTTATTACATCAATATAATACCTATTTTTGTTTCGCATTAAATAAAAAACCACCTTGAGTTTATATAAAAACCTTTTCAAACAAACACTTATCTATGGGCTAGCAACGGTTTTCCCGAGAATAATTAGCTTTATTCTCAACCCATTGTTTGTTGTGTATTTGCCAGATAAAAGCAAGATGGGTGAGGTGTCTGTAATTTTTGCGTACTTGGTTTTTTTTAATGTGGTGTTGTCTTATGGAATGGAAACTGCTTTCTTCCGATTTTATAACACAGAGGAGAACAAGAAGAATGTTATATCAACCACTACCATATCCTTGTTTTGGTCGTCATTGGCTTTTTTATTGCTATCATTATTGTTCCGAAATGCATTGGCTTCTTGGTCAAATATCAGTGTAGAGTATATTACCTATACTATTTTTATACTGACTCTCGATGCTTTGGCAATTATTCCTTTTTCAAAGTTGAGAGCTGAGAAAAGACCGATGCGCTATGCTACAATCAAGATGGCAAATGTTACCATTAATCTTTTATTGAATGTTTTCTTTTTGGCTTTCCTTCCTAAAATAGTAGCTCATAATCCCACTGGATTTTTTAGCACCCTCTATTTTGAAAACTTTCAAATAGGTTACATTTTTGTGTCCAACTTAGTGGCAAGTTTAGTTACATTATTTGTTTTATCACCCAATTATTTCAATATTTCATGGAAGTTTGATGTTGTTTTATGGAAGAAAATGATGTATTATGGAGTTCCCATTTTAATTGCTGGAATTGCCTTTGCCATTAACGAGCACTTTGATAAAATTCTTTTAGACTGGATGCATGTTCCGATGTCGGATATTGGTGCTTATTCCGCTTGTTACAAAATAGGTATGTTTATGGTGTTGTTTAGAACCGCTTATACTCTAGGAATTGAGCCTTTTTTCTTTAGTCATGCTAGTAATGAAAATGCGCAACAAACCTATGCTACCATTACTAAATACTTTGTTATTTTTGGTTCATTCATTTGTCTCTTTGTAATTGTTTTTATCGATTTATTGAAACGACCTTTGGTGCCCAATTCTAATTATTGGGATGCTATAAAAGTGGTTCCGCTTATTGTTTTGGCTAATTTCTTTTTGGGGATTTATACCAATTTATCTGTTTGGTATAAGTTGATTGACAAAACCAAAATAGGAGCTTATATTTCATTGGTTGGTGCTGCGGTGACCCTTATTTTAAATTATGCATTAATTCCAACAATGAGTTATTATGGCTCTGCTATTGCCACGATTGCAGCCTATGGAACCATGATGATTATTTCTTATAAAATGGGACAAAAAAGCTATCCAATTCCGTATGACATGAATAAGATATTTAGTTATCTTGGACTTACCATAGTTTTCTCGGCGGTTTCGTTTTATATTCCAATCATTAGAGAAAATTATTATATTAAAACATTATTATTACTTGTGTTTCTATATTTCATCTATTACAGTGAGAAAGAAACATTACTACGAATTATAAAAAGAAAAAAATAGATCGGATAGGTCGCGACCTGTCCATACATAAAGAAAAGCAAAATAATGACCATCAAAATCATCAACAAATCGCAACACGAATTGCCAAATTATGAAACCATTGCTTCGGCAGGAATGGACTTACGTGCTAATATTTCAGAATCAATCACTTTAAAATCATTAGAAAGAACCATTGTAAAAACAGGTCTTTTTATTGAATTACCAATTGGTTACGAAGCACAAGTGCGACCAAGAAGTGGATTGGCTGCCAAAAAAGGAATTACAGTTCTCAATTCACCCGGAACTGTTGATGCTGATTATCGCGGTGAAATCGGAGTAATTTTAGTAAATTTATCCCATGAAGATTTTGTGATTGAAAACGGAGAACGCATCGCCCAATTAATTATTGCCAAACACGAACGCGCTGAGTGGATTGAAGTGGAAGAATTATCAGAAACTTCACGTGGAGAAGGCGGATTTGGTAGTACGGGCGTCAAATAGTTTACAGTGTTCAGTTGCAGTTAACCGATTAAAACTTAAATATAAACTTTGTGTCTTAGTAGTAAAAAATAAAACAATGAAAATTATAGTACCTATGGCGGGTCGTGGTTCACGGCTTCGCCCACACACATTAACCATTCCAAAACCATTAATACCTATTGCTGGAAAACCAATCGTGCACCGATTAGTGGAAGATATTGCAGGAGTATTAAACCAGAATATTGATGAAGTTGCATTTATCATCCACGAGAGTTTTGGTAAAAAGGTGGAAGAAGAATTAATTGCCATTGCTCAAAAATTGGGGGCTAGAGGAACCATCTATTATCAAAATGAAGCTTTAGGAACGGGTCATGCTATTATGTGTGCCAAAGATTCTTTGAGCGGACCAGCAGTTATTGCATATGCCGATACTTTAATTCGTGCTGATTTTGATTTGGATAAAACAGCCGATAGCGTAATCTGGGTAAAGCAAGTGGACCAACCTGAAGCTTTTGGCGTTATTAATTTAAACGAAAACAATGAAATAGTCGAGTTGGTAGAAAAACCGAAAGAATTTGTTTCTGACCTTGCCGTGATTGGCATATACTATTTTAAAGATGTTGCCGTTCTAAAGAATGAATTGCAATCGGTTTTGGACAATAATATTATCCATGGTGGCGAATATCAAATTAATGATGGTATCAAACAAATGATGGCAAAAGGAATGAAATTTGTGCCAGGAAAAGTAGATGAATGGATGGATTGCGGGAACAAAGATGTTACGGTTGATACGAATAATAGAATGTTGAATTTCTTGCATAACGACGGCATTCATTTGATTGATTATGATGTGAAACAAGAAAACTCGTATATCATTCCTCCTTGTTATATTGGTAAAGATGTAGTATTGATCAATGCCACAGTGGGTCCCAATGTATCTCTTGGCGATGGTTGTCATGTTGAGAACAGCACCATTACCAATAGTTTGATACAAACGCATTCTCATATTAAAAATGCCAATTTGGATAATGCTATGATTGGGAACCATGCTAGTTTTGATGGTGATTTCACAAGTATTAGTATTGGAGATTATTCGGTTTTAGAATAAAAATACATGAAAAAAATAGTTTTATATAGTTTTCTTTTTGGAATGTTTTTCGTTCCAATTGCTCTTTTGGCTCAAGGCGAACCTAAAGATACGTTGGCATTGGCAGAGAATAAATTTGAAACCTCATTCTATGAATCTTTGAAACAAAAAGGCATTGAAAATTATGATAAAGCTATTGAATCGTTAGAGAAATGTCAAGATGTTCAATCTGATAATGCGATTGTTTATTTTGAATTAGGCAAGAATTATTTGGCATTAAAAAAATATAAAGAAGCCTACGATAATTTTGAGAAGGTAACTAAAATAGAACCTAAAAACCGTTGGGCTTGGGCTGGCATGTATGATGTGTGTTATGAAACACATGATTACAATCAGGCTATTACTGTGGTTCAAAAATTAACCGAATTCAAAGCAGATTATAAAGAAGATTTGGTGTCGTTATACATGAATACGCAACAATTTGACAAAGCTTTGGATTTGATTAATGAGCTTAATCAAACCGTTGGTAAATCGGATAAAAGAGAATTGTATAAAGCTCAAATTCTATCGGATGCTAAATATCAAGGTTCAGAAAAAGCCAATTTAATTGATCAAATCAAGAAAAATCCAAAGGATGAAGCCAATTATGTTGCTTTGATTTATTTGTATTCTCAAAGTAATCAAGAAGAAAAAGCGTTGGAAGTTGCTAAACAATTGGAAAAGGAAATCCCAACTTCTGATTGGGCCCAAGTGAGTTTGTTCAAGTTTCATTTGAATAATAATGATGGTGATAAAGCTGTAAAAGCAATGAATATTGTTTTTGAAAGTGATAAAATAGATAGAAAAATTAAACATAGAATTTTAAATGAATTCTTGATTTTTACTAAAAATAATCCGCAGTATGAAAAGGATTTAGATCATGCAATTGGTTATTTTGATGATGATAAAGAAGTAAAAGTTGCTAAAGAAATAGGGAAGTTTTATCAAGCCAAAAAAGATTGGGTGAAAGCTATCAAGTATTATGAAATGCATTTGAAAAACACCAATGACGATATGGAAACCATTTTGTTATTGATGCAAGCGTATACTGAAAACCTACAGTTTGATAAATTAGCCAAAGCCTCCGACGAGCAAATGCAGTTGTTCCCTTCGCAACCCCAATTGTATTATTACAATGGATTGGCAAACAATCAGCTTAAAAATTATAAAAAAGCCAAAGACGTTCTAGAAGCTGGAATCGATTTTGTAATTGATGATAAGGCATTAGAAATTAATTTTAATCTTCAATTAGGCGAAGCTTACAACGGTTTAGGAGATATGAAAAAGAAAGAGTTCTATTTTACAAAAGCCAATTCGCTCATTGAGAAACAAAAGAAATAAATCTTAAAATACCTTGAATTTTTGAAACCCTACATGAAAAAATATTTTGCGCTTTTAGTATTGATTTTAGTTAGCTCTTGCAAATCCAAAGCATTTTTGGCGGAAGGAAGTGCAAGCAAAACTTTGTCGGCAGATAAAATTATAAACAATCACTATAGCAATACAACAGAATTTTCTACTTTAAATATAAAAGCAAGCGCAAAATATCAAGATGATAAGCAAACGCAAAATGTACAAGCCGAAATTAGAATTAAGAAAAACGAAAAGATTTTAGTTAGCATAAAAGTTTTAGGTTTTACTATGGCTAAAGCTTTGATTACCCCAACTTCTGTGCAATATTATGAAAAGATAGGAGGAAAATATTTTGAGGGTGATTATGTTGGATTAAGTCAATGGTTGGGAACTGATTTGGATTTTCAAAAAGTACAAAATATGTTTATTGGAAAAGCAATTGATGATTTACACAAGGGGAAATATGCCGTTTCTATTATGGAAAAATTGTATAAATTACAATCCAATTCAGACGGAAATACTGATAAATCATTCTTTTTTGAAAGCAGTAATTTTTTGATAAAAAGACAAGAAATTAATCAGCCTACATTAGATAGAACGCTGCAAGTTGCTTATCCAGATTATAAAAAATACGATGAAATGATTTTACCGTTATCTTTGGCAATCGATGCTAGACAAAAGGAGAGTAAAACCAACATCGACATCCAATATAAAAATGTTACCTTCAACGAAGACCTTACATTTCCCTACAGTGTTCCAGAAGGGTATGAAAGAATTTTTATTGACAAGATATAAATACTATGCAAAAAAGATTAATCACATTACTTTTCATTTGTCTGACTTCATTGGCATGGAGCCAGCATACACAAGAAGAATTGGAGCAACGAAAAGCTAAAATTCAACAAGAAATTGAAGAAAAGCAAAAAATGTTGGATGAAGTTAAAGGTAAAGAAAAATCAGTTGTCAAATTGTTGACTCTTCAAAAAGAGAAAATTGGCTTGAAAGAAAAACTGATTAACACCACCGAAAAGCAAACCAAATTGTTGAGCAATGATATGTATATTAATCAGGTTCAAATAAACAAACTGAAAAAAGATTTGGTTATTCTTAAAGAGGATTATGCTGCTATGATTGTGAAATCTTACAAAAGTAGATCGCAACAAAGTAGGGTTATGTTTTTATTGTCATCAGAGAATTTTTTACAAGCCTATAAGCGATTGCAATACATGAAGCAATATTCTAGTTATAGAAGAATGCAAGGGGATGAAATAAAAGACAAAACAGCTAAGTTAGCTGACTATAATTTAAAATTAAGCGGACAAAAAACAGAAAAAGTTAAGTTGATTAACGAGCAAGAAAATCAAAAACAAGACTTAGAAAAAGAGAAACAAGAACAAGAAAAAATAGCCAACAGTTTAAAGAAAGACAAAAAACAAATTGCTGCTGAAATCAAGAAGAAACAGCAAGAAACCAAAAAAATAGACGCTCAAATTCAAAAATTAATTCGCGATGCGATTGCAGAAGCCAACAAAAAAGCTGCTGCTGCCAAAGTAAAAGCCAATCCAAAAACAACTACTGTTGCTGAAACGAAGCGTATTGAAGAATCGACTAAAATTGTTTTAACGCCCGAAGGGCAATTAATTTCCAATAATTTTAAAGCCAATAAAGGAAGATTGCCTTGGCCTGTAGAAAAAGGGGTAATTACTTTAGGATATGGTGATCAACCCCATCCTGTATATAAAACACTGATGATTCACAATAGTGGGATTGAAATAACGACAGAAGCAGGAGCCAATGCTAGAGCAGTCTTTGGGGGAGAAGTAACTAAAGTTATCGTAATTTCACCATTGAATAAAGCGGTATGTGTGCAACATGGAGATTACTTTACCGTATATCAAAATTTAAGTTCGGTGAGTGTTAATGCTGGCGATAGAGTATCTACTAAGCAAAGTCTTGGGAAAATTAGAACTAATGCAGAAGGCAAAACCATATTAAAATTCCTGATTTCTCAAAACACCACTTATGCCAATCCAACGATGTGGTTAAATAAATAGTATTTCACTCTCAGAGCCTGAAAATTCACCCTCCGAGGTTGAATTTTCAGGCTCTGAGGCTCAAATTTCAGGCAAAAAGGGTGAATTTTCAGGCTCCGAGCCTCAATTTTCAGGCTAAAAGGGTGAATTTTCAGGCTCTGAGGTTCAATTTTCACCCTCCGAGGGTGAATTTTCAGGCTAAAAGGGTGAAATTTGGATTTGCAAAATTTAACAATTTATATAAACAAAGCCTTTAATTCGGTGGCATCATGAGGATTCATTTTTCCTGCGAGTACCAAACTCAATTGTTTTCTTCTTAAGGCAGCGTCAAATCGTGATTTTTCTTCCTCTGATTCTGGTTCTAATATTGGAACTGAAACTGGATTTCCAGATTCATCAACAGCCACAAAAGTATATATAGCTTCGTTGGCCTTTGTTCTAATTCCTGATTCTCTGTCTTCAATCCAAACATCTAAATAAATTTCCATAGACGAGGTAAAAGCTCTGGAAACTTTGGCTTCAATAGTTACCACACTTCCTAAAGGAATGGAACGATTGAACGCCACATGATTTACTGAAGCGGTTACCACAATTCTTCTGGAATGTCTTCTTGCTGCTATACTAGCAGCTCTATCCATTCTAGCCAATAATTCACCGCCAAAAAGATTGTTTAGTGGATTGGTTTCGCTTGGTAAAACCAAATCGGTCAGTATGGTTAAGGAATCAATAGGATGTTTTGGAGTCATGGGTTTTTTTGCAAAGGTATTAAAAACAGCATAAGGAAGTTTCTAAAAACAAAAAATCCCGAAATAATCGGGACTTTTTTATAGTTCTTCAATCAACAACCAAGCTTCTGGATTGTGTGATTTTTGTATTTTTTGCATTTGGCCTTGAGCTTCAGAATAAGAAGTGTAACTACCATAAATGACAGGATATAAACCATGTTTATTTTTGGCTATTTTTTTTGCAGGATATCCTAATTTAACAAGCTCGTCATACATTTTTGTGGCATTTTCTTCTTGTAAAAATGCGCCAGCCACAATATGGTAGGGCATTTTCCCTTCAGTCACATTCAAGGTAACTGTGGGCAATGGATTGGAAATAAAAAATGTAGCTTCTTGAATTTTTTGGTTGACTTGTTTTTGAACTTTAGTTTGAACCGCTACTGTTTCTGCTTGAATTTTAGTTTGATAATATTGATTTCCAAAGAAACCACCTGCACCAAGCAATCCAGCACCAAGAACAAAAACAGCAGCATATTTCAAGAAATTGCTAGAATCTCTTTTTTCTGGAATAAAAGCAATAGGTTCTTTTTCTTCAAGAACATCCGCTTCTACTTTGTATTCTTCACGTTTAATATTGGGCGAAGCAAAAGTGGATAATCCAAAAGAAGAAGTTAAATAATTAACTTGATCAGCAGGAACAAAAACCAAACTTTTTTCAGCATTTAATTTCAATTCTCCAATGTTTTTTAGCGAAATTGAACCTTGTTCTTGTAGTTTGTTTTTCCATGAATTTACTTCATTTTGAATAACCGTAACCGCAATTTCATAAGACATTTTCTCCGCTTGAGCGATATGATTTGCCAATAAACCATCATTGTTTTTTAAATAGGAATTGAACGACACCAGTTTTTTTGGTGGGTAAAACGAATGCGAACTTTCTTGTAATTGTGCGGATTGAATTTCGGTTAAAAAAGCCCCAAACCCAGGCACAGTTACACACTGGTAACGGTAAAGTAATTGCGAAATGTATTGGTCAATCTTCATAATGACAAATTTAATTATTTAATGTGTAATGCAAAATTTTATCAACAAACTTTGTTAACAATTTTAATTCTTCTTATTTTTGGATTTCCATTTTATACACCATACAGCTTTAATTTAATGAACGACACCGAATTACTACACTTGTTAGCCCTATTAAAAATTGAGGGAGTTGGCGATATAGTTGCCAAAAAATTACTAAATCATTGCGGAAGTGCCGAGGAAATCTTTACAACAAAGGCGTCCATTTTATCCTCTATAGATGGAATTGGGGATGTTTTGATTAAAAATCTGAAAGACAAATCCGTTTTTAAGTTGGCAGCATCCGAACTTAAATTTATTGAAGACAATCATATAAATTTATTGTTTTATCAAGAGGAAGCTTATCCAAATCGATTGAAACATTGCATTGATTCTCCAGTTTTGCTATTTGCTTCGGGTAATATGGATTTGAATAATCGTAAAATCATCAGTATAGTTGGCACACGCGAAATCACCTCTTATGGTATAGACTTTTGTAAAAAACTAATAGAAGATATAGCACCTTTAAATCCTATAATAGTGAGTGGATTTGCTTATGGAGTTGATATTGTTGCTCATAAAGCTGCCATGGATTGCAATTTGCAAACCATTGGTGTGATTGCACACGGATTGAACCAAGTATATCCCAAAGTTCATAAAAAGTATGTGGCAAAAATGGAAGAAAATGGCGGATTTCTAACTGAATATTGGAGCACATCAAATCCTGAAAAAGAGAATTTTGTAAAAAGAAACCGAATCGTTGCCGGAATGAGCGAAGCTACAATTGTTATAGAAAGCGCTGAAAAGGGAGGGTCTTTAATAACGGCTAATTTAGCTAATGATTACAATCGGGATGTGTTTGCCGTGCCAGGAAGAACTTCGGACAAATTTAGTCAAGGTTGTAATAATTTAATTAAGACGCAACGTGCCAATCTATTAACTTCAGCGGCCGATTTGATATATATTCTCAATTGGGAGTTGCATCATAAAGAAGAAAAAGTCATTCAAAAACAGCTCTTTATTTCCTTAGATAATGAGGAACAAAAGATTCATGATTATCTTCAGAAAAAAGGAAAAGAAGAATTGGATACGATTGCTTTAGAATGTGGTTTTCCTGTTTTTAGAATTTCGTCTATTTTAATGAATATGGAATTAAAAGGAGTCATACGTCCTTTACCAGGTAAATTATTTGAAGTAATTTAATTAAAACCTAATTTCACTCGAACTCTATTCAAAACTTGATTTGCCACCAAATGTGCTTTTGCAGCTCCTTCTTTTAATAAAGCATCTACTTCGTCTAGATGGCTCATATAGTAATTGTATTTTTCTCTTTCTGTTTTGAATTTTTCACAAATCAATTCAAAAAGAGCTTGTTTGGCATGACCATAACCATAATTTCCGCCTAGATAATTTTGTTTCATTATCACAATTTGGTCTTCATTGGCAACCAATTTATAAATAGCAAATATTTTACAAGTATCTGGATTTTTAGGTTCTTCTAGTGGTGTGCTATCACTTTCAATAGCCATTATTTGTTTGCGCAACGCTTTATCATCGATAAAAATGTTGATAAGGTTTCCACGGGATTTACTCATTTTAAAACCATCGGTACCTGGAACATACATGGTTTCTTCTTGAACAGTTCCTTCTGGAATAACAAACGTTTCTCCCATTTGGTGATTGAAACGAGAAGCCACATCACGAGTAATTTCTATATGTTGCATTTGGTCTTTCCCAACAGGAACAAATTTGGCATCATATAATAAGATATCCGCTGCCATAAGCATTGGATAGGTAAATAAACCTGCGTTTACATCTTCTAATCTATCGGCTTTATCTTTGAAAGAATGTGCTAAAGTCAATCGTTGAAATGGGAAAAAGCAACTCAAATACCAAGATAATTCGGCAGTTTGAGGCACATCACTTTGACGATAAAAAGTTACCTTATTAATATCTAATCCACAAGCTAACCAAGCAGCAGCAGTGCTATAAGTGTTAGCTCTTAACGTTTCACCCTCTTTAATTTGAGTGATGGAATGTAAATCGGCGATAAACAAAAACGATTGATTTGCTGGATTGTTAGATAATTCAATAGCAGGAATGATGGCACCTAATAAGTTTCCTAAATGAGGTGTGCCTGTACTTTGAACGCCTGTGAGTATTTTTGCCATTGTAATTTTTATTTGTGGCAAAGTTAAACCTTTGTATTAAAAATTGCATACTATTCCTTATTTTTGACACTATGAGAATAATAAAATGTCTTTTTTGGATTCTTTGGCGTGTTTGGTTTTACGTATTGATGGGAATCTTTATTGTTATAATGCTTCCTTTTCTTTTAATTTCTATTATTAAAGAAGAATGGTATCCCTATTTTTTTGTGATGGCTCGCATTTGGGCAAGAGGAATTCTACTAGGATTGGGCTGTTATTATAAAATTGAACGGGAACAAGAATTGGAGGAAGGTAAAAGTTATATGCTTACCGCCAATCATACTTCTATGTTGGACATTATGTTGATGTTGGCCGTTATTCGAAATCCATTTGTTTTTGTGGGAAAAAAGGAGTTGGCTAAAATACCATTATTTGGTTTTTTCTATAAAAGAACATGCATTTTAGTAGATAGAAGTAGCCCAAAAAGCAGGCATGAAGTTTTTGAAAGAGCTCAAAAACGATTGAAACAAGGAATGAGCATTTGTATTTTCCCTGAAGGAGGAGTTCCCGATGAAACTATTGTCTTGGATGAGTTTAAAGATGGTGCTTTTCGGTTGGCAATAGAACATCAAATACCTATTGTTCCCATTACATTTGGCGATAATAAGAAAAGAATGTCATATACTTTTTTTAGTGGAGGTCCAGGTTTATTGAGAGTCAGGGTGCATCACTTTATTGAAACCAAAGGAAAAACCTTAGATGATAAAAAATTGTTGAGAGAACAAACTAGAACTGTTATTTTAAAACAATTAGAGCAATTTAATCCATAAAAAAGAGCGCTTAACTAAGGCGCTCTTTTTCGTTATTACTCGGAAGCAATAACACAACTTAACTAATTTTAAACTAACCTTATTAATCTTAACCTAACTTAAAAAGAAAAATTTATTCCCGAGTACACTCCAAACACATACGGTTTAAAGTTTCCTGGGTCATTGCTAAATGTATTGATTTGATATTTAAAAACGGGTTCAATCCTTGCTTCTAAATGTTTGAATATATCATATTTAAAACCCAATCCCACATTTCCACTAAAGTGAATAGTATTTAGATTACTTGCTTCTCCAATTTTTAAATTCAAATCGGAAGATTGAAGATAAATTTCATTTTCATTTAATACCATTGTGCTCATACCACCAATAACGTCAATTCCAAATTTTTTATTTAGAACCTTGTATGTTAGTTCTAAAGGCATTTCAATATATCCCAGTTTTTGATTTAAACTTCCATCCGTTCTATCACCAATTTTATTTAAGGGACTATTTACATTATTTAAATTTTCAATTACTATTAAATTTCCTGCAGCATTTGGATTCAAATTTGTTAATTTTCCAGTTACAGATTGCGTTTGATAGTATGTAATTCCATTAGTATTGTAATCCATATTCAAAACATTTATCCCAGTTCTTATTTTTAATTTTTTGGTAATAGCATAATTTAAACCCAGTCCATAACTTTGATTGTTTGCAGAATAAGTTTTATCATTATTCGCCAGTTTATCATCTAATGGAGAGCCATTTGTAATAGAACTAAAATAAATAGGCGCAATGTTTGTTGAAACTTGCCACCTATTTAATTTTGGTTCAGTAATCGATTTGCTTTCTTTTTCTTTTAGCAATTCTTCCAACGCATTTGGCTCAACACTAGCAATTTTTATTGAGTCATTTTTTTTATTTATTGTTTCGTCAGTTTTAGTATTAGGGTTTAAAACTGATTTGTTTTGATCTATACTATTATTGTTTGCAATGCTAGTATTGGATAGTTTATTTGGATTTGAAATAGTGTTACTATCATTTGTTTTTTCTACCGGATTAACTGGTTTTTCAGCTAATGAAGTATTGTTTTCGGATGCTATAATAGGGTTATTATTTTTTGTTTTTTTCTGTTTAGTAGCATGAGATGCTATTTTTTCTTCAGACTTTTTGTTAACTATTGAAGTTGCATTTACTTTATAAACTTTGTTTTTAATAGTTTTATTTGTGCTATTGACAGTGTGTTTTCTTTCTGTTTCAACTACTATTTTTTGTTTCAAAACAGAATGGGTTTGGGTAGTTTTTTTTGAACCTCCAATTACTTCTGTTTTAGTTGAACCAGTTTCATTTTCAATATTTGCCGTTGCAACATTTTGTTTTTTATCTACAAATTTAGTTACCTTATTACTATTTGTTTTAACGCTATCTTTTTCCTGCTTTGCAACAGTATTTATATTAATTATTTTCGGTTTAGAATTATCAATGAATACAAAAAAACCTATAAGTAACGCTGCTGCAATACCTGAAAGTTTCCACCAAAATGGTATCACTCTTCTTTTTTTCTTTTCATTTAATTTTTTTTCGATGTTTTCCCAAACTATTTCATCTGGAATTACTTCAAAATTTTCAAAATTTTCTTGAAAGAGTTTATTTATGTTTTTTCTTTCGCTCATTTTATAAAAGGCATTTTTGAACTGCCTGTATTATTTTCTATTTTTTCTTTTAATATCATTTTGGCTCTCGATAAATTGGATTTTGAAGTTCCTACACTAATTCCAAGAGCATCTGCAATTTCTTGATGCGAATAATTTTCAAAAACGGTCAAGTTAAAAACCAATCGATATCTATCTGGCAATTCTTGAATAATTTTCATTAGAAATTCTACTGAAATTTCATCATTAATTTCAACTTCAACGTCTTCAACTACATCCTCATCTATCGAATTTAACAACCGCTTGTTTCGATATTGTTGAAGAATATGATTTATAGTTATTCGTTTTAACCATCCATCAAAAGAACCTTTAAATGCGTATTGATGTATTTTTTCAAATACTAATAAAAAGATATCTTGTAAATTATCTTGAGCTTCTGGATAATTGCGTGAATACTTTAAGCATAGTGAGAACATCTTTGGGGCATATTGCCTATACAATTGTTCTTGAGCTTTGCTATCATTTTTTTTACAATCATTTATGAGTTGCTCTAAAGTCAAATTAAATTAATTAATGATTAACTACAGCGTCATATTGTGAATATTGATCAACACCTTGCGCGTCAGTACCAGTCCAAAACTTAAAATGATATGTGCCTAAAGCTGTTGGTTTAAATTTTAAGGGGATTGTATACGTTGTTTGACTTGGAGGACAACTTGTTCCGCCATTTTCTTTTAATGCTATTATGGCTACAGTTCTTGTCATGCCATCTCTTAAATAATAAAAATCATAGAAACTATGGCAAACCGTTGGACGAATATAACTAAGAGGAATTTCAGTAATACTATCCTTTGCGAATTGTGTTGGCATAACTACTTGACTTACCGGTAATGTTTCCAAGGTATTCTGAGGATTATCATTGCTAGGGCTGCATGAAAAAGTTAGAACACTTATTGCTAAAATTAAAAAAATACGTTTCATTGTAATATATGTTTTGTTAGTAGATACAAAAAGATTGAAAAGGTTGCGTGAAAATATAAAAAAAATCACGCTCAAGGCGTGATTTAATTGTTAAGCGTTATTTTCTTTTATTAATGTTTTGATTTTTAGTTCTAATTCGTCAGCTAATTCTGGATTGTCTTTTATTAATGCTTTCACGGCATCACGTCCTTGACCTAGTTTCGTGTCACCATAACTGAACCAAGATCCAGCTTTTTTAACCACTTCAAATTCCACCGCCAAATCTAATATTTCTCCGGTTTTTGAAATTCCTTCTCCATACATAATGTCGAATTCAGCCACTTTAAAAGGTGGAGCTACTTTATTTTTCACCACTTTTACTTTTGTTCGGTTTCCAACTACGTTTTCACCATCTTTAATTTGTGAAGAACGACGTATGTCTAAACGAACAGACGCATAAAATTTTAATGCATTTCCTCCGGTTGTAGTTTCAGGATTTCCAAACATCACTCCAATTTTCTCTCTCAACTGATTAATGAAGAAAACCGTACAATGTGTTTTGCTGATTGTTCCCGTTAATTTTCTCAATGCCTGAGACATTAAACGAGCATGTAATCCCATTTTAGAATCACCCATTTCACCTTCAATTTCGCTTTTTGGAGTTAAAGCAGCCACCGAGTCAATGACCACAATGTCAATAGCACCTGAACGGATAAGGTTTTCTGCTATTTCTAATGCTTGTTCCCCATTATCGGGTTGAGAAATAATTAGATTTTCAATATCAACACCTAATTTCTCTGCATAATTTCTATCAAATGCATGTTCAGCATCAATAAATGCAGCAATTCCACCTGCTTTTTGCGCTTCGGCAATAGCATGAAGAGTCAAAGTAGTTTTACCAGAAGATTCTGGACCATATATTTCTATGATTCTTCCTTTTGGATATCCGTTTACTCCTAAAGCTAAATCTAAACCTAGCGATCCTGAAGAAATAGTTTCCACTTCTTCAACAGCTTTATCTCCCATTTTCATTACGGTTCCTTTTCCGTAAGTTTTGTCTAATTTGTCTAGCGTAAGCTGTAACGCTTTTAATTTTGCTTCTTTTTCTGAACTCATTTTTCTAAATTTTTGGCATTTAAGTTGTAAAAATAATTAAAAAAAGAATGTGAAAGAAGAATATCAAAATGAGTTTTAAACAATTGTAACCAAAATATATTTCTTACTTTAGCCAAGAATTTTTTAGCAGTTATGGAGAAACTGATTTCTTATCCAATTTCTATCCTTTACTATCTTTGTTTTGGATTAACTTTATGTGTTTTTCATCCCATTCAATGGGTTTGTTTTAGTGTTTTTGGATATCAAGCACATAAGAAAAGTGTTGATTATTTAAATTTATTTTTGGTAAGATGCACCAATATTCTAGGAACTACTTACACTTTTAAAAATAAAAATTTAATTCCAGAAAATGTACCCGTTATTTTTGTGGCCAATCATCAAAGTTTGTATGATATTGTTGGGATAATTTGGTATTTGAGAAAACATCATGCTAAGTTTGTTAGTAAAAAAGAACTTGGAAAAGGAATTCCAAGTGTTTCTTATAATCTACGTCATGGTGGTTCCATATTAATAGATAGAAAAGATCCGAAACAAGCCATTCCATTAATCAAGGAGTTGTCGGAATATATTGAAAAGTACAAACGGTCAGCTGTTATTTTTCCAGAAGGAACTCGAAGTAAAAATGGAAAACCAAAGGAATTCGCACAAAGCGGATTGAAAATTTTATGTAAATATGCTCCTTCTGCCTATGTTGTACCTATTTCCATAAATAATTCATGGAAAATGGTTAAATTTGGTGCCTTTCCAATGGGATTGGGAAACAAATTAGAATTTATTATTCAAGAACCAATAGCTGTCAAAAATTTTTCATTTGATGAATTAATGGAAAAAACAGAAAAAGCTGTCGTTCAATCAGTACAATATTAATTTGATTTTTTAAATAAAATCAATAAGCTAAAATAAATGTCAATAAAAAACATGCGTCTAGAAGTAATGCAATTTCTAGAGAATAAGGTTGACGGTTTCGTTGATCAATTTTTAATTCCAGTTGAAAAAATATGGCAACCTTCTGATTTTCTTCCAGATTCTCAAAGTGAAACCTTTTTTGAAGACGTAAAAGAATTGCAAGAAATTGCTAAAGATTTACCCTATGATTTTTGGGTAGCTATGGTTGGTGATACTATTACTGAAGAAGCCCTTCCCACCTATGAATCATGGCTTATGGAAGTGGAAGGAGTTGATAATGAAGGTAGAAATGGCTGGTCAAAATGGGTACGTCAATGGACCGGTGAAGAAAATCGTCATGGGGATTTATTGAATAAATATCTTTACTTGTCAGGGCGAGTAAATATGAAAGAAGTTGAGATAACTACTCAATATTTAATCAACGACGGCTTTGATATTGGAACAGGAAAAGATCCTTATAATAATTTTGTTTATACAAGCTTTCAAGAATTAGCCACATATGTTTCTCATAATCGAGTTTCACAAATAGCGAAAGATTTTGGCGATAAAAAGCTTTCAAAAGCATGTAAAATGATTGCTGGTGATGAAATGCGCCATCATCATGCTTATTCAGAATTCATCAATGAAATCTTCAAAGTTGACCCAAGTGAAATGATGTTGGCGTTTCAATATATGATGAAGCAAAAAATTACAATGCCCGCGCATTTTTTAAGAGAATCAGGTCAGTCTATAAGTTCTGCTTTTAATCATTTTTCTGACTCTGCACAAAAATTAGGGGTTTACACCGCTAATGATTATGTAGATATTATGCAAAAATTACTTGAAAAATGGAGCATAGATAAAATATCAGGTTTAACAGACGATGCAGAAAAAGCTAGGGATTATTTAATGAAATTACCAGGAAGAATGGCAAAAATTTCAGAGAGATTGGTTTTGCCAGAAGAAAATTATATTTTCAAATGGGTACAGCCTGCTTTGGTTAAATAATAATAATTAGAAAACAGAAAAAAGATCAAATCCTTTCCTTAAGAAGGGATTTTTTTAACCCCAAATCTTATGTCATTACTAGATAACACTATTCTTTTTGTAAAGCAAAAACTTGAAAATGCTGAAGCTGGTCATGACTGGTTTCATATTGAAAGAGTATATAAGAACGCAGTATTAATAGCAGAGGAGGAAAATTGTGATTTAATGATTGTAAAATTGGGTGCACTACTTCATGATATTGCTGATAGCAAATTTAACGATGGAGATGAAACAGTAGGGCCAAAAGTAGCTCGAGAATTTTTAGAATCTCAAAAGGCATCAGAGGAAGTTGTAGAGCATGTCATCAACATTATTGAAAATATATCTTTTAAAGGTGGTAATTTTGAAAAGAAATTCACTTCAAAGGAACTGGAAATTGTTCAAGACGCCGATAGATTAGATGCTTTAGGAGCTATCGGAATTGCGAGAACATTCCATTACGGGGGGTTTAAAAACAGACAACTTTACAACCCGAATATTGCTCCATTAACTAATATGAGTAAAGAAGAATATAAAAATAGTAATGCTCCAACATTGAATCATTTTTATGAAAAACTTCTTTTACTAAAAGACAAAATGAATACAGAGACAGGAAGGAGAATTGCTTTCGAGCGTCATAAGTTTATGGAGCTATTCCTTTCGCAATTTTATGCCGAGTGGGAGGGAGAACGATAATGTAAAACCAGTTGTTTTTATTTTTTACTTGCCAAATACTCAATCAGTACTGGAGAAGCATGTGTAAAACTCGGAAATTGTTCTACAATACTTACGGCCCGTTTTTTATTTAACTTATATGTCAAATCAAATCCTGTTGTAAATAATATGGCCGATAAAAAAGGGTTGTTTATGAACTCTAATAATCTATCAAAAGCATTATCAATACTGTGAATTTCAAATATTTCTTCTTTTTGAAATTTGAATTTTAACTCCAATAACATACTATTTTCTTCAAGAATTGGACGCACATAGATGTTCATCAACTCTGTATTCCCAATGGTTTTTGCCAAAGTTAATTTGGCAAATGTTCCCTCTTCTAAACTGGCTTTGACTTTGGTATAAAACTCTGAAAAGGTTTCCTTAAATGGCATTTGATTATTTTTAAAAATTAAAGATTCACCGATTAAGTACAATAATCGGTGAATCTTTGGCTAATTATTTTTATAAGTTAGCAAAGAAATCATTTCCTTTATCATCAGTAATAATAAAGGCGGGAAAATCTTTAACCGTTATTTTTCGAACGGCCTCCATGCCTAATTCTTCAAAATCAACCACTTCAACTTTTAAGATGTTATCTTGGGCTAAAATGGCTGCAGGCCCCCCAATAGAACCCAAATAGAATCCTCCATAAGTTTTACAGGCTTCCATGACTTCTTTTGTTCGATTTCCTTTGGCTAGCATAATCATACTTCCACCTGCTTTTTGGAATTCATCTACATACACATCCATGCGTCCTGCAGTAGTTGGTCCAAAACTTCCTGATGGCATTCCTTCAGGTGTTTTAGCAGGGCCTGCATAATACACAGGATGGTTTTTGAAATAGTCTGGCATTGGTTTTCCGGCATCCAACAATTCTTTAATTTTGGCATGAGCAATATCTCTTGCCACGATTAAAGTTCCATTTAATTTCAATCGTGTTTTAATTGGATATTTAGACAATTCTACTAAAATATCTTTCATTGGACGATTCAAATCAACCTCAACTGCCGCTTCTAAATGTGGGGGAACTTCAGGTAAGAATTGCTTTGGATTAACTTCTAGTTGTTCTAAGTAAATACCATCTTTAGTGATTTTTCCTTTAATATTTCTATCGGCAGAACATGAAACGCCTAAGCCAACAGGGCAAGAAGCGGCGTGACGTGGCAATCGGATGACGCGTACATCATGTGCAAAATATTTCCCTCCAAATTGTGCTCCAATAGCACTTTCTTGGCAATATAGTAATACTTTTTTCTCCCATTCCAAATCACGAAATGCTTGACCTGACATGTTTCCTGAGGTTGGTAAATTATCAAAATAGCCTGCAGATGCTTTTTTTACTGCAGCTAAATTTGCTTCCGCAGAAGTTCCTCCAATAACCAAAGCTAAATGGTAGGGCGGACAAGCCGAAGTTCCTAAATCTTTTATTTTTTCTCGAACAAACTCTTCCATTGATTTTTCATTCAACAAGGATTTTGTCTTTTGATACAAAAATGTTTTATTGGCAGAACCACCACCTTTTGTTAAAAACAAAAATTCATACGAAGCTCCTTTTTTGGCATAAATATCAATTTGTGCCGGAAGATTTGACCCCGAATTTTTTTCTTCAAACATCGAAATTGGAACAATTTGCGAGTAACGAAGGTTTTTGTTTTGATAGGTATTAAAAACACCTTTTGACAACCATTCAGCATCATCAACACCCGTATAAACGTTTTCACCTTTTTTTGCCACCACAATAGCAGTCCCTGTATCTTGACAAGAAGGCAATTGCCCCTCGACAGCTACAGCTGCATTTTGTAATAAATTATAAGCAACAAATCGGTCATTGTCTGTCGCTTCTGGATCGTTTAAAATATTATTTAGTTTTTGCAAATGTGCCGTTCGTAACATAAATGATACATCGTTCATCGCTTCTTGGGCTAACAATTCTAATCCTTTTGGATCAATGGTTAGAATTTCTCTATCGCCAAATTGTTCTACTTTTACGTAGTCAGAAGTTAATTTTTTGTATTGTGTATCGTCTTTTAAAATCGGATACGGGTCTTGATATATAAAGTCCATTGTAAATAATTTTGATGCGTAAAGTTACGGAAAGTTGAGGGAATCTAGAATTAATTATTTGCTAAATTGATGTAGCTAAAGCTTGCTTTTTTTGAGTTTACACAAAATTATATCCAGTGCTATTATTTAGTAAATCATAAAATTTTTAGGAGTCTTTATTAATGTAGAGCCAATAAAAAAAAAGAGTAATTTAAATTTGAGGCTTTAAGTGTCAAAATTCAGGTTCAAAGCCTGAAAATTGAGGTTTAGAGGTTGAAAATTCAGGCTTTTAGCTTGAAAATTCAGGTTAATAAAGTGAAAATTCAGGCTTTGAACCTGAAAATTGATGTTAATAACGTGAAAATTGAGGTTCTGAACCTGAAAATTCAGGCTTTGAACCTGAAATTAAAAAAACCAACGAGTATGCTCAATAAACTGTGTCAAGTATAAAAATT
>TBL_comb47_HYPODRAFT_10001406_pt1 | contig 31354 bp, 21 predicted proteins | sample TroBogypolimnion_40_FD_10682 | JGI IMG/M metagenome (IMG submission 10682) | reverse complement strand
TTGTACCGATCTTTATGGTTTTGGTGGTCATTAATTGAATTCGAATAATTTATTAAGCATCGTAATGTATTCCTCTTGTCTTCCGTTATTGGTAACCGATTTTACATTTTCGATCATTAGGCCAATAAATTTCTTCGTGATAATTTCTCCGTACGCAACCGCCTTTTCATGATCATCATGCTTTTGGTTTTTTAGATAACCATCGAGCATTGTCTTGTTGACCTCCTGAAATCGGCTGGAGATATTCTGGAAGGTGGGAACTAATACCTGGATGGCATGCCACTGTGTAAACTCGGCAACCGATTCTTCGATAATCAGCTCTGCATGGTTGATCTCCCCTTTTCTGCGTTCCAGGTTATCTTCGATGACATCATTTAAAGCATCAATATCATAAACATGAACATTTTCAATTTCACTCACACCTGCTGCAACATTGCGCGGAACCGAAAGGTCGATAAAAAACAGTGGTTCGTTATTCCGCTCAACCATAGCGTTGTTTACCATCTCTGCTGTAAACAAAGGCTTTTTGGAAGCTGTTGAGGTGATCACGATATCATTTGAAACCAACAACTCCTCCAACTGATCAAAATTCGCTACCTTACACTGATATTTTTCGGCCAACTCGCAGGCTTTTTCCTGTGTACGATTGACTACTGTAAACTGGTTGCAGTCCTTTTTTAACAGGTTCAGCATCGTAAGTTCACTGGTTTGACCGGCACCTACCACTAAAACAGGATGGGAACACAGATTCTGAAGTTTCCGTCCGGCGAGTTCAACACCGACGTAACTTATTGAGACTGCCCCTTTGTTGAGTGCGGTATTTGTCCGGATTTCCTTCCCCGTTTTCAGGGCTTCATTAAAGAGTTTATACAGAACGGAACTGCAGTGTTGCAGACTTTGGCTGATATTAAAAGCATCTTTTATCTGCCCAACTATTTGATATTCACCTAATGCCATGGAATCGAGACCGGAAACCACCCTAAAAAGGTGTTTTACGGCATCCTCATTCTTCATTTGGTAAAAATGAGATTTCACCTCGGCAGAGACCTTGCGATATTCGATCAGTGTATTGCCAATCAAATCAAAATCACCAGTTTTGTTATCCTTGAGTTCAAAGTAGATCTCGGTGCGGTTACAGGTAGAGACGACAATTGCGCCAAGTATCCCTTTTGCTTTTAGCTGGGGTACAAATCGTTTGATGTCTTCTTCGCAAAATACAAATTTCTCCCTGATCTCTATCGGAGCCGATTTATGATTTAATCCAAATAATCCTATCATCCTACTTTGCTTTCTGATTATTACTATGCAATTTTAGAAACAGAATCTGAAGTAAATCTGAAGTTATACTCCAAAATCAACAGAATTGGCAAGCAGAATTTTTATCAGACACCTATTCACTTTAATTCTAAATAAATTTGGCTCCCCGGACGATTGTGTTTGTCAAAAATAGGGGCTAATGACAAGGTTTATACGAATTCAAATAATTGGAATACTGATATTTAAACATTATTGGATATCTTTACGATAAAAATTCACAGATAGGTTTAGTTCCAGATGAAAATGTCGCAGCAGATTATTTAGATTTAATATTAATTGCAGTTTTTGAATTAAGCTTTAAGAAAAACAACCTCCATCACATGCATATTGTTTTGGTAGCTGTAATTTACTTTAAATCCATACATCGTTGTGATTTTTTCAACAATTGATAGTCCCAGACCAAGTGATTCGGGGGAAGATGAGGAGGTGTGAAACCGCTTGAACAGTTTTTCAGGATCAAACTGAAGTTGCGGTCCTGAATTTGCAATTTTGAGGTGCTCTTTAGTGAGTTCAATGTTCAGTTCACCTCCGGTAATATTGTGCCTCAGGGCGTTTTTGATTAGATTGACCAGGAGGATCTCGGCAAGATACGGGTTCATCAAAACTGTAACTTCATCCTCCATGTGTTTGACAACAGTGATGTTTTTTGCATGGATAAGATCCTCGAGGCTTTCCAGCTGATGATTGATCATGAATGCAGGGTTTACCGGTTTAGATTCGGGGAACTGCCTGTTCTCAATCTTTGCAAGCAGGATCAGCGTTTTATTGAGTCTCGACAATCTGTTTGAGGCTTCGTAGGCATCGGCCACCGTTTTGTATTGCTTCTCCTTCATATCTCCCGACTGTAACAGCAACTCCATTTTTGAGTTAATGATTGCCAACGGGGTCTGAATCTCGTGCGAAGCATTTTCAATATACTCCTTGAGGTTCAGATAGTCATTTTTAATCCGTTCAGTCATCGTTGACAATACCCTGTTCAGATCTTCAAACTCTCTTATGTCGGAGTGTTGCAGCATAAACTCTTCATGAGAATTTACGTCATAATTATTGATCTTTGCAATAGTGTCGTAGAATACTTTCCAGTCCTGGCGAGAGGAGTGACGATTGGCGATTATCAACGTTAAAATTATCACTACAATCAAAATATTCATCATGATTATTATGCGAATAATGAGCCTGTCTGTTTCTTCAAGAGGCTTGAATATCTGGATATAATAATCCTGGTTATGGACGGTCTTGACAAAACCAAGTTGTCTGTAAAGTGCATATTTGCTGGTTTCCGGGTTGAAAAGCAATGTGTCTGAAAACGTTTCAGCTGCCCTTGGCTGACTTATGGGGGTGATTATTATTGTGTCGCTAAGATTGACTGTCTGGCTAATCGATGAGTGTGCCGCATCAAACTCTTTGTTGAGACTGATTTCCCGCTTTTTAAGTTCAAGATTGATGTTTGAATCGACCTCTTGGCGTAGCACATAATAAAAAGCAACCATCCCGATCATAAAGATAAACAGGGATATAGCGAATAAGTTAAGGGTTATTTTGTTAAGTAGTCTCAATTCAGTCCAAATTTATATCCTAATCCATAAATCGTTTTAATATAATCCTCACACCCCTTTTTGATCAATTTTTGCCTGAGGTTTTTGATGTGCGTATAGATAAAGTCATACGAATCTGCCAGATCCATATAGTCGCCCCAAAGATATTCCGCAAGGCCTGCCTTTGTAATTACCTTATTTTTATTTGAGATAAAGAATAGCAATAATTCATACTCCTTTTTAGTCAATACTATCTCAACATCATGGACAAAAGCCTTATGCTCCTCGGGTATCAGTTTAATTTCGTTGAAAATGATCTGGTTGCTTCCACCATAGCTGATGCGCCGGTTCACAGACTTCAAATGTGCATTGAGTTCTGCAAGGTGAAAAGGTTTGGTCAGATAATGATCAGCCCCGATTTCAAGGCCCTCAATGCGATTTTCGAGGGAATTCAGTGCGGATATAATGATGATACCCAGGGTAATTGACTGTCTTTTGATAAGCCTGATCAGGTCGAGACCGTTTCCATCCGGTAGATTAATATCAACCACGATACAATCATACTGATACATAGTGATTTTTTCGGTTGCATCAAGATAATTATAGACCGCTTCACAGAGATGTCCCTCTTCTGCGAGATATTCCACCATCGAATCGGAAAGTGGTTTCTCATCTTCGACTATCAGGATCTTCATGTCTTAAACTTCATTCATTTTAACCCTTATTGACCCAAAAAACGAAAATTCAACCGGGTGAATAAAGGTTGTGAATATACTAAAATAAAATCCACTCTTTAGGCTGGAGGCAAACCTGTAATAATTTATCTTCGTCGCTTCCCGCTTCAGGTTGATGATTGTATTCAAAGCGCACTGTCGGAGGCAGGCTCATCAGGATACTTTCAGTTCTGCCATTGGTTTTAAGTCCAAAAATGGTTCCCCGGTCATGAAGCAGATTAAATTCCACATACCTCCCTCTCCGGATCTCCTGCCAATGTTTGTGAGATTCTGTAAACGAAGTATTCTTATTTTTTTCGACAATTGGGATATAGGCATCGATCAGACCATTCCCGCACGATTTTGAAAAATTAATCCAGAAATCTGCGTCCTTTTCTTCAGAGGGTTTCTGATGATCGTAAAAGATCCCACCGATGCCTCTGCGCTCCCTATTCCGGTGGTCGTTCACAAAATAGTTATCACACTCTTTTTTAAATGTCGGATAAAAGGCCGGATCAAAACGGTCACAAATATTTTTGTAGGTTTGATGGAAATGGATGGCATCTTCTTCTGCCAGGTAATAAGGGGTAAGGTCAGTTCCCCCCCCGAACCACCTGTCGATAACCTCGCCTTTCATATTGTATAATTCAAACATGCGATAATTGCAGTGGACCGTTGGGACAAATGGGCTTTCCGGATGAATTACCAGACTTAGTCCGCAGGCAAACCACTGATCACCATCGATATCCAGTTCTTTGCGCATGGTATCCGAGACGTTTCCGTAAACAATCGAAGTGTTCACCCCTCCTTTTTCAAAAACATTTCCATTTGTGATCACCCGGGTCTTTCCGCCACCGCCACCAGAGCGCTGCCAGATATTTTCTTCAAATTTTGCCTTTCCGTCACATTGTTCTAATGCCAGGCATATTCGATTTTGCAACTCTTCAATAGTCGCGATCCATTTTTCCTTAATACTCTTCACTGAAAATATTTTATAAGTAAATATCAATTATGTACTTAAGAAGTTAGAATTATTTAAAGCTGTGTATTTTGACAGGTATGTGGATTAACCATTGGATACCTATCCCGCTTTATCGTCATTGCGAGCTTTATCTTTTTTATCTCACGCAAAGTAGCCAAGCCGCAAAGAAGTATAATACGACATGTAATTTTACTATTTTTTAGCGTATTTCAGTAATCATTTGTTCCAAACCATCGATCCATTCCTTGTTATCGTTGAGACTCTCCACCATTTGCAGATGTTCTCCCCCATTTTCCCTGAACAGGTGACTGTACTCTTTTTCAATCTCCACCTTTGTTTCAAGGCAATCTGCCACAAATGAAGGTGCAAAAACGAGTATTCTTTTAGTTCCTGATTTTGCCTTTTCAATCAGTACTTTATCTGTAAACGGAGACATCCAGTTTTTACTGAGCCTGGATTGAAAAGTTACGGAATAGAGGTTGGAGGAAAGACCCATTTCAGCTGCAATCAACCGTGCTGTTTCGTAACATGCTGCTTTGTAGCATAATTTTCCCTGTGGAATTGTTTCTTTTGAACAGGCACAGCTCAGGCAATCTTGTCCGGGATGGAGTTTATTGATTTGTCTCAGTGGTAACCCATGAAATGAGAAAAGCACATGATCAAAAGAGGCAACATCGTAGTTTGAACCCCGGGTGGCAAAAGCCCGGATAAAGGCAGGATGGTCCTGAAAGCTGCTGATCATCTGAATGTTGGGGTAGGTTTGCCAGCTGCTGATCTGCCTGGTAATAAGCTCGAAAACCGAACCGGTTGTGGCAGAGGCATATTGGGGAAACAGCGGCAGAATAATTATCTTTTTAAAGATTTGTTTTTCAATTTGTTTTAAGATTACTTTCAAATCCGGGTTGCCGTAACGCATTGCATTAAATACCCGGTAAGGATCTCCCAGCCGAATCTGGATTTCTGCCGCTACCTGTTCCGAATAATAAAGCAAAGGTGAACCTTTTTCGCTCCACAGTTGCTCATAGAGTTTTGTGGATTTTGGGGCCCGGAATGGGACAATAATCAGGTTCACAAGAGCTTTCTGCAAAACCCAGGGGAGATCAATAACACGCCGGTCGTTCAGAAACTGGAATAAATACCTTCTGACATCGGGCAAGGTGGGAGAGTCTGGAGTCCCAAGGTTAACAAGAATAACTGCTGTCTGATCCATTTTAAGTTATTAAAAATACGGTCAATTCTGGCCATAGGCAAATTAAAAAAAACAGCCAGTGGAGAGTTAGACAATATTAAGGAAAAAAGAGGATTTTGGGATATTAGAGTTCGACAATTAATTTTCCAAGATTCTTTCCCTCAAAAAGCGCAATAAAGGCTTCCGGAAGTTTATCGAACCCATGATAGGTCGTAGTTGTATATTTAAGTTTTCCGCTGCTAATCAATTGGGCTATTGCTGTCAACCCTTCATCGAAGCGATTGGTGTAATTGCTGATTATGAAGCCTTGCATTAAAGCGCTCTTTTTCAGTAAGGTGGGCTGAATTCTCGGGCCTCTCGGCTGGGAGGTGGCATTGTAAAGTGAGATCTGCCCGCAAATAATTATTCGGGCATTTTTGTTGATATGTGAAATCACAGCATCGGAAATTTCTCCTCCAACATTATCAAAATAAACATCGACCCCGGAGGGACAGGCTGATGCAATGGCTGCTTCAAGCTCTGAAGTAGTTTTATAATTAATTGCTGCATCAAATTTTAAATCATCCAGCAGGTACTTCACTTTTGCATCATCCCCGGCAATACCAATCACCCGGCATCCCTGAATTTTCGCCAATTGTCCAACTACAATGCCCACCGCACCGGCGGCACCCGAAATTACCACTGTTTCACCATGCTGCGGCTTACCAATCTCCTGCAAGCCAAACCAGGCGGTCAGCCCGGGCATCCCCAGGATGCCAATGTAATAACTTAATGGGGCTAAGGTTTCATCCACTATATTCAGTCCTGCAGTTTCGATCACCATCTCCTCTTGCCAGGGCATATATCCCATCACATAACTACCAACCTTAAATCCTTCAGCTTTACTCTCAGTAATGCGGGCAACACCACCACTGACAATAGACTCACCGATCTGAAAAGCTGGAATATATGAGGGGGCATCATTCATCCTTCCACGCAAATAAGGATCCACAGAGATCGTATGGGCGATCAGCCTAACCTGACCAGACGATACTTCAGCGATTTCAACTTCCCTGGTTTCAAAATTGTCAGGAGTAGGGATACCAACTGGCCTGGATTTTAAAATTATTTGTCTTGTCATTTTTTGAATTATATTCAATGGGATAACACTATAAGACAGATAAATGTTGCAAAGAGTTTTAATTAAAGTTAACCCATAATTAAACGAATATATCTGCACCTTTGTGAGATAGTCTAAGTGATTACGGAAAAGAAGCTCTCGTATAGTATAATTAATTACTTGTTAAGTAAACACCTTGAGACTTTTCAATAGGTTCTTATATGAATTGAAAAGGACAGAGCCGGGAGGCACCATCCTTTTACTAAAACCAAACTAAAACTAAACCTATGAATTAAATGCACTGCAAAAATAAGTTGTCTAAATGCAATCACCAAATTTATTAAGTTAATGAAATCTAAAAGAATTGAAAAGTTGTGATTTTGTTTTTAGTCGTCAGTTGAGTAGCTTTGATGGATTATTCTAAGAGTCCAATCAATGAGTAGCAGAACTATTATTATTCCTTTATTCCTGAGCATTATTCTTTTGCTGACAATCAATTGCTCCAAGAAAAGTGTTTCTATACCTAATCCAATAACGGGAACTCCGGTAACAGATATTGATGGGAATCATTATGAAACGGTTATTATTGGGACTCAATTGTGGATGGCTGAAAATCTGAAGGTTACCAGGTATCGGAATGGTGATACGATTCGCAATGTTACTGATACAACCTGGCTTACCTTAAAGTCCGGAGCCTATTGCTGGTACAATAATGATACCAATGACACTGCAGCCTACAAGTCAACCTATGGTGCTTTATATAATTGGTATTCAGTAATTGACAGCCGTAATCTTGCACCTGCCGGATGGCATATTCCTACGGATTCGGAATGGTCAACTTTAACAACTTTTCTTGGCGGTGATAGTATCGCCGGAGGCAAACTCAAAGAAACAGGGACCTTACACTGGTATAATCCTGCCGCAGGCGCAACCAATGAAACCGGATTCACGGCCCGGCCGGGTGGATGTTTATCCAATTCAGATCTGTTCCTGTATCTTGGCGACTACGGTTATTGGTGGTCTGCTACAGCGAATTCAACTTCTACGGCCTGGTTTCGCGGAATGTACTTCAGTAATTCAGTCTTTCGAAACAAGGTTAGTAAAACAAGCGGGTTCTCGGTTCGCTGTCTAAAAGACTAAATACTATTATTTGGTTTCTTGAAAATTTATCGATTCTACTCAGGTAAATTAAAGGACGTAGCAGAAGCTACATTGTATCTCCAACAAACTATCGAACATAACTGGAGCAGAGCAATCCTTACGCTACAGATTGAACAAGATCTGTTCAAACGTCAGGGAAAAGCCATTACAAATTTCAAAAATACATTTGAACACGAATTAAACAGCGACCTAAACTAATGCCAGTACTAACCTCCCAACAACGCAGCACCTTATAAGTGGCTGTAAAACAGGCGCGTAAAAGGATTTGCCGACAAATGGGATGCCGCTGTAGCTTATACTTTCAAAATGGGTTCCTACATATCCATGTATTGATTTTGGAAGCTGAAATTGCAAATTATAGTCCTGCTCCCCCAGATTGCATATCCGGGGGAGCAGGACTATAATTTATTTTACTTTTTTAAATATAATCCTAATCTGCCAATTGTTTTCTGAAAAAAGATAAGAGTTCGGGAAGGTCAATTTCATGCGCACCTTTGTGAACATCCAGATTAAGATTTTCAGGTCGCTCGTAATCCCAATAAATTACTTCAATCTCTTTTAATGCTTCACGCGCGATAGGGACGGTAAAATTTTTAACAGGCTCTTTTAACCCATTTTGACATTGTAAGGCACGGGGTGCTATAAGGGAATAAATATCGGCATTATCGACTAATTGCCTTAATCCCGGAAATTTCCAGCACAGACAGTGGTTTTTCTCTATATGGTCCATTTTCGTCAGAAATCCTGCACTTAGCGTAGCCTGTATCCGTTTATCCATCGCGCCAAGCCACATCGACATTTCACCTCCCAGTGAGAGCCCGCCACAACCTATTCTGGTTTTATCCACTTCTGTCAGCGATTCCAGATAGTCGACACAGCGAATCAAGTCCCAAAGCCGTTCACCCATGAGCAGCCGCCCTTCTTCGTAAACGTTGTGTTGGCTCACCATACAGGCAATCGTGACAAAATTCCGGGAAGCCAAAGCATCTGCAAAACCTTTGAAATTTGATTCTTTCTCATACACACTTCTATCCTTACCGCCATGACCATGGATACAAACCACCGCAGGCCATGGTCCCGTTGAATTTTTCGGAAATGTTACAATCAGGCGAATCCTGCGGCCCGGGGTAGAATTAATCTCCACTTCCTTTAGAAGATAAGCCCCCTTGTCCTGTGAATTTAGTTCCTTTGGATTTAAGGCAATGTTTTCCCTTGCGGATAACAATTCGTCAAGTTTGAGGAGGCCAAAAAGCCTATGACGGACGTTTTCCTGCCAGTTCATCGCAGCATTTAACGAACGGCTGGAATATTTCATTGTACGCAGTGTGTCAGTTCCGGCAAATGAGGCATGACCAATGCAGAAAAGGAAGATAATTAATAAAATCAGTAATCTTTTCATTTGTCTATAATTTGTTTTTTAAAGTCCAGATGGAACTCGCCAAGGTAGTCATGTTCTTGTGTGAGGAAATTTTGCTCATGGCTCGTTTCATTTGTATATAACTTGTTTTTTAGTGGCCAAATGGAATCACCATGAAAAAATATTCATCTCGGTTGATGGTTCTTGAATCATGGCGATTTCATGTGAATAAATTTTTAATTTAGTGGCTTATATCTTTCAAATAACTTAGTTTTATCAAATTTAACACCCCTTATCGGGTGGCAAAATCATCTTCGAAAGGGTTCCTCTTCACTCTGGTATTATCACCTCTCTCCAGATTGATATCAATGTTCCGTTTGTTGGATGATTATTTATAATGCTTCTTCCTCTTTAGTGCCCGTTTTGGTTTTTTTCGGATCGAAATCTTTCAGGTTAGCATGTTCGTCGAAAGGATTGAAGTACAAGCCAAACTCAGATATCAGGGGAGTTGTAAGGGCATCTTCAATAACTAATCTGAACTTTTGAGCAGTGATAGCAGGGAAACGTATCAAACATTTGTATCCTATTGTGAAACCTTCATAAATCACTTCCCATTTATTGTTCCTGCTTAAGTATTCCACTTGGTATTTACTTATTCTTTGTCCCATATAAACAGGTTCCTGTAGCTCCAAAAGATTAACTGTTTTACCTTTACCAAGATCAACTTCCAATGTTCCCGTGAAATTCTGGTATTCGCCTGCCCAGTAGGTATTTGGGTCTCCGTCGGTAATTTTACTGGCAGCAAACCGCTGATCGTTTTTCCATGTTTTGTCTGCAGTGACTTTCTTCTTACCGGCAAAATTATTTGCAAAGATTATTTTAAGTTCCTTGTTTAGTTCACTGACAGCATCTGCCTGGTCCTGAGGAATAAGGCCATTCTGATTGGGTGCCAGGCCCATCATCATAGTGCATCCGCCTCCCACCGAGGTGAAATAGATGTCTCTTACTTCTTGTGGAGAGCGTGCTTTGCTGCCGGGACTCCAGAACCAACCGTTCAGAATTGAGGTGTTAGCTTCCTTTGGCATATATTGTAACACTTCGATGGCCTTATAGTTGGATTCACTTCCTTCTTTAACACTTTCTTCATCCTCTTTTGTATAAGTATGGCCGAAGTACGCGACAGGTAACTTTCCTGGCTTGCTTCCCGATAGGGTTGCTAAAGGTACAGATACAAAATTCCAGTTCACTTTTGGGCTTACTGCCTTTTCATTACCGACCCCACCAATATCGGGGCCCATCATCTGAATGAAAGCATCGGGGGCATATTTCCTGATCACTTTATAATATTCGGCCCAGGCGTACGGAGTCCGGCACAATGCATTCTTCCCTCCTGAAGCACCATCAAACCAAAATCCCCTGACAGGGCCATACTCAGTCATTAGCTCTACTAACTGACTGATAAAATAGTTGTTATACGCTTCAGTATTGTATCTTTTATCGTGCCTGTCCCACGGTGAAAGATAAAAAGAGATATTGACCCCATACTTTTTACAGGCGTTTGTAAAATCTCTTACCACATCTCCTTTACCGTCTCTCCACCTGGAGTTTTTTACCGAATGTTCGGTATATTTACTTGGCCACAGACAAAAACCATCATGATGTTTCACAGTCAGGCATATGGTGTTATACCCATTTTCCTTAGCAAGTTTTACCCACTGTTCACAGTCCAGTCCTATCGGATTAAAAACATCAGGATCTTCTGTTCCATCACCCCATCCTTTACCGGTAAATGTATTAACTGAAAAGTGGATAAACATTTGCTTCTCCATGCGTTGGTACTTCAATTGCAAATCGGTTGGTAGCGGGGATACTGCCGGTGGCCCCCCCTCTTTTTGATGTAAAATTTCCCAAATATTTCCTTCCTGTGCCAGTATACAGGGAACAAATAACATTACAAGGGCCAGAATTAATAGTGTCCGTTTCATTAACTAAATTTTTTAGATTAACAACATTAATTCACAACATGATACATCTGCCTTAGATTTTCGACGGTGCGGAAGATCACGTTGATTTTAGAATCTGCTACTTTGTCGTCCATATTTATACAGCACAAACCTGTTAGCCAGGGATCATCAGAATCGGTTACCAGACCAGTAATGGTTTTTTCGAGTTCCTCATCTGTAAAACTGTTTATGGTTACAGGATCGAGCCTGACATTTAAAAAGGTTTGCGGTAAATATTTGCGCAACTCTTTTATATCTCCTCCCCAACCGACATCAAGAAAATCGAGGTTTTCAATCTTACTGAAAGCTTCTGCATACCTGTGAGGATCCTTTCCGCAATAGTGGATGCCATAGGGCCGGTATTTCTGACTCCAGGCAATATCAACCGGCATTAGAAATTCTTCATACTGTTCTGTGGATATCATGGTATGGGAGCATTCCGAGTGAAGGAATACAGGTTTTTCGATGTGTCGGACATTACGGTTTACCGAGATTGAAGTAGTCCCGGTCTGGCTGCCAATACCCGATACAAATCGTTCAATAACGTCCGAGATCAGCAAAAACTGTTTCTTTGTTTCATCAGGCCGGAGATAAAAATCGGTAAATACATTTTCACCAATCAGATCCAAAGCGATATTCAACACACCTCCCCAATTAATGTCACCCATAAGATAACCGTAACGGGATTTTAGTTTGTCCTGAAGGGTGAGCAGTTTTTTAAAAACATCAGAATTGAAGGCCTTCGCGGAATCGATATCGAGTTTGTCCATCCTGGCAGGTATCACTTGTGGTGATGAATTTTCCTGGTAAATCACCTGGCAACCAAGCATTTCCTGAAGGATATAGCCTGAGGCATTATGGACCGCTCCGATTACCGGCAAATTTCTGTTCCGATCCGCCCCTAATCCGAATTGTCCAAACCGCTCATAAAGCATGTTTTCCATTTGTTTTTCAGCCTCTACACGTTTAAGTGGGTGGTAGAAAAAATCCTCATCGAAGACGATGCCTCCGTTTTCATGCCACCACGAGGGATGGAAGACAATGTCCACTGGAAGTAACGGAGAACAGATATATTGATTTTTATCATTTACCTTCATATTTTTTTATAAAAAGGACATCTCAGTTATCTTTTGTTAGAAAATTTTTGTATTCCCCCCACCATTGGTCAATTCAATATCCATGTTTGGCCTGTTTTTTTTCCATGCGCCAGCTGTGAAATCGGGTATTTCAATAGCACCTGACCGGTTATTGACCGACCACTCGCTCAAAGGTATTATAGAGCTCCATGTGGCTGCATCATAAACATTCTGATCCAGTGGCAGTCCATTGTGCAGGCAGTCTATTAAATGCCAATCCTCCATTAAGTCTCCCCCGCCATGACCACTACTCTTCGTAATTTCACCAACTCGTTTGTAAATATTTGGGGTATATTTTTGAATCAGGGAGTCACATTCCCGCTGAGAAAACCAGGCACCGTTCTCCCCTGAAATCCGGGGAGGATCGGGAAATTGCAAAGAAGAACCTTTGGTTCCGTAAACCCCGTTTATGCAGTTATGACGACGTGGTGATGTTCCATCATGCTGTAACATAATGGAACGGCCTTTAACTGTTTTTATAAGGGTGGTATTCATGTTACCACGATAATCTTTCCCAACGTAAGGTTTAAAGAGGTCATTTTTTTCAGCAAGTTCTTTGGATTTTGCAGCCATCATAAAGTCGTTACTTTCTAATGATACCAGATAATCGAGCCGATCACCACAGTTTATATTCATAAGCTGGCATATATGACCTAACCCATGTGTAGGATAAAAGTTACCCTTTCTATTGGCATATATTTTCAACCACCACATATCCCAGTAGCGATTTGTATTGAAGTTACTTTCCATCTTACTGTCGATGTAGGCGCAATCACCATGAACCAGTTCTCCAAAAAAACCTTGCCGTGCCATGTTTAGTGTAACCATTTCGAAAATACCGTAAACGTAATTCTCCATCATCATACAGTGTCTGCCGGTTCGCTCCGCTGTTTCCACCAATTTCCAGCATTCCTCCAGCGAGCCTGCCGCAGGAACTTCTGTCGCAACATGTTTTCCGTGCTCCATGGCATAAATTGCCATCTCAGCGTGCATGTACCACGGAGTTGTGATGTATACCAAATCAATATCGTTCCGTTCACAAAGTTTTTTCCACTCATTTACACCACCGGAATAAATCTCTGGTTTATGGGAGGAGTTTTCCAATGATTTCTTTACTGCTTCCGCCTTTTCAGGTAGCAAATCGCATAAAGCTTTTATTTCTACTCTCTCTATTCTTTTCATGGTATCTACATGCCTAGGACCTCTCTGCCCCAGACCAATATGGCCAATCCGAACGGTTTCTAACTTTGGTGCCGCAAAACCTGACATATTCATATGCTGAACGTGCGATTTTTGCAGATGCATGTTACGTTGTGGCAAGTCGGCAAAATTGCGACTTCTGATTTCATCTGCTACACTCTTTAAGTTGCCTGCTGCCAGGGTAAGGCCGGTCAATCCGGTCATTCGCAAGAAATTTCTCCGACTGTTTTCCATAAAAAAAAAATAAAGTTTTTACAAATACAATTTTCAACCCCGCGTTTACATTTTGAAAAATATATTCCACCGATGCAAAAAGCACAGGTGGAATATATAAACATTAGGATGCTTCGTTTTTGCTATGGCGTCTGGCAAATAGGGAAAAAGCTGACCATGTGATAATTTTTCACATCGTCTTTAAAATTGTTCATTACCGGGATTCCATTCCACTTTTCGGGTGAGCTATAACGCAATATCTCCGCAATGCAGGAGTGCACAAACAAAATCAATGATTTAACAAATTTATATTACTTCACTTCTTTCAGCCTGAATACACCTCTCCAATTTGTATTGTTTGGATAGGTATTGGCAACCGGAACATTAGTCGTTGTATATACAATTGAATCATTTGAGGAAGTATAATACCCACTATGATTAGTATAGTCTATCGGCACAGAACTACTAGCTATTCCGCCAAAGTAATTAATCAGAAGTTTTCCTGTTTTATCTATCGTGTATTGAGATAATGGATAGGTTGTCAAAGTATAATTTGGGATCATCATTTTAAAACCTTTTGCTGACAGAAAAATAAAGACAACATCCTGTTGTACAGTTGTACCAACTTTTGTGAAAGTACCTCTGAAAACTTTTGTGGCGATGACATTAGTTAGATCTTTCAAGTCAAAGGCAAGATAGGTGGTATCTTGACGCAAAAAATTAAGGTTCCTGTTGCTATAATTAAGATCTCCTTTCCAAGTTCCTTTACTTGTAGTCATATTGACAGTAGTTCCATTTAATGTCCATGTCACTGGTGATCCCGTAGTAATGGTTATAGCAGCCCTGGTGGTGTGATTATCAATAGTCATTAGCGTTCCGATTCCTTCTCCTGTCATTTTCAATATGTATTCAACATCTCCGTTGTAGAAATGATTTGTCATCGCATCATACCAACTTTCGCCCATCCATGTTGTTCCCTTGAGTTGAAAGAAATAATTTTCTTTCTTGCAGGAAGTAATCGTCAAGGCAAATAGCAGTCCGGTGCCAATAACGAATAGTAAGTATTTTCTCATAATATTTTCGTTTTAATACAATTTACAACTATGAATCCTATAAAATATTAATTCAATTTTGGATTAAATGGTCCGCCATAATCTTTACTCTGCAAAATCTTTGGATCAGTCATCAGGACCCCGGAAGGAATAGCTTCAAGAGCATTCATATCCCAGGGGTTGAGTACCTTTTGTGCAAGATCAGCTATCACAACCTTATCGGTCATAATTTTCAGATAAAGTTGATTGGGATTCGCTGTTGTCGCCAATGTGTCGCTTAGTGCCTTATAAACGTCATCTGAACCTAACGATAATTTACCCAGGTTTGCAAGAACAATGGTAGCCCCATTGCGTGCAACTTTCAATTTCAAGGCGTCAACTCCGGCCTGATTAATCGTTGATAGAAGTCCGAGGAAATAGGTATAATTGCGGAAATCACCAAAAAGAACCCTTCGTTTGATATCCCAGACCCGCTTTCCTTCGTAAGCAAGCTCTACCAACCGCTCATTCATAATAACTTTAAGCCAGCTATTGTGATCGTTTGGCACTGAGGCCAACCCATAACTCCCATCGAGGTTCACAATGCCGGCCCTGCTTCGGATCGGGGTTAAAAGGCCAGCCACCTCTCCACGGTGTGTATCGAGTTCGTTTGCGCATTCTGCCATATCGAGCAGAATTTCGGCATAACGATAAATTGGATAGTTCGTGACGAGCAGATTCAACTGCTGATTATTTAATGTTGTATCAATCCCTTTTTTCAAACAAAATCCGGTAGAAGAGTAACCGCGCGCAAAGGGTTGGTCGCCTTGGATAATCCCCATGAATAACCACTCCAGCCTGTTCGGATTCGGAAGTGCTGTCGGATTGGACGGAAATCCAAACCTTCCTCCGTTATAGGCAATGGTTTGTTTAAAGCGGGGGTCTCTATTTGCCCAATAATTAGAGCGATTATAGGTAAAAGCCGATGTGAGAGTATCTTTACCATCTGCCATCATGTAGCGTTGTACCAGATTCCATGTAGGAGATACATTATCAGTCCCACCCCCCTGAGATACCGGACGGTAACTCTTCCATAAACTGGATACTGATGGATTGGTATATGTCTTTTGCCATATCCACTCTTTAGTTGCCCCTGTTTTGTCATAGAACATGCCCGTATATGGGGGAGTATTACCAATCCGGGTGGTATAGAGCCCGTAACCTTTGCCATCCAGATAGGTTTTGGCTGCACTCACGGCATTGTATGCATCGGTCCAGTAGGTCTGGTTGGGGGAGGTACAGAATATGGGACTTGCTTTCCACATCAGAACCTCTCCTTTTAGGATCATGGCAATTGGTTTGGTAATCCTAAAACTTTCATAGTTTGCAATTACGGCGCCCGGGGCACTTGGTTCAGGTAAGTTAGCGATTGCACTATCCAACAATAGGGTGATATAGTTAAAGCATTCCAAGGTTGAATTTCTTGGTCGTCCCAGTACCTGAGGATTAGGATTACTGGAATTAATCACATCTGTAACAATCGGAACTCCCCCGAATGATTTTATTAATCTGAAATATTCATGAGCGAGGAAAAACCAAGCTTGTCCCTTTAAATTTTGTTTTCCTGCGTAAGCACCCTTATCCACATTTTCAAAAAATAAATTCAAGTTACGGATAAGTGAATAACAACTACTAAAAGAGGCAGCAGCATGTATCCCACTTCCCGAAATTGACATTTGATCGGTATTAAAGTTCGACCAGGTAGTTTGGAGCGACAAACCCCACTCTTCGGTTGCAGGAGCATCCCCCGCGACATAGTCATTATCTATTATCGTGTAAAATTGGGTGACATACTCCATAGTATATGTTGCATCAGTCCATACCATATCAGGAGTAAGATTTTTATAATTCGTAACATCATTAAATACTTTTGAACACGATATTAATCCCATGACACTTATCAAAAGAATCAGGGAGATCTTTATACTTATTTTCATAACAGAATATTATTTAAGAGTTAATAAAAAGATCTTTATAGAGTAAGTTTAGCCCCAAAGGAATATACTCGCAATATAGGATACCCTGCAGCATCAATACTTTCCGGATCCATATAACTTGGGCATTTCTTGAAAATAATGAATGGATTCTCTGCACTTACGTAGAATTTTAATGACTGAATCCCGATTTTACTGGTGATTTTCGCAGGAATAGTGTAGCCTAATGACATATTTTTCATTCTGAGAAATGACATATTCCGGGTAGTATAGGTATTGGGATAGTCTAATCTGCCACCTGCCCAGTTAGCATGAATTGCATAGATCGGGTTTGGATGGCCAGCGTCGATGTTTGAGGGCAACCACGGGCTAGGCCATAAACCGGAAGTATTTTCAAAAAGAGAGGTTAGCCCTCGTACTTGTGATGCCCAGTAACCACCTGTACCCGCTGCAAGCATATTTAATTCTACGCCTTTCCAATGAAAATTTCCATTCAGCCCAAAAACCATTGGAGGTGTTGTGTATTCTCTCGGTATAAAGACCATGTCATCACTCCCGAGATGGTTTGAATTACCATCAGGCGAATTTGCAAAGAGGGTGCCATTAGATCCGCGGAAGTCCCTGAGATAAAGCATTCCAGGTTCAAGCTGTACTTTCTCACTGCCAGTTGTATAAGGTGTTGCCCCTACAGCATTTTCAGCTGCTAATGTGGATGCTTCCATTTGTGTCCTGATTACTCCATCCCCTGTTCCATTGGTCAGAAGTTGCCGTACCCGTACACGATTCATTGGATGACCATTGGGATTATCATAAGCACGTGTACCTGGAGCAACATCCTGCAAAATACATTTGTTCATGCTATATGCGATATTGCCACCTACAGAAAACGATACCTGGCCAATCTTTTTTTGATAATTTGCCGAAAATTCCACCCCCTGGGCGCTGGCAATACCATAATTTACAGCAGGTAAAGTTGCCCCAACTATTAAAGGTGTTGACGCTGTTCTGGTGCCCAGGATATCTGTTGTCCGATTATACCATCCTTCGGCAGTGATAGTTAAGGCATCATTTAACAGTCCGAAATCCATTCCGATGTTATAGTTGTTATTTCTTTCCCAGGTAATGTATGGGTTGGGTACGACCGATGTATTTAGCGTGGGGATAATATTGGTTCCATCGACGTATGGAGAACCAACAGCAAAAGTATTCTGCCATTGGAATGGGTTGGTATTATCGGTTCCCGTCACTCCCCATGAAGCTCTAACCTTAAAGAAGCTAAAAATAGATGTTAATGGGGCGAAAAATGGTTCTTTTGAGAGGATCCATGCAGCAGAAACTGCCGGGAAGTTTCCCCATCTTCCACCTTTGGCAAATTTGTATGAACCATCTCGTCGAATTGTACATCCTAAAAAATATCTGCTGTTGAAGTCGTAATCAAAACGTCCAACCCATGAAGCCATTCCCTCATTAGTTGTAATGTCGCCCGCCGTTAGTTGATTTAAAAGATTAGTGCTGCCACCATTAATCTGATTATACGTATTTAGGGCATAACCATACCTTGTTGCACTAATGTTATCAGCTTGCCGGCCTCGGAACTCATATCCGGCTAAAGCAGAGACATTGTGCAAGCCAAATGAATGCTTATAAGTGAACTGATAATTACCCTGATAGCCATTATCCGAACCGTAAGTTTGGCTCAAAGATGCTGTTGTTTGATTCGTATATAACGCTTGGCTTCTCCAACCACTTGCACCGGCATAATTAAAATTATTCGTAACAATATGTCTGTCCATTATGAAGTTATAGGTATAAGGAGAGACACTCCATAATTTATTTTTTGAAGATTGGCTATTATAAGCAAACTGCACACTTGCCACCAAACCTTCTATTCCCGGGATGGTGTATTTAAGTGTTGCTATAGGATTAATAAAAGTGTTATTATAGGTCTGAGTACCTCCTTGTCCTAATACGAGTTGCGCAACAATAGCGTCTAAAGGATATTTCACTCCATTAATGACTTGATAATAAGGGCGAGTAGGGTCTCGCATCAATAGTTGAGAAAAAGTACCCCCGGAATTACCAACCGCGCCCCAGTCGCTTTGAAAATCACTAGAACCAAAGCTTGGGCGAACATTTTTATCCCATTCAGCAGTGATATTCAAGTTAAAACTTAATCTGTTTGTAAGTTTAGCATCAATCTTTGCCCGCATAGTATATTTTTCATACTTTACGCTAAAAGAAGGTTGTTCACTATTGGTGTAGCTTCCTGAAACGAAATATTTCACTTTTTCATTTCCTCCACTAGCGGAGATATTGTGATTTTGTAATTGCGGATTAGACCAAAAATCGCTAAGCGCATTATAAGAATGGGTTTTAAAATACTCTAATTCGTAAGGTTGAAACCATCGGCTGTCATTTGAAGCTCGTCCAACCAGTGTATTCCACTTATTTTCTTGCAATGCATAGTCATAAGCATTCAGTTGATGAAATAATATATATGGAGTACTTAGAGAATAAGAATATCCGTATTCTATTTTTGTTTTCCCTGATTCAGCTGTTTTAGTAGTTACCAGAAGTACCCCATTGCCCGCTTTCATCCCATAAATAGCGGCCGAAGCAGCATCTTTTAACACACTTACACTGGCAATATCGTCTGGATTTAAAGCCTGAAAAGCGTATACATCTCTTACTACTCCGTCAATGACATATAGTACGCCTGATCCTGCATTCCAGGAAGAAACTTGACGAACCTGAATAACGGGAAGAACTCCGGGTAAAGAGGTGGTTGTAGAAACTCTTACGCCTGTTGCAAGTCCATCTAAAAGCATTAAGGGAGAGGTCGTAGTACGATCCATTAATTTTTCTCCATTTACTGAGGCAATGGAACCTGTTAATTTTTCCCGTGTCATCGAAATATCATAACCTAACGCGACAACTTCGTTAAGTTGAACGGATTGCTCCTCCATTAAGATATTCAATGTCGTTTTACCCGTGAAGACTACCTCCTGGCTTTTCATCCCAATGAATGAAAATACAAGGACTTTAGTATCGGCCGGTATCGATAGGGTAAACTGGCCATTTGCATCAGTTATAGTTCCTATTGTCGTCCCTTTAATCGCAACAGTTGTGCCTGGTAAAGGAAACCCTTTATTGTCTTTTACCGTACCGGATATCTCTTTTTTCCGGGGCTGCGGAGCTGTTTCACTTCGTTTTATTACATCCGTTTTGGGAGAAATTGAATGATCAGGCGTGATTATAATCTGTTTATCGATGATTTCATATTTGACGCCAAAATCCTTAAGAATCTGATCCAGAACCTTGTCAACGGTAGCCCCTTCAATTTTGACAAAGACATTTTTATCAAGGTTTATGACCTCATTTTTGAAAATAAAAACGAATTCACTTTGAGCCTCAATTTGTTTGAAAACATCAATTAAAGTGGCATGCTCCAAATCCAATGTAATTTTGGTGTTTTGCGAATAAGTTGAAGCTGCTGAAAGACTCATTAACCCTAAAAAGAAGGCTGCGATGGTTAATTTCATGACAAACAACATTTTTTTTATACGACAATTAAAGCCGTATAAATCATCACGGTTTTTTTTCATACTTTTGTGCTGATTAAAGTGAGTTAAATAATTTGTGAATTTTAATCTTGAATTTCTGACCGGTGAATGTTGCTGCATTCATCGGTCTTCGTTTTTTCGGGTGTCCTTAGTCCATAATCATTTGATGTTTAGTTCTAATTAGTTGGTTCTGAAAAAGTACGCTAAAGTATTCCTGCGTACGGCATAAAGTAGCTGGCTGCTTATTAAATATATCTCATGGCATTAATAATTAGTTCTTTATGATATAACCTCCATCCTTATTTTTATCGTATCTCGCTTCCAACGTTTTTGTAAGGTATTTCATTACTTCTTCCAGATTATCAGATAATACAAGTTTCCCTGAAATTAAAGTGTTTGGCAGTTTCCCCTCGTCAATCAAAATATTTTGGTTGTAGTATTTTTTAAGGCGCGCAACGATATAGTTTAACGGTTTATCTTTGAAATAAAATAAGCCATCTTTCCAGGAGGTATAATCATACAGCTCTATCTTCCGGATAGCTGATGTTTTCGTTTCGATCGAATAAAAACAACCCTGTCCGGGACTTAAGTTTTTTTCTGTGGTCCCAAATAATCTGTTTCTTTGAGTCACTTCTACTTTACCCTCCACCAGCACTGCGTAGACCGTTGGCTCGTCATTGTAAGCCGAAATATTGAAGACCGTTCCGAGTACTTTAATATTCATAAAATCGGTTTTTACGATAAACGGTTTCGCCGGATTCTTTGTGACGTCAAAATACCCTTCTCCCTGTAAATATACTTCCCGGTATTTGCCTGTAAAGGTTGGGGGATAAACCAATCGCGAACCGGCATTGAGCCATACCTTTGTCCCATCCGAAAGTTGTAAGGTTGCATATTTACTATAAGGGACGATCATTTGGTTAAATTTCTCGTTCCTGACATTCTGAACTATGCCTGAGGTATCATTTATTGTGACACTAGCCCCATCCGGGGAATAACGAATTTTGGATTGTTTGTTGCCGATCGAGACTTTCTTGCCATCGGCCAGAACCAAAGTTGAATTATTTAAAACAGGTTCATTTACAATTGCGATTTCTTTTTTGATTTTTGGATTGGCAATATAAAAAAGTGCACTCCCAATCCCTAAAAACAATAGAAGCGAAGCTGCAACTCTTAAGTAGAAGAACCGGACTTTTCTTTTTTGCTCTTGGATAATATTATCCCAAAGCTCTGCCTTCCTTTGGGATATTTGTTGAAAATCTTCTACTTGTAAGCTTTGAAGTATTTTCACTGCCAGATTGATCTCATACTTTTTTTCAGGCAGCCTTTCCAATAATTCCTTTAACCGGTCCGAAAAACCAGATTCCTTCACGATTTTTCGAAAGTCCTCGTCAAGAATAAAATCATCAGTTGAATATAAATGGAAATTTTTCTGGTTCATTGTTTATTCAGTCTATATACTAATGAGAGAAAAAACGGGAAATCTGGACAGAAAAAATCAGTTTATTTTTGATTTTTTTTCAATTCAATTGTGAGGGAGAGAAAATGACGAATAACACGATCCTTTATGACCTAAAACTTAATTCTCGTTGATGTAAATTTCAATCAATGAACAAACCTGTTCAAAAATAAAAGGAAGATGTTTCCTTTTTTATTGAGAATATTTTCAACCTCTGACCTGATTATTTTGATCGATCGGTAGGTTGATTTATAACATGAATCCACTGAAATATTCAGAGTCAGAGCGATTTCCTCATAAGAAATTTCTCTTTCGAACCTCAAATAAATAATTTCACGCTGACTATCAGTAAGTTTTCCAATACAATTTTTGACAGTTGAATAAAGTTGTTCTTTATTCTCATTATCCGAATTATTGTGCTCCTGACTTCTGAAATAATCAAAATGTTCTTCCGGAAATTTTTCAATCAAGATTGTTCTTTTCCGTTTATTAAAATCCAGGAAAAGCCGTCTCCGAAAAACGCTAATTATATAACCATTTAAGTTTTTTACCAGACCAATATTTTTCCTAAGTCTAATAAAATTGATAAATATATCCTGTATTGCATCTTCAACTAATTGTTTATCAGATATATGCCTGTGACCATAATCAAATAATAAATCATAATACTGGGAGTATATCTGAGACAATGCATCCAAGTCTCCATCTATAGTGAACTTATTCCAGACATCTAGTTGACTTGTGCTATCAGACATCGTAAATGTGTAGTTAGTTTCAAATAACTGACAAATATGATCATATTTTTTGTAAATAAATATGGATTTCCCATAAAAGAACAATGACCAGCAATTAAAGTAATGACATAATATATTAGCTCAATGAATTAAACCACACTTTATTTTAAGAGTTTTGAACAAGCTAAAAAGTAATATTTTATTGCTGCATAGATAGGTATGGACTGGCAGACTAAATTATCCTTTCATGGCCTGGTCGAATTGATAGTTTAATAATGAAGCTGAATATATTGATAACCATGTTTTGAAATTCGCAATAATAACCTCTAATTTAGAGATATATTAGGCCTTAACCCGGCAAGCTGGCGGATATTGACCTTGGCTGCGCCCTGAATTTTCCAACACAGGAAGTGTCCGTTTGTGAAATCTGCAACTTCCTGTTTGTTGAGCAATTTAGCCGTTTGTACATCAAGGATTTCGACTCAAGTCCGATCAGTTCATAGCCGTCTTTGCCGTACTTGCCTTCCCTGTCGCCCTGTTTCAAGAGATCAGCCTGAAGAAATGCTAAAGCGGATTCGACGGTATGGTCACAACCTTCAGACAGGTTTCCTCACTACGGAACACAGGTTTGCCGTCCAATAAGGATTCCAGAATCAGATAGAGCTGACGTGAATCCTGCTCGATCTTTGGGATGGTGAAGTTTATGGTCTGAGTGGCGTGGAAGCCAGGTTCAATGGTGGAGGGGATTTCGCCGCCAATGGCAGCTTCGGGGCCGACTGGCGAATCCCAGTGCGTGCTCCAGCGTAAAGTGAGTTGGTTGCCCGAAAGGCCGCCGTTGAAGACCTCGATCTTGCGTTCAACCGGTTGCCCGGCGATGAGGGTCGGCAAGAGGTACGGCCATTCGATTTTGCCTTGAACGAGTTCTTTCGGGTCACCGGGATTTTCCTTCAGGAGTTCGATATCCTGAACTAAATGCGGGTGCAGGCTGCGTTGGGTGAAGGCTACTATGGGGGAGTTCCAGCCGTCGATATTGTCCTTCCGATCGGGGTGGTTCTGCGGTTTCCAGGCATGCCTGTCATGGCTCATCCCTTCGAGGAAGTTAGGCCAGTAGTTGATCCAGCACCAACCGGCCATATAGCACCAGTCGTTGAGGCGCAAGGTCCGCACGCCCACGGCAAATTCGCCCATGCTATTTCTCTCCCAGAAATGTTCACCCATGCCGCGGATACCTTTACCTTCGCCGACCCTCTCGAATATGTCTGCGTAGTGATTCATGACCCAGGCATGACCGCCCTGCTGTCCTTCCACACGCCCTTGCCCTTGTGCATGCAACTCAAAGGTGAGTGGATGCTTGTCATCAACCGTACGGATATCGTCAATGGCGGAGCGCCAGGGCCAGGCATCTTTCATCTTTTCCCGAGGTTCACGAACTTCGTTGGCCAGCGAATAGCGGGCAACACAGGGATGGCTACGACAGTGACGAGCCAGGTCATGGTAGGTTTGCGGAGTATAGGCCGGATTATAGCGGCTCAGGGAATTACCCCAGATAGGCGCTTCAGGAATAAGCATGAAACCTGTTTCGTCCGCGACTTCCATCATGTATTCCGTGGGAGCGGAGCAATACAAGCGATTGATGTTGATGCCGATTCGCATATAACGCCTCCAGGTCTCCGGATAACCGGTGCCTGGCTGGGTTGGCGGGAGAAAGGCTGCCGCGCTGCCATAGGAGTCGTAGGCGTCCAGTCCCCCTTCGGGGGTGCCATCACTCAGACCAGTCACACGTAGGCTGTTAACGGTGTAGTAGTACGGGCCTTCAGCATGCTCTACGAAACCAAACCGTGTTTCGGTTGTGTGCCACAACTTACCAGCTTCAGTCAGATTTAAGTTTAGGTAATGAAGTTGAGCCTGGTATTCCTCCTGAAACGGAATATTGGGCCACCAGTAGCTTTCCGTTCCTGGCGTCCATGTTACTGGGCCAAGAACAACTTTCGTTTCTCCATGCGCCGGGATGGTGGCGGTCACCGCAGGAATCTCCGGATATTCCCAAACACGCTTATTCCAGGAACTGAGCGTCGCACCGGTTGAAACGGCCCCCACCTTGTCAGTAGTGTTCCGAAGCCAGACCTCGCATGTAAGTTCGCGACGCGAAACCGACGGGTGTACAAACACTTCTCCGACATGGATTGCGGGCAGAATGGCAAGGTCGGCCGAGCGCACAATACCGTATCCGATCTTTGAATTCCCGTGCCATCCGGCCCATGTATTTGCCTCTGCACATGATGCTGAGTCATTGACATCCGGGTAATCCCACCCGACAGCTACTTCTGCAGTTTTCTTTTCGCCGAATTTGATCCGCACAGCCTGCTCCTGAGACAGAACTGGAATTGTAATTTTGCGTTCATATATAACAAAGTCCTTCACGTCCCTCATCTCCTGGATGCGTGGCATCTGCTGATCGGAGTTCCAGCCGCCACCAGGGACCTTGATTGGCCGCGCAGGACCTCCATCGCAGCTCAACATCCAGACCGTATCAGAGGCAAGGTCAATCTGTGTAATCTTGACGGCCTCATTCTTTTTATTCGTATGTATTCCGGCAGAATTTAGTGCAGTAAGGCAGCCAGGCTTTAACTCCTTCAGCCTCAGCACAAAAGATGAGAGTAGCACTATTGATAAAATCGATGTAAATACAATGGCAAAAACTGTCTTTCTATGGTTCACAACAAAATTCTTCTCATGAACTGTTGATCATATGACATTTAACAAATTATCAATTATCTCAAAAACTTACCATAATAGTATTGCCTGATGTGTGTTTTAGCTCCAGCACTCCACCTTTTTTTAGAGGCTTCCATATCCAAAAATCACCATATTTATTTGGCTTGTCAGTTATCAATACATCATTAATAGTAACCACAATTGGTTTTTGAGGCATGCGAATCAACTCGTTTGAATTTTTATCAAATGTAATGTAGCTTATTTTATTTGGTAAATAATGAATATTTTGTACTACAGATGTTGTTGATAGCAAATGACCCTGATTTGGACACAATTCCGGGCAGGCAGCCATTGCTCGTAAAAAATGTCGAATATAATCTCCGTAACCGTCAGTCCACCAAATTTCATAAGTTCCAGGATTAGGCCATTTGTTTTTCCCATCGTTATCTACTGCATAAGTACACCAGCTAAGTTGTCGTATGGCTTCAGCCACATTCGTCGTATCATTTGATAACTCTGCAAAACGTAATTCGATTGAAGCATGACGAGAGGTATGGCTTTGCCCCTGCATTTTGTAAATAGTTTGTTCTCCAATAACCCTAAGCCCGTATGGTTTCCACAAATTTTTAGCTAAATTGCCAAGAACCCAGTCCTGAATGCTTCGAACTTCAGCTCTCCATTCAGGAAACGATGAGGGATTGTCTAAAATAAATTGAGCCATAAGACCTGCGTTAATTTGGGTATCAGACCACACATCAACATCTTCGAAAAAAGGCCCCCATCTGTTGTTTTTTACCGGAAACATTTTCACCCAGGTCAATAATTTATCGAATGATGTTCGATAGTTTGTTGTATCACCTTTTTCTAAGCTAATTAATTGTTTAAAAAGACGCATGGTTCCTGTCCAGTTCGATGTATAACCAGATTCTATTTTTGTTTTCCTGTCTTTGTCTAATATAAACCCTGTTTCGCCAGTTTTAGCATTCACTTTAAAGGGTAGTGGCGAGTGGCTGTAATCGCCTGTATTTGTGTGCCTGGCAAGCGTGTTGGCAATTTTAACAGCATTTTGGATATACACTGGGTTTGATGTTTTTTTGTAAAGAATAACCAGCTCGTATGCAAAATCGCCAGCTTTATCAGGTTGCAGATAGCCTTTGCCTAATACTAAATCGCCATCGTATACTGGCAGTAGTTGCGTATTACAAGGATACGGGAGATTTGGCCAGGCACAAAGTGAATCAGAGAAACTATGGTTCATGTACCATTCGGCCTGAAATACCATATTATTCAATATACTTGTATCACCTGTATAGTCATATAATAAGTTAAACGAAGAAAGCATCATCGCAAATTGATCACCTCCAATGCCTTGATCGGCTCTATCTTGTGTGCGAAACAAAAGGTATAATGGTGGAAACTGAATCCCAAAACGTTCTTTAAAGTTTTGTTCATTACGCATCCAGTAACCAGGTATATTCTTCCAATATGTCCAGGTTAGGTTAAGAATATAATCATACGAAATTGCGGGATCTGGATTGTACCAAGGCAAGAGGTTATTATGAGCATCCGTTTGAATATCATGAAAAATTAAATATTTATCGTTTCCAAAATCAGGGTGCTGAGCCTGTGTGGTGCTACAAAGAAAATTAAGAACGAGTATAATGCAAATAGTAAAGTGTTTCAATTTTAATGTATTAAATGTTCAATTTTCACTCGAATAAATTTAGATTAACTTACTTATTTATAGACTATTGATTCTCGTGGAACCCTCATTGATTTATTCATCTTTTTTTGTGATCCGCCAACTGGCGGATCATGAGGGTTTCATATGCTTAATTAATCGATAACAGAATTACTTCCTCCCCTTTTTTTAGATTCAATTCAAACAACCCGGATTCGACTTCCTTTTTCGTGACAGAAGGTGAAGAGGTAGTAAAAGGGCCTGTAAATCCAGGTTTGATTCTGCATGGTGCGCCGGCCAGGCTTCTGATTTTGACCCAAAGTGTTTTGCCGTTAAGACGTTCGGCACTGACCAGAAACGACCCCTCTGTCCGTAAGTCATGAAACACTACATTTTTCCAGTCTAACGGAATAGCGGGAAAAATACGGATACGGTCGCCCCAGCTTTGAAGCAACATGTCTTGCAATGCCTTGGCAGCGAAAAGTGAACATTCAATAACCGGAGAGCCTTCGATATACATCGTATTAGGCATTACGAACCGTTTGTCATTATGGTGCGCGAGAAGACGCTCAAGTGCCTTCTCCCCGTTGCCCATTGATGAGTAAAGAAGCGAAGCGGCGGCACTCGACCAGCCATATATCTGTTTGCCGTCCTCCACGGTAAGCCAGTGAGTGAGGGTTTTCTCTACCAGTGCCTTATTTTCAGGTTGCTCTATAGTTAGCATGTGCAATGGCCAGACCATCAGCAAGTGCGACCAGTGACGGTGTGACCTGGCAAAGGGGACAGTTGCACCGATCATAAAGCCATTCTCATTTTGCGGATAGGCGACCAGATCACGCAAAATGCGCTCCCATTCCAGCTTTTGAGGGTCTTTAAATCCAAAACGCCCGTTCAGATCGAGAAGTGTTGTGCACCCCCAGTGGAGCAGCGACAGATTGTAGTTGTTGTCTATGTCACCTTCAAGGCTATACTCCGGTGAGTGAAGCAGCGGAAGATGGAGCTTGCCATCAGTACCGTATTTGAGTAGTTTCAGGTATAGATTGATACTGCCTTTAAGCAACGGATAGAATGCATGGTGCTTCTGGTCAGTCACCAAAGAGTCATCCATTGAGTACCTGTATTGCTGCCAGTAATTGAACAATGCCCATGTGAAATCGCCCGGGTTAATATAGTTCTGTGGTGCGTATGTCCCGTTGCCGCGCAGCCCTTCGTAGTCTGTGGTGTGCGGGACTGTTGCGCAGCTATCATAGCCCCAAATGCTCTTTGCATTGAACACAAAATTGTCGCGCTTTGCATCAATGAAGCGGGTAAAAGATTCACCCAGCTCGAGATGGTTAGCGGTATATACAGGAGAATAGGCAAGCTGGATGTTCAGGTTCCACCAGATCCGCGGCCAACTGGTTGGACGGTACCAGGGACCAAGCAGGTCGATCACCTGACGATCCTGTCGTGTGGCACAGGCGAGCTTATACATTTGAACCCAGTAAAAGCCCTCTATTTGAGCATCAGGCACCGACAGAAAACTGGCCGGATAGTAGGCGTGCCACCATTTCCGATGGCTCAGCTCAAGAGACTCTGCAGGCATTGCTGTCACACGACGAACGGTGGCAATGGCAGTCGCTTGGGCTGTCAGGGCGGGAAACGAATCGGCAATAGTCAGGGTTAACCGACGCTTGGAGTTAGTACCCTGAACCGTCCAGGCAGTTGCATAAGCTCCACCTGCCGCACGGCGTTGAACACAGAACCTGATTTCGCCATCCTCACCTGTTTCAGGCGAAGGATTAGGTTCCCCATTTACCCTCATTTTCATCTCATCGCGGGAAACCTCAGATTTTTCAGACTCCCAAGCGAAATTAGATTCCTTCTCTCCTTCACTGGTCTGCAGATCGACCAGCAAAACCATCTCATTGGAATGATCCATGGCCCTGAAGCGGATAACCCCTTTTTCGGTGGTTACCTCGCCGCAGACTTCGGCATCCCACAAAACCATCCGGAGAGAGCCGGACTTTATTTTCCCGGCAGTTTTGAGAACCATCCCCCCAATAGGAAGGCGTCCGTTATCGCGCCGATGATCGGTGACATCGGAGCGGCCAAGTTCGAATCGTAACCTATTGGGACCATCAGAATAGATCGTTGTTCCCAAAAGCCCGTTACCCATAAAGGCACCGTGGTCGAACTTGGCTGGCAACACATCCCATTTAATATCGTGACTTCCCAAAAACCTTGGCCAATCCACGGGTTCATGCACACGTGAAAGAATAGTTTTTTTGATCATTTTGCCAGCCTTGTGAAGGGTCTGTACATCGTTTACACGTAAATCCCCTGCATAATCCAGCCTGGCATCGATAGCGAAAACGTTGGCATTCAGGAGAAATGATGCAATGAACACTAAAAAATAAATAGATGCCTTTTCCATAATCTAATTACTTGGTTTAAATGGTAATACTTCGATAAATTTTGAGCGGCGATTTTGCCGTAATCCAATAACCCTTTGATGATTTTCTGATTTTTTGGCGTGTTAGGGTTTATAGCAAAGAATTTTTTCACCAGCTTGCTTCAAATCAAAAGAGAAGTATAGTTTCTTTGCCATCTCTACGCCTTTTTTATAAAAGATCGCAATGGACAACCTGATGTCCATTCCAATGTATAAGATTATCTGTTTATATCAGTTTTTTGTCTTACTTAAGGGGCTAACTGATTTAAATTTATACGGTTTTCTTAATTTAAGAGGCAGTAATTCAGGAAAGGGTTGATGCGGCTCATTCTGATACCAGTAGGCAACCGAAGCAATATCGTCATCGAGTAATTTGTATTGTCCGTTCGGCCCCCAACCCAAAGCCTGGATTGTAATTTTTAAGTCTTTATTAAAGCAAATCGGATCGGACAGATGCCAACGATAGAGACTCCAGGGAATTGGCAATTCCCGATCATGGGAAAGGGCGAGTGTTGTTCCTGAATAGGCTGTGGAGTAGGATTGCTCGAAGCCAAAACTCCCCAGAAAGTAATCTTCGGTTCCTGTGCCGCAGATCGTCGGGAATTTGGTATCCCCATCCATGAAAAATTTAACTTCTCCTTCTCCGAACCACCCTTTGTCGGTCATTTGTGTCCACGCGAGGAAGGTTCCCACATACCGCCCTTTACCCTTCACCCCGTCAAGGATTACATAAGGATTTTGGCTTCCTGTTCTCGCGCGGCGCCACTGGGCATGGAAATAACCCGAATTCGTATCGACGGTGTTTAACGCATAGGTGATCTGGAAGGCCAGGAGATTAAGATCTCGTTCTGATTCATTGGTAAATGTAACTCTCGCATGCTTTCTGAATGGCATAGGCCAATAGCAGTTTAATGCGTTGCGAGGATTTACAACAACAACCTGGGAATTCACCTGGCCAAACTTCTCGTGCCCAACGGCAAAAAAATCAGGCACCGGTACTTCAACCGAGGGTGTCGATTCTCCATCCCAGTAAAACCGTAAAACATGTGCACGACTTAAATCTTCAACCATCCAGATGTGCTGAATAGTCCCGGGTCCGTCAACATCCATAAGGGTAACCGTCTGACCCGCATTGACCCTGAGAAAAGGCTTTACTTTCCATCCCTGGCCCAGACTGTCGGCAGCCCGGCCAGAGGCAGCATATTTGCGTTCTGTAGGATCGGGGATCGCCATTCCCCCTTTTCCTTTCTCACCGGTCATGTTTTCAGCTGAAATTGAGCGGGTACGGGTATTGTCAAGGATTGACAACCCTGCCAAACCAGTTTGGGCAGATGGCCGGATTGTATTGCAACCGGTTAGAAGTATCAGAGCAGATATTAATGCAAAGCAGAATCCTGTAAATGAGTTCATTTTAGTTGGTTTCATCCGTAAATAATTTGTTTTGTCAATTTAGTTCGATAATGGTATCCACGTCATCCCACCGATCATTCGTATTTAGTGTCAATATCACAGATTTGTCTGTTTGCTTTAGATCTACTTTGTGATGATTGACCAGTAACCTTGCGGAAGAGAATTTTCGGCCGTCAGCAGGTGCGGGTAATTCAAGCTGCTGTGTTTTAGGAGGGAGAAACTGATGAAGATAGGTTATTGTACCATCAACCGATTCAGTTGCAGTATAGGCCAATCCTACCAATGGCCGATTGTTGAGGGTGACCCAGGCTTTACCCGGATGTGTTCCAAGTACTGATGGTCCCGATTTGTCAATCAGCTTACCTAACCGCTCACAAAATGAGGGTACACCAACTTCCCATTTTCCGCCGGGATAAGGGCCAAGNTAA
>TBL_comb47_HYPODRAFT_10001405_pt1 | contig 31361 bp, 42 predicted proteins | sample TroBogypolimnion_40_FD_10682 | JGI IMG/M metagenome (IMG submission 10682) | reverse complement strand
AGGCCGGGCAGCAGACCCAGGCCGAGCCAGTCGTGCGCGCGCTGAAGGACGAAGGTGCAGAAATCTCGACTGTCAGTCACCAGGGGCGCCTCCAGGCCCCACACGAGCCGGAAGTTTCCACCGAGAGACTGTTCAACGTAAGTGGGCTTGAACGGCATCGACTTGATGCCCTCCGCGATCCGCTCCGCTGGAATCTTGATGTCGTAGTCTGCCACGAGCGCGTGAATTGCGCGCGGTGGATTCTCTTTCGAGACCCGCTGTGCCGGGATGATGCCCTCCAGGCCGGTGTAAAAGTTGTGCTTGGTCGCAGTGTTCTGATACCAATCTTGACGGGCTTCCTTGTCCCCCCGGATCTGTGCGGTCAGCCGCTCCGTGGGAACGAACGCCCACGGCTCGGACGGAGAGACGGCGAGGGATACTAGATTCTGAGCGGCGAAAAACTTCATTTTAAGTAGTGGGCAACCTCTTTTGCTTCAGCGGAAATCGGGCAACCTTTGAGCCACTCTGGACAGTAAGACATCTCGCGCTCCACGTCCTTTGCGGTGACGGATGGGTCTACTTCCATTACCGCTTCATCGTGGACGCTGAATAGGCAATCCCAACCGCCCTTGACCATGCGAGCAACCTGCTCAGCGAACGCGTCGCGAGCCACTGCTTGAACGAGATTTTCCGTGAGCTTGCCGCCATAGAACGGTTTAACTTTTCCGTCTGAGTTTGCTGTGAACACGTTTACACGTTTTGGCTTCCCGGTCACCGGGTCTTTCTCTAACCTTACACTAGCCCGGACTTTTTCATAACGCATTTTTCGGCCATTCGGCAGCGTCATCACGAAGTCGCCCCCGATGGACGATTTAAAGGCATTGCCGAGCTTGCGCCAGATGCCATCCTCGCCCGCAATGAGCGGATTCTGCGCCCGAAACTCGGCCACGATGCGCTTGCTGTTGAGACCGTAGCCGGAGACCTTCGTCACTTTATCCGTAAACGGCTGGACTTCCTCCACCCATTCCGGATCGTCTTTGGTGACATCGTAGCGAGCGAGATCCCAGGCCATCGTGATAAACTTTTCCCAACCGCACTGGTAGCCGAGCCCCAGGATCCGCGCTTTAGCCAGCTTGTAAAGGTCACTGTGCTTATCCATTTTGTCACCCGTGAACCCCATCGACGCTCGCGCGTGAGCTACGTATGGCGAGTCCCCGGCCGCCACTCGCTTGAGAAAATCCCAGTTGCCGGTGAGCCAAGCCAGCACCCGCGGCTCGATCTGCGACAAGTCCGAGACAATCATTTTCTTGCCCGCGCGAGGGATGATGATGCTGCGAAAATCGATCACGTATCGGACCCATGCGGGCATCTTGCCGGTCTCCGCGATTTCGTCCACGGCGGCATCGACGCGCTTGTCGTTGGTCTCCAGCAGCCCGGCCTCGTTGCACATGATAGGCCGCTTGCGCTGGTTCTGGAGGTTGACCCGCGAGTCTCCGGACCAGCGGCCGGTGTGCCCGCCGAAATACTTCAATCCGAACGGAAGGGTTCCATCGGGCCGTATGCGCTCCTTGATGGTCAAGAAGGTTCTGTAAAGCTTGTTGATCGAGCGCCAGGATCCGACGGCCGCGATCCACGGGTTGCTCGCGCTGTATTTCAGTTCCCAGGCAGCGTAGCCTTCCTCGTCGCTGGACTTCACCGGCCCGCAAGGAATGCCAGTCTTGCGGCACTGTTCAGCGATACACTTTGTGCTCGTGGGCTTGGTGTCGAAGTCGTGCCAGTCGTCCTCCTCCGCTCCGGCGATCCACGGAATGACTTTCTCAGTGTTCATCAGCATCTCGTGGGTCTGCCAGATGTATTCATCGAGTTTGTCCGTGTCGATTGCTACGCCGTGCATTCCTTGATCCACCGTGATCGCGCTCAAGTCCCGCTCTATTTGGGGCCATGCCGGACTGTATTTCTCGAACAGGCGCCAGCACCATAACGCATCGGATCGCCCAGCCGCCATGACCTGCTCGCGCTCCTCAACCGAATAATCCCCCGGCCAGTGCTTGCCATCCGCGACTCCGCGGTATTCCTTTGAGACCGACTCCCCGGCAAAAAGATGCTCCACTGCGTCCTTGAGTGCCCGCCGGTTGCAGGTGTAGCTCGTCAGGTTCGCGGTGCAGTGCCATTCCGGGATGTTGAGCTTAGGCGCGAGGTTGCGCCGAACAAGCTCCTCGTAGACCGTCTTGTCGAACCGGGAGTTGTGAGAAAGCAGCGTCCTTCCTTCGAGCGCGGACCAGTTGAAATCCTTCGGGTGCCCGGCCCAGGTGGTCGCTCCGTCGCACACTGAAACGAGATAGCAGTCGAAAAGCTCATGCGCGCAGTATTGCTCTGCGATCATCGTGGTCAGGCCGTATTTCAGCTTTTTGCTGAAGTAGGTCTCGAAGTCAACCGCGATTGGTGAGGGCATCAATAGTTCCTTTCAAGTGTTCGATTTGTTCTTGTAATGCGGCCCTAGAACAGTCTTGTTCCTCGGGAAAGTTAAACCTAGCCCACTCTCCATATAGGCGGGCAACCCCGTGGTCAAACGCTCGGGCGGCGTCTTCCTCCCGGTCAAAATTCCCAAAGTTCCGGCACTTCTTTTGAAAAGTAGCTGCCGCTCTCCACTTCTGGTTGTGGGCGTCCCAACTCACGCCCCGGAATTTTGAGGTTTTATCTTTACGCAACCTTATTCGGGCTATGTTATTTTGAGACGCGGTCGCCGGGCGTAAGTTCGCCCGGGTGTTGTTAAGTCCGTCTCCGTCTCGGTGATCAACCCGGATCCCCGGGAGCGTCTGGAGGACGGCGTGGTGCATGTAAACGTGAGTGGGCTTCCCCAGCACCCTCGGCCCCCACCGAACCCCATACCTGTTTCCAGACCGACCGGATAAGACATGCCATCGGAAGGCGGAGATGCGCTCGTAGTCTCCCTCGTCTACGAGCGCGACATACCCCTTGGTCAAGGGTATCTCTCTCACCGAGTCCGGCCGAGGGTTTTCCCGCAGGAGGGTTGCCGCGCAACCTTCGATTGGATCATTCGACATATTATGTGATTTAGTTCAGACATCACCTTATCAGAAAGCGCCCCCGTGACACAACTACTCTTTTCCGATTGTTCAACCGGCTTGTCAAACGGCGGCCGGAGCGGGCTCTGGTTGCGGAGCCCGCGAACCAGGGCCTCCACGTCCGCCTCGACTTCGTCCAGGAAGTCCTGGCCAACCCGGGTGAACCGTCCGCCCTTGATTTCTTTCGAGCACTGGAGCGCGTGGTCCCGAATCGCGGACTGGTTGAGAAAACGCCCGGAGGCGAGATCGATAGCATCGTTCATACGAGGGAAAAGTGTTTGCCTGCTGGAATAAACACGCTTGTTTGCCACGCCTCAAGGACCAAGTTTACCTCGGTGGTGATTTTGACCCCCTCAAACCATTTCAAGTTATCCGCTTGGCTCTTGACCACCCGATGCACTCGGTTAGGTGGGACCCCCGTAAATATGAGCAGAGTGCCCGCCTCGGTGGAGACGATTGAATCCGGCTTGGCAGATTGGCTATTCATCGGAGCCCCCCTCGTCATCATCTTCCCCGGTCAACTCGTCCGGGATCGTGAATTTCATCGGCTCCTTATTGCAGGGGCAGAGCGGGGCACCCGCGTCATCCAGCCACTTCCGGGAAGTCCGGACCGAATACCCGCAGTCTTTGCACTCGCATTTGACCATCCGAGTAGTCTGTTTCTTCGTGGGGCGCCCTTTGGGATTTAGCTGCGCGTGCGGGTAGTCGCCCAGGTCACGAGTCAGCCACACCTTCGCCTCGGCGAGAAACTTTTCGCCGCCGGTAGTCGAAGTCATCTTGCCTTCCAGGCCGATTGCGGTGGCGCATTTCTTGAACACCTTCCCGTGCTTCGCCTCGTTGCCCACCACCGCGTTAACCACCTCGTGCGCGAGCACCGGGAGGACGCCATACTCGGTTACCGGGTCCTTGAGCCGGGGCGAGATGAAAATCTGCGCTAGGCTATCCTCGGCGGCCGACTTGTCCCAGCACTCGCCCAGGGCCGCTTTCTTGGCGGAGATCCCCCGGCTGGACGGCCAGCCGCAGGACACCCGGACCTTCGGGAACGTTGAATACCCAGCCCGCTTGAAAAGGGGCTCCATTAAGCGGACGGCGGCCTCTAGCCACTGCTCGCGAGTTTCGAATTTCGACTTGTTGTTTTTCATATTCAGTATCTTGGACGTGTGTAAACGGTTTTTGTTCAAACTATTTTCCCCAAACTTCACAAACCACGGCTTTCGGTGCCCGCGGAAGCCTCCGCGAAAGCTCCCCGGCGAGGGACGAAAAGTCCAGGGTCCCCGACTCCGACATCGGGACGGCCACGTCTGTCCCGCGCGGCCATTCCGGCAACCAGGGGCCTCGGCTACGGCAAATCTGGAAAGCGGCCCCATCCCGGGCCACGAGTATGTGGTTGAACAACCCGAAGGAATTTGAGTTTGAGCTTCTCGCGATCACTTTGAACATTTTTGTTTTCATGCCCCAAATTTAACCGACCGTTTACACGCGGTCAACTTTTCTTTTCATTTTTCTTGTCCGTAGTTATACGGATGCAAAAAAGGCCGCCAGGATTAGCTGGCGGCCCGTGGTGGGTTAGGGGAGCTTATTCAGCAGCGGCTTCCGATTGCGGAGCGGCGAGGACCGAGCGGACGAAGTCCATGAAGACCGGAGTGGTCTTCTGGTTCGGGAGGCAAACCGGAATCCAGGCTTTGTTGCCGGAATCGTAGGTTTCCTCCCGCGTGCTGACCGAGTAGTTGCGCGTGGGATAGCCCTGGCGCAGGCAGCCGGTGACGCGGGCCGTGAAGAACACCCGCTTGGCCGCCGCAGTGTATGCGGTGCCGCGGAGAGCCCAGAGGGCCAGCGCGACCTTCTGCCCGTCCACCTCGTAGACGAAAACCGTATCGTCATCCGGGAAGCTCGCGGGCTTCTGGATCGCGACCAGCGCGTCAGCCAGCGGCTCGAAGCGCTTCATCCCGGCCGCTTTCTTGAGTTGCCATTCGCCGTAGTCCAATGTTCCCCCGTTGTTTCGGACTTCCAATTCCGTGTTGACGATGATGCCCTTGCCGCCGCCCGGGACCTTCTCGCAGTAGCGAGTAGGACGGAAGCCGAGGACTGTCAGCGTCACCGGCGGAGTGGCCTCGCGTTCGACCACGCCCGTCTTGGCGTTGATCATCGGAGGAATGAACAGAGGATCCTGCTGGTTGAGCACGAGGGAGCCGCTTTCGAAGCTGTCCTTGAGCTTGCCGATATTCTGAACGATGTTCAGACGAGGGAGGATGATGTCCTGAAAATCAGGAATCTTATCGCCGAGGAGCAAACCTGCTGGCCCCAGGGCGGCGTTGTTATTCCGCACCGCGGGCTTGAGGAAGGCCGCACCGGGCGCCTGAGCGGGAGCGGGGTAGTCCTGGCCCTGGCCGGACGTAGTCGCCGGGGCCACGGGAGCCGCAGCCGCCGGTTCCGAGGGCGGGATCACCACAGTGGTGTCTTGCGCTGCCATTGTGTCAGCAACCGAAGGAGTCGCTGCGACCGGCGCGGCGACGGGTTGCTCATTGATACCAAAACGAACCTCTGCCATAATGTATTTATCTTTCTTGTATTAGTTTTGTTTACCGTTCTACTATTGGAAGTTTACACACGCAAACTCACCAAACTCTTTCTTAGCGGCGTCATCATACGCTTTTGCTGCGTCGGAGACAACCTTAAATTGACCCAAATATTTATGCTTTCCAAAACTGGTGATGTCAGCGGTCCAGCACCCCTTTCGTTTATTCCACGAAACCCCCTTAAACCCAGATGTGTTGTTTTTCTTTCGCTTAATGTTGGCCTTGTTCTTTCGAGAGTCCGCTGCTCGAAGGTTGTGCCGTTGGTTATCAAGTTTGTCTTGGTTGATATGATCCACCTGACTCGCTCCCGGAAGGATCTCCCGATGCATCAGAGACCCGTGCCCCCGGGCCGCATAGAAAATCCCAGGTGCGGTCCGTTGCGCATACCATTTGAACTTGCTCAACCATCCATAGTCCGCATCATCCACCTTCGCCACAAGCCCTCGGGTTAAAGGAATGGTCTTCATTCTTTTGTTGCGACCGCACGGAGAAAACTGAATTCCTCGCCGCGCACTACGGCCCCTGAATCCTCCAGTTCTTTCTGGAAGGCCTCCACTGTGGATTTCTTCGAACCACGAGGAGCGTGGTCCTGGATGATGGTCTCCAGCGAGCCGAAGGTGGCCTCCAGGGTGGACTCGTATTCCTGGCTCGTCAGATACCGTAAAGCAACTTCCTTGACTTTGGCCATGTCCGCGATCTTGCGCTTGCCGGACATCGTTTGGATTTTCTGCCCCTCCGGAATTTCCATCTCCCGGCGGAGAATCTTGTCCGTGATCTGGCGCCGAAAAGCTTCCGCCCAGATCTTGAGCACGGCCGCGAGCCGGAGCCCGAGAGCCGCTTGATCCGGTGCCTGGAGCATCCCGGGGTTGATCTCCTCCGGGATTTCCACCGGATGAAACTTGCGGCCGACCTTGCAGGCAAACGCGCATACTTTTTCGCAGCGGCCCAGGTTAGCGCAGAAGTTGCAGTTTGGAACGGTGGGGTTCGCCGAATCGAATTTGCCGGACTCCCTAGCTACCCGAGCGCGGGCAACGACGGTTTTGATCCGCAGATAAAGCTCTGGCACTTGCGGCCGGGTGAACAGGGCGGACTTGACCACGTCCAGATGCGGTTGCTTAATCCAGAACCGGACCACCTGGAGAGCCGGGATGCGGTGGAAAAGCCCCAGTGCGTAAGCAATCACCTGGAGGTTGTTTTCCGGCGTCTCCACCGGCCAGAAGCCGAATTTCCAATCGAACCCCTCGGCATACGTGCGGTCGTGGGACACGAGCACGAGATCCGTATAGCCCGCCGTCGTAGACTTGCAGTCAGAGAAAACTAGATCGTCCACGGGCAGATAGACCTCCTTCAGTTCCTCCACCGTCCAGAATTCCGGGGGCGCCGTTGTGCCTTCCGGCTTCGCCCGATCCGCGGCCTCCTGGAGGAGCTTCCGGCGGCTCTCGGCGAAGTCCAGGCACTCGGCAGCCGCAACCGCATCGGCATCGCCTAGCTCCTGGTCGTCTTCACCGGACTCAACCACGCCGTGCGCCTTAGTTCCCGCGATCGTCCGGACGTGGGGCTTGTCAGATTGCTTGCTCCGGTAGCACGGGCAGCACTCGGTTGCTTGGAGCGTGCTCGGTGAATAGGGATGGTGCGCCCGTTCACTAGGAACGGCGATTTCACTGGCGAGTAAATCAGTCATTTTCAGTAATCTCCTCGGGTTGGGTGTCCGACGGTAAGTGGGCGAGATGGTTCGGATCGATGCTCGGGTCTACCTCCCGGAGTAGGCCGCAGATTACCCTAGAAAACTGGGCTTGGTCCACCTCGGTTTTGTGCACGCCAGCCGCCTTGTCGAAATACCGGTGGCTGCACCTGTCGAGATCCACTCCGACCACGAGCCGGGCGATTACATCCGAGAGCGAGTCTAGCGGAATTCGATAGCCCTTCTGGTAATACTTGAGCACCCGCAACATGGATCCTCCGGCGTCCTCATTGCGAACCGGGTTGCGATACACGAGCCGCTTTCCCGCAACGTCCGGGTAGAACCGAGGGTCACAGTAGGAGACCCACTCCGGAGGGCCGTCCGCTGCGTCACCCAGCTTGCGGGTGGGCAGCCAGCCAATCGCAGCGCAGCAGCAGGTAAAGTCAAAGCTCTGGGCCACTGATTCGAGTGTGGGGAACACCCAGCGGTGGATCACCTGGACGGCCGGTGTGATACAGGTCACGGTGAACGCATTGTCCGTCTCGTAGATGTTGCGTGCGATCATCTTCTCCTCGTCTGCCGTGATGGCGTCCGGCTTGAGCCGCTTCCGGTCGATCACGAGAGCGCGAGCGATAGCTTTTGCGTCCTGGTAGGTCGATGCGAAAACGTCAACGTCATTGACCGGGTCACCGCACACGATGGAGCGGAGGAACCCACCGCCGACGAAGATCCGGCCTTCCCAGCCTTTGGTCTTCATCAGGCGGAGGAGCGGTCGAGGGCACCGGATCAAAGCGAACTGCAAATCATGTCTAGTTAGTGTATTCATGGAAAAAGGATTTCAGGCGTTGCTGGACTTTGAAAAGGGCTTGACACTCGATCCGGCGGACCATCGTGTCCGAGAGCTTGAGAGCGCGGGCAACTTCACCGAGCTCGGCTTTTTTGGGGAGTTGATCGGCGATCCGTGCGCCAATCTGCATCTGCTGTTTAAACGCAACGGTCTGCTGCGTTCGCATGGGTGGGGACTTAGGCTTGTTCTTTGTCATACTCAATTATCACGTTTCTAGTTTACCCCTCATTCGCAGGGAGGGACAACCTGTTTTTTCGCGAGATCGAACCAGTAGATTCGGGGCGGGACTCGCGGGCTCCCGTCCCAAAATTCGTTTTCAACCACTCGGACTACCCGCCCATCACTCGCTTTGCGACTGCATCCCGGGTGGGCTTCCAGCCGTGCTCCACGGCGTTCAACAGATTCTTCTGCCGCTGTGCTTTGGCTGGTGTGGTTGCCTTGGCTTTGACTCCGCCGGGTGTGCGGACCTGGACTTTTCCCTTGCCGACTGATTTCATTTTGATGGGCATAATACATAACAGTCAGTCAGTTTCGGGTGTATGTCGCCTTAAGGTTCGCCAGCGCAGCGTCCACGCCGACGTGAGTTAAGAACTGATTCTGCAAGCCGACCACCACCCCGAAAGCGGCGAGTCTCTTATTGATCACGCGAAGCTCGTTTCGCAGCGCGTCGTTCATGCGCTCCTTGGCCTCCACCAGCGTCACCAGCTTATGAGGCTCCCAGGTCTCCAGTATTTTTCTCGTGCCTTCAGTCATATCAAGCCCAGTTGTATTTGCCCATCTGGCGAGCGAAAGAATGCTTCCTGGCCCATTGCTTCATCCAGCGGACGGCCTTCCGGAGGTAGCACTTGCGAAAAGATCCGGGATTGCCTCCCTGGCGCCCTCCCCGGCCGAACCCAGGACCCTCATACCGATACGGCGGCAGCGTGGGGATTGGCGGGGCAATCACGAGCCCGATACCAGGAGGACGGTAGACGAGGCGGCAGTCCGTGTCAGTTTGCCAGCCGTGTTTCAAAAAGAGTCTCATAGGCTTAGCTTAAGCTGCGTGTAGTGCGGGCGACAGGCGAACATCTTAGCGGCCGTGATAGCCTCCCAGCCCACCCAGCGGTGGGTAATCCCTCCCCGGGGGCCAGCGCATTCAAACTCGGCGGGATACTCCAGTTTCGGAGCGACTTCACCCCGGATCGCATTGCACGCCTCCGCAGCGGAGGCCGCCACGATGTCGAATTCCAGTTGGTGCTTTACGTTGATGGACGACTGAGTCAACCTCACGACGAATCGCCAAAACGTCCGGTCTTTGTATGTGCCCAGCTTGTGGGGCAGAGTCAGGTTAGCGTTCATTGGGCGAGATTTGTTGGAGTTGGTCCGGGGTGAACCCGGCGCGAAAATGGGCGATTGAGTGCCGGACGAAACCGTCCACAAGATCCCGGCTGTATGCCTCATGCTCCGTAAACTTGCCGCCGTTGCGATACCGACAATCGGGGCACTCAGTGTCCTGGCAGGGCTTCCCGCAGCGCTTGCATTTATTCATTGTCTCGGCTCCCGTAGTTGTATTTAGGAGTGGGTTCCTTGGCGCGCGCCGGGTGACGGCTCGGAAGATACCTCCCCGCCTTCGGCGGTTCATGCTGGCCACAATCCCAGTCTTTGACGGGCACCTGATAATTAGCGTAGTTCCGGCACCCCGGGTGTTTGCAATCGATGATGAACATATTAGGAATTGACAACCGCGTTGATCGCTGCCTCGCGGCCGCCTTCCTCTTTATAGAAGCAGCCGATGTATTTGCAGGTGGCGCCGATGCCCGAGTAGGCCTTCCAGGGATTGATCGTGGATCGATCATCCTTGAATTTTTCGATCAGCCCGATCTCCAGGCCGCCGGGAGTTGACACCACGTAACGTGAGAGCGCTGAACCGTGGAACGAGGGGAGCTTGGTCACCTTGACGGGCTCCAGCGCCTTACGCGCGACCGAGAAACTTGATTTTGATGCTTTAATAGTCATACAGATTAGACGTTGCTGGTTGCATTTTGTTCAAAGAAAAATACCTGTGCGGTCCACATATCGGTTCGCTCATTGTATTGGCATGAGCCGGTGGCCATTCCCCGGGCGTTTCCCCAGCCGGTGATGCCGTGAGGGAGGTGGTGGGTTGAGAAGGTATTCGGGATGAAGACCTCGATCTGGTTCGCTCGCTGTAATCGTTCGTTTTTCATATCTGCGTAAAATTTACCAGACCCCCGGCCGTAGTCAACAGATTTCGGAAAATACTTTGTCCGTAGTTATACGGACCTGACGGAGGGCGATCCCCTACACCGGATTTGCTACCGAACGGACAAAACCAGATTGCCCGGATTTAGGTCCGCATCGTTCAGCGCATCCAGGTTGTTCAGCTTGGTCCGCAAAGCCCTGTGGATATTGGTCTCGATCGTTCCCGCGGCCAGCATCACCCGATAAATCGCGGTTGACTTTCCGCCGTCCCGGGGCAGCCGCCCGAACAGTTGGCGCATGGACGTTGCCGAATGATTCGGCATCACGAGGCCCGCCCGAGGGTGCTCCCCGTCGAGATCCTGCATCGACAGGCATTCTCCTCCGGCCGCCGCATTGACGATTAGCGTGTTGAGCATGTTCCTCTGAAACAGAGCGACCGACTCCTCGCGATACCGCAGCGACTCCGGCGTCCCGTCGATGATCCTGGCGGCCGGAAAAAGTTTGACTAGCTCGTCGATCGTCTGCCGAAAGTTGACGAACAGCACGAGAGAAAATCCCTTGTCCAGGTAGTCCTGGCCAAGCTCGGCAGCGATTGGGACCTTGAGTAGCTCGATCTCCTGGCGGGCGCGCAGGATCTTCGTCAACGGCGAGTCCGGTGCTACGTCATCCAGCTTTCGGAGCTTGAGCGCCTCCTGTGCCTCCCGGACCTGCTCATACAGCTTGTCGAACACCTCGGGGCTCGTCACGTCGTAAAGCTCCGCTTGGATGTCGCAGGCCGGAAATCCGGGGATGTCCTCGCTTCGCACCCGCACCCCGCGGGACGGGATGATCTGCTCGCGCAGCCCTAGCATGATCTCGGCTTGCTCCTCTTTTCCGACCAGCCACTTGAGCCCGCGGAAGCGAGGATCTCGCCGCACCCCCAGCTTCGAGGCCCACCGGTAGAAATTCGGGCGAACACGAGAGCGAAGCGGCCCCATCCCGGGCGCTGCACATGACTGGATCAGATCTGTGTCCAGGTTGTGCATGTCAAGCAGGTAGCCCAGCGCGCGAAAATTGAGGGGGTTGCATCCAGCGGTTGCGGTCAACACAAGCGTCCTGAGCCCCTGGCGCTTGGCGGCAATCAGCATGTCCGCGTTGAGCGAGTCGATCCCACCGCAGCGATGGCCCTCATCAAAAATTACCTGCTTGACCGCCGGATGGAAAATAAATCGGCCGTAGTCGTGCGGCTTCGTTTTCGTCTCCAGGCAGTGGATCCCGAGCGGGTGACAGTAGCACGGGATAAACTTCTCCAGGTTTACCACCCGCTGGCAGCACTGGCATCTGAAGTAGCGCTCCCGCTTTGCGGTGCCCCCTTCCCACTTCCCGAACGGGGTGTTCCCAGTCCGGAGCATTTCGTAGCCGACCTGAGAAAACTTGTCCCCGAACACCTCGGCCGCGTTTGCCCAGGCCGTCCTGGCAACCTTCGGATGGATCACCAGGGTAGGCAGCTTGGACTCCGACGCCACCCAGGCGGAGACATACGTCTTGCCCGTGCCGGTGCCGGAGAAGTCAACCCCAGAGCCAAAGCGGCCCAAGATTTCCTTGAGCCGCTTGGCGGGTTCCTCCTGGTGAGGGCGGAGGGGCATTACGATTCGCCCGTGTCCATCGCTTGGACGAAGGCAACTGCGACAGCAGCCGTCTGGATCAGTTCAGCCCGCAGCGCCTTCCGAAGCTCCGGATCCCCCGGATGGCCCAGGAAAAGATCCACGCTGCCCTTGGCGGCCTCTCCGAATTCCTCGGCGAGGATCGCCAGCCACTCCGTCCCGCTGTGTCGCTGGTAGCCCCATTTGGCGAACTGGTGCAGCCGTTCAGAGAGCACTTCATCATTGATCCGGCGGATTTTCCTAATCCAGTCCAGTTGTTTTCGCTCCTCCGGAGATTCTGCCTCAGTCACGATACCACTCCTTTCTCCACGATGAAGACCCCCACCTCGGCCGGTGCGTTGGCCGGGCGCTCGCCGACGACGGCAGCCAGGATCGTTTTGTTTTCGGACTTGGCGCGGTCCACGAAGTCGAAGATACTCTTGCCCAGGCTCTCGGCCCGGTCGATCAAGTCCACTCCAAAGCCAGGAGGATACTTTGCGGATAGCAATGACGAGAGCCGCATGATTTGAGATGTTGAGAGCATTCCCGCCTCGCTGCCTTCGAAGCGGAAATTTCCAGCCTCGTCAAACTCAAGCCCAGCAATTCCGGTTGCGTCAGAGCTTTGCTTGAGCTTCGCGATTTTGTTTTTCCGCAACTCGCGGACTTCCGCGTCGAGGGTTTCGATTTCATGCTCATCCTGAGCGCGCTTGCTGGCGCGGACTTGGTTTGCCTGATACTGCTCGAAGCGCACTTGCTTCGCCATAGACTCGCGAATCTGCGCGTCCACCGCGGCCGTCTCCGCCTGAGACCGGATGATGGGCTCCAGGTCCGAGGTGTCCGGCATCGGCGGCTGAGGCACGAGCGGCTTCAGGTCGTTCCCCCTCAACCATGCTTGCGAGGAAGCGAAGGCGGCCTTCGCCGTTGCCAGCTTGGCCTCCAGGCGTGTGATCTCCTCGTGAAGACCCACTACCCAATTAGTATGCTGCTCTACCTCCATATTGTGGGCGCGCCTCGCGTCGTTCGCTACGTTGGCGTCGAGGATGGCCGTCTGGTAGGCGTCCCGCCGTTTCGCCACTTCATCGTGAGCCGCCCGGACGTTCGCCTGATGCGCGTCGATGATCGCCTTCCGGCGTGCTTCCAGGTCCCCAATCCCCGGCGGACACTCCACCGGCGTCAAGTCAATATCTCCGTAGCCTTTGAGCTTGGCCCGAACCTCGCTCGCCTTCGCTTCCGCATAGCTGATTTGAGCGTCCAGCGCCTTCGTGTCGATCGCGAAGGTCTCGGCGAAGTATTTCTTCCGCTCAAGCTCGGTCATGTTGCGGAGATAATCCTGGTCGAGGAGAAAAGGGTTCAGCAGCTTTTTGATCGCTGCCACCGGGTTCGCAACCGGCGCCCCCTCTTTCTCGAAAGTGACCGGACGCGCTTTGGTTTCACCGTTGCGCGCACGATACCACTGACGTTCAATGTGTCCGCAGTCCAAATCAAGTCGAACCAGCGCCTCCGTTTCGCCCGTGCGGATGATGTCTGAAGGGAACGCGCCACCGAACACCCACTTAACCGCGTTGAGGAGCGTCGTTTTGCCTTGTTGAATTTCGCCATAGAATACTAGGAGCGGGTGATTGAATTCAATCGTCGCGTCCTGGATCAGTCCAATGTTCTTTACCGTTAAACGAGTTGCTTTCATACTTTGCTGTAATATACCACGAGTGCACCGCGAGGCACAACCCTAAAGTTGCGAAACCTACCATCGCGAAAATCATCGCTTGGCGAGGTATTCGAACAGGTAGCCCTGGACGTTGAATAGCAGCGCGCAGCAGGCTTTCTCGATCGTAACCAGATTGCCTTTTTCGTCGCGCGTCTCCAGGCCGCGGTGAAGCTTCCACAACTGGACGAGATGCCTCCAGATGGATTTCATGTAGGCCTTGCGCGGGATGCCCTTCTGCCAATTATCCGAGTCACGCAGCTTGCCGTCCGATTGCTTCCGGTGCTTGTGCATATACGCACCGAATTGTTCCATCACTTGCGGGCAGAGAAAACCTTCGTAGTCAAACTTGCCCTCCTCCGTGTCTCGCGTTGCGCCCGTCTCAAACTGGCGCACCGAGCCCGTGACCTGGGTCCATTTTGCGAAGTCCACTCCTGGTCCCACGCTGCAAACGATGTTCGTGGTAGTGGTTGGCGGCTCGGCCGCGCTCGGATTCTCTCCGATCTGCGCGGGGACCGTAGTAACCTGCCACGATCCAGCAGCAAGATCCCAGTGGATGTAGCGAATCGGGATTCGTAGGTCGATCGCGATCTGGGTCTCCTCCCTTACGCCAGTGGATTTTCGCCAGCCGGGAATTTCCAGGATGACGAACCGCTCCGCGCACTTGATGTAATCAGTGTCAAACTTTTTCCAGAAGGCCCAATCCCCCTGGACCTTGCCGAGCACGGCCAGCGGGTGAGAATGCGTGATGGGTGAGAAAACGTTCCACCCGTTGCGCGTGATCATCCAGGCGGCCGCCTCGGTGACTTGCTTGTAGCGCTGCTCCATCCTGGCCGGATCCGGATCCGAATACGGGCAGGCCAGATACGTCAGCGGACGAAAAGGCTTCGTGCCCGGCACGGAGAAATCTTTCGCGTTGCCGAGGACTACGTTCGCGAAGTCCGTCATGCTCTCCTCAATCCCCTTCGATCCGGGGCCTACGTTCAGGTCACCCAATCCAGGGGTGCTCACTTGACACCTCCCAGGAATTCGGGCACCGAGAGCATCCGGCCGGAGGGCACTTGATAGTGCTCGTCGCTCCAGACGCACCATAGCTTAGCTCCACGAGGATCCTTGCTGATTGCCCGGGTGAGGTTCTGCTCGATCGACGCCACGAGCGGCGATACGGTAGCCACGCCTCCGCGGCCCTGGCGCGTCAGGTTGTGGCAGTAGACATGGAAGTGCAGGAACCCGGCCGTCCGGAGCGCCTGATACTGGTCCGGCGTGCCGATGTCCGTCACCACCGCGATCTCTTTGGGAAACTCCAGGTGGAATTTCGTTACCCGGTTGAGCAGAGCCCGGATCCAGAACCCGGCCGTGCCGAACCCCTCGAAGACCCCATCCCAGTTGGACGAGCCAGCAATGGACCGGATATTCTCCACGAACATCGACCGGGCCGCCGTGAGCGGGTAGGTCTTGTTCACCACTCCCTCACCCCAGGCATACACCTCATAGGCGAACCCCTGGTAGCTCTCCGGCTTGTAATCACCAAAGGCAGAGCGGGCCATGCCGACAATCGGATCGTCCATCTCGAAAAGGCGCGCGCCAAGCTGCGTTGCCAGCCAGGACTTGCCCGCCTTCGGGGCGCCGGTGAAGAAAATCTTGTTCATCCCCGGCGGCATTGACCAAGCTGGCCCCTGGGGAGCGGCAGCAGGTTTGACGGGTGCCAGTTCATCCGCTGGCGAAGCCATCGCGGCCGCCATGATACTAGCCTCCGCATCCGCGGCTGCTTGCTGCGCCTTGAGATCCACCTGGGGCTCGCGCGTTTTCAAGTCAGTCTCCGGCTGCCTCGTCTCCGTCACCACCGCACCCGTCAGGTTCGGATCGTTCAACATCCCCACGAGGCTTCGCAACATCGCTGCGTCGTTCCCCAGGGCGGCTTTGTCCATCGGCCGAGCCAGTTTGGGCGCGGCGAGTTCTTCCATAGGCTTGCTCATATATTAGTTCTGTCCCGTCTTTGAATTTCTGATGTTCACTAGGTTTTGCCGGTAATTCCACCGGCTGTTCAGTCTCAACGAAGCTGAACCAGATCTCTCTCCACGTTAGCAGGTCGAGCTTCATTGGATAACTCTTTTCTGGCTAACGTGTGTAAACGTCCTTGCCGGGCACGTAGCTCGGCACCTTGACGCGAGCCCACTGGCTGCCGTCCCACGAAAGCGCGCACGGTATCGCGGCCACCCCCAGGAGCGTCCCTTCCGGGATGATGCCCTCGGTGAGATCCAGGCGCCAAGCCAACTCGGCTTCGACGGCGTCAACCAGTGTGTCGAGATACCCGACACGCAGATCGAGCAGCGCGATCATGCGGTCGATCACCGGGTTGGGCTTGTTCTGCTTGGCTTGCAACCGCTTCGCAGCTTCAAACTTGTGCTGGAACCCCCGGCGCTTGGCACCAATGCGATGCTGGAGTCGCTCCAGGCGATCGATTGGCTTGTCCTGCATCCGGGTCTTCAGCTTGTCCGCAATCGGCTTGCGTTCCACCTCCGAAACGAAACACGTCTCGCGCGCCATACGGCACACTTTGCGCATCCGGTTCGTCATACGGGCTTTGGGGTCTGTGAGCAGCGCAGTGGCTACTTCAACGGGCATTGTATCTTTTTCTATTTTCTTCATAAGTTTATTTGATTAACCGACAGTTTATGTTTCAGATGGGAAGGAAAGGGCTTTGGAAATCTCAGGCGTGAACCCGCCGAAATGGCCAAAGAGTCGTTGCCAGAAAACGATGTGGAATGGCTTGCTCGAATCGAACCAGGGATGCCCGGAGGAGTGTCCTCGCCAGATGCGGCACATATCGAAATGCGACAGGGCATTGATGTCGTCAAACTCTGCTTGCTCCGCCGGAGTGGCAGCCACGGGCGCCGTAGTCGCAGGCATCGGATAGTTCAGAGGCATAGGTAGAGAATAATCGTAGTTGCGAAGATCCGCCAGAAAAAAGTGCGCTGAATCGCCAATTCGCCGAGACCACGAGTCGGACTGATGAATTCACGGGTGCTCATTGGCCCCTCCACATTTTCCAGGAGGTGTGCACCATGAGGGCCAGAAGAACCCCCACGGCTAAACACCCAAACCAACTGAGCGCGAATTGTGCGTCTGTCATACTCCGTATCCTCCGCATCCGGCCGCTGATTTCACACGCTGTTCTTCTGAGCGGCCATCCCAGAGTTTCTCGTGCATCTTGTATTTACCGTCCTTTTCGAAAACCGCCTGGACATACCGGGGCTCGTCCGCCGGTGAGCGCAGAGACAGAGGCGCGAAAATCAGGGCAGTCACTTTTCCTTGCGCGTCTATTCGGTTGATCCCGGCCAGCGCGCAGGTCACCAGCTTGTTCGTGACTTGCTCGATTGCTTGATACAGTTTCGGGCTGTTGCTCGGGTTGCGATCCGGCCCGAAACACTCCAGGACTTCCTCCGGGATAAAGCACATGACTTCCCACCCGGCGCGCTTGACTCGTGATTGATGCACCCGCACCTGGACGAGTTGGGCGGCGAGAAAATTCATGCGCTTGCGACTGTGCACCGCATCCGCCCGGTGGTAGTCGGCAAGCTCGTTCGCCGCCTGTGCTCTTTGATAAAGCGCGTTCGGGAGAGTCAACCAGCGCCAGAATCTAGTTGCCAGTCGTTTCATTTTCGAACCCCTCCCAGATAGAGACCGCGTTGCACTTGGGGCAGAAAAAGCTTGGCGAATTATCGTCAAGCTGGTGGATCGTCTGCTCCACCGTGAGCGGCATCCGGCCGTGCGCCGGGCAGATCACCCAGGCATACACGGCCGGGCCGCCGTAGCGCTTGACTTGTTTCACACCCCGCTGGATGAACCCCGGTGCATTCAGAATGCCCCAGTCGATCTCTCCATAGTTCGCTCTCCATTTGCTGGATCGCTCTTTGTCTCCCTTGCCTGATCCGTGATTGAGCAGGCCTCGTTCTGTGGGCATGTTGGGCATATACTAGTCCTTAGTGGTGAGGTAGCAGCCGTAGGCGAAGGAGGCGACCATCGAGACCACCCATACGACACCGACGACGAAACCGATTTGGAATTGAGTCATAAGAAAAATAGGGACCGACACCCGGAGGGCCGAGTGCCGGTTTAGTTGTTACTTGGCCGCTTTGTCACACTGGCCGCCCTGGCAGCAGACCCCGGCGCCTACCGGCTTGGTGTTCTCCGGCGCGGGTTCGGGTTGAGCCGATTTGTTTTCCCGGTCGATCATCTCCAGGCAGTTCCGCATGAGCCCGGCGAAACCCTGGATCAGCGGCCGATACTGTGTGCGCATGGCGAGCCAGCAGCCGACGAATTCCGCGGCGTGCTCCACCATGACCCGTTGAACGAAAGCCTCAAGACCGCGCTTCTCCGCGGCATCGGTGCTCTCGATGATTTTCTTTCCCGACAATTCGGCGATGCGCTGAAGCGCGCCACCGAGTTCCGTTGCTACGTGCTCATTGAGCGTGGTCTTTTCCATAGGCGCACTTTAACTCACCTTCGCGCAACTCACAACTCTTTTTCGAAAAAAGATTCGAATGTGCTCGCTGCCGCGGAATACTCACCCAGTTCTTCGGAGAGCACTAGGTATTCTCCCACCTTCGGTGCCAGCCGTTTTGCCTCGCGGCGTGTAAACAGCAGCGCGGGATAGCTCGCGTCTTCCCAGGTCAGCGTGGTTCCCCACTCGCCCGGCAGGACTTGTTTGATTTTGAGTGCCCGGACACGAGCCCCATTGGCGGACTGATACCAGGGCCATTCTTTGGTGTATGTGTTCATCTAATAAGAGTCAGTAGATTTGGTGGGTTTGAAAACAGGCAGATAGATCAAGCATGGCTTGATCTATCTGCTTTTTACTGAACACCATCCGCTCTGAAGCTGGTCACATGCGCTCTGAAGTGGGTCACATGCGTTCCATTGTTTTGAAAAACCAGTGGACCGCCAGGGCGAAGCTGACGAACACGACGCCCAGCACGAATGCGATTGCGAGGAGTATTTTCATTAGCTGGTAATCATTGGGTTTGTGGTCACTTCGGTATACCCAGGAGGGACATACGGAACCGCGACCGCCTGGGTATGCACTGAAACCAGCGTCTTTACTATGTCAACCAAAATCCGGTTCTGGTCCTCGATCGCCTTGAGGCGCTTCACCAGGGACTCACAGGTCTCGTGCAGCCCGCCCAGGGACTCGATGATCTCGGTGTGGTTTAGCTTTATCTCAGTGCGGACATTGAGCCGCTGCGCGCGCTTGGTTAGCTCCTCGGCGTGCCGTTCCTTGGACGACTTGAGGATACCCTCGGTGAGAAAATACTCCTCCATCTCTTTCAGCAGGGCCAGCGCGTGCGCCTCGTGCGCCATGTCCTGTTCAAGCTGCTTCCGGTCGTAGTTGAGATCTCGATCGGCCGGTGGGTTTGCTCCGCGCACCCGATACTTCCAGAAGTATTCCTGCGCCATGTCCGCGAAGCGGAGGGCCGCGGGGACGTCCTCGTGAATGACGATGCCCAGGGTCCGGACACTGCCGCCCAGATACATTCTGACGCTCCAGTGCCGGAAGTCAGGCAGAGGAGAGACGAGCCGGCGGCGGGCGCCTGGGTCCAAAGCCTGTTTTAGGGCTATCTCCCGGGTGATTGGATCGAGTGGATTTACCCAGGTCAGCGTTTTGAGCTTCCTGGCCATTTCGTTTAGCTGCGGATCTTTTGCGTATTTAGGCATGACAGACAGTCAGCTAGGATTAGCATTGTGTCAACAAGAGATTATTCTGCTAACAGAGGGAGAGCCAGTATAGTATTCTGCTGACAATAGGAGAACTATGAGGCCTATTCTGCTGGCGATAGTAGAACTGTGAGGCCTATTCTACTGACTACGGGAGAATAATGAACGTGTTCTACTGACAATAGGAGAATAGCAAGCGTATTCTACTAGCGACAGGAGAACCGAATCGCCGATTCGCCAAGCCGCCAGGAAAGCAGCTAAAAGCTTGTTGTATGGGAGTTCAAGTTGCCGTGTCCGCTCTCGCGACCCCAATTCGAACCAATGGTACCAAGGGAAAGCAGATTTCAGGCAATCTTTATTCCCCCGTGGTAATACAAGAAACCTTTTTGGCGGGGACCCCGGCCGGGCTGGGCTGGCCGCGCTCCCCCTATACTCTATTTATTTTTCAAAAAAGAGTATTTAGATAGACTATAGCCCGAATTGGCTGTTTTTGTAAATTGAATCAGCCCCTTTTCCTAAGCAAATCGCGCATGGAGGAGTCCTGAAACAGCTTTTTAGTTGCTAGTTGTACTGGAAATGGACGGCCGGGCGCGGCCGGGTGACTGGTTGGCATGGCCGATTTTTCTTCACCCGCCCCACGCAGAACAGACCAGGGACTTTTCGCCAACGCATCTCCAGGATTGATAAAGCTGATGAAGCGATCACGCCAGGAGTTGAGAGAGAAGGCCCGCGAGGAATACTGGACAATGAAACAACAGGCAGCGGCAGCCGATACCAGCACGGGCACCGGCGCCACTCCTACCCCAACAGGAACCGAAGCAGTATGACCAACCTAATTGAAACGATGGACGCCCAGACATGGGCCGATGAATGGCTGAAGGCAATCGCACAAACCCCTACAATTCCCACTGACCGCGGGACGATGATTGGCTGGTTCGCGAACTGCTCGATGGCCGGATACGACGAAGCCATGCGCAGATCGTCAGTGCGCGCTTTGAAGTTGCGTGACGCGCTGTGGGGCCTCGTTGGCAAGGACAACTCGATCGAGGACCTGGAGAAGATGCTGGTCGTAGTGGAATCGCTTAAGGACTCGGACGACAACGCGCGCGTTGCCTTCGTGGCCATCAGCGCTCTCCTGGAGGATGCCGGTGGGAAGTGAGCCAGCAGCCCCGAAGGGAAAGCCCAAGCTAACCCGGGAGATGCGGGAGGCCATAGAGGGCACCGAGCGCATTGTAGCCTCGGAGGGCGAGCCCAACCGTAGCGAGGTTGACGACAGTCAGCTTTTCATGCTGTTCGCCAGCTTCAGCGGGGACGTTTTCAAGACTGCCCACGCCTCCGGCTTCTCCCCGGCCGAGGTGACGGACCGAGCCCATGCTGGCGACTGGATGGTCAAGCTCCGCGGTTTGATCGAACTGAAGCAGGTGGACAAGTCCGGCGAGGTAGAGCGCAGTATCAGCCGGGCAATCAATTTTGTCCAGGTCAACCGGTATCGGATGATCATCGATCGCATTATCCGCAAGTGGGACAAGATGACCCCGGAGGAGTTGACGGACGAACTGTCCTCCAAGACGTATTACGCCGATGGCACCCTCAAAACCTCGACCATCTCCGCGAAGGCCTTTGCCGATATAGCGACCGCAATGGAGAAGGTGCACTGGATGTCTTATCAGGCCATGATCGACGCGCCCCAGGACCGTGCAGGCCGCAAGGAGAAGGTCAAGGACGAAGGTCCAGGTGAAGATGACATCCACGCGAAGATCGCTAAGGCCTTGGCCGGGCATCCCGAGCACAACCCCCAGGTGCAGATGGACAAGGCCCTGGCAGAAGTGGCGGGCTCCTCGGCTCCTAAGCCAATCCCTACCGAATCAGTCAAGATTCAAAGCTAACCATCTTAAGTGAGTTACTTAAGTATAGCCTAAGCGAAACCGGCGAGCGCGTTGGCCTGTCAGGTGTCCGATGTCCGCTGGCGCGGTGATCCGGCGGACCGGCGACCCCCCGATGTCCGCTGGATCGGCTATCCGCCTCCACCCCGTGAGCCGGTTCTACGGAACACGCAACGCTACCCCCTCCCCCCTCCTGGCGGCCGGGTCCTCGGTCTGCCCGGAAGCCGATTCCAGCGGCCACCGGGCGCCGGGGCCGTCGTGAACGGCCTGGGGGGATTCGGGCCTGGAAAAGTCGCTTGGACGTTCAAACGAGAATTAGGATTTTTCGACATTGTGGCCTTCCGTCCCGCACGGTAACATCCCGGGGTTTATCGTGCACTAGGAGGATAATGTTCCCGGCTGGGAACTCGCGACCTGGGTTTGAACTCGCGACTTGGAAAAAAGAGTTGTGACCGCCTCGGCGGTTCGGTAATCTGGCGGTATGACATCAATCGAACAAGTAGAGCAGTTTCACCGGGCGTTCGGCGTGCCGGTGAAGGACGACCCCGATATTGACGACCAGGACATCAACGAATTGCGCGTGCGGCTTTTGCAGGAGGAGCTTGACGAGTTGACCTGCGCGCTGGCGGAAGGAGACCCAGGGGGGACTTTGGACGCGCTGACGGATTTGCAATATGTGCTTGACGGGACTTACCTCTCGCTGGGCTTTTCAAAGGTCAAGGATGCAGCCTTTGCGGAGGTGCACCGAAGCAACATGAGCAAGCTGGATCTCGACGGCAAGCCGATTCGGCGAGCCGATGGAAAGGTGATGAAGGGCGCCCTTTACTTTCCGCCTAACCTGGATCCGTTTGTTGTATGAACGACGTGTTCTTTTTCCTCGCAGCGATTCTCGGGTCTGCCGCCCTTACCTACGTCTGGGACTTTTTGCGCCATCGTGAGGATTACCGATGGCGCTGCCGCCGGTGCCGCGAGTATGTCAGACGAGGCCGGTGCCAGTGCGAAAAATCCCCTAGTCCGTGGGAGCGAGTTTAGTATGACTGAACCAGAAGCAAAACGCCAAGCCGTAGAAATTCTGCGCGCAGACGCAAACGAACTGGCGGCTTGGATAGACTCCGCGGTGCCCCCTCAACGAATCGCCGAGGCAGTGAGAAAAGAAATCCACCGGCTGCGAGAAATCGGGGAGGCATTCACAGCATGACCAAAAAATGTTTTCGCGAGTGGCAGCGGCGTTACCGGAAGAAGGGCCGCTCGAATTGTGAGTGCAGTAATCTGGCGTGCGTCAAGCGCTCGGATGGGTGGATTTGCGAACGGTGCGACCGCCTGGAGAAGGAGCGCGATGAGGCCGAGCGGAGGCGAAACAGGCCGGAGATGCGCGAGGAGCGGAGGAAATGGCTCGCCCAGGGGATCCCCACCCATGAAATCAGAACCAACCTGCCGACTGTGTAAACACTGCTGGGAATGCCCGACCGGCTGGAACTGTCTCGCGCGCAAGGTCAAGGTGCTCCCCACGGACTGCGCGCCGGAGTGCTTTTCTCCCAATCTTATCAAGCAGCAGCCCGGTATTAGCAAAGCTACAAACTGCAAAAAACGTGAAATAATTGTGGACGAGGAGCGCCCAGGTGTTAAATTGGGGGCATGATAAGAACGAGAACAGAAGCGTACCGGTGGAAGCTGAGGCGGGCACTCGCTACGCAGTGGGTGGACTTCTCCAGCGCGGCATACCGGTGCCAGCACAATCTCAACTTCGAAATCTAAATCTAAACACAAGCATATGACATTCAAAGAACTAAACGAAAAATTCGGTAGTGCTCTAGTAGAAACAGAGTGGCACCGCGCCAGCGGTGGGGGGTGGGTCCAGAACACTGCACGGGTAGTGGACGAATCGCACATACAGGATGATGCGATCGTGTCCGGGAACGCGCGGGTGTCCGGGAACGCGCGGGTGTCCGGGAACGCGCTGGTGTCCGAGGATGCGTGGGTGTCCAGGAACGCGCAGGTGTCCGAGGATGCGTGGGTGTCCAGGAACGCGCAGGTGTCCGGGGACGCGCAGGTGTCCGGGAACGCGCAGGTGTCCGGGGACGCGCAGGTGCTCGGGAACGCGCGGGTGTTCGGGAACGCGCGGGTGTTCGGGGACGCGCAGGTGTCCGGGGGCGCGCAGGTGTCCGGGAACGCGCAGGTGTCCGGGAACGCGCAGGTGTCCGGGGGCGCGCAGGTGTCCGGGGACGCGCAGGTGCTCGGGAACGCGCGGGTGTCCGGGAACGCGCGGGTGTCCGGGAACGCGCGGGTGTCCGGAGACGCGCAGGTGTTCGGGAACGCGCGGGTGTCCGAGAACGCGCGGGTGTCCGGGAACGCGGGGGTGTTCGGGGGACGGTGGGAACAATCGCCCCTTTTCATTGTCGGCAGCCGCTATTCTCTCACGAATGCGAAGCCCGGGCACATTCAGATCGGGTGCGAATGCCACACTTTTTCAGAGTGGAAAAAGGTCGGTCCGGCAATCGCGGAGAGGGAGAAGTTTACTCCGGAGCAGATCGCAGAGTACACAGCTTATGTCAACCTTTTTTCTCAAATTGGCAAATGAAATTCCTACTAGACATCAATACCGAAGCCGAAGCGCGCTCAGTTCGCGCCGGGCTTGCAAACTGGATCAACAACCTGCACCACCGCATGGAAACCGGGAAGCGGGTAGACGACGGACCCGAGAAGATATGCGCGGCCCAGGCAGTGCTGAACCGGCTGGACACGCTGATCGACTCCTGCACTTCGCATCGTTTTCTCCTGCCCGGGGAAATCATCCAGGACGGAGACGAGCTTTTGCTTATCTCCCGGTTCGGGGATCCGCACTGGGGACCCTGCCGTGCGACGGTGGGCCACGCAGTCCTGGAACGGGAGCGGGGTGATTTTCGCCGCGCTGTTTAAACGCGAGCATGAAAGGAGGAAATTATGAAGTAAAGAGTTGTGTGTCTGACACGGATTATGTAGATTGCAGTCTGAAGCCGGGACCGAGAGGCCGGTATTGAACGCGGTGAAGTGGCTAAGAACCCACGCACCCGGGACCGATGAGGCCGGGTAGGAGCGGACGGCCAAGAACCTCCGCCCCAGTTTTCGAAACAGTAAATACGGTAAACCAAAAAATAGAAATGAACATTAGCATTAACGAATATAATACGGTAATCAACGGGCTGAGGCAGCAATTTGAGCTTCAGCGGAACCTTACCCGCGAATCGAACCAGCGCGCGGACGCGATCCTGGGGACGTTCAAGGCGGTCCAGGAGGAGAACGCGGGGCTCAAGGACGGGCTCCGGATGGTCCTCGACATCAATCGGGAATACCGGGAAGATCTCTGCGCGTGCCTGTCTGCGGCCGAGGGGATCGAGGCGGGATGCAAGACCGTCGAGGCCCAGGCGATCCGGGGCGCGATTGGCCGCCTGATCGAAGACAAGAATTCGCTCTGCGCGGATATGCACCTAGTCCTCGCCGTTGCGAAGGGCGGGAAGGTCGCGCACGAGCCGACGCACGAATGCGCCCGGCAAGCGTTAAACGCTATAGCTCGCAAACGCAGCCGCAAGTAGTTGCACGAGCGTAACAGCATGGGCCACTCGAAAGGGTGGCCCTTTTCGTTTTTGTGGGTGACTGTTGTTCGATGTCTGCTACTAGCTTTTTGGCTCCGCGTCTTGATGACACAGCGCAACGGCTGCTCTGGAAGGCGGCAAATTATTTGTTCACCGGCCTCGGGCGTGCGGGCTCGACGACGGTTGCGGCCGGGAATTCCTACGATGGGCACTACTGGGTTTTCCACGCCTTCACGGCCTCCGTGATCGCCGAGATTACTTATGCAGGAGGAGTCCCGGGGGGAGCGTCAGCGGGAACGTCCCTGATCGCCGGAGACCGCATCTACGGGGACATCCTTCACCTGAAACTCACGTCCGGAACCGGGGAGCTTTACACGGGCGCCTCTGCCGTATGACAACGAGCGATCAAGCCGCGCTCCAGGCGGCCATCAAATTTCTAACCGGCGGCTCGGCGTATGAGCTTCCGTTTTCTGAAGATTTCGCACTCCGGCTGGCTCGGATCTCCGCGTCCAGCGGCTTTTTGAGCCAGGGCGCGTTTCTCGAAGCAGTCAAGAATAATCCGCTGTCAACGCTGCTCCGGTGGCTGGCACTTGAGTCCACCGATAGCGACAGCGGCGGCGGCGGCGGAGGCGGAGGCGGCGGAGATACGGACAACACGTTCGGGGGAGCGATCCAGAACTTGGTTTTCATGGTAGCCTCTCTCGACGACACGGACACGAAGGTCAGCTTCCCATCCCTGACCACGGTCCTTTCGGATTTACAGCTTACCGATTGTCCGGCCGTCACCAGCATCTCGTTCCCCTCGCTGGTGACCTTCCTTACGGGAGGGCTGTTGTTTAGCGGGATGCCCTCCCTGACAGATGTTTCCATGCCGGTGCTTACCTCGATTGCGGCCAATCTGGAAATCGACAGTGACTCAGGCGAGAACTCCTCCTTAGAATCGCTTAGCTTTCCTTCGCTGGTTTCAGTGCAGGGCAGTGTATTCTGTGGAGCCAACCCCCGGCTAACCTCGGTCTCGTTCCCGAACTGGGTCCCGACAGACGGGGGAATTCGCATCGTTTTTTCGGAGTGTGCGCTGAGTGTGGCATCTATGGAGCACATTATCCACCGCTGTTTTCTCGCGGGGCTGACCTTCACTCAGATCTTGCTTGACGGGGGCACGAATGCAGGCCTGTCCTCGCTCTCTGCTCAGGCCCAGGCGGAAGCGGCCGCAATCAGTGCACCTTTGATAACGAACCCATGAATATATCTGACGCAGATGCGGCGGCGGTAGAGGCAGCGGTTGCGGCCTTCGCGCCGGACTTGGATTTCGCGACGGCGCTCGGGCGGCTCTGCTCGGCGGCCACTCGGTATGAGATGGTCCAGGCGGAGCAGGATCCGGACTTGGAAAACCGCGCACTGGCGCAACTCCAGCGAGTCTCCCCCGGCCGGTATAGCACTTTAGTCAATTCATTTTCTCCCGCTCGGCGCCAGTCGGTGGCTGCCTTCGTGGCACAATATGCGGGCACAGCGCTGCCGGGGCGGCCGGTGTTGCAGACGCTCACGACGCTGCGCGCCACTCCTCCGGTGATTAAGCCGGGCGGCCGGGTGACACCCGTCACGTAGGCGGGACTTAAAACTTTAGTGACAGTGTATGGAAACCAACAACATAACAAGCAATGTTCCGGGGCTGAATCTGCTGCCGGTCAACTGGCAGGGGCCGATTGCGATCCTTATCGCGGCGTCTCCTTTTATCACTCGCGCCGTTTATGCGCTCCGCAATAACGGAGGTATAAGGGGCGTCTTCGCGTCTATCTGGCTAGGGACCAACACTCCCAAGGTCCAGGAGCAACCCAAACAGTAATACAATGACCAACCTACACAAACTCGTGACTTCAGTGTCACTCGGAATACTCCTCGTCTGCGCTCCCGGGTGCGGAACGAACGCGCCGACGAAAGCGGCTCAAGCTGAACAGATCCTTATAACCAGTGTGAACGTGGCAATGTCCCAATGGGCGTCCCATGTGAACGCGGGGAAGGCTACGCAAGCACAGATCGACAATGTGCGCAAGGCCTATGAGGCATACTACACGGCCCAGACGGTCGCCAAGGCGGCGATCGAAAAAGCCATTGTCAAGGATCCGTCAGCCACTCCGGCGGATGTCGCTACCGCCGCCTCTGCGGTTCAGTCAGCCGAGGTAGCCATCCTCGGGCTGGTAAACTCCTATCTGCTGAAGTAATCTTATGGAACAACTACTCATCGTCCTTCTCCCGCTCGCGGAGAAGTATGGCCCTCAGATCTATGCGGACATCGTCGCGGCCTTCTCAAAGGCCGGATACACGACTGCCCAGGTGGAAGCGATTTTCGCCCAGGTGAAGCCGTACTCGGAATTGGGGATAGACCCCAATGCTCCGGTTAAGGCCGCGTAAACTACGCACCCCGGCGGAGACCGAAATATCTGCCGGGGTGACTGTTATTCATCATGGCTACATTGACTGCGAAAAATAAGGCGGCTCTCCAAAGTGCAATCGACCTGCTCCTCAAGGGCACGGCGTACGAAACCCCCGTTTCGGAAGACGTGATCGAGCGAGTGGCTCCGGTGGCGGCCTCCCTGGGGCTCTATACAGTGGGCGGCTTCTACGAGGCGGTCCGCAACAACCCGGTTTCCACTCTGCTGAAGCTCGCGTTGAAGGCCGGGGCGTAGTCCGCTCTGGTTGCCTTCGCTGCGCTCCACGCAGGAACTCTCTACTTTTATGGCAGTCGATCCAAAAAACGACCCGCATCCGGGAGACCTGGACAACAACCTCCTCCGGAAGATCCTCAGCCGCCTTAGCGATGGGGTGGTTAATGTCGGGCCAGCGATCGAGCTTGCGCCGGGCAACGTCAACATCGGATCGGTGACCATCAGGGATTCCGGCGGCCCGGATCTCGTCCAGGTGGAAACCTCGGCCCCCACTGCGGGTGAAGCCGGGCTGGTGGTCCGAAACATCCCGAGCGGCACTCAGACAGTCGCGGGCACGGTGGCAGTGAGTAATTTTCCCGCCTCGACGGCGGTGTCAAATTTCCCCGCAACTCAGACAGTCAACGGCGCCGTGTCGGTGGCCGGAAGTGTTGCGGTTACGAACTTCCCCGCATCCCAGGCTGTGGCGGTGTCGAACTTCCCGGCTACTCAACCCGTATCAGGAACGGTAGCTGTCTCGAACTTCCCAGCCACTCAGCCGGTGAGCGGGGCGGTGTCAGTCGCGGGCAGCGTTGCCGTAACCAATTTTCCAGCGACTCAACCGGTTTCCGGAACGGTAGCTGTCTCGAACTTCCCGGCCACTCAGCCGGTGAGCGGTTCGGTCTCGGTATCGAATTTTCCGGTTGAGGCTAGCGATCCAATTTTCGCCGCCGCCCGCACGGGGCTGGTGGACGGCAAGCCCGCGGTTGCGTATCATATCCAGGGGCGCCGGGCTGGATTCAACTCTACCTCGGTGCTCCAGGATGTCGCGGAGTTTCTAGGGACCTCGATCGACGCATTGCCTGAGCTAACCGGGGTAGAGAATTTAGAGGTGGTCTCGTCCAGCGCGAGCGACACGGCCGCGGGGACGGGGGCGCGCACGGTTCGGGTAACGTATCTTGACACGGGGAACAACCTAGTGACGAGTGCGGACATCACGCTGAACGGAGTCACGCCAGTCGCGCTCGCGTTTCACGCGAATTTCATCCTCTGGATGGAAGTGACCACGGTCGGCTCGAACAACGTTTCCGTGGGGAACATTCTCCTTCGCATCTCGGGCGCAGGCGCAACCCAGGAGCAGATTACCGCCGGGGGCAACCGGTCGCTCTCTTGCCGGTTCAAGGTGCCCGCTGGCTATACGGGGTATATCTCCACTTGGCAGGTATCCGCGATCGGGTCAGCCACGCAGGACTCGCGGCTCCGGGGGACAACCCGGACGGCAGACCGGACACTAAACGGCTCCTATCTTTTCCAGGACACGGCATTCGTCAACGGCGGATCTTCGGTGGGGGACGACACGCCTTCGCTGGCCTTCCCCGCGTTATCACGGATCAAGGTTTCGACGATCTCCAGTAACGCGGCCAGCACGAACCGGATCGATAGCGACTTTACGGTCCTCCTAATAGCAAACTAGGATAGCATTAGGCCAACTGAAATCGTCTCCGGCGGGCTCGACAACCTACCGGAGACGTGCTATTTTCTGCGCATGAAATGTTTAATACTGTTGATTGCGTTTGTGGCCATGATGTTCGCGGGACCCTTCGGGTTCTTCTCGATCGCTCTGATGATCATCCTCTGCTCGTCTGACAAATGAAAACCTACGGATATTCGCGAGTATCGGGGCGCGGGCAGGTTTCCGGGGACGGCCCGGAGCGCCAGGAAGAATCAATCCGGGCCTTCTGCACGGCTACCGGACTGGCGGCACCTTCTGAGATTTTCTTCGAGCCCGCCGTCTCGGGGACGGTTGAGTGCATGGACCGGCCCGCATTCTCCCGGCTGATCGACACGATCGAGCATGAGCCGGAAGGCGGGGCGATTGTCGTGGAGCGGATGGACCGGCTGGCGCGCGATTTGCGGATTTCGGAATTCCTCCTCATGGAGTGCCGCAACCGCAAGATACCCGTTTACGCCGCGGACCAAGGGACCCTAGTAGACCTCGCGTCCAGTGACATAGATCCTACCCGAACGCTCCTCCGGCAGATCCTCGGTGCTTTGGCCGAGTGGGAAAAGTCGGCCCTGGTGCTGAAGCTACGTAAGGCCCGGGACCGCAAGCGCGCTGAAACTGGACACTGCGAAGGCCCGAAACCCTACGGCGCGACTGAGCACGAGCAGAAAGTAACGGCGTTCATGCGCGAGGTGCAGGGGCGCGGATACTCATTCGCGGAGATCGCGGGGGTTGTCAATTATGCGGGTCACCGTCGCCGGGACGGTTCCCCGTGGAACAAAGCGTCCGTGTATCAGGTCCTCGCCAGGGGCAAATCCTGAACCCCTGAGACCCAGTGGGTGACCATTGGGGTGTGTGTAAGCTACTTTTTCTAGCCAGCGTTGCCCTCACGGGGGCAGTCATCTTCTATTTCTTTCTCCGGGCGAACTCGGAGGCGGCCGGGCAGGTCAAGTGAAGGTCTTCGCGGTATTTGCGGAGTCCCTCGCCGGGGTGGTCAAGATCTGGTCCAGGTCGTGGGCCGCGCGCGGCTGGACCCCCCAGTTGATCTCTCACAAGGAGATTGAGGCGCACGGGAGCCCCCGGGCGGCCGCCAAGGCGCGCGGAGGCGGGTTCCTGTCCCACCTGTTCGTGATCAACTTTTCGTATCCGGCCCGGCGGCGGCCGCGGGTTCGCACGGTTAAGCAAGGCGCGCCTGGATGGACGGAGGCACCCCTGGTTCGGTTCCCTCCCGGGGTGACCGAGCAGGACATCCGTGATTGCGGCCGGGCGCTATGATCACGGACCCACAAGTCAAGGCGCAGGCGGCGGAGATTTCCGCCCTGATGCACGAGGACAAGCAGGCGGAGGCGGCCCGGTGCATGGCGTCCTGGATGGACATCAAACTGACCAAAAAAGACTCGGAGGTGAAGAAGCGCACTACCCCGATGCTGCTGAAGTTTCTTCACGGGCTCATGGCGCAGGGAGGGTTCACGGAGGCGGCCCAACTCCTCTGGTCTCCCACCCAGTTCAACCCGAACCCGGCCAGCACGAAGCAGGTTTGGCAGCTTTTCGAGGAGGCCAACACGGGGCTGATCATGGGCGCAGCTAAGATGTCCAAGAGCTTTTCTATGGGCGTTCGGCTGTTCCTGGAGTGGGTCCGGGACCCCGAATACACCACGATTCGCGTCCTCGGACCGTCGGAGAACCACCTAGCGGAAAATCTTTTTTCGCATCTAGTTTCGCTGCACCAGCACGCTACGCTTCCTATGCCGGGCGCCGTGGGGGATCTATTCATTGGCCTCAATCGGCGGGACCAGCTTTCCTCGATCCGGGGTGTTGTTATCCCCAAAGGCTCGACCAAGAAAGCAGGCCGGCTACAGGGCAGCCATCGGCGGCCGCGGCCGACCTCGCACCCGATTTTTGGACCGCTCTCCCGGATGTTCATCTTCCTGGACGAAATCGAGAACATCCCGCTCGGTGTGTGGCAGGACGTGGACAACGTCCTTTCGGAAATCGAGAAAGGCGGCCAGGGGTTCAAGATCTTCGGTGCCTACAACCCGACGAATCCGACTGATGAAGTAGGCAAGCGCGCCGAGCCTGTATTCGGCTGGCGGGACCTGGACGAGGATAAGCATTTTCGCTGGCAGTCCTCGCGCGGGTGGGAAGTCTTGCGGCTGGACGGTGAACGGTGTGAAAACGTCATCGAAGGGCGCACGGTATACCCCGGCTTGCAGACCCGGGACGGCCTGGAGCGCATCGCGCAGAATGCCGGGGGACGAAGTGCCTCGGGGTATCGGACGATGGGCCGGGGCCTATACCCAAGCACGGGAATCGAGGCTACCGTAATCCCTTCGGGAATGCTCGACCAGTGGCGGGGTGA
>TBL_comb47_HYPODRAFT_10001401_pt1 | contig 31419 bp, 26 predicted proteins | sample TroBogypolimnion_40_FD_10682 | JGI IMG/M metagenome (IMG submission 10682) | reverse complement strand
CTGTTAATTTTATAGCAGGAACTGATATTGATATTAGTTTTAATAATACTACAGGTTCCAAATCATTAACAATTAGTTATACTGGAATTGGTACTACTGGATATACAGGAGTAACTGGTTCAACAGGATATACAGGAGTAACAGGATCTACAGGATATACAGGAGTAACAGGATCTACAGGATATACAGGATCTACAGGATCTACAGGAGTAACAGGATATACAGGATCTACAGGATATACAGGATATACAGGATCTACAGGATATACAGGAGTAACAGGATCTACAGGATATACAGGATCTACAGGATATACAGGATCAACAGGATATACAGGATCTACAGGATATACGGGATCTACAGGATCTACAGGATATACAGGATATACAGGATATACAGGATCTACAGGATCTACAGGATCTACAGGATATACGGGATCTACAGGATCTACAGGATATACAGGATCTATAGGATATACAGGATCTACAGGATCAACAGGATATACAGGATCTACAGGATATACAGGATCTACAGGATATACAGGATATACGGGAGTAACAGGATCTATAGGATCTACAGGATATACAGGATATACGGGAGTAACAGGATCTATAGGATCTACAGGATATACAGGATATACGGGAGTAACAGGATCTATAGGATCTACAGGATATACGGGAGTAACAGGATCTACAGGATATACGGGAGTAACAGGATCTACAGGATATACGGGAGTAACAGGATCTACAGGATCTACAGGATATACAGGATATACGGGAGTAACAGGATCTATAGGATCTACAGGATATACGGGAGTAACAGGATCTATAGGATCAACAGGATATACAGGAGTAACAGGATATACAGGATCTATAGGATATACGGGAGTAACAGGATCTATAGGATCTACAGGATCTACAGGATATACGGGAGTAACAGGATCTACAGGGGTAAAAGGATCAACAGGATCAACTGGATCTTTTCAACCAAATGGAACTAATTGGGGAGATTATTTATATTATGACGGTATTTCAAGTTGGAATGCCGGTTCTAAAAATATTACCTTAGGGTATCGTGCTGGATATAATAATCAACAAACACAATCTATTGCTATTGGATTTCAATCGGGAGAATATACTCAAAATACGAATGCAATCGCTATTGGAATTAACGCAGGAAATTCAGGACAAGGATCTCAAGCAATCGCTATTGGATCTAGCGCAGGAAATACAATACAAGGAACTCAAGCAATCGCTATTGGAACTAACACGGGAAATTCAGGACAAGGAATTCAAGCAATCGCAATTGGTTCAAGTGCAGGATATTTAAACCAAGGTCTACAATCAATTGCTATAGGTGTAGAATCAGGAAAAAATAATCAAGGACAAAATGGTATTTCCATTGGAAATAGAACTTGTTTATATGGACAAGGAGAAGGAGCAATTTGTATAGGTTCATCAAAAGATACTACTGGAGGCAAAATTCAGGGATCTGGATCCATCGCTATTGGTTATAATGTAAATATTATTACTGCTGTATCTCCAAATTGTATTGTTATAGATGCTTCTCAAAGCATAATAAATACATCATCAAATTGTTGTTATGTTGCACCTATAAGAAATATTACGAATAGTACTTATAGTACTATAGGTAGTTATACAATAACATCTAATACGATGTCTTACGATAATTCAAGTTGTGAAGTTATGTCGGGAACCCAATCACCTTTAGTATTTAATACGCCTGGACAATATAATTTGACCTTTACGAATAATGTAACAATTTATAAGATGATTGCTATTGGAGGTGGAGGTGGAGGAGGGAATGGAACTTACGCAGGTGGAGGAGGAGGTGGATATTCGGAAATTAGTTGTAGTTTATACCCTAATATTTTATCAACATATACTATAAAGGTTGGTTCAGGAAAAATATCAAATGGAGAATCGTCAAATATATTAGATCCTTCTTCTTCTATAATTTTAAGTGCTGGCGGAGGAATGAAAGGTGTTTTATTTAATGGTGGTAATGGAGGTTATGGTACTTATTTTGGAGGAAATGGAGGATCGTCTCTCAATGGATCATCTTCTCCATCATTAAATTATTTAAGTGGAGGATTAGGAGGTGGAGGAGGTGCAGGAGGATCTCTTGTGGGACCCACTCTAGGAGGAAATGGAGGAGGAACAATTGATTCCATTTCTTCTATAGGTCCTATTTTAATTGGATCCGTAACTGCTGGTACTAATTATCCAAATATATTTGTTGGAGGTAGTGGAGGAGGAGCAACCTCAAGTACTAGTTATAATGGTGGAAATTATGGAGGAGGAGGAGGAGGAACAAGTGGAAATGGAGGAACAGGTGGAAATGGAGTAGTAGTAATATATTTCAATTAACTCAAATACATTAATATTAAAGAATTATACAACGATTATTAAGTAAATAATTTAAATAAAAAATATTATTTAATTATATGTCATACACAAAACCTATATATTTTAATACAGATAATGGATCTTGTGGATCATCATGTAGAACAAATAGACCTAATTGTATGAATGGTGCCAAGGGGATAAAAGGATCAACGGGAGTAACAGGATATACGGGAGTAACGGGAGTAACAGGAGTATCAGGATCGACAGGATATACGGGAGTAACAGGATCGACAGGATATACGGGAGTAACAGGATCTACAGGATATACAGGAGTATCAGGATCGACAGGATATACGGGAGTAACAGGATCTACAGGATATACAGGATATACAGGAGTATCAGGATCGACAGGATATACGGGAGTAACAGGATCTACAGGATCGACAGGATATACGGGAGTATCAGGATCGACAGGATATACGGGAGTAACAGGATCTACAGGATCTACAGGATATACAGGAGTATCAGGATCGACAGGATATACGGGAGTAACAGGATCTACAGGATCTACAGGATATACAGGAGTATCAGGATCGACAGGATCTACAGGATATACAGGAGTATCAGGATCGACAGGATATACGGGAGTAACAGGATCTACAGGATCAATTAAACCAAATGGAATAAATTATGGAGATTATTTATATTGGGACAATTCTAACTCTTCTTGGACAGTTGGGAGTAATAAAGTAACAATAGGAAGTAAAACTGGATCATTTACTCAAGGAACAAATTCAATTTACATAGGTTCATCGTCACGAACAATAGTTCAACCAAATAATACTATTGTCATCGATGCATCTGATTGTATAGTTCCCAATCCAACTCAAACCGATCGTTGTTATATTGCCCCTATAAGAGACAATTCTCAAAATCTTATATTATATTATGGAGCTAGTTATGAATTAACATCTTGTCAAGATATATTTTCTCGTAATGCTTATTTTACAGGAACAAATATAACAGCAGCTTCTGCAGCTTTAACAATTGCTTCAGTTAATACTGTATCTGATTATCGTATCAAGGAAAATATAGAAGATTTAAATTTAGATGTATTTAACGTGGATAAATTTCGCCCAGTATCATATAAAAATATAATTACAGGTAAATCTGATACTGGATTATTAGCACATGAAGCTCAAGAATTATTACCATATTTAGTAACAGGTGAAAAGGATGGACACGCCATTCAAAGTGTAAATTATATAAGTATAATAAGTATTTTAATAAAAGAAATACAAGAATTAAAAAAGTTTAATAAAAATTTAAATAAAGGTTAATTAACAATTAATTATATTAATATTGCTATTTATATAATTTAACGAGAATACTTAATTCATTATTAACGAAAAAACGTTATTTAATTACAAATACAAATACAAATACAAATAAATAATTAGAAATATGTTCCTGTAGCTGAATGTAATAATGTTTTCAACCAATCAATTTCTCTCAATAGTTGAAATTCATATTCTCTTGCATCATCCAATTCTTGTTCTATATATTCAACATATTTGGTAGAAACTAGTTGCTCTTGTTCCGGTTCTTGTTCTTGTTCTTGTTCTTGTTCTTGTTCTTGTTCTTGATGTTGATAATCAACTACAGGAATGCGAGGTTCTTGTATTTTTTTGGAACTATGATTTTCCAAAACAATCCAAAACCACGGATCTTCATATACGATGCGTGCTTGTTTTTCTATATTTCGTATTCTTTCTTGAAAATTCTCAACAATAGTTGAATTATACCAATAATGAAAATGAATATAAGCACTATTATACGCAATACCATTACCATCCATTTTATTAACGAGATCCACTCTTTTTACTTTACCCAGTAAATTCAATTCAATCGTGTGTTCGATTCGTTCCTTCGTAATATTTGCAAATACACGAGGAATAAACAAGGACATCGATTGGTTAATAATATAAGAATTCATTTTGCTTAAGCTGAAGAGTGACGACTAGTAAATTCAATTACTATTGATTTTTTAACTTCAATTTTTTTTATTATTCATACTCCTTTAATAAATATGTAGTAAAATCGACGCGGTAAAGATTCACTCTTTTTAGTTGTTGAACCAAATACTTATTCTCCATATTTTTAATCCAATACTTCATTATAAACAAAAAAATAAACAGTCCTATTATACACCACGTCACAGGACACAATTATCAAATGTTGCGAAGATTTATTTATATATTTATCAAAAACGATTTAAATATATAAATAAATATATATTATATTATATTTAGGATGTCTAAGAATAATATCGAACCTCTTTTAGCACAAGACGATAATCGCTTTGTTTTATTTCCAATCCAACATCAGGATGTCTGGGATATGTACAAGAAGCAAGTCGATTGTTTTTGGCGAGCAGAAGAAATAGATTTATCGAAAGATTTAAATGATTGGAACAGCTTATCTCCAGATGAACAACACTTTATAAAAATGATATTGGCATTTTTTGCAGCGAGTGATGGAATAGTTCTAGAAAATTTGGGAACAAGATTTATGAATGAAGTTCAGGTCGCAGAAGTGAGAGCATTTTACGGTTTCCAAATTGCTATGGAAAATATCCATTCTCAAACGTATAGTATGTTGATTGATTCATATATTAAAGATGTAGATGAAAAAAATCAACTCTTTCGTGGTATTGAGAATTTTCCTTGTATTAAAAAGAAGGCTGATTGGGCTCAAAAATGGATAGCCGATAAACGTAGTAATTTTGCAACTCGTCTTATAGCATTTGCTTGTGTAGAAGGTATAATGTTTTCAGGAGCATTTTGTTCTATTTACTGGTTAAAGAAGAGAGGGTTAATGCCTGGACTGACTTTTTCAAATGAACTTATATCGAGAGATGAAGCCCTTCATACTGAATTTGCTGTTCTTCTTTACAAAAAGTTATTGAAAAAGGTAAGTAAGAATAAAGTATACGAGATAATTAAAGAAGCAGTTGATATTGAGATAGAATTTATTTGTGATGCATTACCTTGTAGATTAATTGGTATGAATTCGGAACTGATGAGTCAATATATTCAATTTGTTGCTGATAGATTAGTAGTCCAATTAGGATATGATAAAATTTATAATACTAGCAATCCGTTTAATTTTATGGAAAGTATATCAGTCGAAACAAAAGTGAATTTTTTTGAGGGGAGGGTGGGAGAATATGCTTTAGCAAATAAAACAAAGACAGATGATATATTTGATTTTAATGCTGACTTCTAGGGGGTCGTGACCCCCTTACCCCCGCAGCTTCGCTCTTTTTGCAGTTGCAGAGGGTCGTGACCTCCTTACCCCCGCAGCTTCGCTCTTTTTGCAGTTGCAGAGGGTCGTGACCTCCTTACCCCCGCAGCTTCGCTCTTTTTGCAGTTGCTAAATTCAAATACTTATTCTTTGGTCTTCTCTCCGTGAAATATTCCAAGATCTCTTTTCTTCAAAAAATATTATTTTATATTTCTTGGAACTTTTAACTCTTCAAAAGAATTTACGGAGAGAAAGAATGAATATAAGTATTTGAATTTAGCAACTGCAAAAGAGCGAAGCTCGGGGGTAAGGGGGTCACGACCCCCTGCAACTGCAAAAAGAACGAAGTTGTTTGGCTCCACTTTTTTGAAAAGTGGAATTTTAAAGGTTGAGAGATATTATATGTTTAAGATTATACCAGAAAGTAATTGTAATTTAAAAAATCCAACAATAATAGAAGTAATACCCCATTCCGATCATCAACAACATCATTCACTAGGTGAACGTGATAATTATATAAAACGAATAGAAAATCAAATAAATGAAAAGAGACAATTATTAATAAATCAGAGAGAATATTTAAATAGAACTGTTGAAGAAAATGAATATTTAGAAGGTGTTAGAAATGATTATAAACAATATAATAATATTATTATTAAACAAAAAGAAGATCAAATAAAGGCTATGGAAATATTAAATCGTTATATTGAAGATCTTAAGATTAGTGGAAAATTAACCGAACACGATATAGGAGAAACGCGTAGAGAACAACGAGAAATAATGGATGAAATAGATATAGTTAAGAAATCGTTAAATGAATTAATATAATGGTAATATAAGTAATCATTTATGGCGAAACCCTTACAAATTTTAATAGATGAATTGCGAAATATTTCTGGTAATAGTTCTGAATATATAGAATCATCTAAATTACTTGATAAATTAAATGACCTTGGAAGAAAATTAGTTGATAATAAGGAAAAGTATACATCATTCAAAGAACAAGTAACAGCCGGATTTACTGCTATAAACAATAAAATTACAGCGATAAAAAATTTATTAACGGAAATTAATACAAAAATTGATGAATTGCTACGAAGACAGAACCAAGGAGCACCACAAACACAAGATAGACAACAAGAAATAGATGAATTAACTAAAATAAAAAATAAATTAATTGAAATTATTACTAAAACACAAGATGATTTAAATACTATATTAACTTCTCAAGGAAGTGATGATATAGACGAGGATACAAGAAATGTTGCTTTAAAATTAAATGAAATAAATACTTCTTTAGATAGTATAATAACAAATATGGGTTTTACTAAAAATAAAACTGGTGGAAGAAAATATAGAAAATCTCATAAAGTATCTCGTAGATTATCTCGTAGAAAACAACGTGGTGGATGGGTATACAAAACTACATCAAAAAAATCATCATCTCATACAAAAAAAAGAAATAAAAATAGAAATAAAAATAAACGAAATTTATCTAAATCCGCAAAAACATCTTCTTCTACAAATTTATATTCATCGTCTCATTAGAGGATTACATTATGAATTTTCTTTTTACAAATCCGTAGAAATATTCGTATCCAAAATGTTTTTAATATAGCAACACATTCGTTACCCTGTAAATAAATTACTTCAGCAATTTCCGGTTTAATATAATTGGGAGTTGATATAATATTCTTATAATTTCTAATTAAAGGATGTTTATTTAATTTATTATTTGATATAATTCTGGAATTCATATAGTTTTTATATTCTTGTTTAATATTATTGATTTCTCTCCAATTTATAATATTAAATTTAGTATTTANTAAAAGATGNCCTTGTATAGCAGGATCNCTTTCATTATCNATTCCATGAACTANTGGATTAAAAATCTCACATAATACCATATTGTATTTTTTGATAACACATTCAGATGATTCAGATCTATATCGTGAATCAGAACCTGATGATGATTCAGATTCGGTTCCTGATTCATAAATAGTAGATTCGTCATCAGTAGAATAATTGCTATTATTATCATATTCATATTTTACAATATCAAACATAAAACTTGGTATAAATATATTATTATTATATTATTTCAAATCAATTTTTTTTAAATAATATAAACATTTGAAATATATTTCCTTAAGAAATGACTCTTTAAAAATAAAAAACTCTTAAAATAAATTACGGAGAGAATTAAGTATTTGGATTTAGCAATTGTAAAAACGAAGCTGTTTGGATCAACTTTTTACAATTTATTATAAAGGTTGAGTTGTTTGGATCAACTTTTTACATTTATTATAAAGGTTGAGAGTATATATAATGAAAATAAAGGATATTACATCGAAAGTAATTCACAATAAATATGTATTATATTTTGTATTATTTTTATCTGTTGTAAATATTTTAGGATATATGGTAATGGGAAAACTGACTCCTATGTTCTTTTTTGCAATAGTTGCGTATTTAGTATATAACTTTAGTAAAAATATGATTATAGTTTTAGGAAGTGCTCTCATATTAACCAATATTTTAATGGTTGGTAACGGAATTAAAGAAGGTTTAGAAAATAAAACACAATCATCGGATACTTCAACAAAAACAACTCCAGAGGCTTCGTCAAAACCCAAACCAAAAGTAACTCAAAAAAATAATAACGATTTACCTGTAATTCCATCTCAACCAGACGAAGCTGCAAACGAAGAAGAGGAAGTTGTACCTGCTACAAATGTAGATACAACAGGAGATGAAGGAATGATTAATAAAAAACGAAGTCGTCTAGATTATGCTTCAACTGTTGAAGATGCTTATGGAGATTTAAATAATATTCTCGGGGGAGAAGGTATTAAACAATTAACAACAGATACGCAAAAATTAATGACTCAACAATTACAGCTTGCAGATGCTATGAAAAGTATGACACCTGTAATGGAAAATGCTAAATCTTTATTACACGGATTTGATATGGATAGTTTAAATAATTTAGCATCACTAGCCAAATCATTTACTTCAGGAGGTGGAGGAGGAGGTGTTCCTCCAAATCTTTAACTAATATACACGAACTTCTCTCTAATAGAACCAATAGTTTGTCTACGTCTTTTCTAAATGTGTAATATATATGTCTCGTAAAAAATGTATTCCTGGGATTATTTGTATTGAAAATACGACCCTATATTTTATTATAATTATTATTTTAATTTTATTATATATACTATACTATTATTCAAAACAAATTTTTAATTCTGATAATAAAATAGTTATTAATCAAAATAATCATAATAATCATAATAGATTTCCTACTCCGGATGATGTTTTATTAAATCCTTATACACCTCCTTTAAGAAATGAAAGATATTTTAATGAGATGCCTATACATAGTGGTGTAAGAATACCTATTAATATTCCAACAAATCGTGGATTTGTAGATGTGGATTATAGACAAGTTGGGTTACTTACACCAACAGTCAAAGAAAAACACACCTCAAAAGAAAAAATATTACCTTTAATGGGAAAACCTTTATTTAGTAATAGAGATAAATGGAATTATTATACTATGAGTGATCAAAATAATAGTATAAAATTGCCCATTTTAAGTAAAGGTCGAAGCTGTACGAGTGAAAATGGATGTGATGTATTATATAATGGAGATGTTGTGTTTGTAGAGGGATATAAAGAAGCATTTAAAATTACTCTTTATGATAATGATACTATAAGATATCTTCCATTTTTATAATTATCTACTATTACGTCTAGTAATTGATTATTGTGATTATTGTGATTATTGTGATTATTGTGATTATTGTGATTATTGTGATTATTGAGATTGAGATGGAGAATCAATATTAAATTGTAACCCCAATTTATTTAACATATCAACATCAATAGTAGTAGGTGCATTTTTTAATGAATTTTCTAATTTCTTTAAAAATTCATCACTTGAACTTATTCCATTTTGAGGACCTGAAGGTATCAATTCTCTTAATTTTTTTGCTATCAATATTGTTAAATAATTCTCTAATGCTGCAGTAACTTCGCCTAATGGTTTTGCATCAATATTTATTTTAACAGGTTCTTTACCAAACTTTATTTTTCTTGGTGTAATTTTAGTTGGATTGTATTTTTGTAATACATCTCCTCTATCCAATACTCTAGGTTCAATATCAGGAGTATCACCATCAGGAGTATCACCGTCTACAGAACCAACACGTTTATTAAACATTCCTTGTATACCTTTAAACATTTTTCTAATTCCAGATTTACCTTTATCAACCACACCATTAGAAGTATCACCTGGCTGTTTATTATCTGTATCAAGATCTGTATCAAGATCTGGGTAAGGTAAAATATCATAATCAACAATTAATGTTTTTGTTATAGGTAGATCACCATCAGCTGTATAAATAACTGTATCTGTAGAAAAATCTATTTTAAACATGGATTTTGTTGGATCACCACCAACCATAAAAATATTTTTTAATGTTCTATTATTTAAATCCAAAGGTCTTCTTTTTCTAAACGTATTTGTTCTATCATTATGTTTAATATTTTTATGATTTTTCATACTTTGATTTTTTTCTTTTAATAATTTTGATATTCTACCTTTAGTTAATTTCATTATATATTCCACTCTTAAAAAAAGTAAAGCCAAATTACAACATTTTTTAAAGACTGAATATATAATGGAAACATCACCACAAAAACAGATACCAGTAAATATATCAAAATCTTCTATGGTTGGTAATTGTGATGAAAAATGTGCTTATTCTTTTAAATATCAAATTAGTCCAACTTGTACAGCAAATAACTACCATTCATATATTTCTTTATCTTATGATGGAGGTACATCTTCCCCAGTCGTATTTAATAATTTTAGTTATAATATCAATAATATCGAAATTTATTCTCCATCAGTTCATAAATTCAATAACCAATTCGTTGACGCCGAAATAATAATAAATCACGTTTCTAACAATACAGGATCCCCTTTACTTATTTGTATCCCTATTAGCGTATCAGGTATTGCTACTACCGGTTCTCAAATAATTACAGATATTATTACAGCTGTTTCTTCTAATCCTTTAAAACCTAGAGATCCAGCAATAACAATTAATGTAAATAATTATAATTTAGAGGATATCGTCCCAAAAGATCCATATTTTTATTATATTGGAAAAACCCAAAATGCAAATATAATTGTTTTTAATATTGGTTCTGCTATAGCCATTAGCCAATCAGCAATTACTAATCTTCAATCCGTTATTTCTCAATCCAATATTGTTGTTGCACCGGGTATAGATAATTCATTATTTTATAATCAAACGGGACCATCTTCTTCTGCTATGCTCGATGATGGAATATATATTGATTGTAAACCCACAGGAGATTCGGAAGAAATGTCAGACGTTCCTTTCAAAAAGGCAACTTATTACGATTTGTCAAATTATGTCAGTTCTGATATTTTTATACTTCTAATGGGTTCTATCGCATTTATGGCTCTAATTTATTTAATTAATAAATTTATATTATACCTCACTTAGTTCCACTTTTCAAAAAAGTGGAGCCAAACAACTTCGTTCTTTTTGCAGTTGATTGATTCAAATACTTATTTGTATGTCTTTCTCTCCCTGAATCTAATTGAAGAGTATAAAATTGTTAAGAATAATATTTTATAAATAATATTCTTGGAAGAAATAGAGTCTCGGATTAGATTCACTGAGAGAAAGGCTGGGTGTAGCTTTTTGGGATGTAGCCTTTCTCTCCCTGAATCTATTTGAAGAGTATAAAATTGTTAAGAATAATATTTTATAAATAATATTCTTGGAAGAAATAGAGTCTTGGATTAGATTCACGGAGAGAAAGGCTGGGTGTAGCTTTTTGTGATGTAGTCTTTCTCTCCCTGAATCTAATTGAAGAGTATAAAATTGTTAAGAATAATATTTTATAAATAATATTCTTGGAAGAAATAAAGTCTTGGATTAGATTCATGGAGAGAAGACATACGAATAAGTATTTGAATCAAGCAACTGCAAAAAGAACGAAGTTGTTTGGCTCCACTTTTTTGAAAAGTGGATAAAGTGGAGTTAGAGGAGCGTTCCTTTATCCATAATTGATGCAGCATCATACGAATCGTCTAGTGTTGGACCAAATGAATATTGTTTTGTATCTTGTGTATTGAATTTACTAGTTGGTGCCATTTTCTTCACTACCTCTTGCTCTAACGTATAAGGGAATTGATTATATTCAGTCATAGCGGAATACTTTTTTTCCTCTGTAGGTGCATACTTGCTAAGACCATGGGATCCAGTTGTTACAGAAGATTGAGTTAATATGTTATATGCAACGAGAAATCCAAGAACACCTAAAACAGGATTGGATTTTACGAAAAGACATAATGCTAGTATAACAACTATAACCTTTCCATAAGTCGTATCTACAACATTTGCTACGAACTCGGGCATTTTAAGTCCTAGAACCAAATATAGGGCAAAAACCACACCTAATATAACTTGCTTCATATGTCTAGGTTTTGTAATTTCGTTAAAATTATCCATTATATATATTCATCTTTTTAATAATAAATGTATAAAAGGTGTTGTATAAATATATTTAATTACTAAACCTTCATTTCTCTCCTTTAAATCGTTGAAGATTGAAACATCTTGGTTTCAATCTTCTTATCAGATATTACAAACGAATGAAAAGACACTCTTTCAGAGCGTCCCGTTTTAATTCTTCGTTGGTATAAATATTACTAAATGAGATACTACTTAAATACAAAAATATATTTATATTAGCTTAATGTTTAAAACAACGGTTGAAACAATTAATTATCCTAAAACATTAAACACATATCTCGGAGGAAAAGGATATACTATTCCAAAATGCGAATTAACAGAACATCAAATATTTTCAATAAAAAAAGACCTTATGGTTAAACCATTCGTTCAAGGATCTGTTGGAGGAGAACAAGTAACTTTTCCAGTTTATCGCGAATCATCTAGCAAAATTTACGTACCTCGTTTTTATGGTAATGAAAAATTCGGGATGCCAAAAGAAATCAGATTACATGAAGGTGACGATATTGATATCAAGTTCGTAGGAAAATTGAGAGATATTCAAGTTCCTGTTGTTGAAAAATATATGAAAAATATTCGTGACGGAGAATCAGGTGGTTTATTAGAGCTCTATTGTGGATTTGGAAAAACCATTTGTGCGTTACATATATGCTCTCTTCTTAAAAAAAAGACATTAATTATAGTTCATAAATCATTTTTAAGTAATCAATGGTGTGAAAAAATAAATGAATTTTTGCCTGATGCTCGTATTGGAAAAATTCAAGGAAAAATTATTGATATTGAAGATAAAGATATCGTGATTTGTATGTTACAATCTCTCTCGATGAAAGAATATAACGAATCATTATTTAATAGTTTTGGGTTGATTATTTGCGACGAATGTCATCATTTATCTTCAGAGGTTTTTTCAAGAGCATTATTTAAAATTGTTCCTAAATATACACTTGGATTGTCCGCGACTTTAAATCGTGCGGATGGATGTTCTTTTGTATTTAAATATTTTATCGGGGATGTTATTCATAAAAGTATTAGAGCGACAGATGATTATTCAGTTGAAGTAAGGAAAATTGAATATAAGACTAATGACGATGAATTTAATTCTCAAATATTAAACTTCAAAGGTGAAGTACAGTATAGTTCGATGATTAGTAAGCTATGTGTATTTAACCATAGAACTGAATTCATAATTAAAGTATTAACAGATTTATTGATTGAAAGTCCATCAAACCAAATTATTATTTTAGGACATAATCGAAATATATTAAAATATATTTATGATGCCATTTCATCAAGAAATATATGCGATGTTGGCGAGTATTTAGGCGGAATGAAAGAAAAGGATTTAAAAGAATCAGAAGATAAACAAGTAATCGTTTCCACTTTTTCTATGGCTAGTGAGGGATTGGATTTGAAAAAATTATCGACTCTTATTATGGTAACCCCTAAATCAGAAATAGAACAGATTTGTGGAAGAATATTGAGAGAAAAAAATGGGCGAAAATTGATAATTGATATTACAGACAATCATACTTGTTTTAAAAATCAGTACATTAAGAGGCAAAGATTTTATAAGAAAAACGCATATAAAATCATTAGGAATGATAGTGTTAATTATTCAAATAAATTTGATAACTGGCAAGTAGTTTATAATCCAAATTCATGTTCTACAAATATTATTGAGAGAGAAGATAGTGACGATGAAGGACTACCTAATGTGGGGAAATGTTTATTAACTTATAAAAAAAAGATTTAAAAAGGTGTAAATATTTTATTTAAATATTTTAATTCTTTTTTATATTTTAATTCTTTTTTATATTTTAATTATTATTCAACTTTTAACAAAAAATTTTGCTCGAAGACCACATTTTACCTCATCACTTCTACATTTATCAGCAAAATCATATACAACTTTTCCGGATATTAAATCTTTATGACCGAATTTTAGACAATTTGATAGATATAATACATATTTACTATCATTAGTAGTATGTTGTTTAAAATGAATGCAATTAACACATGCAGGCATAAATAAATCTTTAATAAAAAATATGGATTGATTCGGAAGTGGTGAAATTGTTCTTCTAAACATTTATAATTAAGTATTTCAATTTATCTTTAAATTGAAATATGTTTAAATAATAAAACTCGGTCTACCAAAATTGAAAGCCTTTGTTAGTATTATAATTATAATTATCAATTACATCACCTCCAATACTTTTCATCTGAGTCGGATTTGCTAATGCACTATCATACGGACTCAGTTTTGTATTTATCCCATAAGACGCATTTACAGGTGTCTGTGACCCATATTGATGATACGAATTATTACCACCTCGTTGCCCTCTTCGTCTACTTGTTCGTTTATTAGTTCGTCTTTTCTTTAATCCGCGCTTAGATTTAACTCGTCTAGTTCTTCGTTTTCCTCCCATATATTTACGCTTTATATTTTTTCTGGTTCTGCCTCCACTCATCGAAGCGTTAGCCGCTGATACATTTCCACGAAAATCATTCGGTAACCCAAACTCTAACGATGTACTATTAGATCCAAAATTACCTGGATTATGAGTTCCGTTACTCGCAAATTTCAAATCTACATTACTAAATGGAGTTACTGGATTTTTAAAAAGGTATGAACCTGACATATAATAACGCTATTTAATAACTTCAACCTCAACCTCAACCTCAACCTCAAATTTAAACTACTTTTACAGGGATCCATTTTTTAAAACGATATGAAAAAATACATTCCATATAATAACTTCGTTCTAAATAAACGAATTTATCGGGTTTATCATTTTCAAACTCGTCTTCTGAATCACTTTCTTCCAAAGCATCTAGATTATTATTTTCTTTAATATTTCGAAATAATTTATTCATCATAACGCTTGTAGTATAATTAGGTATATATGCTATATCAGTATAACCACTTTGTTCTATAATATAAATATCATTTTGAATATCCGCTTTAACCTTAAATATATTATTCGGTTTTTTTTGTTTTATTGGAACACGATTATTAACAATATTACTCGTAATAGGAATACTCATAATAGGAACGGTGGAAACCGGATTAATATCAAATAAATTATATCTTTTATTACCATTCACAGTTTGAATATATGCGATTTTATATGGAAGAGTAGCTATAACAGATAATAAATCTTCATATGATTTTGTAATGACGGGTAAACCAACAATAACAATATTGTTGGTATAAGCGATTTGTTTGATCTCATTCTGGAAAATATTTTTAAATGTGAAAAGGTTTTTATGAAAATAAGTGTTGCTATAATCACGTCCTTTGTAGTAAAGAATATCCAATAAGAAAAAATATTGAGAATTAGATTGTTTTACTCCATAAAAAATAGTCCCATATGAGAGATGAGAATGAAAACAACAATTGACAATTTTCAAACTACTTATTTGATTATTTGCCTCTATTTCTAGCAAAATACAAACATTTTGATTTCTATATTCGGTGAACCATAGAAAACATTTAATCCCGTAAGGTATTGCCAAATAGTATTCATAATTACAAATTATTTTAGAAATATTTGTTTCGTAAAATAATTTAAATTTCGGGAAATGTCTCATTATATTTTCTTGTTCCTGGTCTGTAAGCATATTATATAATATAATTGTCGGATTGTCTTTAAATCAATTTATATTATAGTATTTATCTTATATTATAGTAATTATATTATAGTATTTATCTTATATTATAGATGTATTGTTACGGGCAGGCATTTAATCAAGAAAATAAACGTACTTGGTCTAGAAGAACATTAAATTGTCAATCTATTGTTCCATTAGATCCCACAGTCTCTCCTGAATTATTGAGAGATCTTCATAAAGGAAATGTACTTCAATATTTTAAGAATAGTTCTAGATTAACAAAACAACAAAGATATGCTCAGATTTCTAGAGGATATTGGACAAATAGGACTACTACTTGGGCAAGTCAAACACAAGATTATACAAATCCGAATACTAGATGTCTTTTAAGAACAAATACAGTAGATATTATTCTTTCCGGTGATCCTAATACATCTTCGTCTGTTGAAAATTTGAATTGTATAAATCCATATCCTATTATAGTTTATCCAAGTTTGCCACCAATAGCCCCAACTATACCTGATGTTATTCCTCCTCCAATTATTCCTCCAATTCCAATAGATCAAAGCGGAGGATCAAATAATATTATACCGATTCTTCCGATTGTTTATCCACCAGTAATTATTTATCCGGATGGTGGTTCTTTGATATGTAGTATAATTGCGAACCCTTGTACTGGAGAAACAATAAATACCACACAAACACGATTATGTTATCCATCAACGGATTCGGATGTTCCTGGATCAATACAATTGTTATGTTGGAATAATGGTTCTGTAGAAAATTTATATATAATCCCTGGAACACCATCTATTACAAATATTGTGTCTGGTGATGGAATTATAGATTTAGTTTGGAATTCTGTTCCTGGTACTGAATACTATACGGTTTCATGGAGTTAAAATAAGATATAATTTAATATATCTAATAATAAGATATAATTATGTCACGAAATATTACTACAAGTAATACATATACAAGTATTACAGGTCTAGTTAATGGAAAAGAATATACTTTTCAGATTAGAGCTGTTTCTAGTAAAGGTATTGTAGGAGAACCGTTGATTATTAATGCTTCGCCTAATGGACCTATACCAACACCAACTCCAACACCAACACCAACTCCAACTCCAACTCCAACTCCAACTCCAACTCCAACTCCAACTCCAACTCCAACACCAACTCCAACACCAACACCAACTCCAACTCCAACACCAACTCCAACACCAACACCAACACCAACTCCAACTCCAACTCCAACTCCAACTCCAACTCCAACTCCAACTCCAACACCAACACCAACACCAACACCAACACCAACACCAACACCAACACCAACACCAACACCAACACCAACACCAACACCAACTCCAACTCCAACTCCAACTCCAACTCCAACACCAACTCCAACTCCAACACCAACTCCAACTCCAACACCAACTCCAACTCCAACACCAACTCCAACNCCAACNCCAACTCCAACTCCAACTCCAACTCCAACTCCAACTCCAACTCCAACACCAACTCCAACACCAACTCCAACTCCAACTCCAACTCCAACTCCAACTCCAACTCCAACTCCAACACCAACAACCAACTTTGGAATTCCATGGGATACTTCGAAATCAATATTAAAATATAATCCATTATATTCAGTAACTGATGGAATTATTTCTAATTATACATCTACACCGACAGGATATTATCAATTAAAAGGATTCAGTATTACTTCTACTGAATATATGGCAGGAACATATAATAATACATCTTGGTATGATTTTGGATGGTATAAATATGATTCTAATAGTAGCTCAACTGGATATTTTACATATTATGCTAATGGCAGTAATAGCTCTACATTAAATTCAGAAACAAACGGTCATCCAGCACCAACGTTAAATTTATATTTATTTATGAATAATATAATTAATACATTTATACCATCAGGAGATGGTACAACAGAATCACCTTATACGGTACCTTGTGTAAGAATACCAGTAACCTCGGATTATTGGTTAAAAGGATGTATACAACCTACTACTATTAGTAGTGACGGTGGACAATATACTTATAAAGGACAAACAAATACATATTTTACAAGTACACAATATCAACAAGCCATATTAGATATAATATATTATTGTTATAAAAGTTGGAGTGTAAAAAATGATTCAATACCAATAACATTTATTATAGATTTACATTGGAATTTTGCTGGTAAACTAAATTGTTATAGTGGTAGTTATACATCATCCCCAAATAATACATCTCCGCCTAGTAGTAATAATCCATCTGTTACTGAAAATAGCTATAGCAAACAATCGTCCGGTCAACTACCGATATCAGGAGTATCTACAACAGATATGTTTAATGGAGGAAACAGTTTATCATTAACTGATAATACAAATGATTTTTGGATTAGTGTTTCAAATTTGTTGGGGGTAAATATTGATAAATCCCCTATAACCACATCAGCACTTTATAATGATTATATTGGTATTACTAATGCCGATTCGGGTCAGAATAGTTGTTTAACAAAAATCGGCTATGGGGTGTTTCCTACAGCTTTAAAACAAAATATATTTTTTGAATTATATAATGAACCTGCTACGGAACTTTTATACAAGGAAAGTGGAAATTCAGGCGCTACAATATCTGGTTCAAATTATTCAAATCATTATAATATTTATATTAATGGTGGTGATGAAATATCTTGGAAAAATGTTCAAGATAATTATGGAACTACATCTACATTTAATTTTACAGGAATGAAAACATTATTTAATACTATAAGAAATACTAGAGCTCAGAATATAGCAATTATAGGAGGTTCAGATAGTTATTCATATATGGTTTTTAACTCATCAAACACAACCCAAATTACAAGTGATGGAGTAATTCAAGATACATATAATTGTTTTACAAAATTACGAGATGCCATTACAGATGTTTCTTTTACTAATGTAATGTTAAATTTACATCCATATACCGGATATTATGGAGGTGGGTTAAAACATCCTGGTTATTATGACTCAACATATAGTACAACCCCATATCCATCGACATCAATTATAGTTCCTGGTTTTGGACAAATTGTTACAGCATTACATAATACAAATCTAAATCAATTTTCAATACAACGACCTATAATATGTACTGAATTTGGCCAATATGATCTTCCTTGGGGTAATTATACAATTGGTTCATCTAATAACGCATTAACATATACTTATAATTCGTCATTTATGGCTTCATACCCAAATCAAACAAATTATTCAAAAAACCCTGAAAATTATACTACTCCGTTTTATAATGGTAATTATATAGATAGTAAATCTAGTACTATTGCATTACCTGCAATAGTAGGATATTTAACTGATTTTAACGAATTAAAAGTGTCTTACTGTGCTTGGGCTGTAAGACCAAATAGTGGTGGTTCTGGATATTATGATGGAGACAATAATAATTATATTAGTAAATTTGTTTCAAATAACAATATTAATTATATTCAATTTCAAATGGATACAAATGCTTGGGGTGCTTGTCAACCAGACGTTGTTAGCGGTTCTTGGTTATCTTATAATGGTAATAATAGAGTTTACCCATTATCAAACCCTGTTGCTTCATCATACAAACCACCATTACCGACAAATACCGCAAATGAAAACAATAATTATAATTTAACATTTATAAGTAATAGTAATAATCAAGATTTAAATACTATGGATGCTTCTACTAATTGGGGGTGTAATGGAGCCGATTTTAAATATATTTTTGACAATTATTATAATAAATCGTCTATATAATTAATACTAACTTAAAAAGATTTTGTTATTATTATTAATGGAACATGAAATTGTAGAAGATAAAATATTTGTAATGATTGCATCATATAGAGATCCAGAATTAATTCCAACGATAGAAGATTGTATAAAAAGGGCAAGAAATCCTAATTTATTAACATTTGGAATATGTTGGCAACATTCAGATCAAGATGAATGGGATAATTTGGATGATTATAAATCAAATACAAAATTTACAATAATGGACGTTAATTGGAGTGATAGTAAAGGGGTTTGTTGGGCAAGACACCATATTCAAAATATGTGGAAGGGTGAAAAATATTGTATGCAGTTGGATTCTCATCATAGATTTACAGAAAACTGGGATGAAACGTTAATTAATATGATGGTATTAACAGGTTCAAATAAACCGATTATTACAGCATATGCTGCTTCGTATAATCCTAAGGAACTAGCTTTAACAACACAAGAACCATATAAAATGTATGCATTTTATAGTGGAGATATAATTCATTTTCATTCATCAGTTATTGATAATTATAAAGAATTAACATCTCCCATAAAAGCTAGATTTGTTAGCGGACATTTTTTATTTACTTATGGAATACATACTCAAGAATGTAACTATGATCCAGAATTATATTTTACAGGTGAAGAGATATCATTATCAGTTAGGTCATTTACAAATGGATATGAAATTTTCCATCCTCATCGCATAATTATATATCATGAATATACAAGACAAGGTCGAACAAAGCATTGGGATGATTTTACAGAAGAAAATACTAAAAATATAAATAAAAAATTATGGTATAATTTTGATTCTCTATGTAAAGATAGAGTAAGATGTTTATTAAAACAGATAGAAGATCCTAATATAAATTTGGGAAAATATATATTAGGTAATGTAAGAATGTTAGAAGAATATGAATTATATGCCGGTATAAATTTTAAAAAGTGTCTACTACATCCAGATACTATTTTACAAAAAAATCCACCTATAAATGATATATCATACAAATGGAATTTTGATATTATATATTATACATTTACATTAAATATACCAAAAATAGATATGACCGAAATAATGTTTTTAGGTATTTTTGTAGAGGATAATCATGGTACTAATTTATTTAGACAAGATTTAACAGAATATATTGATATTTTAAATATTTCTATACAAACCCATTTAAAACCATATAAATGGGTATTTTGGCCATATTCAAAAACAGTAGGATGGAGTGATAAAATAGAAGTATTTATTATGTAATTTATATGCTATATTTATCCAATATGTAATAATTATTGGATGGTATAATAAATAGAATATTTAATATAATATTATTTTGTAGTTATATACACTTAATTATAAATTTAAATATTATAACACAACACATATTATAATATTTAAATATTTAAATAATTTGTTTGGGATTTGATTAATTGAATTGGTCGTTAATAGGATATTCAGTAGCATTCGAGAAATACCAACGCAGAGATAAATAATCCGGATTTTTTAAGTTCATACTTGAATTTCCTGACATCGTTGTATTAGGTCCTTTTTGGACGAGTGATTGGATTGCTGAAGCCCCCATAGCATAATTATAATACCACAAATTAGAAATGTAACCTGAAAACCCACCATTCATCGCTACATATACAGGTCCGTAATTTTGTTTCGGTACACCCAAAAGTTGTATACTTTTAACAATCGTTCCATTAATATACACATCTAAATCTCTATTTTTAACACGAATAATAACATTAATCCATTTGTTCATAGGTACATCCGGTATAATAACTTCTTCATTAATAACATCATATGTGTTCATAAGCACTGTCAAAGCGTTGGTATTTGGATTTAAGTAGAGTCCTGGAGCATTATTAGGAGAACTCAATCCATTATCATCGGTAGTATCATTACCTTTATGAAAAATATGATGATATTTATGACCCGCTGGACCCACGTCGTTAATAAAAATCCAAATAGACCAACTGAATTCAATTCCATCTGTCGCGTTTATGGATCGGTTTATCGTCTTGGCTCCAACCACACTAGGATCCTGTGGAATAATTAACATTTGTTTAGCATCTATCATTCCGGTTATCAGATGAGGGGAACTGGATGGAAGAAACATCCAACTCAATAAAGTAATTGAAATTTGTAATAAAATAATGAATACGAAAAGGACAAATAATAGGAAAGAAATTTTAGCCACTAAAGAATTGCTATTTATGAAATCAACAAATTCTGATTTAATATTATTTGATGTCTGTTGTATGTCCATTATATATACTCAACCTTTAAAAAAGGTTGATCCAATCTCAACCTTTAAAAAAGGTTGATCCAAACAACTTCGTTCTTTTTGCGGGTGCTAAATTCAAATACTCCACTTTTCAAAAAAGTGGAGCCAAACAACTTCGTTTTTTTTGCAGTTGCTAAATTCAAATACTTGTTCTCTCTGTGAATTAGTTTGTTAATTCTAAATGTTTGTAAATATTATTTATAATATAATATTTTATTCAAGAAATAGAGTCTTTGATTAGAATCACGGAGAGAACAAGTATTTGAATCTAACAACCGCAAAAAGAACGAAGTTGTTTGGCTCCACTTTTTTGAAAAGTGGATCAAAAAGAACGAAGTTGTTTGGATCAACCTTTTTTAAAGGTTGAGATTGGCTCCACTTTTTTGAAAAGTGGATATTAAATTGTTAATGAACTTTGTTCTGTTCCATTGTCGATGAAAGCAATTTTTACTTGATATGATCCAAACATATTGGCTAACGAATTACTGCCATATCCAGTCTGGTATATATTCCACGCTTCTTGGGGTGAAGTGGAATTGGGAAAGTATTGAAATTTTGAAACCCAACCATTAAAACCTCCATTAGGCACTAGATAGACGTTAGCCGAGTTATTTATTTTTGCGATTCCTTGCATCACGCAAGTCTTGACTAATTTCCCGTCCAAATATACATCAAGAGATCTTCCGTAAGTAGAAATTAATATATTAACCCATTTCTGAATTGGTATATTTGGTACAGCGCAATTATGTATTATGGAATTTTGAGCAGGATCAGCCGTTGTTGTATCGTCTGTTACACCGGGATATACAGTCAAAGCGATATCAAGATTGTTAGAAATTGGACCAAGTGTGACTAATGGACAAGGTCCTTCACCAGAAACTTGTCCATCTGTTGAGCCTGATGAAGGGCTACCCATTCGTCCAAAAATAACTTTAGGTTCACCATAACGATAGGACCAATCATTTACATAAACCCAAATACTATAAGAAAAATTGGACGAATAAGCCCCAGAAGAACTGGGAGCCAGAGATGATGCCGAAATCGTTTGCATTTCAGTAGCACTTGCTAAATAAGACAAGGTCGAGGTATCACTCGAAATATAACGAACAATAATATATAATAGAATAATAATAGCAACAATAAGTAAAATAGTTGAAATTTCCATCTTATATATTACACCTTTAATAATAAATGTAAAATGATAAATAAATGAATTTAGCAATTAGAAAAGAGCGAAGCTGTTTTTGCTTTGCTCTTCCACTTTTATCGTTTTACTGTGAAAAGTGGAATTGAATTAGACGGCTGAAAATGTTGGGTAAGGCAATTGTTTAGATAATTCGGTTATTTGTTTAATATTTAAAGCGTTCTTAAAATAAAGGATATTTGAAATTCCTCCCTTAATTCCGGATATTTCTCCTGATATTAGTGTATCTAAAGAACCAACTGGGATGATCCCATCGACAGATTTTTCTAATTCACCGTTAATAAATAAGTCGATAGTAGAGCCTACAATATTGATGATAATATTATTCCATTTTTGAAGTAAAACTCCTGCCTTTTTATATATAATAATATTTCCACGTTCATCATAAACAAAATCCTTATTAATAATCAAGCTGTTTACTTTTCCTGCTAAATCTGTGTTATCCATAGTCACCATAAAACTATTTTCAATTCCTGAAAATAAAAAATTGGGTTTGTTACCATAGTTTAAAAGAGATGTGTATTTTGAATAATTTCCGTTGGTATTTGGTGGCATAGAATCTAGATAGACCCAGAATGAAATAGCGTATCTGTAATCGTGACCCTGATCAGTTCCATTTAAGGATTGATATGTTCCAAGAACTCTCTCACTAGTTAAGCTAATTGGGTCTAATAATAGTTGTTGTCCTCCATGAGTGCTATTTTCAGGAACAATACGATGATAAGAGTAATAAACAACGAATAGTAATATGGATATGATTAATAGTATCCAGTCGGTTTTGGAAGGGTTTAATAATGTAGAATCTTTGTCTGATTCGGTTTTCATCGTATCCATTCCAGTAATTTTGATAGTATTGTCAACAAGAGAGACGAATATACAAGGGATATAAAAAATAACATTTATGATAAGTTGAACTGCTGGATTTTCTTTATAAAAATCACCATATGTAATCATTTTAAAAACAATTGCCAATAATGCGATAATAATTAGTATATTTATAATTATTTTAACTGTGTCATATTTAGAGGATGTGTTTGCTACAAGAGTAATGATCCACTGAATAATTAAAATACTAATGGTAAGCCCAAATGAAAAGAATAAGAAATATTTTAAAATATTATTTACCGATTTTTTATTATTAATGATAGTATTAATATTGGACATATCGACATTAATAGTATTTTTTGCATAAATATATAAAAATAAATAACAAATAATAAAAATTAGACCAGATAGAATAAGAATTAATAATGGTAGATATATCGCTTTTAGTATATAACCTGTAGAATTATATAGATAAAAAATAAATATGAGAATTATATAGCATAACAAAATGAATGAATATTTAAATATATCAAAATTTATTTGTGTATAGTTATCGGTTTCATATATATCTTTATTAATATTTAAATAGAATACATAAAAGGCAATACCTAAACTTATTAATAACACGATGGAATTATAATTATCTATAATTTTATATGGATTTTTTGTGTATAATAAAATAAAACAAATAGTAAATACGAGAAGAATTAGTAATTTTATTATAGGATTAAAAACAGATTGATTATTTGTAATACCTGTTGTTGTAATTGGTACATTCATATATTACATCAACCTTTAAAAAAGGTTGATCCAAACAACTTCGTTCTTTTTGCAGTTGTTCCACTTTTCAAAAAAGTGGAGCCAAACAACTTCGTTCTTTTTTACAGTTGATTGATTCAAATACTTATTCTTTGGTCTTCTCTCCGCGAATCCAAGACTCTATTTCTTTAAGAAAATAGTATTGATAACTTTATACTCTTGGATTGGATTCATGGAGAGAAAGACTAAATCACAAAAGGCTACACCCATCCTTTCTCTCCGTGAATCCAATCCAAGACTCTATTTCTTTAAGAAAAATAATATTATTGATAACTTTATACTCTTGGATTTGATTCATGGAGAGAAGACCAAAGAATAAGTATTTGAATCAATCAACTGTAAAAAAGAACGAAGTTGTTTGGCTCCACTTTTTTGAAAAGTGGAACAACTGCAAAAAGAACGAAGTTGTTTGGCTCCACTTTTCAAAAAAGTAGAACAACTGCAAAAAGAACGAAGTTGTTTGGATCAACCTTTAAAAAGGTTGATGTTGGATACATTTTTTTAAATATGTAATATATGACAAATAACGTGACAAATAAAAATACAAAATTAAAAAGATCTATTACATTAAAGAATAAAATACTAAAACTTAAAGATGATAAATTTAGTAGTTTTGAAGATAAATTAAACCCATATCTTACAAAAAATGATATAAAATGGAAAAAAGGATTGATAAAAATGTTTAGAACACCGTTTTCACCAACAGGGATAAAAGCAAATACAGATTTTTATACATATATTAATTATAATTGGTTACATAATACTTCAAAAGAAGCTGAAATATTAGAAGCCAAAGATAAATATTATGTTCAAATAGATAATTTTAGAGTCACTCAAGATAAAGTTTATAATGAATTAATAGATATTGTAAAAAATTATATTAAACATAATGATAATAAACTTTCAAAAGAAATAAACAATATATATAAATCAGCATTAAATGATTGTAATAAATCAACAAAATCTCACATATCAGACATAATGCGTCATTATGATGAATATACATCAGAAGGAAATTTGTGGAAATATTTAGCTCATATTAATTATAACGAAGTTATAAGTTGGGGTTGTCCTATTTATTGGTCTATGCAAAATGATGAAAGGGAATCTCACACTTATCATAATTATATATCAGCTCCAACACTTTCATTATACGATACTATGTTATATTTTGATGATATGCCTGGAGAAACACCAGAATCTAAAATTTACAGAAAAAAAGTTAAGTCGAATTATTTAAATTATATTACTAAAATTTTTAATGCTTGTTTAGGATCAAATCATAATTTAAAGGCATCTGACGTTTTTGAATGCGAAACAGAAATAATATTATCATTTGGGTGTAAAAATAATTTAAAAATAAAGGAAAATCCGGATTATTATAATCGCGTTAATAAAAAAGATGCATTAAAATATGGTTTTGATTGGGAACAATTTACACAATATTTAGGATATAAACAAACTCCAGAATTTTTTATTTGCCCTGATTTAAATTATTTAACTTGTGTATGCAAATTATTAAATGAAAATTGGAAAACTCCAAAATGGAAAAGTTATTGGATATATATTTATTTTAGACAGATTATACGATTTGATTTAAAATTAGACGAAATATATTATGATTTTAATGGTAAATTTCTTAAAGGACAACCAGCAAGATTTCCGCAAAATATTTATCCGGTTTTTATGATATCTTTTACATTTAATAGTTTTTTAACAAATGAATATGTAAAATTACATACAAACGAACAAATAATAAAATATGTTGAGGCGATGGGTAAAGATTTAATTACGGTGTATAAGAGAATAATTAATAGAAATACTTGGTTATCTCCATCTACTAAAAAAAGCGCTATTCTAAAATTAGAACACTTAACATTAGAAATAGGTCGTCCTAAAATTATGCGTAAAGACCCATTATTAAATTATTCGTCAACCGATCCTTATGGCAATATAATGAAAATATGTCAGTGGAAAACTAATAGATTTATTAATTTAGATAATAAAGCTATTATTGATATACCTTTAATTGATTGGAACCAATTTAAACTTGTTGGAACACAAGCTTATATTGTTAACGCTTTTTATACCGCCACAGAAAACAAAATATATATACCTTTGGCATATTTACAACAACCATTTATAGATTTAAATGAGAGAGGAATTGAATATAATTTGGCACATATTGGAGATACTTTAGCTCACGAAATGTCACATGCATTAGATGATAATGGTAGTAAATATGATTATAAAGGAAATTTAAATGACTGGTGGACAAAATCCGATAAAATCAAATACAAGAAAATAATAAAGGATATTGTAAAACAATACGAAACTTTTGCAGCTAGAGATGGTGTTAAATTTGATGCGGAAATTGGTGTTGGAGAAGATATGGCGGATATTAGTGGATTGGCTATTTGCGAAGAATATTTAAGAGATTTTCAAATGAAAAATAGCGATATTATTCCAATACAATCTATATCATTTCAAGCGTTTTTTATTTATTATGCTATTCAAGAAAGACAACACGTTTATAAAAAAGCATTTGAAGCACAATTAAAATCTAATCCACATCCTATGGATAAATACAGAACCAACGTTCCATTATCTCGGATGAAACTATTTAGGAGTTTGTATAATATTAAGGAGGGTGATGGGATGTGGTGGCATTCAACAAATACAATTTGGAATACGAAATGGAATTAAATTGATGATTAGTTAAAATAAATATTTAGTTAAATATTTATTTATTTAAATATTTATTTAGTAAATATTTATTTAGTTAAAACTTTATTTAGTTAAATATTTATTTAGTAAATATTTATTTAGTTAAAACTTTATTTAGTTAAATATTTATTTAGTAAATATTTATTTAGTTAAAACTTTAGAGATAATTTAGGAATAATTTTTATCAAATAAAATAAATAAAATATACGCGTATTATATATAATATGTCTCGTCATACTCGTAAACATCGTCGCGGAGGAAGATCAATGAGATCTAAAGCAAGCTCTGCTTCTAGATCCTCAAGCAAATCTGCTGCAAAGGCTCTTTCAAAGGCTATGTCACAAGGAAAGAGTGCAAGCAAAATGATGGCAAAAGCCGCTTCTGCTTCTAGCTCAAAAGCCGCAGCAAAAAGCAAAATGCAGCAAGCTGCAAAGATGGCTGCATCTGCAGCAAGCAAAGCGTCTGCAGCAGCACAACAGGCAGCGTCGGCCGCCGCAAAGGCATAAATTAATAATATTGATTTAAATATTTAATCGTATATCATTATACGATTAAATAAACCAAATATAATAACTTACAACCGATTTTAATTACGGTTACGACAAATAAATGATTGAAAATGAATATTTATTTTATAGACGAATAAATATATTTATCTCATATTTTCAAAAGACGTTTTCGTTTTATGACAGTCTACACACATAGCAACGAGATTATTAACATCATTAGACCCTCCATTTTGAAGTCGAACGACATGATCTACTTCGAACGTATGTTTTAACATATTACCACAACTTTTACATTTCCAGTTCTGATTTGACGCGACATATTTTTTTTTGGTTTCCGAAACAGATCTTTTCGTTGGTTGTCCGTTTCCTGAAAATTGTTGTGTTCCCATACCCGTTCCATTAGTATCAAGAGTTTCATTTAATCCATTCATAAATGAATTATTGGAATTACTAAAGTCAATTATTGGAGAGATAATATCCATACTATTTTTATCAATTGGTAAATATTTAATCATATCATTAGAATTCATTAATATTTTTTTAAGACGTAATGGATCACGTTTTAATAATAAATAAACAGAAAACCCCATAATACAATAAAATCCTATTTGAAAATATTTTTTATATTTGAAAATATTTTTAATAAAAACTCCATCGTTTAAAGCATTATAAATGAAAAAGGCGGTGATTGCTAAAACAAATAATTCCAACTTCATATATAATACATATTTAGAAAAGGTGTAAAAGGTTAAGTGATGATGTATATTTTATAGATTCGGTTATAGCTTTTTCAAGTAAATAAGTATAGTCTGTCTTAATATCCATATTAATTCCATTTCTATAAATAATAATATTTGGTTTATTGTTTTCATCCCAAATATAATAATTATTCCAGTAAAGAGGATAATTATTTAATATATGTAAATGATTTTTAATATTGAAGTTTATATATTCAATAATGGGATATTTGGGTAAAAAATGCAAAATATTGGACTCAATAGAAGACCATACTATATAACGATGATGAATATATCCACAATATGGTAACGATGAAATATCTACACCTTTGGTTATTTCAACTAATGGTGACGGTGTTTCAATAAATCCTCTTGGTGATACTCGACACATTTCTGTAAATATTAAATAAGGGTTTTGGATATCTTCTAGTGTATGTCGACTATATATAAAATTAAAATAATTATTATCAAATGGTATTTTATCATAATCTATATCCATTTTAATTACATTAGGTATATCTCTACAATCTACAAAATGAGTGGATAATGAAAATGGACAATTTCCTTCTCCTATTTCTAAAATATTATCAGTCATTAAATTTTTATTACAATATTCTATTAATTTATTATTTAATAAATGATTTTTATACCAAAAATAATTAATCAATTTATCATTTTGTTCTTGTTCTCCAAACAAATATTTATCTGGTAATATATTTAAATTATATTTATCAATAGAAGAATTAATCATAATATAATAGTTTAATGTAATAATTTAATATAAATAATTATTCTAAACTTGTTGTTGTTTAGATTGATGATCCGAAATAATATTTTTTAATGTCTTGACAATAAATATATGTTCCGATTTTCTTTTTTTCCTTTTTTCCGTATTACTTAAATGTTTATCACTTTCAATTATTTCGTGAGAATGGGATCGTGATTGTGAATGTGAATGAGATAAAGCTGATTCTGAAGTAGAATTTATTGAAGAAACTGATAGGTTGTGTTTATAATAATAAATTATTTTATTAAAATGTGTTAAAGTATTGGTTAAAAATTTAATAGGAATGGGCTTATCACTTGAATTTAATAAAATCATTATTAATCCTTTAAAATATTTATTAATTTTTTGAATACTATTATTTGGAAATTCGTGAATGTATTCCAAAAATGGTATATATGATAATACTAGACCCCATATATCTACATTTTTCATAAACACTTGATTAAAGTATTGAATTGTATCAAAATCCCCATCATGTGTGAATGTCATTAAAATTTCGGTAATATATTTAAAAATATAATGAAACGCGATTTCATATTTTATATGAAGTTTTGAAACATTTAAATCTATATTAGGGTGATCAAAAATAATAGAATATAATTTACTAATTGTTTTAATATGTCCTTGCCCTCTCTCATTAATCCATTCTAAAATATAATTAATTGTAAATGTATAAGTATTATTATATGTCTGTTGTTTATTATCATTTTTTAATTTATTTAAAAATATAGAATACATTTTATGAAATGTGGAATTAAATAATATATTTGAGAATGGGACATTATATTGTAAAGGTCTTCTCAATAATATGTCGGGTATAGGATTATTTGGTTTATATGTTGTTGAAAGACCCCAATCGATAATTTTTGTAGTTAAACCTGTATCTTCTTGGTTAACTAGGATATTTGACGATTTTAAGTCACAATGGAAAACTCCTAATCTGTTCATAGGAATTATACCTTTTTCTAATAAATTAATTAAACAGTTATTTAAAGATTTCATCAAATTAATATTTGTCGCGTTATTTTCAATAAATTCATCAATATCAATTCCTCCAAAAGGCATATTTAAAGCCATTAATTTATTTAAATGTTTATTAATATTATTTTCGTCAATATCCATTTTTTTAAGCGCTGAACATTTTTTATTAAAATTTTGAAGATCTGTATTAGATAATGTAGTTGGTTGACAAATTGAAAACCCTTCAATTAAAAAAAAATTTTCGTAATTGGGTATTTTTTGCAATAAAGGTTTAAATTTTGTAATTTCCTTATATTCATTTTTAGCGTGTTTAGTTTTCATTAACTTGGATACCATATTAATATTTTTATTAGTTTTATTAGTTATATTAGTTTTATTAGTTTTATTAGTTATATTTTTGCATTTTATAGCAGGATTAAAAATACAACCAAACCCACCACTAGCTATGACAGATCCACCTTTTCTCAACCTTTTAGTCAACCTTTTAGAAAAAGGTTGATCCAAAAAGCTTCGCTCTTTTAGGGTTGATATATTTATTCTATTTTTATATTTTTTTGTTCTCATATATACTCAACCTTTAATAATAAATGTAGGGGGTCGTAACCCGAGCATTACGTTCGCTCTTTGCAGTTGCTAAATTCAAATACTTATTCTTTGGTCTTCTCTCCGCGAATTCTTTTGAAGACTCTAAAATGGGTGAGAATATTATTTATAAATAATATTTTCTTCAGGAAATAAAGATCATTGAGATTTTACGGAGAGAAGACCAAAGAATAAGTATTTGAATTTATCAACTGCAAAAGAACGAAGTTGTTTGGCTCCACTTTTTTGAAAAGTGGAGTTTGGATCAACCT
>TBL_comb47_HYPODRAFT_10001400_pt1 | contig 31439 bp, 19 predicted proteins | sample TroBogypolimnion_40_FD_10682 | JGI IMG/M metagenome (IMG submission 10682) | reverse complement strand
TACAAGGATAAGGTTGGTCAAGCCGGGCGTGCCATTTTGTACCCTGATAAGTCGCTCCATGGACGGCATGCCAGTGAGTGTCTGCTGCGTCTGCCCGCCACTCGCGATCTCGAGCTGTGTGGTCAGCGGGTCCGCACTCGCGGAAAATGTGGCACACATATCCGACACCTGGGCATTGCAAGAACCAGGCTTAGAAGGATCAGTCCGGGATGCAATACATACCACCTTGACGGTCCCCGATGGCAATGGCGTGATCGCGGTATCACTCAGGCCCGTAAAATCCGCCAATAAAGTGTCATCAGCGCCGTAAGCCTGACCTTCCATCGTGCAGTTCTTTAACCTCAACGCCTGAACCGCCCCCAAGCCATACTGATCCTGAAACGTGATGACAATAGCATTAGTAACATAGGTCCAGGGTGGGTTTAACGAAATATCGCCGGCGGCACAGGCGCGAGGGTTAACCTGCATCAGAAACATCGCTTGCTTGGTGTTTAGGTGGGTGCCATAAACAGTATCGTAATTATACTCACCCTCAAAACCGAAACCGTAACCTGATACGTACTGGCTTAACCACCATTCGACCGTCGAACCGTTTTGACCTACAAGCTCGATCCAGTAACGCTTGCCAGCCTTCAGCGTCGGTGGAGTGGTGGGGTAAAAGGGCAAAGTCTGTGGTGAGCCGACGGCGAGTTGAGAGTCCAAACCGGTGCCGATCTGAGCGATTATGCCGCCGGGGCCAGGGCCGTTATTATCCTCCAGAAGGTTGACGGAGAAAGAGCCCCCTGATGCGCCACCTAGATCAAGGACAAGCGCTACGCTGGTCAGGTCCACAGGGGAGGCACCGGTGGTGAAGGAAACAGCCACCGGTAAGTATGGGTCTGCGGTGCCCTGGGCAAAGTCCTGTCCAGTGATGCTATCGAAAATAAACGCAGCCGCCTTCGCCTCCCCCGCCCCCGGCCCGAGGAGGGCTGCAGCCGTTACCAAGGCCGTCATGAAAGGCACGGCTAAACTCCGGTCTTGAGGCGCCTGTGCGCCCGTTCGAGCTAATCTGGATTTCATAAATAACTTCTCAGCACCGACACGGTCAACCCGGTTGTCGGCTTTTCAGTTCGATGTTTCTCTGTGTCTGGTCCCCGTCTTCCGGGGCACCACGTTAGCCACTGCGTTCATGAACGCCTATACCACACCCCACAACCGTCCCCACTTGGCCCCTGTTGGGACCGCCAAATTGGCGACCCCTTTGGCCACATTGTATATAGCATCCGTGCCGCCGGACCTCAAGTAAACAACATTATATATCAATTTTAGCCATGAAAACATTAAAACTTTATAAATACAAATCAAGGAAAAAGCTGAGTGGCCACCCACGCAGGTTACGAATCGCACCCGGGGATCGGGCAAAACGGACGCCCTGCCGATTAGGAAATCGGCGATACAGCAGGTTGAGAAGTTGCGCTACGGGGCAGCCGGCGCGTTAGTGCCTCCCGCCTCAACGGGAACCGCATTGGTCGTTGGGGTGGCGGACTCGCTGGGCAGGTTGAGACGGGTGCGGAGGATCGCGCGGATCTCGGAGGGAGCGCCCTCTTTGGGATCGAGGATGCGGGAACGAACCTCCTGGTCGATCTCGTTGAGGGGCGGGAGGCTGATGGCTTCCTCACGGGTCGAGCCGATCCGGGACATGTAGCTTTCCCGGGCCTTCTTGGCCAGCATCTTGTAGCCGTAAGCATGCTCCTCCTCGCCGTCCACCGCCAGGCTGCGGTAGGAGTTGAAGAGGAGACCTTCGATCACCCCCTTGATGCGATCGCGCGGGGTGTCGTGGATATCCTCCTGGATGCGCGACAGGGCGTAATCGTCCAGGGAGACCTTGCTGGCCAGGGAATCGCGATCGCCATCGATGACGTGGTCGGTGGGGAACTTGGCGGCCATGAAGCGGTACCAGCGGTTGGCGTCGGCAATGCGGTTGTATTCGTAGAGGAAATAGACGGCATCGCGCAGGAAGTTCCGGTAGGCGCGCAGGATATGGTCACGGTTGGGTTTGTCGTCCTCGGCGGCCTGGGCGTAGGCCTCGCTGGTCTTGGGAATGATGTCCAGGTTGGGACCAAACTCGAAGCGTTTGGCGAAGGGATTGGCCACCAGGCGGCCGCGCTGAAAGCTCATCTGCATGCATTGATAAATGACCCGTCGCAAGGTGATAAGGTCGTCGGATTTGACCTTGGAAGGGTTCTCGGAGGCGGCCTTCAGGCCGAGGGCGGCCCAATAGATGGCGTGGGCCTCGGGGAGGCGCCACTCCAGGGGGCCGTAGCGCTCGTTCACCTGCTTCATGAACTCCGGGTCCATCTTGTATTTGTCGCGGAGCAAGGCCGCGCGAGCACGCTGGTCGTCATTGGCCGGGTGGATCAGCTCATCGAGATCGGGGGCGCGGAGCTTGCCGAAGACGGAGGCCATTTCGTTGGCCCAGGCCTGCTTGTAGGTCATGTTGGCGTCATCCATGTTCGCCCCCATCTTGTGCTGGAAGAACCAGGCCAGCTCGCGGTACATCAGCAACTCGTTCTTGTTGTAGCGGAGACCCTCGTCGCGCAACAGTTCGATGCCGCGCTGCACCCAGCGCCAGCGGTCGGAGAAATCCGTAAACTTGACGGAGATGTTGTACGCCATGTTCCAGGCCTGGACGAGCCATACCTGGACGTAGTGGGGTTCGAGCTTGGTGATCCAATCGGCAAGCTGGGACATCTCGAAGTACTTATCGTTGTCCTGGAGGTCCATCGCCCGAATCCACAGAATGTTCGAGATGAGCCCGCGGAAGCCACCCAGGGCAACGGTGGTGAAGGCCAGGACCGGCGGGGCGTTCTCGAGCGGCTCGACGCGCGTGAGTTCGAGCGCGTCGCGGTCGCGGTTCAGCGAATTCTGGATGAACGAGACCCCGAGGAGCAGCCCCACCGCCAGCCCGCCGAGCAAGATTTTCTTCAACGAGCGGTTCACGACGTGCCTTGGGCGGTGGCCATTTCGCGCCGGTTGAATATGAGGATACCGATCAAGCCCACCACGCCGCTGAGGAGCAGGACAATCTGGGTGAACGCCAGGCCAAGCTGGGTCCAGGAGATGCTCCGCCCGGAGCTGAGCGAATCGACCGGCGAGAAATCCTCGGCGAGGTGGATAACCTTCAGGACGGCGCGAAAGGTCGGGATGACGACCAGGTCGAAAATCGAGAACCCGCGCTGGCCGGTCTCGGCGTTATAACCGGTGATCGTGCCTTCCTCGACCGCGCCGGCCATGGTGCCGCTGGAGAGGACGATCCCGAGCAGGCCGAGGCTGAAAAAGGCGGCCACCGGGAAGGAAAGGAAGCTGGCGGAGGCCAGCCCGACGGTGGCGAGCAGCGCCATCCAGCAGAGGATGATGCCGAGGCCGCGAATGAAATTGGCCGCGAACCCGCCCTGGCGGTAAAGGACCTCGACCCCATCATCCANCGGGAACAGCAAGGCGGTTTCGTTGGGATTCCCGCAGGTGATCGTCAGCACCCCATTGTCATCGAACAGGTCCGGGGGAATCTCGAACTCGTGGAAGGTGTCCGCCGACATGCTCTTGACCGGGCTCTGCCAGAGCTGGGTTTTCTTGGGGATGCCGGCCCGAAAGAACCCGTAATAGGTGGCGGAGGGGGACAGATCGGCGACGTTGAACTTGACGCGGAGGAAGAGGGGCTGGCCGCGGAGGGAGCGGCTCGCGCTGCCGAGTTGGATTTCCCACGGGCGAGACGAGTAGCCGGGGAGCACGACCTGCAAACCGGCCTTGACCTGTTCGCGGATGGCCTTATGCACTTCCTCGATCTCGGGCTTGGTCGCGCCCTGGTGTTTGGGCAGCCACGCCCGGAACAACTCTTCGGTGCGGGTCTGGATGTCTTTGTCGAAGCTGCGCTCGCGGGCGGACCCCCGGGCCACCAGGACTTCGTTCTGGAGGACCTTTTGCTGGGCGGGGGGCAGTTTGGTCGCTCGCCACTCCAGCAACCCAAACACACAAGCCCCCGACAACCCGAGCAAAGCGGCATCCAGCGAAACGATGCCAAGCCATTTCCCGAGCCAGATCTGCCAACGGGCCACGGGTTTGACGACCACCATCTGCATCTGGCATTCCTCGATATCGCGGGCCAGTGTGCCGCAGGCCAGCCAGAGCGTCGAGAGCCCCAGAAGCACACTGATGGTGCCCAAAGTGTAAGTGAGGAGGATCTGGGTAAAACCGCGCGCGGTGCCATCGTCCTTGATGAGCAGCGGCAACCCCACCACCGACAACAACAACAATACGGCCACGACGATAAAGAGCCGGAAACGGAAGGCGGCTCTCCAGGTCAACAGGGCGATGGCCAGCAGGGGTTGCATGCGAAAACGGATCAGGGCTTGGGCTTTCCGAGCAGGGAGGCGAGTTTTTCGTCCGCCTGCTTGAATTGAGCGGCTTGGGCCTCGGCTGCGGCAGGCGCGCTGGAAGCGGGGACGGACGCGGCCGGAGCCGGAGCCCGGGTGAGGTTATCCAGGCGTTCCTGGTGGGCCGGTTGCGCGGGTGCGGGGCTGGCGCGCACCGGCTCCGGCGCAGCAGTAGCCTGCGGCTGAGCCAGGCGCTCGAGGATCTTGTCGGACGGCAGCTTGGCCTCGGCCTCACCGCGCAGGTAAGCGGCCACCTGTGCGCCCGAGGTGGCGCCCGAGGTTTCCGCCGCGGCTTGCCGCGCGTGCTGCACGACCCCCAGGAAATAGCTTTCGAGGTTCTGGGTGGGGGTATCAACCTGGATCTTGTCCTCGACGACGTCGTGACGAATGACCTGCAGCACGCGCTCCATGGTCTCGCGCGAAAGCGCCGGCGTGGTAATGCGAATCGAGTCGGGGGTCGCGAGCAAGGCCCCCAGGCTGCCCATCGCTTGAATCTTCCCGCCATAGTAAATCACCACCCGGTCGCACACATCCTCGACATCGGCGAGGAGGTGGCTGCTCAGGATGACGGTCTTGCCGCGGCGGGCCAAGGCCAGGATGAGGTCTTTGACCTCACGGCAGCCGATGGGATCCAGCCCCGAGGTCGGCTCGTCCAGGATAATGAGGTCCGGGTCGTTGATGAGGGCCTGGGCCAGACCAATCCGGCGTTGCATGCCCTTGGAAAACTCACCGACCGCCCGCAATTGGGTTTGGCTCAAGCCCACCATCTCGAGCAATTGCTCGGCCCGGTTGGCACGGTCGCGGCTGGGCAACTCGAACAGATTCCCGAAAAAATCAAGCGTCTCGCGGGAGTTCAGGTAGCGGTAGAGATAGGATTCCTCGGGCAGGTAGCCGATCCGGGCTTTGGTGGCGACATGGCGCGGAGAATGGCCGAACACCTCGATGTGTCCCTTGGTGGCATGGAGCAACCCCAGGATGAGCTTGACCGTCGTGGACTTGCCGGAACCGTTGGGCCCCAGCAGGCCAAAGACCTCCCCCTGACGGACCTCGAAATCAACCTTATCAACCGCCCGGGCCTTGGGACGGCCCCAAAAGTCTTTGAACACCTTGGTCAGCCCGCGCACCGAGACGACGACCTCGGGGTTGGCGGCTTTGGCGGCGGGGGCGGCGGGGATGGATTCGGTCAGCGGCATAGGTCACACGGCCGGGGCCAGGGCGGGTTTAGGGGTCGGCGGGCCGGACGAGCCGGCGGCAGGCTGGGCGGGCGCGGGGTGATAGTGCTCGAGTTCTTCGCCCTTCCGGACCAGGCGCGCGCTGTTGAAGACGACGATCAGCGAACCGGCGGTGTGCATCGCGGCGGCAACGACCGGGGGCACCTGGCCGAGCGCGGAGAAGGTCATGCCGCCGATGATGAAGGCGACGCCAAACAGAAAATTCTGGTTGATCACCGTCCGAGTGCTGCGGGAGAGCTTGACCAGGAACGGCAACCGGCGCAGGTCGTTATTCATCAGGGCGATGGTGGCGCTGTGGATGGCCACCTCGCTCCCGGCGGCGCCCATTGCGATGCCGATATCCCCCGCGGCCAGGGCCGGGGCGTCGTTGACCCCATCCCCCACCACGGCGACGACATAGCCCTTGGCCCGGACCGCGCGAACGAAATCCACCTTGTTCTGCGGCAAACACTCGCCTTTGGCCTCCTCACAGCCAATTTCGGCGGCAACCCGGAGGACGACGGGCTGGCGATCGCCGGAGACCATGGCGATGCGGCGCACGCCGTTGGCTTTCAACTCATCGAGCGATTCCCGGGCCTCGCGCCGGGTTTGGTCCTGCAGCCCCACCCAGCCGACGCATTGGCCGTCGCGGGCCACGAAGATCAGGCTCCAGCCCTCGGTCTCGTTGAGATCCACCTGGTTGGTGAAGTCGCCGGCGACTCCGTTGTCTCGCAGCCATTGGCTGCGGCCGACCAGGACCGCCGCTCCGTTGACCTGCGCCTTGATCCCGCGTCCGGCGGTCTCGGTGAAATCCTTCGGCTCGACCAGCGGGACCCCGGCCTCGGCGGCAAGCTGGGCCAAGGCCTTGGCAGTCGGGTGGTTGCTGTACTTTTCAGCCGAGGCGGCCAGGCGGAGCAGTTCCGCGGGTTTCGTGTCCCCCAGCGGCGCCAGCCGGCTCACCGCCAGCTCGCCGGTGGTGAGCGTACCGGTCTTGTCGAAAATAAACGCGTTGATTTTGGCGGCCAGTTCGATGTCCGCCACATTCTTGATCAGAATGCCGAGGCGGGCGGCGGCGGAAAGGGCGGCCACCATGGCGGTGGGTGTGGCCAGGATGAAAGCGCAGGGACAACTGAAGATGAGCACGGAAATAACGTTGTTGAGCCCGTGTTCCTTGCCCGTGAAAGCCCAGACCAGCGCGGCGATGACCAGCACCAGCGGGGTATAGAAACCCATGTACTGGTCCACAATGGTCATGATGGGCAGCTTGGTTTTCTCGGCGGCGAGAATCAACTCCCGCACGCGCCCGAGCGTGGTATCCGTTCCCGCCCGAGTGACCTTGATTTCCAGCACGCCCGTCAGGTTCTGGGTTCCCGCAAAGACCTCGTCCCCGGGCTTCTTGTCGGCGGGGAGCGATTCGCCCGTGATGGTGGCCTGGTTGAACGAACCCTGACCGGTGAGAATGACGCCGTCGGCCGCCACGTTGTCCCCGGGCCGGATGCGAATGACGTCNCCNATCGCCAGTTCCGCCGCGGAGACCTCNTCCTCGCCCTGCTTGGTGAGGCGTCGGGCTTTCGTGGGAGTCAGGCGGATGAGCGACTCGATCGAGGCGCGCGCACCCTCGGCGGTGCGAGTCTCGATAATCTCGCCCATNAGCATGAAGAAGGCGACAATGCCGGCGGTCTTGTAATCGGCGGAGGCAAAGGCGGCCAGCACCGCGATGGCCACCAACTCGTTGATGCTCAGGATGCCGCGGTAGACATCTTTGACGGCCGTCCAGACAATGGGATAGCCGAGCAAAACGGCGCCGGCAAAGGCGCTGGCGCTGGCGATGGTCTGGCCTTGATCAAACGCCCAGTCCACAATGAAGGCGTTGGCGACCAAGACCACGCCGGAGAGGGTCTGCCACAAGCGCACCGGGGCATGCTCGTGATCGTGCCCACAGGACGGGCACGAGGCGTCGTGCTCGTGTCCGTGCTCGTGATCGTGCTGGCGGCTCAGGATAGAGGTTTGCATGGCATTCTTGGGGCAAAGACTAGCATCAAATCAGGGTTTGGTCTCGGAGGTTTTGGGCTTGAGGGGCTCGCGATTGAGCATCAGCCGGAGTTCCTTCTGGCTGCCATCCGTGCTTTCAGTGACGAAGATCTTGTCCTGGACATTGGTCATCACGCGGCCGAGGGTCTCGGTGAGGCGTTGCTGGACAAAGAGACTGGAATTATCGTTGTACTTCGGCAGGAGCTCCTCGAATTGGTGGGCGCGGCCGGCGATTTCCTTGACGAAGCGGGCGCGATCGGCCTCGGCCAGATTCGTGCGCGACGAGGCGTCCGCGGCGGCCTTGTAGAGGATCTGGTTTTCATACCCGTGAACCTCCTGGATCAACTTGGTGCGCTTGACCTCGGCATTCACCACCGCGTCGAAGTCATCCTGCAGTTGGCGCGGGGCCCGGCTGCGCTCCACCACGCAATCTTCCACCGTAACCCCCAAGTCCTGTTGCCGCAGCACTTCCGTCGCCAGGCGCCGGAGCGTTTCCTTGAAGGAGATGACATCCCGCGTCAGGATGTCGTCCACCTTGAACCGCGCGGCCGTGGAAATCAGGGTCGTGTCCAGCACCTGTTGCACCGTGTTGGAGGCGTTAGCAAAGCTGAAGACGTAGCGCACGGGGTCGCTGATACGGTAGGTCAGCGTGGCCCGGACGTGGACAATATTGGTATCGGCGGTGAGGAGATAGCCGTCGACCAACGGATTAAGAGGCGTACCGAAGGGGATCTTCATCTCCGTGGGCAGCGACTCTTCCATCGGGCTGGTCAGGTACCAACCGATGGTGGAGCGGACTTGCTGGAGGCCGGAAATAGAGACGATCACGGATTCATCGATGGGATACGGGAGGGACCATTGGAGTCCCGGGCCGAGCAGGGCTTTGCCACCCTGCTGGGTAGGCCGCCCGAAACGGAGAATAATGGCCTGCTGCTGGGGGCCCACCGTAAAGAAACCGGAGGCGAGGAACACCACCACCAGGATGGCCATGACGAACTTGACGATGACAAAACTGCTGCGCAGCGCCTCGGCGAGGGCTTGCGATCCGGCGTCCACCGGCGTGTCCGGCGGCGGGGACGGAGGCGAAGCGGGGCGCTGGCTTAGCGGTTGAAGGGGTTCGTCCATAACTTCGAGGTTCGATTGACGCGAGTGGGAGACGCGGGCTGGGGTTATCGGCTCGGGTTTAGGAGGTTGGTGGACACGCCCCGCAGAATGTCGAACGGCGGCGTGTGCTGGTCAAAAATGAGAATCGAATGGTCTTTGAGCGAATTCTCGAGCGCGTTCAGCGTGAAGATGAAGTTGGCCAACTCGGGGTTCTTTTTGAACGAGGCGAGGGACTCGGCCGCCTGGGCCTCGCCCTTGGCGCGAATCTCGATCGCCTCGCTCTCGGCCTGCGACAGCATGTCGGCCGCGCGCCGCTCGGCGTCGGACCGGATAATCTGGGCCTCTTTTTCACCGTCATTCTCCGACTTACCCGCGAGGACCTTGCGCTCAGCCTGCATGCGCTCGAGCACGGCCTTGCTCACGCTCTCGGGCAGTTGGAGGCGCTTGAGCCCCAGGAAGCGGACTTCGAGCCCCCAATTATTCGAGCTGACCTCGGACTGGATGGCGCGCAGGATCTCTTCCTCGATGTGGGCCAGATTGGTGCCGTGATCATTAACCGAGATGAAATCGGACAGCGAGTGTTTGCCGACGATGGCGCTCTTGATGTTGCCCAGGCGCTCGTCCAGTTTGCGTTCGGCCTCACCGATGGGGTTGGCACTGCCCGCAAACTTCGGGAGGAAGGCGGTGGCATTGGTGATGCGCCAACCGACATAAACCGACGTCAGCACGTTAAAGCCCTCGCGGGTCTGGCCTTCGGTAACGCGGTCCTCGAAGTTCTGGGTGCGCTGGTCAAACTTATAGACCCGCTGAATCGGGCGGGGCCATTTGGCGTTGATGCCCGGTTCCGTGATCAGGCGGACCGGGTTGCCGAAGGTGGTGACGACGGCAACTTCCGATTGACGAACCTGGAAGGTGAACAACAGGAAGCCGAAGATGACGAGGATCAGGACTCCAATGAACAGGCTGAAGGGATTGCGTTTCATGACAAGTGAAAATGGATTGGGAAATTACTTGGTGGTTTTAGGCGCCGGCACGTCAATGTCCCCGAGGATATCGCGGCGGACCTTGTCCTCGAGGTCGAAGATGAGCACGTCGTGGGTATTGGTGGTGAGCATCACGTATTTGCGGGCGTTGGCGGTGGCGCGGATGAAGGTCTGGAGGTAGGCGCGTTTGGCATAGACCGAAGGAGCGGCCAGGAAAGCCGGTATTTGGTTGGTGAACAGGGACGCCTGGGCGCGCGCCCCGGCCTCCCGCGCGACCCGATCCGACCGCGCCAGGTTCAGCAGGGTGACGGCCTGGGCCGTCGCCAGGGCGTTGGTGCGGATTTCCTCGGCCCGGGCGGCCAGGATCTTCGCTTGGCGCGTTTGCGTCGCCGCGATGACCTTTTCATAATCGTCGGCCACCTTGACCGGCGGGTGAAGGTCCTGGAGGCCGACCACCAGGATGCTCACTCCCAGCCCCCGCTCATCCGCCGCGGCCTGGATGTTCGCCGCCAGGGTTTTCGACGCCTCCATGCGGCCGAAGGACATCAGTTCGTTCATGTCCGCGCCCCCGCAATAGCGCACCACTTCGCGCGTGGCGACGTCCTTGAGGAGGGACAGCGAGTCTTCGTTGTGGTACACCCAGGCCACCAGGTTGGTGATCTGAAACTCGATCGGGATGCTGCCGGTGACGAAGCTGACGGGTGGCACCCGTTTGGCCTCGGCCTGGTTCGTCGCCTCGAGGCCCCCGAGAGCGGGCTCCCGGTTGGCCACCAGGAAATTATCTTCCTTGGTGTGCGCCTTGGTCCAGATCACGACCGTTTCCTCGCCTTTGCCCTCTTCAGGAGTGAATCCCACCTCGATGGTTTGGATCTGCTCCGTACGCTCGATATAGACCTTATCGATGGGCCACGGGAACTTGGCGTGAACGCCGGGGTTGAGCGGGCTGCGGCCTTCGACCGGTTTGCCCCAGCGCTCCAGCAGGCCCTGTTCACCGGCCTCGATGAAGACGAAACAGGTGGAGAGCACCAGGGCGGCCCCCTGGAGCAGGAGGAGCCATTTGAGGGCGCGCTCGAAGAAAAGCCGGTAAAACCAGGTTTCGGAAACCTTGAAGCCGAACTGGTAATCGAGCGCTTGCGCGGCCGTAGTGATCAGGCCCTCGGGCTGGCTGAGCAGCCCCACGAGCCGGCTATCATAGACCGGCCGCTCCACCTTGCCCTTAAGCCGCGGGCGATAGATTTCGAGGACGAGCGCAACCAGGCTCTCGGCCGCGATCAGCGCCAGGAGCGCACACAGCCCAAAGGCGAGCCCGGAATCCACTTTCGGCGTGCCCCCCCAGAGGAAGAAGCACATATCGATAGCCACCGCGGCACAGAGAAAGGCATCCAGGAGCAGGTGGCTGGCGCCCGGTCGCAGCAGCCGATGGTTCTGAATTCGAGCGAAAGTGGCGGAGAAGCGGCCCAGGATGAACAAAATCAAGGCAAACGTGCCAAACAGCGCCAGGGTGGCGCCGGGGCTTTGGATCGAAACCACCGTGGTGGATTTCCACAACCAGCGCCAGATATACCAAGCCCCACCGGCCTGGAGGAGGAACAGCAGGACGGCAAAACCGGGGACAAAAAACCGCTCGAACATCTCGCGGGCGCGCTGGGCGGGAAACACCTCGGAGTCTTTGGCATCGAACATCGCGGTGCCGCTGTGGCTCTTGGCCAGTTCTTCCAATTCGAGCCGCTCGAGGCGCTCGTTTTCCTCCAACCGCATCTGGAACCAGCTCACCAGGGCCACCAGCAGGCCCAGGCCGAGAAACAGGGAGGCGACCTCCCCGGCCAGCGTGCCGCTACCGCGCGCGACCGCGAACCCGGCGACGCCCACGATCAGCAGCGCCAGGAAATTGACCAGTCCGTTTTTCTGTGTGCTACGTTCCATTATCTTGTTTGGTTCAGTTGGCCCGCGTCGTTCGCCTCACCAGGGAGGCGTCAAACGGGCATTTAACTTAGCTCGCGTTCCTCGAACAGGAGGACCGCCAGGATGAGCGCCGCGCCGACATAGGCCGCGGCATAGGCAAACGCCTTGCCCACATAACCCCAGAGAAAGGTGTTCTTTCCCGCTTCCAGGGCGTCCGCGAGCCAGAAAAGCTGCCAATTGGGGGTCACGGTGTAAAGCACCGAGGCCCACCAGGATCCTCCCATGCCAGCCTGCGCCATCCGCGCCTTGTCACCGGGACTCAGCCGCAGGCGTTCGGCGGGTTCAATCTTCCCGTCTCGATTCTCGTCGTATTTATCCGCCATCTGCTTGAGCAGGGCCTTCTGCGGCCCGTTCCAACGCCCGCTGTTGGACTCTTCTTTGAGGTCGTAACGCCAGACCGGGTCGGCCCGGCGTCCGAAAATATAATCCGACATGATCCCGACCAGGAAGAGGGCCGAGCAGACCGCCAGCGTGGGAATCATGTCCAGTCGCGTCGAGCAGGCCAAAGCCAGCCCCGCGAGCATCCAAATGGCGAAGAGGATCAGCACCGCCGCCGGGACCATCTGCCAATCCACCCCCGTCGCGAAAGCCTGGGCCTTTCCCGACTTGTCGAAAAAGCTGATCACCACGAACGCCACCGAGGCCATCACCAGGAGGCAGAATACGGCATCCGACACAAACGGCCGGCGCAGGAAGAAATTGCTGAAACCGCCCAGCAGGTAGGCCAACACCAGCCCACCCACGAAGGTGCCGAGGGCGAACAGGTCGGTCGAGCCGTAGGCATCGAACGCCATGCGGCTGGCCAGGAGCGCGGCCACCAGGTTGATATAGGTCAGCAACCCGAGCGCGACCGCCAGCCCCACGTACTTGGCCACCACAAATTGCGCCCGGCCCACCGGCTTGGAAAGCACCGCCAACGCGGTGCCGCTTCGGATTTCCCGGGCCAGGGAGGCCGAAGCGCTCAGCACGGCCCCGAACAACCCCGCCAGCAACATGACCGCCAGCGTGCTGTTCTTGACCAGCTTGGGCTCGTCCCCGAACGCAAAGTAATACGGCGTCGCCAGGAAGATCTCAAACACCGCGGAACTGGTCATCAGCAGCAGGAATACCGGCTGCCGAACCAGTTCCATAAAAGCGTTCGTGGCTATGGTGATGAACTGCCGCATTGGTCTAGTTAGTCAGAATGGACACTCTAACCACCCGAGGGTGAATTGCAATCTGTTTATTCATCGATCCCGTCTCTGGGTCTCTGCATCGTCACCCAATATGCCATGCGCGCGCACTTCTGAAAATGTGCGTTTGGCGGCACACCCAACCGATCGGGGTGGGGGCAGCTCGCCCCCAGGGCACTCCCGAGCCTGCCAGCATCAGGCGGAGTGCCCCCCTTTTACCGAGTCACGCGAAACTTGATGATTTCCGAAACCAAAAACCTTAGAGTCCCCCCGTGATGTTGGACCTAACCGACGGTGCCAGGCCGGCACGCTCACGAGCGTGTTCCCACGGCGCCCACTCCCGATCGCCCCATACCGGGCCCGGCGCGACAACCAGAACCGTTGAGCCAGGATGATTGCGCTCTGGCACTTCCCACTGCTCTTCGCCACCGGCCTGGTCGCCGGCTTTGTCGACTCCATTGCCGGTGGCGGGGGGCTCGTCACCATGCCCGTCCTGCTCAACCTCGGCCTTCCCCCCCAACTCGCCCTCGGCACAAACAAACTCCAGGCCACCTGCGGCTCCGGCAGCGCCGCCTGGCACTATGCTCAAGCCAAAACCGTCCCCCTCCGGGACTGTGTCACCGGCTTCATCCTCTGTTTCATCGGCGCCGCCCTGGGCACCCTGGCGGTCCAGCAACTTGACCCCCTCCTCCTCAAACGAGCCATCCCGGCCCTACTCCTGGCCGTCGGCCTCTATACCCTCTTCAAACCCCAATTGGGCGCCCACGACCTCCACCCACGCTTGCCCCGGGTCGCCTTCGACCTCATCTTCGGGCTCGGGCTTGGTTTCTACGACGGTTTTTTCGGCCCCGGGACCGGGACCTTCTGGACGATGGCGTTCATGCTCGGGCTGGGGTTTAACCTGACCCGTGCCACCGGCTACAGCAAGGTGATGAATTTCGCCAGCAACCTAAGTTCCCTGGCCTTCTTCCTCATCGGTCACCAGGTCCTCTTCGCCTCAGGGCTCACCATGGGGGTGGGCCAACTGCTGGGCGCCCGGATTGGCTCGCAGATGGTGATCACCCGGGGCACCCAGTTCATCCGCCCCGTCTTCCTTTCCGTGGTCCTCGCCATCACCCTCAAGGTGCTGTGGGACGCTTATTTCAAGGCGAACTGAGCGCCACCAAGCCTGCTTATGAGAATATTCCCCGCATGAACGCGCAGTTCGCCTGGTAACTTTCGAGCATCGGTTTGCCCGGCGGCACGGCGCCCTCAATCTGGATCCAGCCCGAATACCCAATATCATCCATCGCCAGGCGCACTTTCTTGAAGTCCACGCCCCCCTGCCCCAACAGCTTGCCGTTTTCCTTGGCGTGGAATTCGCAGATGCGCTTGCCCAGCTTCCGAATCTCCTGGTAGATGTCGTAGCCCTTGTCGTGCGAGTTGCAGCAATCGTAATAGACTTTCACGGCGTCCGAACCGACACGGTCCAGGATGTCGATATGCTGGTCGGCGCTGAGCCAGCTCTCGATGCCCAGGATCACCCCCGCCTGCTCGGCCTTGGGCGCCACCGCCTTAAGCCGCTTAACCACCTCGTCCGTGCCGGCCTTGTCCCCGATCAAGTCGTCGTTGCCAAAGAAAGCCAGCAACACCACCCGCACCCCGAGGGCGCGGCACGCATCAATGCTGCCGCTCACCCATTCCACGGTGCGCGGATCGCTCTTGTAGGGGATGCTATTCAGCTCACCGATCGCCAACGACGAAACCTCCAGCCCAACCTTCTTCGCGGCCGCCTTGTATTCGTCTTGCACTGCGGCCTGCCTCAAGCGCATGTCGTTTTGCGCCGTCCCCAAACTCACCTGGACGCCATCCAACCCGATCTTTTTTGCCACCGCGAACGCCCCCGGATCGCCCATCTTGCCGATGGACCAATCGCACGCGCCAATACGAAACCGCCGCTGGCCTTGGCTCAGCGCCGTGCTGACACCGGTGGCCAACGTCGCCGCCCCCACCGCCGCCCGCGCCGACAGCGCCATCATCTCGCGCCGACTCATCGAGTTGAATTTCGAGTGCTTCATAATCAGTTGATTTGAAATTTGACTTGCTGGAGTTCAAAACTATCTCGAAACCTTAGTGGAGGCAAACGAAACCCAGCGCCTCACAGCTCCGTGATCACGGTGTCCGTGTGCTCGTAGGCCGGAGCGCAGCAGCAGAGCAACCGGAGCGGCTCAAGGCCGGTGTTCCAGAGCTTGTGACGCCGCCCCGGGAGGATGGCGATGGCATCCCCCGCCACCACCTCTCGGACCTCACCCTCGATGCGCATTCGCCCGTTCCCGTGCGTGATATAGTAGATTTCCTCAGTCTTCGGGTGGTAGTGCTCCTGCGTAGCCCCGCCGACCGGCAAGCTGGCCTCCGCCAGGCTTTGGTGCCGTATCGCCGAGTTGCGAGGTGCCAGCAACTCGCGAATCTCGGACCCGTCCTTCGTGATGAAGGGGGGAACCTCGGAGAAATGGATCACTTCCATAATGGGGCAAACGGAATCATCAGATCTTGTCTGGACGCTCATCCCGCATCGACGCCAGGATCCGCTCCGCCGCTTCCCGTGGGTTCGGCGCGGCATAAATGGGGCGTCCGATCACCAACCAGGTCGCCCCGGCCTCCATCGCGTCCTTCGGGCTCAGCGTACGTTTTTGGTCGTCCGCCTTTTCCGCCCCGGTGCGAATGCCCGGGGTGACCAACTGTATCGCCGCAGGGACCAAGCGCCGCAGGGCCCGGATTTCCAGCGGGGAGCAAACCAATCCACGCAACCCGGCCTGAACCGCCAGGACGGCCAACCGCTCGACTTGCCGGCCCACCTCATCCACGCAGCCCACCTCGCGCAAGGCCGCCGTGTCCATGCTCGTCAGCACGGTCACCCCAAGCACCAGCGGCGCAGGCCGGCCCAACTCCAGGGCCATCTGGCGCGCGGCCGTTTCTGCCGCCCGCATCATCTCGAGCCCGCCGCCCGTATGGATGGTCATCATCTCCACCCCCAGCCGCGTCGCCGCCGCCACCGCCTTGGCCACCGTGTTCGGAATGTCGTGGAATTTCAGGTCCAGGAAGACCGCCGCGCCCACCGCCTGCATCCGCCTGACGATCTCCGGTCCGGCGCTGGTGAACAGCTCGTTCCCGATCTTCACCGCGCCCACCGCCGGCCCTACTTCCCCCGCCAACGCCAGGGCCGCCTCAACCGTCGAGACGTCCAGCGCCACAATAATCGGATTCTTCATGCCGTGGATTCAACCGAAAGACCCGGACGCAAACAAGTCCCATTCGCCTCCGCGGACGTGAGGGTCAGTGACCCATTTCTGTGGCATATGGCGAGGCGACCTCCCGGAGCCGCTCCGCGCTCCACCGGCCAGGATGCACCATGACCCGGTATCGGAGGGCAAACCCCTGCCCTGCTTTCAGCGTGTAGGGCTGATAGCAAATGACCGCGGGGGTGAAGAACCGGAAGGAGTTTTCGGCGATCGCATACCACGGCGAGGGACTGTTGAGGTTCTTCGGAAAATCGAGGATGGCGATGCCCACCTCGCGTTCATCGACCACCCCGGAATAGTCCATAGCGGGAGCCTTGCCTCGATACCGCCCACTGGTGAAGCTCACGGGCCCTTCACCGGCCAAGGCCTGCGGCTCCTTCATGGCGGTGCTGAAGCGGACGGACAGCCCCGCGTACCCGCCAAAGATCTGCCCGCCCGGTTCCCCCGGCAGCGGCGTCCGATCCAGCAGCACATCCTGGTCCTGCGCGGTGAAGGTCGCCACCCAATCCAGGTGATAAACTCCGTCGCGGTCCGGCGTCGAGACGCTGACCTCCCGGTGCTCCTTGAGCACCGGTGGCGCGCCGGGAGGCCGGTAAACCACCTCCATCACAATCCGGCCGGAAAAATCCGGGCGCGTTTCGATCTGCGGCTCCCCCCATTCCGTCCGTCCCTGCGCCACGCCGGTCTTGGGATCTTCTTCCCAATAATTAAGGTGATTCAGATACTTCCAGGAAAACCACAGCCCCCGATGCCAGGGATGGTCCGCCGGCCGATTCGCGGTCAGCACCGGGCCGCCGGGCACGGACAGGGGATGAAAGAAGGGTTTGGTCGCGTTGGTCCCATAATTAAACTGCCAAACGACCTGGCCTTGGCGCAGGAGGGCCACGGCCCCCGTCTCCCGCTGCCACGCCAGACCGTCCGCGGGCTCGGCCGCCCGCAGGCCTCCGAGGCTTAACCCCAGGTTGGCCGCCAATACCACCAGAGCCAGGCTTTGCCTTGGCCCATGTGTTTTAAGAGTCCTCATAGCTTTATCTCCGCGGGGGTTCACAGGTGCCATGGCTGACGCATGGGGCGAGCTTTGAGCCGCGCGTTGGCCGAGTCGTCATGGATGAACTGTTCCTTGCCAAAATCGAACGTGAGCTTTCGTCCCAACCGGAGCGCGATGTCACCGATGCGGCAGAGCGTGTCGGCCTTGACCGCGGCGGTCACCGGGCAAACCGTCTCCGCCCGGCTCTTGACACAGTCCAGGAAATTGCGCGCGTGATTCGAGCTCGCCGTCAACCGCACCTTGAACTCCTCGGGGCGCCGGTCGATCAGGTTCTCCGGTTGGAGATTGATCCCGGAGCGGTCGACGTGCGCCCAGCCGTCCGTGCCCTCGAAGGCCGTGCCGTGGCTATCGATCCGCCGGTAGCGCTGTTTCCACTCTTCGCCGTGCAGGAAGGGCTCACCCGTGGCCGCACCCCGGTTGCCGCCGTTGGGAACCCCCACGAACTTGAGCGTCAGTCCGCTGGCAAAGGCGTAGTCGGCCTCCCAGATGGTCGCCGTGTCGCACACGCCCTCGGCCTCGCGGAAATTGCCGTGCCCCTCGACCGTGACGAGGCCGTCCATCAAATCGCCCGCGCCCCAGGCGGCAATGTCCATCGGGTGAATGCCCCAGCCGGTGATGAACCCCAGGGTATAATCGGTGATGAACCACCAGGTCTTGCGGTAGCCGTCATCCACACAACGGTCTTGGGTGTGGGGTTGGAACCGGGCCGGCCCCAGCCAAAACTCGTAGTCCGTGCCCGTCGGGGGAGGAACCTCCTTGCGCGAACCGCCCGGCGCACTGCCGGGCGCCCAAACGTTGACATGGCGGAGCCGGCCAATCGCGCTGTTTCGGGCCAACTCCGAGGCCAGGCGGAACATCCGGTCCGATCGCTGTTGGGTCCCGAACTGAAACACCCGCCCTCGCTTTTGCACCGCCTTGCGCAAGGCCTGCCCCTCCTCGAGACTCACCGCCAGCGGCTTCTCCACATACACGTCTTTGCCCGAGTGGACCGCCGCCAGCGCGGTCAGCACATGCCAGTGGTCCGGCGTGGCGATCAGGCAGGCATCGATATCGGGCCGTGCCACCAACTCGCGAAAATCATGCCAGGTTCGGCAGTCCTGGTTCTTATAACGTCCGTTCACCGCCGCCCGCGCCAACTCAAGCTGATCGCTTTTGAGGTCGCAAACGCCCGCCACCTGGCAGTCGGGTTGCGCCAGGAAGTTCGCCATGTCCCCCCGCCCCTGGGGGCCGCAACCGATCACGCCCAGCACCACCCGGTTGCTGGGCGCCACCGCGCCGTTCTTGCCGAGCGCCGATCCCGGAATGATGGTTGGAAACACCGCGGCGGCGCACGTCGCCGCGGCCGCGCCGCGGACAAAGTCCCGGCGGGTGATCTGCGTGGAAGATTTTGGTGCGTGATTCATAAGTTGCCAGCCATTATAGCAAGGCTGGCAAGCGCGCGCGCTAAAAAAATCCAACTGGAGCTCATCTTTGTTCTGGCCCATCGCGGTCCACTTGAATGGCCTTCGCCGATAAGCGTCCAAGACAACATCATGCCAGCGCAAATCAGCTTATCTCCCTCGCGGCAACGGACCGGCCTAGCCTTGATGTCCTGCCTCACGCTCTTCCTCCTGACCCCCGCGCAGGCCGCGGATTCCTGGACCGATGTTGCCAGCCCACTGCTGGCACGATTGACCAACAGTGGGGTCAAGTCGGCCTGGCCTGGCGGTTGTTCGGGCGTCGTCGTAGACCGGCTTACCGGCGACGTGACCATCAAGGTCGTCGGCTGCGGACTTTGGCGCAGTGCCGACCAGGGCAAAACCTGGCAGCGGATCGACCACGAAACCATCTCCGGCCGAGATGAAACCGGCTGGACCACCAGCCAAGACCAGAACCTCCCCACGAGAATCGCCAGTTTCTCCCTGGATGGATCCGCCGGGTGGACGCCCGAGGGGCACAACTGGAAGACCTTCACCTCGCTGGGTCGGAATTGGGATTTTGGCTCCGTCGATTGGTCGGCAAGTTCCCCCAAGACCATCATCGTCGCCAAACATGAAACCAACCCACCGGGCGAAGTCTATGTGACGACCGATGGGGGGCTGACCTGGAACCAACTGGGCATCTACCTCAATCCGAACCGGGACCGTATCTCCATGGTCGGCGCGATGGATGCCGCGACGCTCATCTACAGCAAGGGTGAGGGGATCTACCGCAGCACCGACACCGGGGTCACGTGGACCAAGGTTNNGTCCGCCAACCCGCAGACGCGCATCCCNGCCTTCTTTCGTGGCGTCCATTACTTGGGCACCACGGCGGGCTTACTCGTCAGCCGGGACCAGGGGGCCACCTGGCAGCCGCAGGGAACCGCTGTCAANATCTGGCAAGGCCCCTTTTTCGGGGGCGACCAGCGGGAAATCGCGGTCGTCGGCCAGGACGGCGTCTTCCTGACGCGGAATGGCGGTGAGACTTGGNCGCACGTCGCGGACCTCAAACCCAAGGAANGCAACTATGTCTTTAGCCCGAACTGGTTCGGGTGTTACGCCTGGGACCCCNTGCACCACCTCCTCTACGCGTCGTCGATGGGCAATCCCGTCTATCAGNGCNNNCTGCAGCACTGACGTCCCGCTACAGCAACCCCTGGTAGGCCAGCCAGAGCGCCCGNTAATACTTCATCACCCGCACGGGATCGGTGCTGGCCGGAATCTCCGCCAGGCAAAAACCGTGGAACGGGATCTGGTTCAGTCCGGCCATGAGCTTGCGGAAGGGATATTCTTCCTGGAACAAATCCACCATGTGAACGGAGAAGATCTTGTCCTTGAGCAAGGCGAAATTGTGGTCCCAACCCTCCCCATCCAGGTCTGAGGCGTTGCAATTCCAACAGGCGCCCACACTCGGATGGTTGGCGGCATCCAGGATGGTCTTGATGTGTGGCGGAAACGCCGTGCCCGAGCCGTGAACCTCTAATCGGATCACCAGTCCATGATCCCGCGCGAAAGCGCCCAACTCACCCAGGGAGTGGCCGATCTGCGCCAGCGTCTTCTCCACCGGCACTTCCTTGGGCAGACCGTTGGGCCGCACCTTCACGCCCGTAGCACCTACGTCCTGGGCCAGCACGATATACTCTTTGGTGTCCTCGATGTCTTTCCGGAGTTTCGCCTGGTCGGGCGTGTGATAGTCGAAGATACTGCCCAACCCAAACAGCTGGACCTTGGAATCAGCAAACCGCTTCTTGACCTCCCGGCGCTCGTCCTTGGAGAGCGCGACCTCGACCTTGTGCGCATGCGTGGTACGCAATTCCACCCCTTCGAAATGGGCGGCTTCGCAGTTCTTGATGATCGTCGGCACGTCCCAATCCTGTCCCAGGTTGTAGGTCACCATTCCCAAATGCATCGCGGGGGGCTGGACCAGGAAGGTCCGCCGCTCGGCCGCCGCAGCCCACCTGGGAAGAGACGCCTGCCAACCCAGCGCCCCGACACCCAGTCCCGTCGCCGTCAGAAAATGCCGTCGATTCAGCTTCATGGGGAGCAGGTTGTACCACGGACCGCCGGCCATGCAAAATCAAATCTCCGCTTCCTCTTTTCTTGCTTTCCTCAGAATCCACCGTTGGGATAGTCTCTGGAAGATCAGGCTGGACACAAAACTATGAACTGCTTCGTCACCGGGGCCTCCGGTTTCGTCGGCGCCAACCTCGTGCACGAGTTGGTAGCGAGGGGACATCGCGTCAAGGCCCTGCTCCGCCCAGGCAGCGACCGGCGTGGCCTCCAGGGCGCCCAATTCGAGGCCGTAGAGGGCGACGTCAGCGACCCGGCCAGACTCCAGGCCGCCCTGCGCGGCTGCGATTGGTGTTTTCACGTCGCCGCCAGCTACTATCTCTGGCTCAAGGATTACGCCCCAATGTATGCCGCAAACGTGGACGGCACCCGAAACGTTCTCGAGGCCGCNGCCGCCGCCGGTTGTGGGCGCATGGTCTATACGAGCACGGTCGGGTGCATCGGCCTCCCGGACCACCGCACCACGCCCGTCCTTCCCACCGACGAGTCCACCCCCGTCGCCGAAACCCAGATGCGGAACCACTACAAACTCTCGAAGTGGCGGGGCGAGCAGGTCGCACTCGGATTGGCCCGGCGCGGTTTGCCGATCATCATCGTGAATCCGAGCACCCCGATCGGCCCCCGGGATGTGAAGCCGACCCCGACCGGCAAGGTCATCGTCGATTTTCTCAATCGCCAGATGCCTGCCTACCTTGAGACCGGCCTCAACTGGGTGCATGTCCGCGATGTGGCCGTCGGCCATATCCTGGCCGCCGAAAAAGGGCGCCTCGGCGAGCGTTATATCCTCGGCCACGCCCAAGGTAACTGGACGATGCAGGAGACCTTCGCGGTCCTGAGCCAGTTGACCGGCGTTCCGGCCCCGAGACACCGCATCCCATACTGGGTCGCCTTCACTGCCGCTTGCGTTGACGAACGTCTCTCCAGCCTGACCGGCAAACCGCCCCGGGCGCCGCTGGCCGGCGTTCGCATGGCCCGCTACAAGATGTTCTTCAACCCAGCCAAGGCCGTCCGGGAGCTTGGCCTGCCCCAAACCTCCCCAAGAGAGGCGCTGGCCGATGCCGCCCGGTGGTTCCAGGAGCACGGATATGTCAAGCGCGCCGCTCGCCCGTAGCTCCGTTGCCTTCCCGCTCGTTGGCCTCGTTCTACTCTTGGCCGGCTGCGGTGCCTGCCACTTGGCTCCCTTGCCGCTTGACACCCCGATGTCCGCACCGGCCGCACCCGCCATCCCCACCAACCTCGGCAGTGCGACCTTCCCTCGCGGCCCAGATGTCACCCTGTCGATCTCGCCAACTCCCTACGATCCCGAGGAAGTTTACCGTCGGGCCACCAATTCGCTGGCAAACGTGCTCCTGTTCAAGCCCACCGAAGGTTCCAATACCGACCTCACGTTCCGGCTTGCCCCGCTGATCCTCCAGGAAGTCGGTGACACCAACCAACCCGACGCCCTCCAGCGAGACGTGATCGGGAAGCTGGACCCCACGGATTCTCACCGGGACTCCTCGGGGTTTCAGCCACGCATGTATATCGAGACGGATGCCATCCCAATCAACGGGCAGGCGCATGTCCGATTGACCTATTGGTGGCGTTACGCCCACCACCCCACCGAGCCAGCGGCCACCGCGGTCCAGGGCCTCCGCATCACCCTCAACCGCGCGGCCGAGCCCTGCATCTGGGAAGTCCTGGCCGACCGTTCTCCGGCCGAACTGATCTTCGTTGCCCAATCCCTGGAATCCACCGCCCGCGCCCAATATGGCGCCCCCCTCCCCGGTCGCCGCTTCGCCATCGAATGCGCCTCCGCCGCGGCCCCCAAAGTTATCGTTGCCCGGGTCATTGAGGATGGCCCAACCCCCATGGGCCCCCTGGTCTATCTCCGCGCCGGAACCCGTTCGGTCAGCACGCTCACCTGCCGCTGCATGCCAGCCCAGGCGAAAAGGGTCTTGGCCACCCGTGTCTATCAACTTGTCCCGATCCAGCGGTCTTCCGAGAACCCGGACGAGATGACTTTGGGGGTGCGGGAAGGAAACCCCTTAGCCTTCCCCCTGGGCGCCGAACCGGGCGAGCCCAGGATCGCGCGCTGCCTGCGCCTCCCCAGGGAGTTTTGATGGGCCACTGCGAATTCTCAGAAACATTCACGGTTCCGGCCTGCCTGTTCGCTGACATTCTGCTTACGCCCTGGCCTCACGACCTCATGATTGACTCTAAACAACTGCTTTCCGACCTCCAGAAGCGGGTTCGCTTCCTGGAGGATGACCTGCGGGCGCGGTGCGAGGGGGTGGCGGAGGTGGGTCGGCCGTTGCGGCGGGATTACGAGTCGCCGCCGGACAAGGGGCGGACGTCGTTGACCTATAACGCCTGGCGGGATGAGGATCTGACCCAGGTGGTCTCAGGCGGAGGCGCGGAGGAGGCCGGGGGTAAAGGGGCAGAGATGCCTATTCGGGGAGGAGCTGCGGGAATGGGACGAGCAAAAGGCGCGCGCGTTGATCCAAGGGATGTTGGGCCAAACCGGTTGGAAAGGGGCGGATCCGGCCGGGGGCTGGCAGGGGCGCCCCGACCAAGGCCCGCATCGTCAAGTCTTGAGATACGGCCCAGATCTGACCCCATCGGCCTTTTCCATTGGCTTTTTCTATTTCTGGTTCACAAATGTCACATAGCTCCGACGCGCATGGTCCGTGCTGCCGTAGACCTTTCCCGCAACCCAACTAACCACGCTGGTAGCCCCGGGAACGAGGTGGATGCCATGTCCAACTGTGTGCAACACCGCGTTAGCCGCCGCCCCTACGATGGATGCTGCTTTCGCCTCCTGCTGTGCCTTGTGCTCGTCAATACGCTTAGGTAGCAACGGGGCCGCGTCATCCTCTTCAAACTCCTTCGTCGCCTGGACGCGAGCGGCCTGAAAAAGCATGCTGTTATAGACCATTGCATTGGGGTCATGGAGACCTTCCGTGTTTAGCACGACGTTAACGACCTTCTTGACGAGACTGTTCTCTTCGTTACTGAAACCCACCGGGTGACCCTGCTCTTTCACGATTTCGTGGGCGCGCTCGTCGATGTTGTACGCTAGCTTTGCCTTTGCTTTCCTAGTTGTAAGACTGCCCGAGGATCTGACGCCAGCCTGCAATGCAGTAACACCCGATCGTTGAACCGCTTGCTCGATATCAATCGCACGTTTGATAGCCGATAAGCCAGCCTCCGCCACCTCAAGCGGATCCATACCGCTCGGATCGGTCATGACGAGCGGTCGATTCCTCGCATAGGCATAGGGGTTTAGACTTTGTGGCTGCACCGGGTTGCTAAGGGGATCGACGCTTAGGAAGCGCCCGAGCGAGCTGGCCAGGTACCGTGCCTCGAAGTAATCCAGCTCACTTTCAACGTCCTGCTCCTTTTGGGTGAGCTGGTAGGGTTCGCTGACGCCGCGGGGCTGGTAGGTGTTGCGGGGAGCGCCGAAGGTGTAGAAAGCCTCCTCCTGGACAAGGTTGCCGTTGGCGTCGGTCAGGCAGGCCGTTGAGCCGAGGTGGTCCTCGTGGTAGTAGCGGAGGCTGAGGGTGGGGTCGGGGAGGATGAGATTGGTCGCGGTGGCGGCTTCGGCGAAGACGGCTCCGCCGGGGGCGAGGACGGAGGGAAATCCCGCCAGATCGCCGAAGGGCGGGGGGAGTTGGCTCTGCCAGGTTTGCGTGTCATCGCTGAAGACGGCCAACTCGATGCCGGGCGGTTGGTTGGTGAGGGGTAGGATTTCGAGTCCGTTTCCCGGCAGGAAGATGCCCAGTGGCGGGGCGAGGGCGTTCGGTTGCGGACCGGGATACACGCCCGCCACGCTCAGCGTGGCGTTGGTGGAGGCGTTCACCCAGAGCACCGTGCCGGCGGGCAGCGTGGCGGTGGAATTCGCCGCCGCCCAGTTGGTGGTAGCGGCATTCCATTGGTACGCGGACCGCGTGACACCGCCGGCGGAAAGTTGCGCGCCGCCGTTGGGGGCGGTCACGGCCAGGCTGAGGAGGTTCCAGCCCGGGGACACGCGAAAGCGCTGCACCCGGGTATTTGAGGAAAGGGAACCGGTGACCCGCGCGACGCGGACATCACCGTTGAAGACGTACTTGGTTGGCGCGTCAAACTCGCGCACCTCGTAGAATTGGTTGATGTAGGAGACGGTGGTGGCGCCCTCACCCCCAGCCCCTCTCCCATCCGATGGGAGAGGGGAGCCGGGTTTGGCGGTAATCCGTTTCGTGATGCGGCGGCCGGTGAAATCATAGACGTAATCGGCGCGCATGGCGGCGTCCTCCATCGCCACCGCCCGGTCCCGGAAATCCCAGGTCAGCACCAGGCCGTCCAGGTTGGTCAGGTTGCCGTTGGCATCGTAGGCGTAGGAGCGATTGGTGATGGCTGATTGCTGATTGTTGATTTGGGTCAGGGCGTGGGGCCCCGGGGGATCGGTGGGTTGACGGCCCGCGCGATTCGAGCGGCCCGCCGCGCCGCCGGAGGCCATCTGGCCCAAATTCGACAGCGGCAGCCCGGTCCGCGGATCGGTGTCGGAAAAGGTCGAGGTCTGAGACAGCATGTTCCCGATGCGGTCGTAGCGATAATTGATCTGGCCGCTGTTGGCGAACGCGGCCACCGGCGCGGCGAAGGAATACTGAGCGCCCGTGAGGCGGTAGAGATCGTCGTATTGGAAAGCCTGGGAGTTTCGGCGCGGGTCGCCGGCGGCGACTACCGAAGCGGGCCGGAGGTCGGCGATGTTCTTGAGGTTGGAAGCCCCGTCAAAGGCGTAGCCAAAAGCGATCAGGGGCGATCCGGGCGTGTTTTTGGGGGCCGTGATCAGCGTGTTCAGGCGCAGGCGGGCGTCGTGGGTGTAGGCGGTTTGCACCCCATTGCCACAGACCATCGAGGCTTCCTGCCCCGAGGGCCAATAGACCAGGTTGGAGAGGAGGCTGCCGCTCGGGCCGCCCGTGATTTGCGCCAGCAGGCTCCGGTCGTTGTATTGGTAGCCGATGGCGTCGTTATCCGGGTAAGTCAGCGCCGTGACGCGATCAACGGAATCGTAATCGAAGCTGGTAGTGAAGGAAGCCAACTGCCCGTGAATCGGGTCCAACACGCGTTTGACGATGTACGACGACCGTCCCCGGGCGTCGTAGCTATGGTGTTCCTCGCCGGAAAGGTCCCAGGCATAGGCGAGCCGTCCCTTTGTATTGGCGGCGGTGGCGGTGCTGGTGTTGCCGAGGTCCAGGCCCGGGACCGGGTTATCATAGAAATAGGCGACCTGGGGCCGGTTGGCGGCACTGATCGGTTGCGCCGGGTTGAAACTGAAGTTCCGCGAATACGGCTGGCCGTTGTCGTGGTCGTATTCGGTGAGCAACCGGTTGGCGCCATCGTAGGTGTAGGTGATGCGCTGGCCCTTGGCATCGCCCGTCTCGATGAGGTTCGAGGCGGCGTCATAAATGTAGGTCATGACGCCGCGGTCCCAATCGTTGAGGAAGGTCTGGCGGCCCAGGCCGTCGTACTGCATCGAGCGGGTGTTGTTCTGCGAGTCGGTCACGCTCGTCAACTGGTCATTGACATCGTAGGTGTAGCGCGTGCTCCAGGTTTGCACGGCGGTGTTGGGCGTGCCGTCGTCGTTCAAGTGGGCGGATTCATCGATCTGGCTGAGGCGGCCCCGGCCGTCCTGGTGATGGACCGTGGGCGCGTTGTAATTCGGCGAAGTGGGGTCGGATTCGTTCTCGTCGAACGAACGCGTGAGCAGCGGCTCATAGACCGTCCGGCTGAACGTGAGATCGGGGTTGACCACGGTGAGCGGGCGCAGCGTGGCGTCGTAGGTGACGGCGGTTTGCGGCGCGGCGGCCAGGCCCAGGGAAGCCAGCGTTCCGTTGGCCTCGAATTGGCCGGTCCAGCCGGGGGCCTCGATGGACTCGAAGGCGAGCAGGTCGTCGAGGCCAGCGCCGGTGAGGCTCGTGTAGAACGGGTTGAGCGCCCGCGTCGGCCCTTGCCGCGCGTTAAAGAGCACGGCCCCATTGACGACCACATGCAGCGGCCCGCCGGGGGTATCTGTGCCGCCTTCCGACTTGGTCATGAGCGCCCGGCCCAGGCCATCGAAGAACTGGCGGGAGATGAAGTAGAGTGATCGGTGGTCAGTGATCGGTGATCCGGGGATGGGTTTGTCGAGTTGGCGACTTTCGACATAGTTGATGATCCCCGAGCCCAGAGGGAGAGAGAAGGGCTGCGCGAGCGCGTAACTGTATTCGGTCGTGGGATAGGCGGCGGTATCGCCAGGGCGCACGACGCTTACGGGACGGGCGAAGGCGTCGTAGGCGTAAGCGGTCTGGTTGCCGTTGAAATCCGTGGTATTCGTGACCGTGCCGAGGCCCTCGTCGTAGGCGGCCTGGAAGACCAGCGGCGCGTGGCCGCCGCCGACCAGAATGGTCTCGGTGACCGGATAGGTGTGAAAGTCCGGGTCGTAGGCAAGCTGGCGGGCATGGCCCTGGGTGGCATCGAGGGCGCCGCCGGGGGCGGCGGCCAGGGGATCGATCAACGTGACCGGATTGCCGTAAGGGTCGTGCTTTATCCTGGCGGCCGTGATGGAAACCGCAGGGCTGGCGGGATTGGTCCAGACCAGCTTGCAGGTCAGATCGCCCGTGGTGGCCAGGCCGAGGTTGTTGGCGGAGAAGGTCGCGTCGTCGTAGAAATAATCGGCGCGCGAGACGATGTTTCCCGCCAGGTCGGCGGTTTGCTGCCGGGCCGGGAGATGGATGATCCACGCGTTGGTATTGATGGCGAACTGCGTGGTGATGATCCGCTCGTCGTGGAAGGCGCCCAGGTTGCCGTTATCCACGATGCCATAGTCGGCGTTGGTCGTCTCGTTGCCGAACCCGTCGTAAGCAAAGGCGGAGACCAACACGCGTGGGGTGCCCTGTCCCAGCTCCGTCACGATGTTGGTGCTCGCTACGGGAGAGGCGAAGGACACGTTCGTGCCGTTCGTGCCGATATAGAGCGCCACGGGCGGGGTCGTATAGAGATTCGTCGCTGTTGAGAACACGCTGCCGTCCGCCTGTGCTTCCGTCAGGCCCAGCATCTTCCCCTTCATGGCCTCATAGACATCGCCGGTGTCGAAATAGGACCGGGTGACGAGCGTGGGGGCGGTGGCGTCGCCGAGGGCGATCGCCTCGGTTCGGGCGAAGCCGCGGAATTGTTTCTCGACGGGATCGTAGTAGGGGTTGTGATAGGCGTATTGGGCGGCGTATTGATGGCCCAGGGAGTCGCTATTGGTCACGGCCGTGACCACCTGGACCGGAAAGGGCATGGGGTGGGGCCAGGGAGTGCCGGCGGCGGCATCGGCCAGGGCAAACCCCGTGGCGGGCTGGTAGCCGATAGTGGTGACGCGGCCGAGGCCGTTGGTGATGGCCAGGAGCAGGTTGGGCGCGACGCCGCCGCTGAGCAACTGGCCGAGGTCCACCGTTTGAATCCGCGGCAGGGTGGTGGCATCGGCATAGACCAGGTCGATGGTGCCGTTGCCGTTCATGTCCGCCCAGCGGGTCACCGCGTGCGGGCTCAGGCCGGTGGGCATGCCGGTGACCACCTTGCGGGTGCTGAAGGTGTAATTGCCGAGATTGATCCAATACCACAGCTCTCCTGGCACGGCCCGCTCGATGACCAGGTCGGCCAGGCCGTCGCCAGTGATGTCCACCAGTTTGGCGCTGGCGATCTGCTGGTCGGTCAGGGTGTAGTCAGGGAGGCTGACGAACACCAGCGGGGCGAAATTGCCGTACCCGAGCCCCGCGGTGACGGCCACGCCGGTGGGGCGGATTTGCGCGATGTCCGGCACGCGGTCGCCGTTGAAATCCACGATCTCCACCCCCGTCCAGGAGAACATGAAGCCGTTGCTCTGGGCGACGGTATGGCCGTTGGAATACTGCTGGTTGCCCAGGTTGAACCAGATCCGGTAATCTGCGCCGCTGCCGTCGGCCACGCTCTGGATGACGTCCATGCGCTTGTCGAAATCGAAGTCAGCGGTTCGCACCTCGGGGTTGGCAAACGGGCCGGGCAGCGGGAAATCCGCGGCGTCCATCGGCCGCCGGGCGCCCCAGCTCGCCCCGCCCTGGTTGGGGAAATAGAAGACCTCGCCCGTCTGCGATTCATAGACCAGGTCCGCCAAGCCGTCGCCGTCCATATCCGACAGGAAGGCAACGTTCGCTGTGGAGGCCAGGCTGACGTTCCAGGCCTGCGCGTCGCCGCCGACCGGCACCGGGCTGGACCACTGAATCACCGAACCGCTGCCGTTCGTGGTAGCGCCGAGATTGAGATACGCCGTGGGCTGGCCACCGGCGGCGGCGGTCTTGAGGAGGTCCGGCAGGCCGTCGCCGTTTAGATCCACGAGGTCCACCAGCGGGTTCCCCGGGACGAACGGCGGCTCATTCATGCCGCCGATGATCTGCCCGGCGGCGGAAAGCTGGGCGGGCGGGTTGCAGACGGAGTAGCCGAAGGTGAGGGCGGGAAGCTGGCTGACGCCATCGGCGCCGGTCTCTTGGACGCCAGCCAGCAGGGACCAAAACGAATTGGTCCCCGCGTAGTTTAGGTACGTGAGCTGATAAGACCGGTCCAGGTGATCCGTGATACCGTCCGCATTGAAATCCCCCGCGGCGTGCCCGGCCGGGATCGGCCCCTGGGTGCCAACCAGGATCTGCGCGAGCCGTTTGCCGGTGCGGACAATGAAGCCCGAGCGGCAGTCCTCGAACCAATCGGGCCGGTCCGCATAGAGGAAGGCGATGAAATGGAAGTTCTGCCACGGCGGCGCGCCCGGCCCGTAGGCCACGCCGGTCAGGTACTTCTGGTTCCGGTTTTGGTCCCCCGGGAACGCGCTGTAGGAATAAGTGATGGTATTGCCGTGGGTGTCGGTTTCCTGCTCGAGCAACCAGGAAAAAACGCGCGCCGTGTTGGTGTCCTGGATGCGGCCATTGTCGGTCAACCCGAACTTGAGTTGCGTGCCGTTCGGGAGGGTGGCCTCCCAATGGCCGCCCACCTGGGCGTAGCGGATGAACGCGCCCTCGTTCTTGCAGAAGTAATAGCCATTGGTCAGGGGCACCAGTTCTTCCTTGGCATCGGTGATGAAGGTGTCAGGGCGCACGAAGCCGACAGATTGGCCGTAGGTCGGCATGCCCTGGTCGGTGCGGCGCTGGACGAAGGGCACTCCCAGATCCCAGCCGTAACCCAGGGGACCGTTGCCATTGCCGCCTTCGTAGGAGAGGGCGAGGCCCGGGCGATGGCCCGCAGTGCCGGGCGGCACCGCGATGCCGATGTGGTAATGGGCCGTGCCGGTATTAAGGTCCGGCTGGAAGGATTCGCCGAGACCCGTCGCGCTACCAGGACCGGTGGGCAGGGAGATGCTATTGGGGCCTGCGCCGGATTTGTCGGCGGCACCGGCGTGGAACCCAGAGAGGCAGAGAGCGAGGAAGAAGAGGGCCAGGGATCGCACGGAACGACGTGAAGGGGCCGGAGCGGCGGTCACCGACGCGCGCACGAACAGCGCGGGAATACCGCGCATTCCAAACGCTTCGCGACCGCGGCGGCGCGCCCGTGTTTCGCCGCTCGGAGTACCGGCTTTAGCCGTTGCCGCGTCCGGGGTCTTCAGTGCCCCGGCGCGGTTGTTCCCGTCAGGCCGCGACCGGGCGAAACGGCACGACCAGATGAGGCTGAGGAAGGACAAGACCATACGGTGAAACGGAGTATCCCCCCATCAGTAACCGGGATAGGAGAGCGTCTGGAAGGAAATCTTGATATCCGAGATACCGTTACCATCGCGCGGGCCGGTGGCTGGGCCATTGGGATCCAACAGGGCCCCGTAGATGAAGCGTTGGATGGCCTCGTTCCGGTCGCCCAGCAACGCCCCGGCGGGGATAACGAGCATCCACTTAGTGTTCCAGACGGAGCGGCCGACGAGGCGGCTGCTGCTGGTGACCTGGGACTGGTTGAACCCGCCGTCGTTGTGGGCCTGGAGGGCGGGATAACGGCGCAGGGCGTAAAACTGGTTGCCCAGAGTATTGTTGATCGGAATCCAATTGGTCGCACTCATACTGGTGTCGGCCACCGGGAAGGGCACCGGCAGGATCTGCTCAGCGATCTTCCACTGGCGGGTGGCGCCATCGCCGCCCGGGGTGCGGAGGAAATCAATGCCGACCGGAATCAAGTAAACGGAAGGGGTCTCCTGCAAGGCGGTGCCATTGTAATTGTCGAACCAGACGCCCTCGGAGCTGATCTTGGTGGCAAAATGCGAGGAATCGTAAGAGTTATCCCCGCCGGCCAGCGGCCAGCCGAAGAAGTTCTGACCAAAACCCACGGTGGTCGAGAAGCTGATGACGATGCCCGGCTCGACGGACTGGAGGGGCGAGGGCGGGATGCAATAGCGCTGAAACTCGGGGATGGCCAAGATATTGGGGACGACCGAGGCCGCAAGCTGGTTCTGCCAGTTCGTGCGGCCGCCCGCACCGGCCGTGATGCGGAAGTTTTCGGAACGAAGCGAGAACTGGATGGTGGCGGGGTCGGGATTGTTCAGACCGAGGGAACCTTTGAGGTACTGGTAATTCTCGTACATCCGGGCCATAGGATCGGCCAGGCCCGGATCATCGCCGTTGGCGGAGCTGCCGGCGATGGGCTGGCCGTTGCTGACCTGGCCGATGGACCGGGCGCGCACGATGGCGGTCATGAACTCCGAGCCCGGGCCGTCCGGATCGTTCGG
>TBL_comb47_HYPODRAFT_10001399_pt1 | contig 31467 bp, 25 predicted proteins | sample TroBogypolimnion_40_FD_10682 | JGI IMG/M metagenome (IMG submission 10682) | reverse complement strand
GGGTGCTGCCGCCGTTGATCAATATTCCCGGACTGGTGGATGGCTACCGTCAGTTGTCGGTGGAAAATAAAAAAACCGGCTGGACGAATCCAGCCGGCGCGATAAATGGGAAAAAATTATTTCCGGTTTTCGATGGGAGCGTAGGAGTTCAGCGTCTTGCCGGTGTAAATCTGGCGCGGACGATAAATACGGCTCTTCGGCTCTTCCATGATTTCTTTGTAATTGGCAATCCAGCCCGGCATGCGGCCGATGGCAAAAATCACGGTGAACATTTCCACCGGAATGCCGATGGCCCGCATGATGATGCCGCTGTAGAAATCCACGTTCGGGTACAGCTTGCGCTCGACGAAATAGGAATCCTTTAGCGCCGCTTCCTCCAGTTTTTTGGCGATGTCGAGCAGCGGGTCGGTGATGTGCAGCTTGGACAAAACGTCGTCGCAGGCTTTCTTGATGATGGTCGCGCGCGGATCGTGGTTTTTGTAAACGCGGTGGCCGAAGCCCATGAGCTTCTTGCCGCTGTTTTTGTCCTTGGCTGCCGTGATGAATTTCGAGCCGTCGTCGCCGGAGCGGTGAATATCGCTGAGCATTTCCAGCACGGCCTGATTGGCTCCGCCGTGCAGCGGACCCCAAAGGGCGCACACACCGGCGGCGCAGCTCGCGAAGAGGTTGGCTTGTGAAGAGGCAACCATGCGAACGGTGGAGGTGGAGCAATTTTGCTCGTGGTCCGCGTGCAGGAGAAATATCAAATCGAGCGCTTTGACGACTTCCGGCTTAAGCTCAAAATCTTCGTACGGCATGGAGAACATCATGTGCAGGAAGTTCGCCGTGTACTTGTAATTTTGCTTGGGATAAATCAGCGGCAGTCCCTTCGACTTGCGGTAGGAATAAGCGGCAATCGTTCGCACCTGCGAAATCAGTCGCGCGACATACACGTCGAATTGCTTGTTCTTGCCCCATTGCCAGCGCATCAAATCCTCGTCAAAGCAGCTCGACGCGTTGATCATGGCCGAGAGGATCGCCATCGGATGCGCGCCGGTGGGGAAGCCCTCGAAGTGGAACTTCATGTCCTCATGCAAATATTGGTTGTCCGTAAGCAGATCGGAAAACTTTTTCAACTGCGCATGATTTGGCAGTTCGCCGTAAATAATCAGGTACGCGGTTTCCACGAAGTTGGATTTTTCCGCCAGCTCTTCAATCGGGATGCCGCGATAACGCAAAATGCCCTTATCGCCGTCAATGAAGGTGATGTTGCTGACGCACGAGCCGGTGTTGCCGTAGCCGTCATCAATCGTGATGTAGCCGGTGTTCGCGCGCAGCGCCGACACATCCACCGCTTTTTCATTTTCGCTTCCGATCAGCGTTGGCAGCGTGTAAGTTTTTCCGTCCAGTTCTAATTTGGCTTCGTTGCTCATGGCTCCTTATCAATAATTAGTGAATTTCGTTTTGCAAAAATTTGCCGGTGAATCCAAAAAATGCAAGCCGCGAAAGCGGATTTCTGCGGAAAAAATTAATTTTCCCGACCTCGAAACCGCTTCGCCAGCGAGTACCGAGAACAAAAAGCGGGCACCGTTCGCCAAAACAGTGTCCGCGTTGCTTAATGGAAATCAGCGTTTTAATTTAACGACATTCACGCCACGCGCTGGCCGAGACGTTCGCCCGTCAATTGGTCCGGCGCGTTCGGGACGATGTCTGCGGACTCCGCCCCAACCCCATCTGCCCAAGCCGAGTTGCATCGCGAGCGGGAAGACCAATGGCGTCGCCCGTGGCGGTAGATTTTGAAGCAAAACAATGGCTCAAATTGCTCAGTTGGGATTACCATGCGAACCAAGAAACGATGTAATTGTTTGATCGGCAGCCGGCGCTGATCAATCTTTCATCAACCCTGACCGAGATTTTCCCAGGAAGTGAGCCGGCGAATTTAGAAATTTATTTTGTGAGCGCTGAATCTAATCCGAACCCGCAGATTCTTCTCGCCAGCGAGGAACATCTGCCCGCGTTGGCGGCGTTGGCGGGCGACATCTGGCGGCAGCACTATCCCGGCATCATCACGTCCGCACAAATCGAACACATGCTCGCGCGGATGTATGCGCTGGCGACGTTACGCGACGAGTTGCGGCGCGGGATCGAGTTTTACCGGCTGCTCGTGGCCGGGCGATTCGTGGGGTTCGCCTCGTTGGGAGCCTTGCCGGAGCCGGGCGCGTGGAAGTTGCACAAATTATATCTGCTGCCGGCATTTCACGGTCGCGGACTGGGCAGTCGGCTGCTGGCATTCTGCGAGTCAGAAGCGCGCCGGCGCGGGGCGCAGAAATTGGTGCTCGCCGTCAACAAGCGCAACGCAAAAGCCATCGCCGCTTACGAGCGCAATGGTTTTCGCGTGGCGGCAGCGGTGGTGACCGATTGTGGCGGCGGCTTTGTGATGGACGATTTTATCATGGAAAAAGCGCTGGCAGTCGCGGGAGGGTGACTTGTCAGTTGTCTGGAAAACCGTTGGGGTTGCTTGTGCGTCGCTCTGTAGAGAAATTAGATGCGAGGGTGTCGCGACTATTTCTATCTGGCGTTAGCGAAATTGACCCGGACAACGGCTGGCGGAATTTGGATGGTATCTGTGCTTCCAACCAGAACACCGTTGTCCGGTTGCGGCCTAGTTCCAACTAGCCGCAAAGGTGCCGTGGATATTCAGGTGGCCATTAGCGAGACGGTAGCGCTCCACGGACTGTATTGGGTGGAGCCGCCTACGGCGCGAATGCGGACGTTGTAGATGGTTCCGGGAGTGAGGCCGGTCAGGACGATACCCTTGGTGTTTGGGTAGATGCCGCCCTCCAGCCACGCGCTGGTGCCGGTGGCATATTGCACCTGATACGCTTTGGCATTGGGCACCGCCTGTAAAAGCACACCTAGTTGCGTGGTGTTAGCATTGTCCAAGGTGAAAACCGGCTGCGTTAGCGGCATCGGCGTCCGGTTGGCATTGGCAATATCAAAGCCGGAGGACAACACCTGTGACTCGCTCAAAATGGGCGCCTGGCTCTGCACATAGCCGGCCAACTGGCGCATGGCAGAGAGGAGCACGTCGCGTGCTTCGTTCTTGGCCGCCGTGGAGGTTTTGCCGCCCTGAGCCGAGGCTGTGAGGGCGGCTTGAAACGCCGTCTGGAGCGCCGTGAAGGCCGCCAGAGTCACCGGCAAATTGGGATACAGGGCGTTGTTTTTCAGGCACGCGATCAGGAGGATGGCGAGACTGTTCAGGTCGTTATCTGCGAAGGTGGCAAACGACAGTGCTACCCGGATGCTTCTTTTCATGCCTACTCGATACTTTCCCCATCCGAAAATGGTTTAACCGGCGAATTTGCCAGCTAAGCCATGCACATGCTGGAAGAATGGCATCACTATTGAAGAATATCAACCACAAAATTGCATTAGATGGAGTTAAAAGCTATGCTTATTTCATTAATGCGACTCAATTAATTCTGAGCGTGCCTTGGATTTCAGTCAGCGCAACCCTTCGGGCCGGAATAATTAACGATTATTTGGAAATAAAACTGATTTGCTTTAAGCCGAAAGACGATTGGTTTACGGCGCAATGCGATTTTGCCGGCATGACTCGCGATTATGGGGGGATAAACCAAGTTAATGCCGGGCCAACTCACGATGGTTGGGGGACGGAATACGATTCATTTGCAACACCGCAGGATGCCTCGGGAATGCGAGGCGATTACTTTGGAACAAAACCCGATTTCGCGGAGCCGACCCAAGATTGCTTGGCTGCAAACCAAGATTATTTTAGGACGAAACAAGTTTAATAAATGGGGTCTGCTCGGCACGAACTCGACTTGGGTTTGAGCCGCCGATGACACAGATTCCACACATCCACCTAGGCGAAAATCTAAACCATGCGAAAAGTCGGTAACAAATTTTCCGTGGGATAACTTTAGCGGATATAATTCATCATGCAAAAATATATTAGCTAGCGCATGGCTGGCACTTGTTATTTATTCAGCAAGCATTAAAATTGGTTTATGTGCGTGATCGGCCAAACACGTTTCATCCACCGGCTCACCAAAATCCTTTTGGTGGCGTTGGCGTTGGAATTGTTTTTGCCGGTCAATCTACCGGCCCGGACGGCGCCGGAGCTGACGGATCCACTGGGATTCTTCAGCACCGTGGCGGACAAATTGTTGCGGAGCACGTTTAGTTTTGGCGTGACGAATATCCCGGTGTATGTAAATGGTCAGTTTGGGTACACGCCGGCGGTCAACCGGTTGCTGCAACTGGCGGCGAATATCTACGATGCCGGCAATACCAATTATTTTCCCGTTGTTTTTCGTCCGTGCTTTAGCCGCATAGGCAATGATGTTTTCATCACCGGTTATGAATGGGTGTATTCGTCCACGCAACCGGATTTTCCACTGGCGCAAGCGCCGATGGATATTTCCGACCCGCGCGTCGGCACCGTTGCGGGGATTAATGTGTATGGCGTGCCGTGGATTATCGGGGCAAAGAAAGGGTTGCCGAATTTTAATCAACTCGCCTTGGTCAATGAGGGGCAATTCACGCGCAAGTTGCAGGTGACCCGCGACAGCAACAATATCTTCCCTGCAAACTATGTTACCAACCAAATGTATATGATGAGCATTGGGAACAGTTTGAATCTATCCTTCTGGAATTCTTACAACACCAACTATCCCCACCCACTTACGGTTTATGCTTCCGACACGCTGTACATGACTTTGACTAATGGAACCTGTAGTTGGTCGGGCGGGACTAATTTTGTGATTCCCGCCGTAACCATCAACTCTTGGACCGGCGCTCAATGGACAGCCAGTTTTTTGCCGCCGAACGCTCTCCCCAAGCCGAACTCATTTTACAATGTGAACTGGACTTTCACCTTGGTGCCGCCGTCGGTTTATCATTTTGCCACCGGGCAATTGGATCCGATTGGTTCGCCTACCGCCCAGCAGTGGGATAGCCTTTCCCAACTGCCGCAGTTCGGATTGCTCACCACGAACTATTTGCAGGCGGCGATTCTGGACGGTACTAATGTGATTGATTATGTCCAGTTGAGCAGCCTTGTCAGCAGTGGAAATCTCAATGCGGCACTGGCCGATCCGAATTATCCGGACAGCCAAAACGAATGGTACCAGTGGAGCACAAATCAGCCGGCCGGGCTACCGGCCAATTCGCCCAACTACGGCACGCACAACCAGATCATCGTTTCGCTGAATCCAAGCTTGGCCAATGCTTTGTCGGGCAATTCCTGGCTGTCTCCTTCGCCGGCCGCCCAAGCGGCTGGATTCACCACCCCGGCCGCGGAGTCGGCATATTTTCAGGGCTTTTTTGCTCCTACCTTTCAATTTAGTGGCGTAGCTTATAAAAATTTCGACCTCACAAATCAGGTTCCGTACACGCCTGCCCGTACCATTTTCACCTCCTATTTATTGCAAGCCAACGATCCGTTGGTCCATTATCTGGCTTCAGATTTGGGAGCATCGGTCGGCACGCCGGCCATTTGGTATAATGGCTCATGGATCAATGGCTGGTGGTATCGGAGTGATAATTCCGCTAGCCAACCATTGCCGACGCCACCGACCACGCCGATCAAAGCGCACTACCAGCCGTGGGGCCAAAGTGCCCAGATGGCAAAATTTTCAGGCGTGGATACCAATGGCTACAACTTGTCCTGCAAAGACCCGATCGTCTGGGGTTCTGATTATTGGGATTTCCCTACCAATCTTTATGCCACGAGTGGCTGGATCGGTCGTATCCATCGCGGTACGCCGTGGCAGACGATTTATCTAAAAAGTACGGATTTGCTGACAAATAATCAGTTGATCGGCGATACGCTCCGAAATATTGGCACCAATACATGGATGCAATGGACGGGTGATTTGGATCCGGCGGATGCCTCCTTGATGGCTCCCGCCAGAGATTGGCGTTTGGCGGGATTGCTGGCCACGCTGTTTACGACGAATGACGCGACGCAACTGTTCTCGGTGAACGACGCAAATAGCAACACTTGGCTGAATCTCCTCAACGGCCTCACGGTTTATTCTAATTCCGCGACGCTCCCGCATCCAGGGCTGGCATCTAGCATTGATACTTATGTGATGAGCAGCAATTCTTCGCAGGTCGGTATCGTTGCCAGGGCAATTCTCCAAACGCAAAACCAAATCCGTCCAAACGGCGCCTCTCCCGGGGATATTCTGGCGACGCCAGCCTTGAGTGTGAATTCCCCTTGGTTAAATCTCACCGGGGTAAATCAGTTGAGTTATGGCATCAGTGATTCCACCTATGAAGCCATCCCCGCGCAACTGTTGCCTTGGTTGCGTCCGTATTCCATCGGTCAGTGGCTGTTCACGAATGGTGGCTGGACGCTCCAATTCTCCGGCTCGGATGCGTTGCAGTACGAAGTACAGACCTCCGGAGATTTGGTGAATTGGCTAAGCATTAGCACGAACCAGACCGTGCAAGGCATTTTCAATCTTCCTTGGACCCCAGCGCTGCCCTCCGGCTTTTATCGCACGCGGCTGGTGCCATGAATGGTCCCCGGCTGTTCCTGATAGGCATTGAGGAAAAAGATCAGCACCACTAAAACCGTGGCGGTCAGTCCGCCCCAAAACACCGGCCAGTGCGTAACGGTTTGATTGGTGCATGTCGCAAACCACCAGCCGCTGCCGAGATAGCCGATGAGATTGCCCACCCCGCCGTTCAGCAACGTCATCAGTGCCTGTGCCCGCGAGCGCCAGGCCGGGGCAATGTTTTGATCAAGAAAAATTTGCGCCGTAATGAAGACCAGCACGAACGAGGCCCCGTGCAACGTCACGCCGAGCAGCAGCGCCGCCGGCGTGTTCAGCGCGCTCAACGCGAACCGCGCCACGCCGAAACCGAGGCCGCAGGCGAAGATCCATTTCCAGCGCCAGTTGCCCAGCAGCCACGCAAGACTGAACATCGCGATGATTTCGGTGATTTGTCCCATGCTCATCCACGCGCTCGTGTGGGTGAATCCGAGATCATGCAAATGCGTCGGGGCATACGGATAAAAGGCGCAGAGCGGAATGTTGAAGAGCGAGGTGGTAATGAAGACGACGCGTACGTGGCGGTCCTTCAAAAGCGTGAGCGCATCCAGTCCCAGTCGTTCGTGCCATGTGAGATGCTCCGCCGTGCTGGGCACTTCGAGTTGGGGCAGAAAAAATGTGAACCCCGCCACCGCCAGCCAGAAACCAGCGCCGAGATACCCGGCATACGCGGAACGATCCAAATTCAAAGCGCTTATTAAGATGGCCCCCAGCATCCAGCCAATGGTCGCCAGTGCGCGTACGGGGCCGAATTCTTTTTTGGCATCCGCCAGCCGCGCGAGGACGAGCGCGGTGGAGATGCTGAACATGGGCGCATACGCCAGATAAAAAATTTGTATCAATCCCAAAATCAGCCACGGATTCGTGTGTCGTTCCATGGCCGTACTAATTACTGCCATCAACACCGCCGTGGCGAAGGCCAAGCCGCGCAGCACTTTGGCCGGCGGCACATGCCGATCGGCCATTGCGCCGAACATGAGCGGAGAAATAAACGCCGCGATGGCCGAGGCGGCGAAAGCGTACGGCTTGATGCCGTGCAAGGCGTGCGCATCCAGAATCGGGCCGAGCGGCACGAACCAGATGGCCATCGCCGCTGCCTGGATGAAAAATAAAATCATCAGCTCGGCGTATTCGGCTTTGCGCAACGTCGTCAACATGGCCGCCCAGCATAGCCGATTGTGGTGGAATGAAAAGTGGCGAAGCGCCGCGCGGTGTTGGTGGCGGCGCCGGTTAACGACTGCGCTGATACACGCGCACCCAGTCCACTTCGAAGCGGATCGGAAAGCGGGTTTCGGTCGGATCGCCGCCGGTGGCGCCGATGGCCTGATTTAAAATGAGATAGACCGGTTTGTGAAACGGGTTCTCGGGTTCCGCGCGGTCGGCCTCGGCCAAGGTGAGGTGATTCGCCAGTTTACCATCCAGTCGCAAATCAATATTTTTGTCGTCCCAATCCATCGTCCAGATGTGAAATTGACTGGCCCACGCCGCGCCGCCAAAATCGGCGACGGGCTGTTTGACCGTGGACCATTTCATTTGGCCGTCCAATTGATAACCAATATTGGCCAGCACGGTGCCGGTGTAATATTCCATGATGTCAATTTCGCCGCAGGCCGGCCAATAGGTGCGCGCCGCATCCGCCCCGAGCGTCCAGAACGCGGGCCAACTGCCGCGCCGGATATCAATGCGCGCCCGCATTTCCAGCCGGCCGTAGCGAAACTCATGCAGCCCGCGCGTGGTCAAGCTGGCGGAAGTGTAATCAATCCATTGGCGCGCGTTTTGCCAGTGGCTGCTGTGGGGACGGTAATGCGGATTAAGCTGGTGCGCCGGGCGCGCTTCGATGATGAGGAGGCCGTTGGTGCAAAAGGCATTTTCGGGCTGGTACCATTGCAATTCGTGATTGCGCACAAAGCCGTGTTCGTAATTCCAATTGGCTGGGTCGGGCCGACCGTTCACGTTGAATTCATCATGCCAAACGAGCTTGCCGGGGTGCGTGGCGCAGCCGGTGACTGTCAGCAACAACAGCCAGAAACTGCGGTAAAATAATGGCGAAAATCGCATGGGCGCCAAGGAAGACGTCAGCCGGCGACGGAAGATTACGAGATTCATTTCGAGGAAAGGGACCGTGCCCAAAATCATGGCGCCGCCACCGGCCAATCGTCGGTCCACTGAATTTTCCCCAGCGCCAGCCGGGAGCGGCCTTCCGTCAAGGCATCGTAGTAGTGATAACTAAAACGCGTCGGTCCGCGGCTGCCGCCGTCGTCCAATATCCCAATGTGGCCGGGGCCGATGATCGGTCCGCTGCTTTGCAAAAACGGCGAGCCGCCGCCGCCGGCGAGGTCGTTGCCATTGCGGTCGAGATACGGCCCGGTGATTTTTTCCGCGCGACCGACGCGCACTTCGTAGGTGCTGTTGGTGCCTTTGCAGCATTCGCCCCAATTCACGAAGAGGTAATAATATTTTCCATGCCGCGCGAGGCAGGCGGCTTCGATGGAATTATTCCATGCCAGATGCACCGGCGGCGTTTGCGGATGCAGGCGCAGGCCAGTTTGCGGATTCAGCTCGGTCAGAAAAATTCCCTGCCAGTAGGAACCAAACGCCAGCCAGAGCCGACCGTCGCGATCCAGCAGCGCGCTGGGGTCAATGGTGTTGTACGCGCCGCCATTGGTGGAAGTGATAACCGCGCCGGCATCGGTCCAAAAATAATTGGTCGCCGCGCGGTCCAGCGTGGGAGTGGTGGCGAGACCGATGGCGGAAACTTGTTGACCGAAAGTGGACACGGAATAATACAAATAAAATTTGCCATTCACGCGTACGACGTCCGGCGCCCACATCGAGCCTTGGAAACCGGGCACTTGTTTTTGTGTCCACGCCGGCGGCTCCGCAAAAATCCGGCCGTCATTTTCCCAGTGCACCAAGTCCGGCGAGGTTTTGGCGCGAAGGCCCGGACCCGTGCCGAAGATATGATATTGCTGGCCGTCCCGCTGGATGGTGGATGGGTCGTGGATGAACGTCTGGCCCGCTAGCGGGCGCGGTTGGAAATGGGTTTGCGTATCGGCTCCCGGCGCGAGTGGCAGTGTCACCCATTCCGGATTGCTGAGTTCCCAATTGCCTTTCAAAATGCGGCAAAACGTCAACACGAGCTGCCGCGCCGGATTTTCGCTCAGCTCCGGATGCAAAAAAGTGCAATAAACTAACTCCGTTTGCTTGCCGGGAAGTTCCGGCACGACGATACGCCGGAACAATTTCCACGGCCCCGTCGGGCTGGCGGCGGTGCGTAATTGGATTTCGCGCGGATGCCAAAAATCTGAAGACGTTGCCATCAGCAACCCTGTTCGGCCCGGCCGACGCGTGATGGACACCTGGCCGTACGCCTCGCGTAAAATCACTTTCGCGGCGGCGCGATGGGGGGTCCAAGTTTTGCCCGTGAAAAATTCATACGCCGCCGGCTCCTCGATGTGGTCCACGCGCACTCGCGCAAGCACAAGCCCTTTGGGTCGCTCACTGATTTCATAAAGATACAACCATTCGCCCTCCCGCAAAATCTGGTTGGCATTCACCGGAAAGCGGCAATCGCCATTCGGTCGCAACCGGGTGAATGGTTGCAGCGGGCCGTCGGCCACCGCGAGGCCGGTGCCAACGCCATGAAAATTCCATGGCCCCGGCGCATCGGTCGTGGCCACCATCGCGTAAAATAAATAAATTTTCTTGCCGAGACTGACGCCATCCAGCGGCCAGAGCCGGAGATGCCGGGCATCTTCCTCGGGAAAAAGCGAAAACGGACTGCGCGCCCGGCCATTGGTCGCCACCAGATAATTCAGCACGGGTGGCAGCTGATGACTATTCGCCGGCAACCACGCGAGCGTCGCGGAAATGGCACCGTCCAGTTTTTTATTCGTCGGCGTTTCATTGGTCGGCGCGCGGCCGAAAAAAGTATCGCCGAACGTCCACAGCGTTCCGCCGGGAACGGCAAACGATTGCCCGCCGTCCTGAAAAAATATTTCTGCGCGGCGCTGACCATCCTGCCAAATGCTGCCGCCAAAATTCGCATTCGCTTCGGGCGGCGGCGAGGTCGTGACGCATCCGGCCAGCGGGAGCAGCAGGCAAATTAAGAAAAAATACTTCACCGGCAAGATGGCCTTTCGGGCCGCGCGCTTCACAATAATTTTTCCGCGACCCGCTCGATCGCGAGAGCTTTGCCGCTCGCCGGGTCAATCTCAATGACCGCGCCGTGGAGCCGCACGTCGTTGCGCGCCACCTCGAATCGTTGCGGCATCGCGGTGCGAAAGCGTTGGAGGACGGGATGGATTTCGCGACCGAGCACGCTTTCGTGCGGGCCGGTGAAGCCGGCGTCGGTGAGATACGCCGTGCCGCCGGGAAAAATTTGTTCATCGGCCGTTTGCACATGCGTGTGGGTACCCACCACCGCGCTGACCTGTCCGTCAAGCATACGGGCGAACGCGATTTTCTCCGAGGTTGCCTCGGCATGAAAATCCACGAAGATGATATTCGTATGCTGGCGCAGCCACTTGGCTTCTTCGAGTGCCAGTGGGAACGGATTGTCCAGCGGCGGTTGCATGAACGTGCGGCCTTGCACATTCAGCACGGCGAGCGGCGGCAGGTCGCGGATTTTCAGCACCGAGCTGCCGCGGCCCGGCGTGCCGGGCGGATAATTCAGCGGGCGCAGAAAGCGCGGCTCGTTTTGCAGCAAGTCCATGACTTCCTTTTGATCCCACAAATGGTCGCCGGTGGTGATGGCGTCCACGCCGAGTTCAAACAATTCCGCCGCAATGTCAGGTGTGATGCCGTTGCCGCCGGCGGAGTTTTCGCCGTTGGCAATGATGACATCGAGCGCATGGCGCTGGCGCAGGCTGGGCAGCAGTTCCCGCACCGCGCGCCGGCCGGGCGCGCCGACGATGTCGCCGATGAAAAGTAGTTTCACTAGCAAAATCTAACTGCGAACGCGGCGAATGACACGCAAGAAAAACCGCCTTTCCGGCCCGAAGCGGAAAGGCGGTTTGAACCGAAAATAATTTTTGCTGCTTAGGCTTTGCCGCCGAAGCTCACAAAATCATCCACATCCAACACGTCAAACCAAGTGGCAATGTCGGTGCGCTCTGGCGCGACCGTTTTGTGCAGGCCATTGAAATATTCGCGGGCGTCGGGATTGTCCGGCGAACGTTGTTCCTGCCAGGCCGACCACGCGGCGATTTCCGGCCCGCTGCGCGGGTGTTTGGCGTGGGCGTTGATCCAGGCGAGCACAGCGGTGTCGCTTTGCGCAATCACCGTTTTCAGCGCTTCGGCGTCAATGCCGACAAATTCCAGAAACCGCTGGTCGAGCGGACAGTTATAATGATATTCGCCGTGTTTGCCGGCGACCGTGGCGCGGCCCTTGTCTAGCATTCGAGGGAGAATGACGTAGCCGCCGAGCCGGGTGCGCGCACTGCGCGGTGGGAATTTCGTGAGATCAGGAGTGTGGAGTGACATAATAGGTTTTGTTTTTTTGCCGCTTTCGGCGGCGGGATACAAGTTGCCTTGAAAATGCCGAATTGCAAGTGGGACGAAAAAAATTTATTTTGTCCGGGTGAAACACTCTGGCAAAGCCGCGCTTGCGGCATTGAAGCTCATCGGCCTCTCCGGCACCGCCGTGCTGGTGCTGCTGGCGGTCGCGTTTTTGGGCAAGATCATCGGTACCTTTGTGCTGGGTTTGGCGGGCGTGCTGGTGACGCTCTGGGTGTTGTTCACGATTTTTACCTTCTACTTTTTCCGCGACCCGGACCCCGCGCCGCCGACGGGGCCGAATCTGGTGATTGCGCCCGGCCACGGCAAGGTGGACACGATTGATGCCACATCCGAGCCGGAATTCATGGGCGGCGATTGCCAGCGGATTTCCATTTTTCTCTCCGTGTTTGATGTTCATGTTCAAAACGCGCCGGTTACCGGCCGCGTGGCTTTTTTCAAACATTCGCCCGGCCAATATTTGAACGCCATGCGCGCAGACTGCTCGTTGTTCAACGAGAATGTCCTCGTCGGCATTGAATCCGTAGAGCCGCGCGGCCAGAAAATCGGCCTGCGTCTCATCGCCGGTCTCATCGCTCGGCGCATCGTGCCTTTCATCGCGCAAAACGACGGGGTGCAGCGCGGCGAGCGTATCGGCCTCATCCAGTTCGGCTCGCGAGTGGATGTGTATCTGCCGAAAACCGCGAAGGTCAAAGTGCAACTTGGCGACCGCGTCGTCGGTGGGCAGACGGTGCTGGCGGCTTTTGACTAAACGATCATGGCGGTATCCTCTCCCCAAAACACGCCGCCGGCGGAAGGCGAACGGTTGAAAATTTATTTTCTGCCGAATTTGCTGACGGCGGGCAATTTGTTTTGCGGCTTTGTGGCGCTGACCAAAATTGTCGAAGCCGATCTCACGCCCAATGTCAACGGCGTGGTCAACTGGTATCCCATCCAGTTCGCGCTGGCGTGCATCTTGCTGGCGTGCATTTTCGATTTGTTCGACGGCCGTGTGGCGCGCATGGGCGGACACGAAAGCCCGTTCGGCCGCGAGTTTGATTCGCTGGCGGATCTCATTTCCTTCGGCGCGGCGCCGGCGTTTCTGGTGCACCGCGTGGTATTGCGCGAGGTGCTGCCGGATGATTATGCGGAACTGGGCTGGTTCATTGCCTCAATCTATTTGATCTGCGGCGCGTTCCGGCTGGCGCGATTCAATTGTCTTTCCGCGATGAACCTGCCGGGCGCGGGCAAGGATTTTCTCGGCTTCCCCATTCCCTCCGCCGCCGGGCTGGTGGCGTCGCTGACGCTGTTCATCATCAAGTTGAACGAGAAAGAAAAAGACCTTGGCCACTGGGGCTGGCTGCTGCCCGTGGTGCTGCTGTTCCTCTCGGCGATGATGGTGAGCGAGGTGCGGTATCCGAGCTTCAAGTCGCTGGGCTTGCGGTCGAGCACGACGTTTTTGAAAGTCATCGTGGCGGCGCTGTTTTTTGGCAGTCTGCTGATTTTGCGCGAGAAGATTTTGTATTACGTCCTGCCGGTGTTTTTCACGGTGTACTTGTTGTATGGCTTTGCGCGGCCGCACCTTTCCCGCGCGTGGCGGCGGGAAATTGAGGACGAGGATGAGGCGGAGGCGGAAAATTAAATGGCCGAGCTGCACCCAGTCCTGTTTGCTTTTCTGGCGGGCTTTGCCTCCGGCAACGCCTTTTGCTGGCTGCCCGGCCCGATCAATCTCACGATCCTCAACGAAGGCGCGCAGCGCGGTTTTCGCTGGGCCTTCCTCATCGGGCTCGGCGCGGCGTGCATGGATGTGATTTACTGCGCGGTGTCTTTCACGGGGTTCTCGGAATTCTTCACGGACCGGTTGGTGAAGGCGGCGATGCAGGTGGCGAGCTTCGTCTTTCTGTTGTTTCTCGGATTAAAATTTTTGTTTTCCTCCACCGTCAAAGTCCACACGAAGCTGGGCATGGCGTCGGAAAAACTGGAAGCGCGGCTCGAAAAGAAGATTCATCCGCATTCCGCCTTTGCCACGGGGTTTCTGCGCGTGGCGGCGAATCTCGGGGTCTTTGGCGCGTGGCTGGTGCTCGCGGCCACGCTGATGGCGCACGATTGGGTGGACGACTCTTTCGTGGCCAAGGGTGCGTGTGTTTCGGGGGTGTTCACTGGCACCATCCTCTGGTTTTTGTTTTTAAGTTTTGCGGTGTCGCGCGGGCATGGCAAGTTCAGCGAGAAAACGTTGCTGCGGTTGCAGCACATCTCCGGGCTGTGCCTGCTGAGCACTGCGCTCTTTGAAGGCGTGCAAATCGCCTGGCATCTCGCCCAACACAAAATATAATTTATGCTTAAAGCTGGAATCGTCGGATTGCCTAACGTCGGCAAATCAACTCTCTTCAACGCCGTCACGCGCACGCGCAAAGCGGAAGCGGCCAATTACCCGTTCTGCACTATTGACCCGAACGTCGGCATCGTCACCGTGCCGGACGAACGCCTTTATGTCCTCCAGAAAATCGCCAAGACCGGCGTGGTCATTCCGGCGGCGGTGGAGTTCGTGGACATCGCCGGCCTCGTCAAGGGCGCGTCCCAGGGCGAAGGTCTTGGCAACAAATTTCTCACCCATATCCGCGAAGTGGATGCCATCGTGCAGGTCGTCCGCTGCTTTGAGGATGCGGATATTCATCACGTGGCCGGCTCCGTGGATCCCGTCCGCGACATAGAGACCATTACCACCGAGTTGGTGTTGGCCGATTTGGAAGCCGTGCAGAAGCGTCTCAACAGCGTCGCCAAAGATGCCAAACGCGGCGACAAAGAAGCGCTCGCGCAGGAGACCGTCCTGAAAAAAATCGAGCCGCATCTCAACGCCGGCAAGCCGGCTCTCACGCTGGAATTGACCCCGGAAGAAAAAGTCGTGTCCCGCCTCTTCTGGCTCATGACGGATAAGCCCACCATCTTCGCTTGCAACGTCAAGGAAAGCGACCTCGCCACGGCCGACCAGAATCCCTACGTCCTCAAAGTCCGTGAATACGCCGCGCACCACTTTGCCTGCGAAGCCGTCGTCATCAGCGCGCAGATTGAAAGCGACCTCATTGACCTGTCCGATGCCGAGGCGAAGGATTTCTTGAAAGAACTCGGCGTGAGCGAATCCGGTGTGGGCGCCCTCATTCGCGCGACGTATCATTTGCTGGGTTTGCGGACGTATTTTACGGCCGGCGAGAAAGAAGTGCGCGCTTGGACCATTCACAACGGGGACACCGCGCCGAAGGCGGCGGGGGTGATTCACTCGGACTTTGAACGCGGCTTTATCAAGGCGGAAACGGTGGCCTATGCCGATCTCGTCAAACTCGGTTCCGTGGCGGCTGCGCGGGAAAAAGGTCTCTACCGGATGGAAGGCAAGGAATACATCGTGCAGGACGGCGATGTGCTGCTTTTCAAATTCAACGTCTAATCGCCTCCCAGCGTTGCCGTTCGCCGGACGCAGGCGGGCAGGGGACGGGGCAAGCTGCGGCCCTCGCCGCCGCTCCAAGGCCGATTGCTACTCGTGCAACCCCCGTCGCGGTTGCAGCGGCGGTCCATGATCGCCGGGCCGCCTCCCTCGTCTCTCGCTGCTGTGGTTAAAGGGCGGTGGGTTGGTTTGCTCGTACCTACGGGGTGATAGCCAACTACTCCCCTAGGCCCGTCCCGCCCCGTTCTTGGGGTGCCGGCATTCTTACTTGCGGAACGACGTTTCCGGTGTAAACGACGCCAAAACACCGTTTTCTTCTCATTTTCCTATTTTAGCTGGGCCTTTAACGATGTTGGGAGGCGATTCTTCGATGTTGGGGAACGATTAGACGATGTCAGGAAGGAACAATCTGATGTTGGGAAACGATTTCTCAAGACTGAGAAACGACTTCTCAAGACTGGGAAATGACTTCCCAAGACTGAGAAACGGCTTCCCAAGACTGGGGAACGACTTCTCAAGACTGGGGAACGACTTCTCAAGACTGGGAAACGACTTCTCAAGACTGGGAAACGACTTCTCAAGACTGGGAAACGACTTCTCAAGACTGGGAAACGACTTCTCAAGACTGGGAAATGACTTCTCAAGACTGGGAAATGACTGCCGAAGCTTCGGAAATGACTGCCGAAGCTTCGGGAACGGTTGACTAAGCTTCGGGAACGGTTGCCGAAGACTAGGAAATGCGAGTTTTTGAGTCCCCAGCCCATGCCTTTGGGTGGGGCGGCCGCGAAAGGGCTTATATCGTCTTCTCAAAAATGACCGGGCTGTCTCATACAACGCTTCATCGGATCGAACGCGGAGAGCACGATTTAACTTTGAACAAATTGGAAACCGTACTTAATAAGCTAAGAGTCCGCTTATGTGATGTATTCCCTGACGAGTTTCTTTAATAGGTTGCGTCAACGTGATCTTGTGTGGTTCCGTATTGCCACGGAACATATTGGGCATGACCGTCTCCCATGGCGACGTTGGCACCCTTGTTTCCTCCATGCCGTTTAGTAAGCCAGTTAATGGGGGTGGAGGGCGGATTCCCGGAAAGCCCTTCCCAACGACCGGTCTGAACCACCCAAGTGGTGTCTGTGGGGGGAGCATCAAGTCCAATCACTGCCGCGCCTTCTGCAATCATGATTTTGTCTGAGCCATGACGAATCTGTGAGGATTTGAAGTAATGAGCAGCAAACGGAGAGCTTTTATCAATGATGGTGGTAAAGCCGATATTTTGGTTGTTTACCAGATTCAAACTCGTTGCTTCATAACTATAATTGTATGTCTGTCCGGTCAAGTTTTGCCCAACCGTTCCCAACCGTCCATTGGGGGCAGCATCAACGGTATCCATTGGGCATCGAAAGATATTTGTGCTTCCTGAACCGCCCAGACAAGTCAAAACAGGACTGTTTTGAATGGGTAATGCGGCCCCGGTTTTGGCATCGGTTTCATTCTGCGCCCAATAAATCCAATCTTCAGAGTGGAATCCGTAGGTGTTTCCCGAAGCGCAACCCGGAAACGTATCGTTGTTATCGCCAACATAAATCATGAAACCCAATCCAAGTTGTTTAACATTGTTCAAACACCTAATTTGGTGCGCCTTTTTCTTGGCTGCAGAAAGCGCGGGCAACAACATGGCTGCCAAAATGGCGATGATGGCAATCACGACGAGCAATTCGATCAAGGTGAACGCGCGCCGGGAAGGGGATTTCACGGTAGTTAAAGGATAGGAGGCTTTCATGATTGATGTATGGGCTTGAGCAAACCTTATCATGAAGGCCGGGCCTTGGCAATGCAGCATCGTGCAAAACCGTTTGAAAATGCGGCACCGTCCCGCTGCGCTTGCCGGTGCGGCGACCGCTCGCGCAACGGCGGGGACGGGGATGGATTTATTGCGCGAAGAACTTCTGGATCTCCCGGATGACGTCCACAAACACGTCCACTTCCGCCGCCGTGTTGTAAAAGTAGAAGCTGGCCCGCGCCGTGGATTCCACGCCGAGTTTGTGCATCAAGGGTTGCGTGCAATGATGACCGCCGCGCAACGCCACCCCCGCCTGATCCGCCAGCGTCACCACGTCATGCGCGTGGACATCTTTGAGCAGGAAACTCACCAGCCCGGCGCGGTTGGTTTGGGGACCGAAGAGCCGGATGTTGTTCAGCGCGGACAGTTTTTCCGCCGCGTACTGGGCCAGTTCCTGATCGTGCTGCCAAATGTTTTGCCGGCCGATGGCGTCCAAATAATCCATCGCCGCGTGCAAACCGATGGGGCCGGAAATATCCGGCGTGCCGGCTTCAAACCGATGCGGCGCTTGCTTGAATTGTGATTGGTGATAGCCCACGCTCAAAATCATTTCGCCGCCGCCGTGATAGGGCGGCAAGGTATCGAGTATTTCCTGGCGTCCCCACAACACGCCGATGCCCGTCGGACCACAAATCTTGTGGCCGGAGAACGCGAAGAAGTCGCACCCAATGGCTTGCACATCCACCGGCAGATGGCCGGCGCTCTGCGCTCCATCCACCAGCGTGGTAATACCCCGCTGCCGCGCTCGCGCACAGATGTCCGCGACCGGATTCACTGTGCCCATGGAGTTGGAGATGTGTACCAGCGAAAGCAGTTTCACGGACGAGGACAGCAAAGTGTCGAGCTGGGACAAATCCAACAGCCCTTCATCCCCGGTGACGGGAATGAACGCGAGTTTGGCCCCGGTCTTTTGGGCGATGAGTTGCCACGGCACGAGATTGCTGTGGTGTTCGAGTTCGGTCAGCAGGATGACGTCGCCCGGTTGCAAGTGCTTTGCGCCCCAAGTCGCGGCGACGAGGTTGATGCTCTCGGTGGTGCCGCGTGTGAAGATGATTTCATCCGCGCTGCGGGCGTTAAGGAAGCGGGCAGTGCGGGTGCGGGCCGCCTCAAAAGCGTTCGTCGCGCGGTTGCTCAATTCATGGATGCCGCGATGGACGTTGGCATTGTCGTGCTCGTAATAATGCACGAGCGCATCAATGACGGCACGCGGCTTTTGCGAGGTCGCGGCGTTGTCGAGGTAAATCAAGGGTTTGCCATGGACTTTCTGATCAAGAATCGGAAAGTCCTTACGCAAGTTCCAGTCGGGCGAAAGTATGGTCATGTTTGAATCATCCTCCTTCTCCCTCGCGTCCGTGGCCACCGCCGGCGGCGGCCACCGCACCCCTGCGCGGGACGGCGAGAAGAATAAAAGTTAGAGCAGCCCCAGTTGTAATTTGGCCGCCTCGGTCATCATGCTTTGATTCCACGGCGGATCCCAGACGAGTTCGACATTCGCCTCGTCGATGGGTTCGATGGAGACGAGTTTGTTTTGCACATCCTGCGCGAGGACAGGACCCATGCCGCACCCGGGCGCTGTGAGCGTCATTTTCACATCCGCCTTGAAATTATCCGCCCCAATGGGCGTGAGGTGACAATCGTAAATCAGCCCGAGGTCCACGATGTTCACGGGAATCTCCGGATCGTAACACGTCTTGAGTGCCTCCCAGACTTTCTTCTCGAGCTGCTCCTGCGTCAGCGGTTCGTTGACCGGCGCGGCAAAGCTCGGCACGGCGACTTCCAGACCCAGCGCATCGGCGTCCTTGGCCTCGATGCGAAACATGTTGCCATTCACAACGACGGTAAAAGTGCCGCCGAGCGATTGGGTGATGTGCGCGCTTTCGCCCTGCTGGAGCGTGACCTTGGTGCCGATGGGCACCACACTGGCCTCGACGTTGCGGGTTAAAATCTTTGTGTCGGAACTCATAAAATCAAATGCTCCAGTATCATCGCCGCAAACCCTCCTGAAATCAATTAAACTCCCGCGCGAAAAATATTGGGGACATACGCGCCGCCAGCCCTTTGTGTTTGCCGGTCGCACCATCGTCGTGCGCCGTGGGAGCAAAAGATTGTTGCGGTAAGCTTATTTGACGGAATTCACCAGCGGGGTCAGGCCTTGGATGCGCACTTCCAGCTTGTCGCCGGATTGAATCGGGCCAACACCAGAAGGCGTGCCGGTGAGAATAACGTCGCCGGGTAGCAGCGTCATGTTGGTGGAGATGAAACTAACCAGTTCCGCCGGCTTGAAGATGAGCTGCTTCGTGTTCGAGTTCTGCCGCAGCTGGCCGTTTTGGAATTGCTGGATGTTCAATTCGTTTGGATCAATCTTCGTTTCCACGTAGGGTCCGAGCGGAGTGAAGGTGTCGAAGGATTTACAACGTGCCCACTGCGATTCCGCCTTCTGAATCGTCCGGTCGCTGATGTCCTGCGCAGCAGTGTAACCGAACACATAACGCAGCGCTGTGGTCGGCGAGACATTGCGAATCTTGCGACCGATGACAATCGCCAACTCCGCTTCAAAGTCCGTGCGATGCTCGCGGAAGGGGATTTCGATTTTGCCGCCATCCGGCAGCAGCGAGGTGGTGGCCTTGAACCAGATGAGCGGTTCCTTGGGCAATTCACGGCCCATTTCGCGGGCGTGATCGAGATAGTTAATGCCGACCGCAATGATCTTCGTGGGCACCACGGGCACCAGTGTCTTCACGCCTTTGCGTGGCGTCGCTTTGCGGTCGAACGATGGCGAACCAAAGACATCACCGCGGACGCGGAACAATTCGCCGTCCACGACTTTGGCAAAAAAGATTTCCTCGTCTTTTTGAAACCGACCGATGGCAGCCATAATGGGAGGCAGGCTAAAGCCCTTGTGCCGCCGTCGCAAGGTAAAACCCGTTTGGCAACAAGGAATCCTAGCGCAAGTTGTTTACACTCGGTATCGCCGGAAACAAAGTATTGCTAGGTAAAAACGCACCGCCGACGAAAAATCAACTCGGTGCGGTCAGCGGGTTTGGTGGCGGCGACGGTGGAGTCGAACGCCGACGGTTACGCTGGCCAGCACTAAGCTGGTGAGGACCATTGTCAGGGCCGGTTCCGGCACGGGCGAGAAACTCACACTCCAGCCATTTAGCACCGCTTGGCCGCCGCCCAGCGATTGGTCTTCCAAAAACAACCGCCACGTGCCGTTCGCTGCCGCGCCGTTCAATCCCGTCAGCGCCACGGCTGCTTGGTAGCTGCCGCTCAACACCGCCCCCGCTGTCTCCGGTGCCGTCTGCACCGATTGCGCTGCGCTGTCCGCCAACGTCACATTCAAACCCGATCCGCCTGCACCGAACGGGTTTAGATCCGTTACGCCCGGCCGATTCAGCAAGTTCACTGACACGCCATTCGGCGCAACCAAATAACCGTACAAATCGCCGTTGTAACCACCGGTCAAGTTCAGCCCCACTGTCACGCCGGCCACGGTCGTACCGCTGGGGAGGTTGTTGATGACAAGGCTGGAGGCGAGGCCGACCGGATTGCCGTCCGGCACATTCTGATTCACCGGCACGTAATAGGCCGACGCCACGCGCGGGGCGAGCAACAGCACGAGGCTGCTGCAAATCAGCGACAATGACTTAAAAGTAATGGCTTTCATGGCAGATTAAGGATTCCAACTCAAACGATAATAGGCCGAACTTGGGGCGTGCCCGCCCAGATCGGCAAAACTGTCAGTATAGTTAAACGGTCCAGCCGGCGGGGCGTTGGTGGTCCAGATGGTGGACCAGGTGACGAGGTTGGTGGAACGTTGAACGTTGTAGCTGTAGCCGGGATGGCCCAGGAAATTTAACAGCACGGGTTTACTGGGGGCTGGCAGAATACCAGCGGCCTGACCAAACATGGGGCTGGTGGAACCAGTCACTCGAGAAACAAGCACATTTACATAGCCGATATTTGTGCCACCGTAACTATCCCTAACACCATAACTGAACTGGTCGTTGACATTATTGGTATTGAGATAGCCGATGAAAGAGGTATTGGTGATGACGTAGGAGCCATCGGAATTAGGCGTGAAATTGATTGCGAAAAGCGGCCGGCCGTTGGTGGAATTCTGGCTGATGCTGGTCAAAGTCATTGGTACGCCGTTCACGTCTGACCAGTTTGTCGCCAGATCAGACAAGGCGAGTTTGACGCTTTGCCCAAACAGGCGGGTGAGCGTCAGGCGAACGGTACTTGGGGGAGTGCTCGTAGTCACTTGCGTTATGGAATTTTGGCTTCCAGGGTAACTTTGTGCAATGAGGTTGGTCGTGCCGAAATAGATAGCAGTGATAAGATTATTACCCGGCAATAGATTAGTAATAGTTAAGGAAGAAATGCCGTTCGTAACTGCCACCAATCCGCCATAATTTACGGCATTAGTTTGAAACTGTATCGTGCCGGAAGCGTCACGGGCGATAATGCCATTAGTCAAAACCTTTGCTAAGAAAGTAATCGGATTGCGACAATCATTAGTTGAGGAACTGGACGTTAAGGACAGTGTTGTAGTGAGTCCAGTGACATCGCTGAAGGCACTAGCCACATCGCCATTGCCATCACTGAAGCGAATTGCAGAAACTTGGGCCACGGTGGGCCCAAGATAGACGCCCTGGCGTCCGCCTTGTCGGCCACCCGTGCCGATTTCGCGTGGGCCTACGCCACCGATAGTAACATTATAAATGTTTGATCCAAAGTCATGAGTAGATTCTGAGAAAATTGGGGCGCCCAGATGATATAAGTCGGATGGATCAGCCCATACCTGAAGTTGGTCATTAGCTCCTGATGCTTGAAAGGTAATGCAACCTACGATAAGGTGGGCCTGTCCACGAGTCAGATTAGTAGCAACAGTGCTGTAATTCGTCCACCAACCCCACTCGTAAGCAATGCTGTTCGTTCCGAAACCACCGTAAGCCACAAACAAGGTGTCGTTAGAAAGTCCAACGCTGTAAGCAGTTGAGGGTATGTAACTGGCATCGCTAGTGCCACCAGCAAAGGATATGACATTAGTCTTGGTGGTATTAAAACCAATGCAGGAAAGATTGGTGTTGTAACTAACCAAATGCATTCCGTTATTGTACAAAGAGCCGTCGGCATTGGTGTAATTGGGATCAAAGAGATACGCGTTGGTGTCGGCAGTGACATTGAGCAGCGTGCTAAACCAGACCACGTTGGTCAGCGGAACGGCCACGGGGCGATAAGCCCCAGAATACCAAGACAACTGGGGAAATTCCGCCGCGCCGTTCGGTGTGGCTTGAATAATGTTATAGCCACCTCCAGTGTAGGAGAGCGTACTGTTGGAACTGCCGCCAACATAGACGCTGCTTTCCACATTTATGTTGTCAGACCACCACGCTCCACCCCAGCCTGTGGAACCTCCATTTGCCAACCCGTTGGTCCAGATCATGTTGGTAGTGTTGTAGCCGACGATGTATGTCAGATTAGAATAATTAAAATCTTCCGCCAAAAAGCCATCCTGGGAGGCGTTGGTGACCAACTCGGAAATCAAATTCGTCGTGCCGTAGTAATTGACATCACCCCGGTATTCAGCGGTAATTTGATTCATCCAGCGCAACAGGTTGGCTGTGGTCGCACTGCTAGCAACTCCCGTAGTCAATAAATTCGTGCTCCAAGGCACTCCGTTCAACTTGAAAACCACGGAGCCAGTAGCGTTGCCCGCAGTTCCGTTACTAGTCGTCAAAGTTGCAGAAAATCCTACGCTATCGCCATGACCAGCGGGATTCTCCGTGGAAGTAAGAACCAGCCAGTCGTAAGGTGTTATATTCGCGCTTAATGTGGGTTGAGTTAAATTATAGTTGGTCAACAAGCCCGTTGTGGAGGTGGTTAAAGTCAAGCCACTGATTAAAACCGGTTTTTGATTGCCCACACCGGGAGTGACGAATAATGCGGAGTAACCGTTAGTGCTAACCGATACATTGCCCGTGTCGGCCGCCGCTACTCCAGACAAGGTTATATTGTTGGAATTGATCGTTGTGACAGCGGTTGTGTCAAAGACTTTGTTGTTAGCTGTCAACCCGGACGTGACTGTCACTGTAGCCGAAGTGATATTGGCACTGAGGTTTGATGGCTGAATGAGCGAATAATTCGTTGCAACGCCGGCATTCAAAGTTAGTCCACTGATGGTGACAGGCAGGCCGGTGTGCACATACTGCGATGCGAAAGTGGCAACATAGTTATTAGTGGCTATGAACACACTTCCCGCATCGGCGGGTAAGACGCCGCTCAAAAGTACGGAATTAGAACTTATCGTGGCTACTGTGGTGCCGTCGTAGCTCTTGCTGTTCACCGTGATTCCATAGGTGATATTTAACGGGGCATTACTAATGGTGGCATTGGGAACTATTGGTTGGGCGCTTAGAAAATAATTAGTAGATATATCGCTGGTACTGAGAGAATAACCACTCGCGGTTACCGGCCATGTGCCTACGTATTTGCTGCTGAAAGAACCCGTGCCGGCTATGAAAGTCACGGTATCGCTGCCAAGGCCGGTAATGGTTCCGCCACTCAAACTGGCGACTGCGGTCGCGTTGTAAACTTTGCTGGCCGCAGTTACACCAGTAAGCGTAACTGGGGCAGCCGTGATGTTTGCAGAAAAGGTCTGCGGTGGCGTCATCAGCACATAGTTGCTAGCGGAACTGCCGGCGAAATTCAGGCCGGTGATTGTTACCGGTTTGCTCGTGCCTTTGTACGGATTGTTAAACGCGGCGGTGCAGCCATTTGTTGGCAGGTAAATGGTCCCGATGTCGGCGGTGTAAATGCTGTCCAAAACTATATTGTTGGAAATGATGGTCGCGGCTGTCGTGGTATCATAGGTCTTGTTGTTGATCGTAAGCCCTGATGTGATGTAAACCTGCTGCGGTAAGATGCTAGCATTGGAAACCAAAGGCTGAGCCAGCAGAGTATAATTGGTTGATATACCGCTGTTGGTAAGAGTGTAACTATTCGCGGTTACCGGCCATGTGCCTGCGGTATAACTGCTGAAGATGCCAATACCCGGAGTAAAAATCACTACGTCGCCCGCGACCGTTCCGGAAACGACCCCGCCACTCAAGGTCGCTCGGTTCGAGGTGTTATAAATCTTATTGGTGCTCGTGACTCCGGTAATGGTTACTCCGAGTGGTAAAATGGTCCCGGTTAGTAGGGGCTGCACCAGCGAGTAGTTCGTCAACAGACCGCTTATTGTAGTCGTCAGCGCAAGGCCGCTGGTCATCACGGGTTTTGTGGTACCCTTGTACGGTGTGTTGAATGTTGCTGAGTAGCCATTAGTGGTGATGCCGATAGTTGCGCTGTCGGCAGCCGCGACGCCGAGTAAAGTTACTGTGTTGGAACTAATCGTCGCCGTTGTGGTGCCATCGTATGTTTTGGTGTCCACTGTTAACCCGGAGAGCACGGTGACATTGGTGGCTGCGATATTCGCCGTCAGGCCGGTGGGCTGGGAAAAGGTGTAGTTTCCGGCCTTACTGCCGGCTAGCGTCAAGCCGGTTACTGTAACGTTCTGCCCGAGTCCGATATATTGCGATGCAAAGTTAGCAATATATCCGTTTGTCCGAAGATACACATTCGCCGCATCGCCTGCGAGCACGCCTGCAAGCACCACGGTGTTGGAGCTGAGGGTTGCAGTCGTGGCGCCGTCGTAATTCTTGTTAATGGCGGTCAAGCCAGAGACAATCGTCACCGGCAGCGGATTCACGGTCACCGTGGTGCTGGCATCGGCCGCGGCATTGAGACTGGTGTCTGCCGCTAATGAATAGGTAATCGTGTAAGTTGAGGCCGAAGCGGGTAAGTTGGGTAAGGTTGCCGAAAATGCCCCAACTCCGCCGGTAGTGGTGGTGGTGGTGTAGTTGAAACCGTTGGTTTTGATGGTGACGGTTTCGCCGTTGGCCGGATAAACACCACCGGCGGCGAACACCTGACCCGTGACAGTCAAACTAGATCCGTAATTGGTTGTGAAACTTTGCAACCCGCTGAAAGTTGGCGTCGCTTTCGTGATGGCTTCCAATTGAGTGGCGCTGGTTACGGCTGTGGGCAGGGTGCTAGCGGCAGTCAATGTAGGCGATCCCGCTTTCGTATCGGTGTAGGTGAAGCTGACCGAACTTGCGCCGTTGGGAATGGTCAGCGTGTTCCCGGGAGAAAAAGTGCCCGAGGATGATGAACTGTTTAGCGTGATCGTGCGGTCGGTTTCGGCTGTCACGCCAACACTACTGCTGTTTTGTCGCTGCACTGTGATGGTGCTGGACACTTGTCCGGCGACCAAGCTGAAGGCGCTGCTGGTAAAAACCAACTTGGTTGCGGTCGGCCCGGCTACGGCAGAAGTGGCTGCGGCCAGCAGCAGAACCCCCAGCTGCCACCATCTTTGGATCGGTAATCGCCATCTGCCGGTGGCGGGGCAATGGTTTTTCCGGCCCGCCCCGCAGGGCGCAAAGGTTGTTACCAGCTGATTCATTATTTTCTCTTTTGTGAATTCGGTCAAGCAAGTGGCCTGCCAACGCCAATTTCCCTTAAATTCGAGGGAATCGGGCAATGAGGTTGTCAGGCTGAAATGTGTTGTGCTGCATTTGCATCCTTTCTGCACTGCAATTAACGCAATGCAGATACCAAGCTCCGAGGAGCATCTACGGTTTGTAGGGCGGTCCGATTCAAGCACATAACCTATAGTTTGCAACGAAACGGCTTGCTCACAACCGCAATGCAGCAGGCGCTCCATATTTCCATTGAGCGCTGCCATTGCTACCGCGAGCGGAATCGTTTGATTTTGTCAGGTTCCGTCCGGATTCTCCCGCTGGATGATGCGCTGCCGGAAGGCATTTTACACCAGCCGGTTTGCTGCTATAGTGTCGGTCTTGTGCAATCTGAAAAACGCCAACGCATTGTCTGCGGCATGAGCGGTGGGGTGGATTCCTCCGCCACTGCGGCCTTGCTGCGCGAGCAGGGTTTTGACGTCATTGGCATCACGCTCAAACTCTGGCCGCAGGATTGTGTCAACCGTGCCGAGGACAAATGCTGTGGGCCGCAGGCGGTCACCGATGCCCGCACGGTCTGCCATCAGCTTGACATCCCGTACTACCTCGTGGATGAATCGGCCGATTTCCAGCAGCACGTCATCCGCTACTTCGCCGACGAATACAAGGCCGGCCGCACGCCCAATCCCTGCGTGATGTGCAATCAGAACCTCAAGTTCGGCCGGCTCATTGACCGCGCCGACCAATTGGGCGCCGCCTATGTGGCCACCGGCCATTTCGCGCGGGTGGAGCGCAGCGCCGATGGTGCTCGCTACCTGCTCAAGCGTGGCCGCGATTTGCGCAAGGACCAAAGCTACTTCCTATTCTCGCTCCGGCAGGATCAGTTGGCCCGCATTCGCTTTCCGCTGGGGGAAAAGACCAAGAGCGACACCCGTGAGGTTGCCCGCCAATGCCAGCTCGCGACCGCCGACAAGGAGGAGAGCATGGAAATTTGCTTCGTGCCCGACAACGACTACGGTGGTTTTCTCCAGCAGGCCAACCTCGTCCAGAAGCATCGCGGCGACATCGTGGATCTCCACGGTCACGTGCTTGGCCAGCATGACGGCATTGAATTTTACACCATCGGCCAGCGCAAAGGTCTCGGCCTCACCACGCCCAAGCCAGTTTATGTCCTGGAACTGGACGCGGAAAACAACCGGGTGGTGGTGGGCGACGAGGCCGCATTGGAACGTGATGAATTCATCGCTGACCGCTGCAACTGGCATCCGTTTGAACACCTTCCCGGTCCGCTTACCGTCACCGCGAAGATTCGTTACAACCACCCCGGCGCGACCGCCACGCTCACGCCCTTGGATGGCCACCGCGTGCGGGTGAAATTGCACACGCCCGCCCGCGCCATCACGCCCGGTCAAGCCGCTGTGTTTTATCAGGACGACCTCGTGGTGGGCGGCGGCTGGATTGTGCGCTAAAACGGTGCGTTGCCTATCCGTACCCCGGTGGATCCCGGTTCGTTAGCCCTTTTGGGTATCGGGGTGGGCGCGGCTTGGGTACAGTTCCGTCGTCGTAACGCGTAATCCTTAATTGTCTCTCTTCACCGCGCTCCGTCTTGCGATGGGCGCGGTTTTTCATTGGCCACGGACGGTTACGAAACCGCGATAATCGGCCAACTTGTTTTGTGCAAACTCCCATGGCAGGAGGCGCCGGCGGTTTGCCTGAACGCTCTCCCAAGGTGTCCGCAAAAATGACCGCCGGGTTTTACCATCGAGACAGCGGGGCACAGAGCGGCGGGGGATTTTTGTGCTTTGCTTTTCCGCTGGGTGGTTTTGCTTCTCGGCGGCGGCTTTGGCTTGGGAAGCGGAAAGGAGTTGGGCGTAAGGGCAACAAAAAACCCCCGCAAAAAGATTCGCGGGGGTTGGAGCAAACAGCGCAAATTATTTTCGTCGGCGGAATTGCAGCAAGGCCCCGGCACCCAAAGCCGCCAGCGCCAGCGTGGAGGGTTCCGGCACCACTACCGGGGTGAAGGTGATGCCGGCAAGGTTGTTCGGATTATACATCTCCCCAGCGGCGGTATAAGCTAATAGGTTTTGATAACCCAATGAAAATTCACCGCCCGGACTGGTGAAAATGTCAGAATCAAAATTCACGGCGGAAATGTTGCCGCCAGTCACGGTAAATGAATTGACAAAAACTTCGGCGGGAGGAACCACCAGCCAGTCGATGCCGATCGCCGCTTTGAAAGCGTCCGGAACCGACGTTACCACGATGCTGGTGGCTTGCGTTTGGCTAGGGTTCAGGGTGATGATGCCGGCCACGGTGCCCGCAACGTAATAGATGGTGGCTTGACTGGTGAAAGAAAAGGTGAATTGGCTTTGGGCTTCGGCATGACCCAACATCAGGGCGGAAGCACCCGCGACCGCAATGGTTTTGATTGGATTTAATTTCATGTGGTGGATAAGGATTTTTTCCCTAGTTAAGATTAAAATAAAAAACCACCCCGCAGAAGCAAGCATTAATTGCTTTGGGGTAATGATTTATTGGAGAATCGCCCGGCGGTTTTCGTTTCCGCTGTTCCACCTAACCCCACAGTTGCCTACACCGCCATCACCCCGGCGGATACCGCCCAGACACCCGCACCATTTGGGCCAACGCCGGCCAGACGACCGTAATACACCGTGCCCGGCGCATAGCCATCCGTGATGATTTTGGAGCAATGCAGGAAAGTCCCTTTCGGTTTCCAATTCGCCTCCACCGAAGGATCGCCCGTGGCGACTTCGAGGAGGTAACTTCCCGCACCCGCAAGGCTGCGCGCACTGGCTACGAGCGTGCCGCTCGCATCGCCCCGGGTGAAGGTAAAATCCACCGGCGCGGGCAGCGGATCGGTGCTGGTGGCTTTGACAATGTCATGGCGGAGATCATAGCCGGTAGATTTGAGTTTTGTGACATCGCCATTGGCCACGAGTTCAAGATACGGTGCGAGTCGTTTTAAGAGCGTCGTGAGGGTAACGCGGGCGGCGTTGCGGGCACTGATTTTGACGGAATCCCCGGTCTTGGCCGCTTCAAACTGGGTATGATACGCCGCGTAGGCGGTACTGATATCTGAGATTTGCGGCACCGCAGCCGGCCACGGCAGGGGGAAATAAGCATTGCCGGTGACTGAGCCGCGGATAAGGTCCGCCTTGGAATCAAAGTCCGGATCACTCAAACGCTCGAACGTGATAATTAATTTCGGTTGCATAACTGTTTTATTGGTTATGCCGAACCGGCAGTACCCCTGCAATCCCAACTGGCCGATCCAGCAGATTATTTGTGGTAACGCCTAAATCTAGCATAAAAAGAGCAATAATGTCAATATCGTTTCTATATCGTTGTTAAGTGAATATAAGTCATTGCGGCGCAGTGACTTACGGATGATTAGATTACCCTTGCTGGCAGCCTTCTGCAGGGATTATTTTTTCCTCAATCTCATTCCACCTCAACTGGGTTCACGAGCAAGCCCAGAAAATAGCCACCGCACTTGGCCCCGCCTCGACGCTCTCGGCTGCCTGTCGTTTGGAGTAAATAAAAGGACCGATTTTGGCCCAAAGCACACGCCTTGCCGGCGCTAAAGGGATGTTTCCTATCCAAAAGCAGGTGAAAGCAAGGGTGCACCCCCTTCGATGCAAGGGTGCATCAATGGCTATGCAAGGGTGCACCGAGGTCTCTGCAAGGATGCACCGGGGTCTCTGCAAGGTTGCATCAAGGTCTCTGCAAGGTTGCACCGAGGTCTCTGCAAGGGTGCACCGAGGTCTCTGCAAGGGTGCATCGGGGTCTCTGCAAGGTTGCATCAAGGTCTCTGCAAGGTTGCACCGAGGTCTCTGCAAGGTCACAGGTCAAGGCCTGTGAGGTCACAGAACGGGCCTTTTGGGGGCAAAACGACCCTTTCTCGCCCCAAACCGGCCAAATCAGCCCCGGCGGAGGGGTTTTCGGGTGTTTCGCCTTTGCCCGCCATGGTGGGCCGAGCGTCCTCGCGAGCCGGGCCGGAAAAGATGGCCGTCCGCAAGGACCGGCTCGTGGGGACACTCGCCCCACCGGGCTGGTCCAAGAGTTCGGGCGGGCGTTTCAAGGGAAATTATCCACCGATAATAGCCCAGCCTTTCAAGGCTGGGTTAAATCGCAATTGAAATTCATTAGTCCCGTCAGGGGCAAAAGAACATTTGCGCCCTCACACCAGCTTCTTCGCAATTTGCTCGTCGAGGATTTCCTGAACGGTCAATCAATGCCCCTGTCGCTGACTGGCACCTCGTTGGGGATGCCGCCGAGGGCGATGCCGGCCCAGTTCTCAAATGCTCCATGACGTAGGAGCCGACGTGAGGAGGCTCTCATTGAAAACCTGCAACCGGGATTAAGGTGAGACTCGTCACCTCGTCTCCTACAAATCAAGGGTGGACGACGAAGCCGCGGCCGGCGCGCCAAAGCGGTTCGCTTTCGAGGATGCCGCAGACAGCGCGCAAGCGTTTGGCCAGGACGCGGCAGGCGGTGGTGAAACCAGATTCGCTGAAAATAGCCCAGCCATTTATGGCTGGGTTAAATGTCATCAACATAAAATTAAGTCCCGTTAGGGACGGCAGAACTTCAATCCAACATCTCCGCCTTGTAATCATACCCATGCTTCTTGAGGAAAACTTCCAACTCCTCGCGAAAACTTTTCTTCCGGTGATGATCCTCCTGCGTCTGGATATAATGAACCGTATCTTCCACGCCCGACACGCCGATGCTGAATGCGCCAAAACCTTCCTGCCACGCGAAGCCTTGTGGCCGGAGTTCGGGAAATGTTTCCCGCAACCATTTCGAGGAATTGCCTTTCAACAATTGCATCGCCTTGGAAACGGAAAGCGTCGCGGGCAAACTCAACAGCAAATGCACATGGTCGCCAACGCCACCGATGGCGAGTGCCTTCATGTCATTCTCCCGCGCGATGCCGCCGAGATATGGCCAGAGCCGTTCGCGGATGACGGGCGTGAGCCACGGACGACGCTCCGAGGTGGAGAACACGCAATGCATCAGGCAGGAGTTGAAGGAGTGCATGGTGATTTCAAAATAATTTGTCCGCCGACAATAGCCCAGCACTTTAGTGCTGGGAACAACGCAACCCAAATTACAAAGTCCCGTCAGGGACGATAGACATTTTCTTTCGTCCCTGACGGGACTTACGACGATTCCAAACCGTGAACCCAGCCATAAATGGCTGGGCTATTTTCAAAGACGTGTGTTCCATCCTCCGAAACGTTTTCGCAAAGTTCCATCAGAGAACTTTCCTTTTGATGCATATTCCTCGCGAGACATGCTTGAAACCCCAAGTGACACAGCGACCTTCCTTAAATCTTCGAGGAGTTCATCGTCAGAGACATTTCTGTTTGCTGGTTTGAAAACGAATGACATAACGAGAATTTAGCAAATTCACTAATCGGAGATCTATTAGTCGCAGTGGTAATAAAAGCTGCCGGTCTGTTTGAGGAAGCGGGCGAGTTGTTCCAGATTGTCGCCGCAATCAACCACGCGGGTATCGAGGAGGGACGAGGGCTTGGCGGGCTTGCTGGTGGGGCGAGCGTCCCCGCGAGCCGGGCC
>TBL_comb47_HYPODRAFT_10001398_pt1 | contig 31469 bp, 23 predicted proteins | sample TroBogypolimnion_40_FD_10682 | JGI IMG/M metagenome (IMG submission 10682) | reverse complement strand
GACTGTCGTATCTTTTGGTGCCGATGAATCAAGAGGGAATCGAAATACGACCAATTCAGCAACTGACCGACACGTCAGAGTTCAACGAAGTCTTCTTTGATGGCGCACGCACCTCCGTCGACAATGTCGTTGGTGAGCCGGGACAAGGCTGGATGGTCGGGTTGGCAACGCTGGCCTTCGAGCGGGGAGTCGGGCTCTTGGGCCACCTTTTGTCGTTCCGCCGAGAATTTGACGAACTCTTAGCGATCGCCCATGCCAACGGGGCGGCAAATGACCCCCTCATGAAAGATCGTTTAACGAAGTCCTACGTCGATCTCGAGATCTTGAGAGTGACGACGTTACGGAGTTTGACCGGAGTGGAGGGACCAGCGGCCGCTCCTGAAGCCTCGATCCTCAAACTGTTCTGGTCAACCTGGCATCAGGACTTTGGAACCTTGGCAATGGACGTTACGGGCATGGCCTCAACGATCGTGGGTCAGGCTTATGAGCTCGACAGCCCCCAACGGACGTTCTTGTTCTCGCGATCTGAGACAATCTACGGAGGGTCGAATGAGATCCAGCGCAATATCATCGGTGAGCGGGTTCTCGGACTTCCCGCAGAGCCCAAGGTGCAACTCTCAGGGAGCGGCAAATGAGTCTCGATAATCACTTTCCCCCAGCACCGATCCCCGAGGCGCCAGAGGGTCACGGCCTCTTGAGTGACAAGATCGTGCTCATCACGGCAGCTGCGGGAACGGGTATCGGGATGGCAACCGCACAGCGTTGTCTTGAAGAAGGCGCCCANGTGGTGATCTCAGACGCTCATGAGCGGCGCCTTGGCGAGACCCGAGAGACCTTGAGCGCCCTCGGGCTTGGAGAGGTACTCGGTGTCCCTTGTGACGTCACGAACGAAGACGCCGTTCAACATCTCTACAGCGAGACCCTGACGCACTTTGGTCGCTTAGACGTGGCAGTCCACAACGCTGGTCTCGGTGGGACGGCGTTGTTGACCGAAATGAAAGACGAAGAGTGGCACAAGGTGATCGACGTGACGCTGACCGGATCGTTCCGCTGCACTCGAGCAGCGCTCAAACTCATGCAGGCGCAAGGCTCCGGTGTGATCGTCAACAACTCGAGCGTCCTTGGTTGGCGTGCCCAACCCGGCCAAGCACACTATGCCGCAGCGAAGGCTGGTGTGATGGCACTGACCCGCTCAGCCGCCGCTGAAGGTGCACCGTTTGGTATTCGGGTCAACGCGATTGCCCCCTCATTAGCCGAACACCCTTTTTTGAATAAGGCAATCAGTGACGACGACATCGCAATTTTGCGAAACCGAGAACTCTTTCACCGTGGTGCTGAAGTGTGGGAGGTGGCGAACGTGGTGATCTTCCTCGCCAGCGGCTACTCCTCCTATCTCTCGGGAGAGGTCATCTCTGTGTCGAGCCAACATCCATGACCATGATCCCGGCGCCGGTTATCGGCAGCGCAGAAGATCCGCGTGGTGATCTCGTCTGGGGCACGATTCCCCGTTTGGTGGAATGGGCTGGCGAAAACTTCGGTGATTCTGNTGCTGTGATTGACGGTGAAACTCGCCTCAGCTTTGTCGAACTCGCCAGCCAGGTTGATGACGCAGCAAGAGGATTCGTGTCCATGGGGCTGGAACCAGGCGATCGGGTGGCTCTTTGGGCACCGAATTGTGTTGAGTGGATCATCGCCGCTCTCGGTGTGCTGCGGGCCGGAGGCGTGGTCGTCACCTTGAACACCCGCTACAAGGGCAGTGAAGCGGCCTACATCTTGCAAAACTCTGGAGCCAAGGTGCTCTTTACGGTCCAAGGATTCTTGGGCCTTGATTTTGTCTCCATGTTGCACGGCGAGGATTTAGGTCAACTCGAGCACATTGTGATGCTCAAAGGCGACGTTGACGCGCCACCGAAAGGAATAGCGCTGACGTCCCTCGGCGACGTGATCGCTGGCGGCCAAGACGTTCCTCCTGAAAGAGTTGCTGCTCGAGTAGCGGCGATGGCGTCTGATGATATTGCCGACATGTTCTTTACGTCGGGCACGACGGGTTTCCCGAAAGGAGTGATGACATCACACGCCCAGACCCTGAGGGTCGTTGGAACATGGGCCTCCATTGTGGGACTGCGCCACGATGACCAGTACCTCATTGTGAATCCGTTCTTCCACACTTTTGGCTATAAAACAGGTCTGATGGCATCGCTCATGGCGGGCGCAACGGTTATTCCGGAGCCTGTTTTTGACATCGACAAGGTGCTCCACCACATTGACCATTTAAAAATCTCAATGTTGCCCGGCCCACCAGCGCTTTATCAGTCCATCCTCAGTCACCCCGACAAAGCCAATTTCGATCTGTCATCGCTACGCCTTGCGGTAACGGGCGCAGCCATCGTTCCCGTTGAGTTGGTCGCAGCGATGCGAGAAGAACTTAAATTTGAAACCGTCGTGACGGCCTATGGCCTCACCGAATCGGTGGTGGTCACGATGTGTCGCAGTAGCGACAGCGCGGAAGTCATTGCCCATTCTTCGGGTCGAGCAATTCCCGATGTTGAGGTTCGGATTGTCGACGCGCAAGGGGTCGAGTTGCCCCGTGGTGACGCAGGGGAGATCGTGGTCAGGGGCTATCCCGTGATGCGGGGCTACTTCGGCGACGATAAAAAGACAAAGGAAACCATCGACGAAGAGGGCTGGTTACACACCGGCGATGTGGGCACTATGGATGGTCACGGCAACATCGCGATCACGGACCGCATCAAAGATATGTTCGTCATGGGAGGCTTCAACGCATACCCCGCCGAAATCGAAGCCATGCTGCGCTCGTTCCCCGGCATTGCTGACATTGCCGTGATTGGCGTTCCTGATGATCGGATGGGTGAAGTGGGCTGTGCGGTGGTGGTGCGAAACGCTGAAGTAGCCAGTGACAATGACGTCTTCGCTGAAGAAATCAAAAGCTTCGCCAAGGAGAAGATGGCAAACTTTAAGGTTCCTCGCTACGTCGAGTTCATCGGGGAACTGCCAAGAAATGCCGGGGGCAAAGTCCTGAAACGAGAGCTTCGAGACACGTTTGGCTCTCCTGCCTAGAGAAGTGAAAGAATCAATGAAGCGCAATGAGAGGAGTTCATGATGAAGGGAATTGTCTTTACCGAAAATGGTGTTGAGGTCAGCGATGAATTAGAAGTCGCTGCACCTGGGCCAAAGCAGGTCAAGGTCAATGTGATGGCCGCCGGGGTTTGTCACTCAGACGTGTCAGTGATCAACGGCACCATACCGTGGAAACCCCCAGCAGTGTTGGGACATGAAGGTGCTGGAATCGTCGCTGAAGTTGGATCTGAAGTGACGTCGGTCAAGCCCGGAGATCACGTCGTGATCGCTACGTTGGCCAACTGTGGTGTCTGTCGGGCTTGTTCAAGCGGTCACCCCACCTGGTGCATGCGCTCACTGGGCAACGTCTCGCAACCTTTTACCTACAAGGGCCAACCAGCATCGAACTTCGCGGCGGTCAGTGTGTTCGTCGAATCGACGATTATTTCTGAGATTCAAGCCATCAAGATTCCAGACGATGTGCCCTTCGCCTCAGCCTGTTTGATTGGTTGTGGGGTCCTCACTGGTGTCGGAGCGGTCTTGAATCGCGCCAAAGTGCGTCCCGGTGAGACTGCCGCAGTTTTCGGTGTTGGTGGCATTGGCCTCAATGTCATTCAAGGTCTTGACATTGCCGGTGCAACCCGCATTGTTGGGGTTGACATGTTGGCCTCAAAAGAAGGGCTGGCTCGAGAGTTCGGGGCCACAGACTTCATCGATGCGTCGAAGGAAGACGCCGTAGCCAGAATTCATGAGCTAATCCCGATGAACAGCGAGTCTGCTGCGGGAGCGCTGAGCCCCTTTGGTGGTGTGACGTACTCCTTCGACTGCGTTGGCCATGCTGCAGTTCTGCGCAATGCCCTTGACGTTCTCGATTGGGGCGGCACCGCCGTCGCCATTGGTATTCCTCCCCAGGGGACCGAAGTCGGCGTGGACATTAATGCGTTGGCCTACGTGGACCGCACCTTGATGGGATGCCGTTATGGTTCAGCCCGCCCGCACCAAGACGTGCCATTAATGGTCGATCTGTATCGCTCAGGGAAACTGAAGCTCGACGAACTCGTCACCATGAAGCGACCCATCGATGGCTTCCAAGAAATTGTTGAAGCCATGCACGAAGGAAAAGTTGCCCGTGGCGTTCTCGAAATCGGAGCGCTGTAGGACCGAGCATGCGCGGGATTCTTTTGGCCGGTGGTACCGGCTCACGGCTCAAGCGTTTGACGCGGATTACGAACAAGCACCTGTTGCCGATCTACGACCGCTCCATGGTGGAGTGGGCCGTTGAGGCAATGGTGGCTGCAGGTATCGACGAGATGCTTCTCGTCACTGGCGGAGAGCACATTGGAAGTTTCTTGCGTATTTTGGGCGATGGGACGAACTACGGACTCAAAAGTCTGTCGTTTGCGGTGCAAGAAAAAGCGGGAGGCATCGCCGAGGCCCTGGGTCTCGGCGAGCAGTTCGCCGACGGGAAGCCCGTCGTCGTGATGCTGGCAGACAACATCTTCGAACATTCGTTCAAACAAACCATTGATGCGTTCCGGGGTGATGACACGACATGTCGTCTTGTCCTTTCTGAGATGGAAGATCCGGCGCACCTGGCCCACTTGGGCGTCGCCGCATTCGATGAGAATGGTTTGGTGGAATCAATTATCGAAAAGCCCTCTGATCCGCCCAGCAATTTTGCCGTGACCGGCGTGTACTGCTACCCGGCCGACGTCTTTTCCATCGTGAAGACGCTGAAACCTTCTGCTCGCGGGGAGTTGGAAGTGACGGATCTCAATAATCACTACATCGCTGAAGGATCAATCGGCCACGATGTGCAGCCTGGATTCTGGGGTGATGCTGGAGAATCGATTGATGCGTACCAACAAGTGGGCGAATACGTCGCACGTAACGGAGCGAATCACCCCGTAAACCGCTGAGCTACTCCCCGGTGCTGCGGTCAGGGCGAGGAGTATGCATGGGAACGGCACCGACAGGGTCGGGCTCACCGCGCAGACAGTGCAAAGCACTTTCGCTAATACCGGCTGCATCAAGGCTAAGCATGCTCAGCAATTGGTCGGGATGACCGTGGGTCAGGTACTCCTGAGGGATCCCGAGTACTCGAACGGGGGGGAGTGCCACGCCGCGTTCAACAGCGAGTTGGGTCAAGCGCTCTCGCAGAAACGAACCTGCCCCGCCCACTCGGGTGCCATCTTCCACCGTGATGATTGCGCCATGATCGAGCGCATCGGCCAGCATGGCTTCATCGGGTGGGCTCACGACTCGGGCATCGTAGATCGTCGCGTTGATGCCGTGCTCAGCCAAGAGTTCACCTGCTGCGGCACACCGCTGGGTCATCTTGCCAACGCCAATGAGACAGATCGACCCATCGCCTTGGTGGAGGCATCGAGCGAGGAGCCCTTCTCCGACTTTCCCGTCGAGCGCAACGGGGGCAGTTTTCGGGAAGCGAATTGACGCCGGGCCTTTGAGTTCCAGCGCTGAACGCAACATGACGCCTACTTCTTCGGGAGACGATGGCGCAAACACGGTCATGTTGGGAATCGACAAACAGAGCGCCATGTCGAGGACCCCATGGTGGCTCGCCCCGTCGTCACCAGTGATACCCGCGCGATCGAGAACGAGCGTCACCGGGAGTTGATGAAGGCCAACATCGAAGTAGGCCTGGTCGATGGCGCGGGTCAGGAAGGTTGAATAGACAGCAACGACGGGACGAAGGCCACCCATGGCCATGCCCGCAGCAGCGGTCATCTCGTGCTGTTCAGCAATTCCTACGTCAAAGAATCGATCAGGAAAGCGCGCCTCAAAGGGCAACAGACCAGTTGGCCCGGGCATCGCTGCAGTCAGCGCCACGATCGAAGGATCAGCATCGGCCGCTCCGAGGAGGGCTTTGGTGAATGCATCGGTGTAGGTCGTGGCTTTGACGTCGTCAGACGATGGGACGTGACTACTCTTTTTGACTTTGTAGTCATGGAGGCGTTGAACGTCATCTTCTTCGGCAGGGGCGTAGCCTCGACCCTTTTTTGTGGTGACATGAACCACAATCGGTCCATCCCACTCCGCAGCGTTGCGCAGAGCCGTCTCAAGCGCTTCGATGTCGTGACCATCGATGGGACCCGCGTAGCGGACGCCGAGCGCTTCAAAGAAAGTGTGAGGAGTGATGAGTTCACGCAGAGCGCTGGTCACCCCATGAACGCCAGAGTAGGCAACCTCTCCAACGGCAGGAATTTCTCTCAGGAGGCGCCGCACTCGTTCGCGAGTCTGCGTGTAGGTCGGGTTCAATCGCAGCGTGGTCAAGGACTGGGAAAGTTGTGAGACCGTGGGAGCGTAACTCCGCCCGTTGTCGTTCAACACAATCACCACACGTTGTCCGGAATGCCCGAGATTATTGATCGCCTCGTAGGCCATACCTCCGGTGAGCGCGCCATCCCCGACGACGGCGACGACGTGGCGCTTGCCTCCGCGGCCCACCAGTTCACCCTTGAGATCAAATGCGGTCGACAGCCCGTAGGCATAACTCAAGACCGTCGATGCGTGTGAGTTTTCGATCCAGTCGTGATCGGACTCTGCCCGGTTGGGATACCCCGACAAGCCGCCAGTTTGGCGAAGTTCTTTGAAGCCGTAGCGACGTCCGGTAATAAGTTTGTGGACGTAAGCCTGGTGACCGGTATCCCAGAGCAAGGCATCAGAAGGAGAGTCAAAGACCCGGTGAAGGGCCAAGGTCAATTCGACCACGCCCAGATTGGACCCAAGGTGCCCTCCGGTGGCAGTGACGGTTTCAACGATAAAGGTCCTGATTTCTTCAGCCAGCTGTGTCAGCTCTTTGGGCGTCAGCCCTTTGAGGTCGGCGGGTGTTTCGATTTGGGGCAGGATCATCAATGGTCAAGTCTTTCCGGTTCTAAGGTTACCGCCCCTGAGGGCCCTTCATCTCAGTCAGTTTCCACGGGAACGTCTCAGGTGGCGCCTCAAAGGCGCGGTGAGGGGCGACCGTGACCGGTACGATGAGAAGCCGTGACCATCGCCCCTGAACTCGTAGCCCCAGATGTCCTCGAACGCGTCCTCGCCGTTGCTGTTGAGCGGGGAGGGGAGATGGCGGAAGTGTTCTGTGAAGAGCGCTCAAACCGTAATGCTCTCTTCGATGACAACAAGGTAGAAGAACTGGCTTCGGGTCAAGAACGAGGGGCAGGGATTCGCGTCATCGTCGGTGAAACCACGGGATTTGCCCACACCGCAGATCTCTCCGAAGGAGGTCTCATGGCCGCAGCTCGAGCCGCAGCGGCCGTGGCAAAAGAAGGCGGCGGCGGCACACGGCGTATCGCTTTAGAGTCCCGTCGAGTTCATGAGTCCTCAGTGCGTGAATTCCCGGCCTCGGTAGCAATGGCTGACAAACTTGAGTTGTTGTCACAAGCGAACGACGCTGCACGAGGCAGTGGCGACGCCATTAGCCAAGTACAAGTGAGTTATGCCGAAGGGCGGCGGCGCATCTTGGTGGCAACCACAGAAGGAACGCACGCCTCAGACGATCAGGTGCGCACCCGCTTCAACGTGGTGTGCGTAGCAACGGGTGACACTGGGCTGCAGACCGGGTATGAGTCCTTGGCCAAAACAGAGGGCTTCGAGATTTTTGATGACGTTGACGTTGCTCAACTAGGTCGCACCGCAGCGGGGAGAGCCTTGGCCAAGTTAACCGCACGCCCAGCACCTTCCGGGGAAGTGCCCGTGGTGTTGGCCGGCGGAAGTGGCGGCATTTTGTTCCACGAAGCCTGTGGTCATGGTCTTGAAGCTGACCACATTGTCAAAGATTCATCGGTTTACTGCGGACAGCTCGGACAACTTGTGGCCAGTCCTCTCGTGACCTTGGTCGATGACGGCACAGTGACCGGAGAGTGGGGGGCGTTCGCCATTGATGACGAGGGTCGGCCGGCTCAACGCAACGTGCTTATCGAGAACGGAATCTTGACGGACTACATGTGGGACTGGCTTCGTGCGCGCAAAGAAGGTCGAGCGAGCAGTGGGAACGGTCGTCGAGAGAGTTATGCGCACCTGCCAATGGTCAGGATGACCAATACATATCTCTTGGCCGGTGAAGAAGATCCAGATGAAATTGTGGCCCAAACCCCCCATGGCGTCTATGTCTCAAAACTCGGGGGAGGTCAGGTCAACACCGCCACCGGAGACTTTGTCTTTGGTACGACCGAGGCGTATTTGATCGAGAATGGCAAGATCACCGAACCCTTACGAGACGCCAACTTGATCGGTAACGGCCCCGACGTATTGCGGAAGATCGATGCTATCGCAACCGACTTTTCCATGACGCCGGGCACCTGTGGCAAAGACGGCCAGAGCGTGCCGGTGGGTTGTGGCCAGGCCACGTTACGGATCACCGGTGTGACCTTTGGAGGGACAGCAGCATGACCGAGCTTTCGGCCATTGCTCAGCGGATTGTTGACCGGGCCAACGACGGCGAAGCGTTGGAAGCCTATGTTGCTCGAGGAACTGACACTGAACTACGGGTCTATGAAGGGGAGATCGAATCGCTGGCCACCGCAACATCTGCTGGAGTAGGGATTCGCATTCTTCTGGCAGGTGACGACGGAGCGCGGGCTGGGTTTGCGTGGGCTGGATCGCTCGATGAAGACGCCATTGACCTTGCGTTGGACAATGCTCGTGAAAACGCCCGCTTTGCCGCACCCGACCCATTTGTCGCACTGAGTGAACCCGACGGAGTAGCGGCCAAAGAGATTTCGCTGCGGGCCGCTGACTTCGATGAGGTCTCGCTCGATGACAAGATTGCTATGACCAAAGAGCTCGATCGCCTGACCCGCTCGGCTGATATGCGCATTCGCCAAGTCGATTCGGCGGACTACGGTGACTCGATCGTCGAGTCCGCAATCGCCTCGACGAATGGGGTGGCGGTCAGCTCTCAGCGAACCAATGCCTTTCTTTCGGTCTCGGCCCTTGCCGGAAGCGATGACGAGACCCAGACCGGGAGTGGCTTCAGCATTGGCCGCCGTCCGCAAGATCTTGATCTCGCCGATGCGTCGACACAAGCGGTGGAGCGCTCTGTCCGGATGCTCGGTGCGAAGAAAGTTCCGTCGATGAAAACCACCGTCATTTTCGACCCTCGGGTTGCCTCCACGCTTCTCAGTGTGATCGCCGGGGCGTTGTCGGGAGAGGCGGTCGTCAAGGGACGCTCATTTTTTGAAGGACGACTCGGCGAGATGGTCGCTGGGAGCGATGTCTCCATTATCGATGACCCCACTGACCTGCGGGCCTTTAGTGCAAGTCGTTTTGATGGCGAAGGGTTAGCCTGTCGACGCAATGTCTTGATCGAGCATGGGCGCTTGACCAACTTTGTCTACGACACCGTCTCTGCCCGTCGGGCAGGTACTGTCTCGACCGGATCGGCAGTCCGTGGCGGTTACGCTGGTACACCGGGAGCGGGATGCCGGGCAGTCGTGTTGAGCCCAGGAAAGCATTCGTCCCAAGAAATTCTTTCCTCGGTTGGTGATGCGTTCTATGTGCAGTCGATCACTGGAGTCCATTCAGGGGTCAGCCCGGTGAGCGGCGACTTTTCCGTAGGTGCTGAAGGTCTCTTGATTCGAAATGGGGAGTTTGCCGAACCCGTTCGTGAAGTCACCGTTGCTTCAACACTGCAAAAGATGCTGCTGTCGATGGTGGCTATCGGCAATGACGTGACCTTCCTGCCCGGCGTGGCCTGTGGCCAGACATTGGCGATCAGTGATTTTCAACTCTCTGGGAGTTGATGGCCGCCTACCGCAGAGTGGGAATCAGTCGCTACTGGAAGCCGGCGTACTCGAGGCGGGCTTTTCCGCTGGCTTTGCTGCAGGCTTATCGGTCGAAGTGCTGGCCGACTCTGATGAAGACGATGATCCTGCAGATGTGGACTTAGAGGAGGAACTCGATCCTCGGCTGTCGGTCTTATAGAACCCGCTGCCTTTGAACACAATGCCGACGGAACCGAAGACCTTCCGAAGGGGACTGCCACACTCAGGGCAGGCCGTGAGGGCGTCATCATGAATCGACTGAACGATCTCGAATTGATGGTCACATGAAGTACAGGCGTATTCGTAGGTTGGCATTGTGCTCCGCTAGGTCGAAGGAGTGGGCGCCTTTTGAGGGGCCGGTTCCCATTCTACCGTGCTGACCTCGGGGGTATTTCCCTCTCCCAGAGATGGAATGCCTGCGCTTCTCTCTCTGTTCACCGCAGACCGATCCTCGTAGAGTGCCCCGAGGGAGTCAGTCGAGCGGGCCCCCGTCGGGGTCGGCACCCGGTGTCAGCGCAGCGCCACGACGTTCTTGTCGCTGGGCGCGCTCGATGGCACGTTCGACATCGATCCAATGCAAGGGTCCCGAGTCTTCAGGCTCCTCTTCTGGAGCGCGCATGAACAAGGCAAACGCCACACTCCAAAGAACGCCGAAGAACCCGAGTTTCGAGAGATACCCAGAGAGTTGTTGATCGCCCAATGGACGAAGCCCAAGTGCAGCGTGCTGTCCGTGGAGTGAGTGGTACAGCGCATGGGGAGCAAAGACCCATGCGAAGGAGAGAAACGTTGGGGCGAGCGATTGCGCCATCAGGTAGACCGCTTTACTCATGGGTCGAAGATGGGGCACCCCGGGGACGCGGTTGATGACGGGAAGCCATAAGACGATGCCTGCGAAGAAGGTAGCGAGAATCATCAAACTACGCACCCATGCGTGAGACGTACCGTAGGTGACCACAGGGGGGACGGCAGTCACCATGAAGACCACCGTTGTTGTTACGAGTGCCGGTACTGGCTTCGCTGCGCGGGCCGCGATCCAGTCGAGTGGTGCTGGTCGACTAAGACGAGCGGCAACCATTGTTGGCAGGCCCAACAAAAGGAGTGGGGCCGCCACCAGGACAATGAGTTCGCGTTGGAAGACGAGCGCGAGGAGCGATACCGACGACGCAAGGGAGTTGAGTGGCCAACTCGTAGCGATCACCAAGGTCACCACGCCAAGAAGGAACCAGAGCCTCTGGCGAGTCGTCGCATGGCTGGCTACTCTGTGAGTGGCCTCGTGGTACCAAGCGAGAAGCCCCAGCCCAGTCACGAGCGGCAGGGCCGAGAAGGTGGGGTCAGCCCAGGCGAATCCCACGACGTATCCTGTGAGGTATGGCTGGAGATGACGCAAAGCTTGAGAGAATCACAGACCTTATCTTTGCACTTTTAGACACGGCACAACCCATTCCGCTGAATCAGATCGCCGAAGACATCCCGGGATACCCCGAAGGTCACGAAGCTCGACGCCAAGCATTTGAGCGAGACAAGCGATTACTGCGCGAAGAAGGAATCATCGTCGAATCCGTGCCCATCGACGGCCCAGAGCAGTTTGGCTATCGCATCGACCCGGCCACGTTCTTTCTGCCCGATCTTCACCTTGATATGGAAGAGCAAGCGGCACTCAACTTGGCCGTTGCAGGAGTCCACCTCGACGATGAGCGAGGCGAAGACGCATTGCGCAAACTGGGTATCGTTGAACTTTTCGATGTTCAACCCGTTGCTTCACTTGGCGTTGTTCCAGGACTTGACCGGCTCTTCCAAGCTATTGCCGCCCAGGCAGAAGTGCGCTTCAGTTATCGAGGTGAATCACGGGTCGTTGCTCCGGCTCGACTGCAACTGGTGAACGGACGTTGGTATCTAGCAGGGTGGTCGAAAGAACGCGACGCGGGACGGAATTTCCGCGTTGATCGGATCGAAGGGGCGATCAGCGTTAGCGTTCCGGGAAGCGGCGAGGTTTCAGCGGACAAGAGAATCACCTTGAGCCTGCCCGACACGGTGATTGAACGCGACGATGACGAAGGTGCCCACGTCACCGCAGCGATCAAGGTTGATGGGCTTTATGCATGGAAAGTCACGAGCGATACCGGTCCGGAGCGAATTGTGGAACGTCACGATGATGGCTCGGTCACCCTCGAGATCGACATTGGTGAACCCTTGATTTTTCGCTCTTGGGTGCTCTCACTTTTAGACCATGTCCAGATACTCAGCCCGAGTGACCAGCGCCAAGACCTTGTTGATTGGCTCAGTGGAATCGTTGCCCAACCGAGCTCTCACCTGCCCCCGCCTCGTCTGGAAGAGTTGATCGCTGCCAGCCAACAGCAAGGTGATGGTGCTCCTCGAGTTCCTCCAGCTCAACGACGGGTACGTCGCCTGCTCGCCATGCTTGAGTGGTTAGCCTCAGTGGGCAGTTCATCAACGAGCGAGATGGCGCAACGCTTCTCCATGACCAAAGAAGAGTTGGTGGCGGAACTTGAGCTTGCAGCTTGTTGTGGCAGGCCACCCTATTCACCCGGCGAACTCATGGACATTATCGTTGACCCCGAAGAAGTATCGGCTCGACTTCCTGAGATGAATCGTCCTCGCCAACTCACTCCCGCTGAAGGCGTGGCTGTGGCGGCTGCGGCGAAAACAATTTTGGCGATCGAGGGTGCTGACGCAAACGGCCCACTCGCTCGAGCAGTTGTCAAACTTGAAGAGGCCTTAGGCCGTCAGCCGGCGATTGAAGTCGAAATCCCGCATCCTCCGCTCCTCGACGCACTCCGTGATGCCGTTGACCAACAACGACAACTCAACGTGGAGTATCTGTCGCTTTCGTCTGATGCGTTCACTGAGCGAACGATTGACCCGTTGTCACTGGTGACATCGAATGGACGGTGGTATCTCACGGCCTACTGTCACAACGTTGATGGGACGAGAACGTTCCGAGCAGATCGCTTTAAGTCGGTGACGGACTGTGGCAAGCAACCACCGCACGAGGCCGTGCCCCCTCGCAGGAGTGAGTCGTTTATTCCTGACATCGAGACCGATATCGTTACCGTTCACGTGGATTCGTCTGCTCTGTGGGTCGCCGACAGCGTTCCAATTCTGGCCCGCCGAGATGAACCTGATGGAAGCGCAACGGTTGCCCTTTCGGTTTCAGGAACAGCGTGGTTTGAGCGGGTGCTGCTCCAAGCCGGGACAGGGCTTTCGATTTTGGGCCCACCGCAGTGGCAGAACACTGCGCGAGATGCTGCAGCAAGAATTCTCTCCCACTACAGCAGCTAAGAGGTCACCAGCGAGCGACTGTGTGTGGCCATGGAGTCACCATCGTGATTCGTGTTCAGCCCCTGAGCACCCATTCTGGGCGGTACTACGTGGACGATCCTGCCCGAGAGGTTCATGACGTCACCAATGCAGGGTCAGGCGGATTGTGGGTAGGCGCCGGAGCGAAGAAGCTCGGGCTTGAAGGTTCAGTTGAGTTGCAGACCTTTGATCGAGTTCTTGCCGGCCAACCCCCCGGATCCACCCTGACCGGATTTCCACGACGTCAACGCACAGCATTTGATCTCATTGTCGCAGCCCCAAAGTGCGTGAGCATTTTGTTCGCTGCGCCCGACCATGAGGTGGCGCGGGCGGTTGTTCATGCGCATCATGATGCCATTGATGCCGTTGTTCGCTATCTCCAGGATCGAGCTCTTACGGTTACCAGGAGAGAATCCCACACGGGTGAGGTGCGAGCCTTGCCTGTCGATGGAGCGATCGCTGCGCGATTTACCCACGGCGTCTCTCGAAGTGGCGATCCTCACCTGCATAGTCATCTGATTGTGGCCAACATGGCCCACGACAGCGATGGCCGTTTTGGCGCACTCGATGCTCGAAGTCTTACGGCGCACCGACACGCAGCCGATGCTCTCTATCGAGCCCATTTGCGCGAACGCTTGGCTCGTGACCTTTCGCTGACGTGGGAGCGAGACCTTCACGGGCGAGAGCAAATCGCCGGGATCGATAACGCCACCATTGCATGTTTTAGTGGGCGCCAAGCGCAACGTCGTCAAGGCGATTGGATGATGCCGGACAAGGAGCTGCACTCTCGGGCGACCTTCGAAGAGCGTTGGGAGGAGCGCCGCCGCCAAGCCCCACTCTTCGAGGGCTCCCCTCGAGTGGTGCTCCGAGGCGAGACCCTCGACGAGCACCGTTTCTCCGGCACGCTCTATGGCGGAACGATTCATGCTCGCCGACTCATTGTTGCTTGGGCTGAGAGCGCGCCGGGCGGGGTGAGGGCCTCGACGATTGACTACGTGCTCAGCAAGATGAATGACCCCTTAGGCCGAGGAGTCTACGAAACGCCGCTTCGGCGCGTGGATGTTCAGCCGTCACAGCATCTGTTACGGGTATTGGGGAGTCGGCCCACCGATCGCAGCGAACTTGATCGATGGTGGGCGCGCTCTCGGCTTATCGAGCGCGTTCAGGAGAGCCCCCGGCGCGCCTTGTCCGGGGATCGTGAACGACCTCGTCGTGATCACGCTGTGGATCGCTTAGGAGTCGGTCGAAACCTTGGTGGCCAACGCCTTGTCGGCTTCGATCGGCGAGAAGATCTCGCCAGGGAGCATCCCGGTAGGACGCGGTGAGTTCAATCCATCCGAGTTGCTTCCGGTCATCTACTAAGAGCCCCGAGCCCTGGCGACCCTGGGCGATTTGATCAATATCGAGTCGAGGTTGTCGTGACTCTGTGACACTTTTGCTTTTTGACGCTCGACCCTTCCTGTCGAATGACAAGGATTCGCTGCTTTGCAGCGCCACGGATCTGCCGGCAAGACTATGGAGCGAGCGCAAGGTGTTCATGTCGGCAATACCGGGCAGGACAAGTGTGGTTGAGAAGAGTGACAGAAGTCCATCAGCCTCACGACCCCAACGAGCACGCGCTTGACTGAGATCTTGCAAGCACCCAATCGTCAAGACGCCCTGGCCCGCACCTTCACTGACGAGTTGAGGCAAGTCGGGGAGGGGAGCGATGTTCGCCAGTTCATCCAAAGCAAACAGCGTGGGCGGCGCCTCACGAGGACGCCGGTACGCAGCATGCTGAATATCGGTCAAGAGGCCAACGACGATGGGGGCGATGAGCTGCTGTTGGGATGCTGGGGCGCAGATATACAGGGTATTGGGGCCCTCCACAAATGACTGGGGGTCAATGAGGGAGCCCTCAGTCGAGCGTAAGACGCTTTCTGATCGGTATGCCCCGAGTACTCCCGAGGTGGTCGAAAAGATCGCTGATCGCTCTTTGGCTTCGGTGGAAAGGATTCCTTCCAAGAGGGCCACAGATGGATGCACATCACCTACTTGGGTAATGAGGTTCTCAAAGGCTGGCTCGGCATGGTGACGGTCGGTCCAATTCAGTACCGAGGCCATGGGCTCGTCCCCTCGTCGAGCGCTGAACAAGAGGCAGGCAAGCAACGCGCTAGAACGTTCACTCCAGTGATCCATTCCGCCCGAGTCACTTTGAGAGCGTTGCTGACTCGACCGAACCATGGATCTCGCCATGGCCAGGGCACCGTCCCAGGTAGAACTTGCATGAAGTGGAGACCAACCAACTCGCTCCACTGAAGTGGCTGGAGAAACGCTGTGAAACGGATCAAAGACGATGCAGTGTCCCGATCGCTGGCGCGCTGTAGCGGTTGCATCCATGACGTCTTGCTTGGTTGACGTGGCGACAACAGCACCTGGTGCACAAAAAATATTAGGGATGATGATGGATGTTGTTTTTCCTGAACGAGTGGGACCTAAGACGAGGGCACTGCGTTGCGAACCACTCCAAACCCAGGTAGAAGCATGTTTTCCGAGCAAAATACCGCTCTGGGGCGCAATCAATGACGAAGAATCGGTGAACGAATACATGTTCGCAACGGTCGCAACAGCGCGTGGAAGAGCGTAAATGCTTGACATGGGTGCTTTCAGCCATTCAACTGTTAGGTAGCCAATGAAAAGAGGTGACTAGAAATGAACATCACGAACGAATCGTTGAGCCTGCGTGGCGCGTGGAAACATGCTCTTCGTACGCTGAGTGATTCGCTTTGTCGTTCATGGAATGTCAGTTCAGTTCGGAGGTTGTGTTCCGCTCCGTTGAGATCGACAACAGCGATGTTGGCGATTTGGGCGCGTGGCAACACCCAACTGCAAGTGAGTATGAAGGCGGCCATCGCACCACGTGGGATGTACACCGGCTCCATGGTCAGTTTGTAGGAAATAAAACCTAGGAGGTGCACCTGTGGCAATCGCCGCGAAGAAAAGAAGGGCGCCGGCTCGCAAGGCCGCTGCTAAGAAAGTGACAAGGAAAGCTCCCGCTCGCAAAGCTGCGAAGCGTCGGGCACCAGCCCGCAAGGCGGCTGCCAAAAAGGCAACCAAGAAGCGTGCTACCAAAAAGCGTGCTCCTGCACGTAAAGCAGCTGCGAAGAAGACGACCAAGCGTCGTGCTACCAAAAAGCGGGCCCCGGCTCGTAAAGCAGCTGCAAAGAAGACGACCAAGAAGCGCGCAACCAAAAAGCGTGCTCCTGCTCGTAAAGCAGCTGCAAAGAAGACGACCAAGAAGCGCGCAACCAAAAAGCGTGCTCCTGCTCGTAAAGCAGCTGCAAAGAAGACGACCAAAAAGCGAGCTCCTGCTCGCAAGGCAGTTCGTCGTCGCTAGTTAATTGCGATCATTCGATCGCAGGTAATTCGATTCGTGGGGGCCTTAGGGCCCCCACGGTCGCGTCTGGGCTTGAGCGTAATCAATATCGCCCGACGTATCGATGTCGATGGCCAACTCCGCGTGGTCAAGAATCATAAATGGTGATCCGGTCCGTTCGGCTTCTGCGACATGGCGGTGGAATGAACCCGGTCCGTACGAGAAATTAAAGGCCACACCTGTGGGGAGCGAGATCACATTTGTTCCATCACGATGGCGATCGGGGACGAGCACAATCGTGTCGGCGATTGAGACACTGTTGAGTGCTTCTGGAAAGGGTAGGTCCGCGTGACTGACGGTGATGGTTGAAAATCCCTTTGCTTCAAGAGTGGCGACGCCGTGCGCGACCGCGGCATTCAGGCCCTTCTTCGGTGCCCAAATCACGAGGGCATCAAGATGCCGCCCCCAAGAAGCGACGGCATCATCGTCGCAGACGATGGCCACCGATGCCGGGTGAACAGAGCGGAGAACGCCTTCCGCCAATCGTTGCGCGAGCGCTTGACGCTCAATAGGGCCGAACCTTTCGGCGAGTCGCTCTTTGGCCTCAAGAAAACTTTTAACCGGAATGAGAAAACTCTCTCGATGCTCGTCTGAGTGATTGAGAACCATGGAAGCCTGAGTTTAGGAGTGAAAGCGTGGTGGCACTTGTCCATGGCCTCCTGCTCGTAGGCTGAGGGCTATGGAAGATCACGTTGCCGTCATTGGTGCAGGTTCCTGGGGGACGGCCATGGCCTCGCTCCTGGCCGCTAATGCCCCCACCACGCTGTGGGCCCGCTCTGGGGAACTCGCTGCCTCCATCAGCGCTACCCACGAGAATGAGCGCTATCTCCCTGGGATTGCCCTCTGCGGGTCTCTGAAGGCAACTGCGGATCTTCATGAAGCCCTGACGGGGGCGACGACCATTTTTTGGGCGGTTCCCTCTCACGGCACACGTGCAGTGCTCGACCATGCTCGAACGGCTATCGCCGATGATGCGCTGATGGTCTCACTCTGTAAGGGGGTTGAAACAGCGACGCTGCTGACGATGACCCAGGTCATGAATGAGCTTGTCCCCCAGGCGCAGGTCGCGGTGGTGACCGGGCCGAACTTGGCTGGAGAGATTGCACGAGGGACACCTGCAGCATGCGTGGTGGCGTGCGCTGACGCCGAGCGAGCTGTCGGCGTGCAGGGTTTGGTCCACGCGCCAACGTTTCGGGCGTACACGTCAAGCGACATTGTGGGGTGTGAAGTCGCTGGGGCAACGAAGAACGTCATTGCGCTTGCGGCAGGCATTGTCGACGGGATGGGGATGGGAGAGAACGCTCGTGCCGCGCTCATCGCACGGGGTCTTGCTGAGATGACGCGCCTCGGTGTGGCGATGGGTGGACAAACAGCAACGATGAGTGGATTAGCGGGGGTCGGAGACTTGATCGTGACCTGCACCAGTGACAAGAGTCGTAATCGCACCGTAGGAGTGGCCCTTGGAGAAGGCGTTGAGCTGGCTGCGATCATTGAGTCGATGCAGATGGTTGCTGAAGGGGTGAAGTCCGCCGGTCCTCTGTGTGAACGAGCTCGACAACTTGGCGTTGAACTGCCGATTTGTGAGCAAGTCGCCGCCATCGTGGCCGGGTCGACCACGCCATCAGCGGCACTGGCAACGCTTATGGACCGTCCTCGCGGTGCGGAGTGACGACGCGCTGCTCATGAGGAACCGTCTCGGAAGGCTCGGTGGAGGAGCGCGATGGAAGGCTTAGTTCCCCTGCCGAACGATTGGAGCGAGCGATGGTATGCGCTCGGCGACGCAGAAGTCCTCTGCGTTGAAGGAGAGCGCCTCAGCGGCATCGAATTGGACCGGCAAACTGAAGGAGTCTCAGGAGGCCTCAGGGTTGAAGGTGTGGGGTTTGGTGACCGGGTGGTCTGGGAAGCGCGCTGCACGCTGGCCTCAGTTGTCGCTGCACTGAGTGTTATTCGCATGGGGGCGATTCTCGTCCCCGTTAATGAGCGCCAAAGTGATGCAGAGCGTGAAGCCATCATGACCGCGGTGGCCCCTGTTCTCGTCATTGGGGAACCGCGGGCGAGTCACCCAGTTGATCTTGCTGTCGTCACACCTGAGGAGATCGCCTTCATCCCTTACACCTGCGACGCGGTTACCTTCCGTGATCCCGCACTGATTATCTTTACCTCAGGAACCACTGGAAATCCGAAGGGTGCCGTTGTCACCCATGGAAACCTTCAAGCCCAGTGCGCAGCCCTCATTGAAGCATGGCATTGGACGCGCGAGGATCGCTTGTTGAGCGCATTGCCGCTCTTCCACGTCCACGGGCTCGTGGTGGCGTGTTTTACGGCGCTGGTGTCGGGGGGATCGCTGGTGCTTCGGTCTCAGTTCGACGCAGAAGATTTTTTGACCACCATGGGAGAAGAGTCCGCCACGATGGCGTTCTGTGTTCCCACGATGCTGCAGCGGTGTATCACGTCCCCTCACATTGAGGCCGTCGCTGCACTGCGCCTTTTGGTCTCAGGTTCAGCACCGCTTTCCAAAGAACTTTTCGCCCGATATGAAGACCTTGGAGTCACGATTCTCGAACGCTATGGCATGACGGAGTCCCTGCTGACCTTTTCGAACCCCATCGATGGTGAGCGCCGCCCAGGAACCGTTGGCTTTGCCTTGCCGGGCGTCGACGCGATCCTGCCCGAAGCCGGGCGGGGGAGAAGCAGAGCTCAGGGTGAAGGGACCTGGTGTCTTTGCTGGCTATTGGAATAATCCCGAAGCGACAGAAGCCGTGATGAAGAATGGCTGGCTAGCGACGGGCGATATCGTGCGCCTCGATCACGACGGCTATCTCATTATCTCCGGACGAAGTAAAGAACTCATTATCACTGGAGGTTTCAACGTTTACCCCGGCGAGGTCGAAGAAGTGCTGTTGGCCGAGCCCACGATTCGAGATGCGGCCGTGGTCGGGCGAGCCCACAACGATCTTGGTGAAGAGATTGTGGCGTATGTGGTTGTGGGCGATGACTTTGCTGAAGAGAAGGTACGCACTCACCTGCGTGGGCAGATGAGTGCGTACAAGATCCCTCGCCGCTTTGTCGTGATCGACGAGATCCCGCGTAATCACATGGGAAAGATTCAACGCCACCTCCTGTCATGAGTACCGCTCCAACGCTCCGGGTTGAACACGAGGCTTTTGAAACTGGCGCCACACTCGTTGCGGGCATGGATGAGGTAGGTCGAGGAGCCTGGGCCGGACCGGTTTCCGTGGGGGTAGTTCTCGTCGATGCGTCGTGTGGGGAGCAGCCTTCTCGAGTCCGGGACTCGAAAGCCATCGCTCGCCCGGTGCGTGAAGCACTGATACCGGCTCTTCAAGCCTGGGCACTCGAGACGGCGGTCGGGCACGCGTCGCATGCCGAGTGTGATCTGTTGGGAATGCGCGCTGCGATTGCCCTTGCGAGCTCTCGTGCGTTGGCCGCCCTGACGGCGGCACCGGACGTGGTGATCTGCGATGGCCCTCTAGATCTTTTGGAAGCCAATTCGATGCTCTTAGCTGATCTCGTTCGAGATCATCAGTGGCGCCAGCGGCCGCCGAAGGTCATCTCGGTTGTCAAGGGAGACCAACATTGCGCGAGCGTGGCAGCCGCGTCGATCGTGGCGAAGGTGACGCGAGACGCCATCATGGCCGATCTTGGACCGTCGTTTCCAGCCTTTGACTTCGAGAGCAACGTCGGATATCCGTCGCAAGTGCACCAACGCGCATTACGTGGCTATGGGCTCACGCCCTATCATCGACGTAGTTGGAGTTACGTCGATGACCTTGTTTGGCGCTGATTCCTCCTGGTGCAGTAACCGCTGCAAAGGCTATGCTGAAAATGTGCCGCCCGTGTTACAGGTAAACAATCTTGTCACCAAGTTTGGACTTCGTTCTGGATCGGTGACGGCAGTTGATGGCGTCTCCTTTGACATCGCTCCTGGAGAGTGTGTTGGGCTCGTTGGAGAGTCGGGCTGCGGGAAATCGACGACCGGACTTTCGATTATGCGCCTTCTCCCTCCCAACGGATCAGTCTCGGGAGGATCGATCGTTCTTGATGGCGTTGATCTTGCGACCTTGAGTGAAGCCGAGATGCGTAAAGTTCGTGGCAATAAAGTCGCGTTGATCCCGCAAGACCCATTGACGTCGCTGAATCCGACGATGAAAATTGGGCGGCAGATCTCTGAAGGTATGCGGATTCACTTTGGCGTCAGCCACGAAGAGGCGAAGCAGCGAGCACTCGAGGTACTTCGTCTTGTTGAGATGCCCCGACCCGAGGAACGATTGGAGCAGTATCCTCACGAGCTGTCTGGAGGCTTGCGCCAACGAGTGATGATCGCCATGGCCTTAACGTGTAAGCCGAAACTCTTGATCGCCGACGAACCCACGACCGCCTTGGATGTGACCATTCAAGCGCAGATTCTCGATCTTCTTGACTCCTTGCGCGAACAACTCTCTATGTCGGTCCTCTTGATTACTCACGATATGGGGGTGATCGCCGGTCGAACTGATCGCGTTGTGGTGATGTACGCCGGGAAAGTCGCTGAAGAAGCTGCCACCGAGCGTCTGTTCGAGAACACTCGCCATCCCTACGCCGCCGCACTTCTGGCATCGGTTCCCACCGTTGAAGAACATGGGGAGAATCGCCTTCTCAGCATTCCTGGGCTCCCACCAGATCTCTCTCACGACATCGCTGGTTGCCGTTTTGCCCCGCGCTGCCAGTTCGCCACCGACGAGTGCCGAACNGAGCAGCCTCAGCTTCAAGTCGTTGCTGGTGAAGCGCATCACTATGCCTGCTTTCATCCGGTCGACGGTGTCGAAGCGGTCGCTGCTCTGGCAGATCAAGGTGAAGTGAGCCCAGCGAGATCAGTCGCTGACCGCAACGTCCTGGTCAAGGTCGAACACCTCGTGAAAGAGTTCCCGGTGTATCAAGGTGGGTTGTTACGACGAAAGACTGGATCGGTAAAGGCCGTTTCGGATGTCAGTTTTTCCATTCATGAAGGGGAAACCTTCGGTCTCGTTGGAGAGTCAGGTTGTGGAAAGACGACGATNTCGAAACTGGTCACCATGCTNGANGTGGCGAATAGNGGGACCCTGGAGTTCGACGGGAAAAATCTCTTGACGATGAAGGCCCGAGAGTTACGAAAACAACGGCGTGACCTTCAATTGATGTTCCAAGATCCCTATGCTTCGCTCGACCCACGCATGCAAGTCGGATCGATCATTGCGGAACCATTAAAAGTACAGAAGGTAGGAACTTCCTCGGAACAAAAGGCCAGAGTCTTGGCGCTATTGGACGAAGTAGGTCTTGCAGCATCAGCGGCAAATCGCTTCCCTCATGAGTTCTCTGGTGGGCAGCGTCAGCGTATTGGCTTTGCTCGAGCCTTAGCGCTTGAGCCCCGTTTGATTGTGGCCGATGAGCCGGTCTCGGCCCTCGACGTCTCGATCCAAGCTCAGTTGTTGAACCTTATGAAGGATCTCCAGGTACGACGTGGATTGACACTGATGCTGGTGAGTCACGACTTGGCGGTGATGCGCTACATGGCCGATCGTATTGGGGTGATGTACTTAGGAAAGCTCGTCGAAGTGGGCCCTGCGGCAACGATCCTCTCCCATCCTGCCCACCCCTACTCCCAAGGCCTCCTTGACGCTGTCCCCGTCCCTGACGTGGCGGAGGCTCGCCGGCGCCGAGGCCTCCAAATCAAGGGTGAACTGCCGTCGCCAATCGATCCACCTTCAGGTTGTCGATTCCGAACTCGCTGCCCACGGGTGCAGGATATTTGCTCGCTCGAAGAACCTGAATTCCAAGATTTTGCTGATGGGAACCGAGCAGCGTGTCACTTCCCGTTGACAACACCCGTTGTTCTCAAGAGTGCGCACGGTAGTCAACATTCGTAACGCCCACCTTCAAGGTGGGCGTGGGCGTTAGCCCACTCGTGAGTTGTAGGACTGCAGAATCTGGCTGATCGATGAATTCGCTGAATTCACCGCAGTTTTGGGCTTCGCCCCACCGGTGAACATCGACGTCAAGGACGTGACGATGGCGTTGTTGACTGGACCAAATGGGCCAATCGCCGCACCGGTACTGGCATAGGTCGTCGGACCCTGCTTCATCGAGTTGTACGAGATGGCATAACCCGGATTGGCTGCCCAATAGGAGGTCACCGTCGGGAGGGCTGCGGCATCAGTTCTGATCGGCATGTAGCCGGTGTTGACGGCCCAGTCTGCTTGGCTCTGTGCTGAGTCCAAAAATGCCATGAAGGTCCATGCCGCTGCTTGCTGTGCTGCTGGAGCTTTCTTGGAAATATACAGAGCCGCACCACCAGCTTCGATGGCGCCCTTTGGGGAACTCGTCAGCGAAGGGAATTGGGCGACGCCAAGGGTGACATCGGGATATTGCCCAGAAGATAAGACTGAGGAGATGGTTCCGAGAGCCGCAGAGGTGTCAATGGTCATGGAGTATTTCCCCGAACCGATACCTAAGAGGTTGTCGTAGGCGCTTGAGCCAAGGTATGGGTTCGTCGATGCCAATCCGCTCTTGACCATTGCGTTCAATGTTGAGTACAGACCCACGTTTGCTGAATTGTTGAATGTGCCAGCACTCGCACGACCCGTACGACCGTTGTTGTTGTTGACCAAGAGTTGATTCGACGTCGCGAGCCAGGTTTCCTCGTACCAAGGGTCAAGTTTCAGCGCAAACGCTCCGAGCCCAGCGGCCTTTAACTTCTTTGCGGCAGCGCTTACCTGCGCCAAGGTCGTGGGAATAGCGGTAATGCCTGCTTTTTGAAACGCTTGCTTGTTGTAATAGAGGACGGGAGTTGAAATGTTGAATGGAAGTCCTTGCTGAATTCCATTGATCTTGAAGTAGGCCAGGATCCGAGGGAGAAACTTCGCCGTTGAGAACTTTGCAGCGTTCTCACACGACTGAACAGGAAGAATGGAGCGAGAATCAACGATTCCCTGCTGTAGACGTCTTCGATCATCGCCATCGCTGGGAGTTGCCCAGTCGTCAGTCCAGCCTGCCACTTCGCCCAGGTCTCGTCGTAGGTGCCCTGCTGGACCAAATTCACGTGGACTTTTTTCTGCGATGCGTTGAATTGATCGGTTAGCGCAGCTATTTCCGTTGCATTGGCCTGTGGCATGGACTCCCAGAAGTCGATCTGGACGGGAGCAGTGACGTTGTTCAATGCCGAGAGTGGACATTTGGGCAGCGATGCTGCTTCAGCAACAGCCCCTTGGGTTGTCAAGACACTCACGCTGGAGGCAAGAAGACCGAGGCTCAAAAGGACAGGTGCAAAGAATCGTTTGTTGGTCATAACCCTTATTAGTAGCACACGGAAGTTACCGATACTTGACGTGGAGGAAACAAGCAGGTGTTACTTGACTGATCCAGCCGTGAGGCCTCGAATCAGTTGTTTTTGAAAGACCACGAGCAGGATAATCAGGGGGAGAAAGGCAATAACGGTTCCAGCGAGGGACACATTGATTTGGTTCAGTTGGGTGGCGGCGAGCTGCTTGAGGCCAATCTGAACGGTCGTGATCTTGTTGTTCGATCCTGAGACCAATAGAGGCCAGAGATACTGATTCCAAGAAGCAAGAAAGGAGAAGACGGCGAGGGCGGCGATCGCTGGTCGAGCGAGGGGAATCACCACACGGGTGAGAAATCGGACGTTGCCGTAGCCGTCGAGGATCGAAGCTTCACGAAGCTCCGGGGGGAGGGACAAAAACGCTTGCCGCAGGAGAAAGATCCCAAAGCCTGTTGCCAAGAATGGAACGGTCAAGCCTTGGAACGAGTTGAACCAGCCAAGTGACGTGATGGTCGCCAGATTTTGTGTCACCGTGACTTCAAAAGGAATCATCAAGGTTGCCAAAAAGACGACAAAGAGTGTGCGTTTGAAGGGGAATTCAAGAAACGCAAACGCGAAGGCAGCAAGGATCGAGGTAGCGAGTTGCCCAAGAACAATGATCGCTGTCTGGATGATGGAGTTACGAAGATAGAGCGCCATGTTCCCCGTATTCCATGCTGTGGGGTAGGTATGCCATTGCGGATGGGTGGGAAAGAATGGCGGCGGTTGTTGTGAGAGCTGAGAAGGAATCAACAATGAGTTCACAATCGTCAGATAAATAGGAATAATGATGACGAGCGATCCGATTGACAACAGTGCGTAGCGCAGAAGCAGACGGAGTCGTTTGTTTGACCACCACGGCGGCGCATCGACTTGAGGGCGTTCAACGACCGGCATAGTGCACCCTTCGCTCTAAGAACCGCAGCTGCAAGAGTGTAAAAACCATAATGATCACGAACAGAGCGATACTTAAGACGGCGGCTTGACCAGGATCGGGGTTCGTTCCGCCTACAGATTGGTAGATGTAGTACAGCAACACGTTCACGTGGAACTGCTGAGCATTGGCTTGACCGATCAAGATGTCAATCTGCCCGAACGATTGGAATGCATAGATCGTGCCAACAACCACACCAAAGAAAATTGTTGGTGAAAGCATCGGGACGGTGACCCTCCAAAAGACGGTCCAGGCTCCTGCTCCGTCGACGCGAGCGGCCTCGAGCACATCATCGGGGAGTGCCTGAAGTCCTGCCAACATGACGATGAACGACAGACCGAGGAACTGCCAAATAGCGATGGCGGCCACCGCGGGCAGTGCCCAGGTTGGACTTTGCAGGAGAGGAGGGTTGGGATTGATCCCCAGCCAAGGCAAGAGGCCGACGATGGGATTCATAAGCGTTCCAAAAATAATGGCACCCACCGCCACCGACGTCACCACCGTTGAGGAGAAGATGATACGAAAAATTGCAATACCTTTGATGGTCTTATTCGCAGCGACTGCCAACGCAAGACCAAGAAGAAGACCGAGAGGGACCACCATCACCACAAAGAGAAACGTTGACGTGAGTGATTGGAGAAACGCAGATGACGAAAGTATTGAGGTCGCCTGAGAGAGTCCTACATATTTCGATGGCAGGCCCGGATAAGGCGCTGTTTGATAGAGCGCCGTTTTGAAGTTTTCGAGAAATGGATAAAAGGTAAAAATGGCAAAGAGAAGGATCGCGGGGAATAAGAAGAGTGCGGCGAGGCCCCAACTTCTTCTTCGTGCGACCGGCGTGAGCAGGGTCACAACCGAATCCCGGAAGTGTGATTAAAGGCATAAAGGCGGCCACAGGCGTTCATAGAGACGGTCTCGCCCAGCGCAGGGACCGGTCGATCGTTGCCTTGGCGAATGGTGATCGTTTGCCCATTAGCTAATGCCAAGAGAACGTGAACTTCGCTGCCCAGCCGCTCCACCAAGGTCACGTGGGCGCCAACCCCAGACGGGGTGATGGCCAAAGCCTCTGGACGAACACCCAGCGTTACTTGAGCCGGGAGATGAGTCACATCAAGTTGAGAATCGGCCAACGCAAGTGGTACGCCACCCACCCTTATCTCTCCATCGGTTACTTCTGCGGTGATCATGTTCATGCCAGGGCTTCCAACAAAATGGGCCACAAAGACATTGCTGGGTTCTTCGTAGAGATCGGTAGGTGACGCAACTTGTTGAAGAATTCCATTGCTTACGACGGCAATGCGGTGACCCATCGTCATCGCTTCTACCTGGTCGTGGGTCACGTAGAGCGTTGTTGTGGCGAGTCGCTGTTGCAAGGCAACAACCTCGGCGCGCGTCTGGCTCCGGAGTTTGGCATCGAGGTTGGAAAGTGGTTCGTCCATCAGAAAGACCGCAGGATCTCGAACGATTGCTCGCGCAAGCGCAACGCGCTGGCGTTGCCCACCAGAGAGCTGGCCGGGCTTGCGATCGAGGTAGTCCGTGAGGTCAAGAGCGGCAGCCGATTCGCGTACCTTGGCGTCGCGCTCGGCACGGTCGCTAATCCGCTTGCGTAACGGGAACTCAATGTTTTTGGCAACACTCAAATGCGGATAAAGGGCGTAGCTCTGAAAAACCATTGCAACGTCACGATCTTGTGGTTCGACCATGGTGACATCTCGGTCGCCAATCAAGATTGACCCCTCGCTGACATCTTCTAAGCCGGCAACCATTCGCAAGGCGGTCGTCTTTCCACAACCCGAGGGTCCTAAAAGAACGAGGAACTCTCCGTCTTCGACGACAAGATCCAAGCCGTCAAGCGCAAGGGCCTCTCCGAATCGTTTCGAGACTGCCTGAAAACTTACTGATGCCATAGTTCCCTCCGTCTTGCGCCCGAGTGTACAGCGAGCCATGAACTCACGGGAGCGACGAGGTGGTCTCTGCCACTCTGGGATACCAGAATGTGAACTTTTAGCCCTACTCAGAGATCCGGAGGGTTGCGAATGTAAAAGGTTCGAGGATGATCTCGTCCTCGAAAGACTTCAAGACTTGACCGCGAAGGTCAATGAGCGAGCCGCTACGCCCTAGAAGGTGCACCGTCGCGGGCGTTGCCTGGGGATTGAAGACCCGCACTTCGAGTGCACCCTTCACCCGTTGCAGGCTCGAGACCTCCGCCCCGGCGACTTCAAATGCCGAACCTTCCGGTGAGCGATCACCCCCACCGAGTGTGGGAACAATTTCCAAGGGCAGTAATACCGCATCTGCCATTGCATAAGGATCAAGAGCGCTTGTGGAAAGTCCATAGTGGGCAACAATCTGTTTCCCTAACATCTGAAGTCCTTCAACGGGCGTGAGTGGACCTGCGGGGAAGGGACGATAGGTCATTCCAAGTCGGGAGAGCATCCCGGTTGAGCGCAACAAGGTGAGCGCCAACGTCGACGCCGCACCGTTTACAACGTCAATCAATTCATATTCATTGAGTCCATCGTGAACCACGGTCAGCCCGCCAGCGCGCACAAAGCGCCGTGACGGAAAGGTGGGCAGTCCAAATTCATCTGGGCGGCCCTCGGCCTCGAGGCCACGACCCACAATGGCAAAAGCGCACTCCGCTTCAGAGCCTTGAGCGGGAGAGGGGAGTGGGAGATGGACGCGTAGTCGGTGATCTCGTGAAGGGTTGACGAATGTGGTCACCACGTCGACGATTTCCTCATCGGCAACCACTGAGACGGTCGTGGTCACTTCAACAGTGCGCTCACCTTGTCGCCGTTGTGAAGCGCCGTCAACATATTCGGGCCAGGAATAGGTCGCAATAATCTCTGCACTCGAGCGAACCGGCCCTGATTCACTGATGCGAACGGTTACCTGAGCGGGCGTGTCTATCGTCGAATCATTTGACGGGGGCGAGTAGTTATAACTGTCACCAAGATCGCCCACGTCGACTAGCCGGTTAAATCCAGCAAGCCCATTGAGGGAAAAGGTTCCATCGCTCGGTGAGATACACACCGTGACGAGATCGTTGGCAAGGGTGATGGTGCCCGCATCTTCTGTGGCGCGTGCAGGATGCACGAGGGGTGCCGGTTCGAAGGCTCGCCATCCAAAGCCGGGGACATCGCCGCTGCGAGCTAACACCCGTCGGATCCTGGGTTGATCGAGAGCAACGTGGATCATCGCATCGGGCCGAGCACCGATACGAGTGTAGATATCTTGTTTGATTTCATTGACGTTGACACCCTTGCGCTCATCGGGGCCAATGGTGATCGTCAGGTGCAGTCCGTCTTCGAGATCTTCTACGTTGACATGGTGGACCCATGCATCGTTGTCGATTTTCGGCCCCTGGAGCATCGCCAGGACTGTCTTGACGGTATTGGCATCAAGGACCAAAGCTCCCGGGAGGTTCGAGCGCTCTGAGAGCACCTGGACTGCCGCATCATTGAGCGTGTCACCGGTCACGACGAGCTCGACCAGGCCCGAGCGAGTCCGCGCTGAAGAGTTGACAATGACCGTCCCGGGATCGCGCATCGAACGAGCGAGGGTATCAAGAGCTCGACGGACAATACCGGTGCCGATCTGGCGCGCTTCGCTGTAGCGGTGCAAGACGGCATCGACGACCTCATCGACCGAGCAGGCACAGATTGAGTCGTGTGCGGCGTTTCGAATCATCTCCCTCCACGCCACGTCCAATAAGGCAGTCGGGTAGAGATCCGGCGCCAGGAATAAAGCAGCCAATGGTTCGGAGCGTTGCTCAAGTGTGCGCTGGGCGATTGCCACGGAGCGCTTGACGTCGACGCGATTTGACGTGACACCCATCAAGACGTTGGAGCGGAAACCACTTCGGAGCTCGCCCTGCCATGTCCTGAGCCCTTCACGCGGCGCTCGGGCAAGGTGCTCAGGTAACGACGAGATCTCAAAGACCAAGTCATCTTGTAGGGCGTTAGCTTCAGCGACGATGCGACCCAACCATGGCTGGGGATGGAGGTGGTCTGATCCATTCATGTACAACATGTCATCGATGAGGAATGACTCGGTCTCTTCGATGTGATCGTGGACGCGACGCAAAAAAGCAGAAGTGTCGTCGGGAAGTGATGCTCCATTGCCGTAACCAACGGGAAGATATTCAGCTCGGACCGTCGACCCATCAGGCGCTTGCCAGAAGAAACCGGTCTGGGTGATCTGCGATGGGACTCCTCGCCACAGGACCGTGTCACTGAATCCTGCTTGGGCCAGGATCTGCGGCATTTGGGCGATGTGGCCGAACATGTCGGGAAGGTATCCCACGTCCATCACGCCACCAAAGGATGCCCCTTTTTCAATGCCAAGTTGGAGATCTCGGATGATGGTCTCACCTGAGACTAAAAATTCATCCATCAAGATGTACCAAGGCCCCATGGACAAGCGTCCCGTCGACGCAAAGTGCCGCAGGCGTTCTTTTTGTTCGGGGCGAATTTCTAAGTAGTCGTCGACGACGGCCATCTGGCCATCAAGCATGAACTTCTTGTACGTGGGGTCATGCTCTAAAAGGTCGAGGAGTCCATCGAGCATTTCAACCAAGTTCATCCGAAAGGTTTGGAACGGTTCATACCACTCCCGGTCCCAGTGGGTGTGGGGGACAATAGAAATTCTCCGCGGGGTCATGGTGACAGGATAATGCCGATCGCCCAAGCGTCGCTCTTATAACGAGAGAGCCTTAGCGACGCTGAAGGCGAACTTCGAGTGCGTCCCGCAAGGCGTCACCGACGTAGTTCAAGGCAACCACCGTAAAGACAATGCAGAAGCCAACGGGGTAGATCTCCCACCAATAGCCGTTCGCCGCATAATTCACGCCGTTGGACAACATGGTTCCCCAGTCAGTCTGGGGAGCAGGGACACCGAGGCCCAAGAATCCCAAGGCGGCAAGATAAAGGATGGAGTCAGCGACACAGAACGTGGCAAAGACGACGATGGTGCCCACGGAGTTCGGGATGATGTGGCGGCCGATGATGCGCCGCCTCGACCCTCCCATCACGCGCACCGCTTGAACATATTCGCGGGTGCGCAGGCTCAAGGTCTCGGAGCGGATGAGGCGAGCGGGAACGAGCCATGAGACGGCGGCGATCACAACAATCAGGAGCGGCGCCGTGGGGCGATAGATGGTGACGAGTGCGATGAGGAGAAAGAGCACCGGGATTGAGAGGCCCATGTCTACGAAACGCATGAGGAGCGCATCGAGCCAGCCGCCGAAGAAGCCAGAGAGGGCTCCGTAGCCAACGCCCACAACGGTTGCCACGATGGCAGCGAAAAAGCCGACAATCAATGAGATCTGGCCTCCGAACATGAGCCGACCCACGATGTCGAAGCCGGTCTCATCGGTCCCCAGCCAATGAGAAGCGCTCGGGTGCGCGTTCTGGGTCGAATTCAGGAGGGCCTCTTGCGCGTTGGTCTGGTTCGTGACATAAAGGTGTGGGCCAAGGAAACAGAAGAGCAGCATGAAGAGTAAGAAGAGAAACGACACGATCGCCAGTTTGTTTTCGCTGAACACCCGAATCATGTTCCGGAAAAACCCGCCGTCGCTTACCGCTTCACCCCCTTCGATCAGTGTGTCGAGATCTTCGTCGGACAGCGGTTGGGGAAGCGGCGTCGCGCCTCCTGGGTCAAGGGTCATCAGTTGTCTCCACTCAATCGGATGCGAGGATCGGCAGCGGCATAGAGGACGTCAGCGAACAGCGAGCCTAAGACGGTTGCGACGGTAGCGACCAAGGTGGTCCCCAAGATAAGGGGGATATCGTCGTTGCTCGCTGCTTGAACGGTTAAGAGACCCATTCCGGGATAGTTAAAAATGTCTTCAACAATCAATGCGCCACCAACGATTGCCGGAAGGGTCAGACCGATCAAGGTCAGAATCGGCAAGAGGGCGTTTCGCAGCGCGTGCCCATAGAGCACTCGGCGGGGGCTGCCGCCTTTAGCTTTAGCGGTTCTGATGTAGTCCTCGGTCAAGGTATCGAGGACGCTTGATCGCATAAAACGAGAGAACCCCGCGATTGTGAGCGCGGCCAAGGTGAAGACCGGAAGCACAAAGGCTCTCGGATCGCTGAAGAGCGCCCACGCGGAAGCGGTGGACGGAGGTTGCGATGGGAACCAGTTCAGGTTGAACGAGAAAAAGAGAATCAACAGTTCGCCGAGTAAAAAAGCCGGGAATGCGTAAAGAATGAATGACGTTGCCGTCACGGTGTAGTCATAGACGCTATTTCTTCGCACGGCTTGTGACATGCCGAGCGGAATGGCGATGAAGAGCGCCAATATCGTGGAAACGCTGAGAAGGACCAATGTTTTGGGTAGTCGCTGGGCGATGAGTGATGCGACTGACTGGTTGTTCTTGTAAGAGTAGCCAAGGTTTCCTTTGAGGAGGCCTAAGAGATAGTGCCAATACTGAACCCACAGCGGCTGGTTGTAGCCGTTAATAATATTGAAGTTTGAGATTTGTGATGGCGTGGCTCTCGGGCCTAAGGCGGCTCGTGCTTGTCCTCCCGGGATCAACTGACTGAGAATGAAAACGATGAACGTGACGCCAAGGATGACGATAAT